>Ga0307374_10015165_pt1 | contig 10396 bp, 9 predicted proteins | sample OX3MG_FD_202532 | JGI IMG/M metagenome (GOLD analysis project Ga0307374, IMG submission 202532) | Soil microbial communities from Risofladan, Vaasa, Finland - OX-3 | ecosystem: Environmental > Terrestrial > Soil > Coastal area > Acid sulfate soil | place: Finland: Risofladan, Vaasa | collected...
CACACCCAGCCGCCACAGCCCTCCGCGTGCAGCCGAACGGAGTCACTGACCCCCATGAGCGACCGCCTGGCCGGCCTTGTTCCCTGCCCGAAATCGGTCCGCCCACTGCACGGCAGCCTCCTGCTGACGGCAAAGGTCGTCGTCGCAGCGGGCCATGGCAGCGGAACAGGTGCGGAATCAGCCCAGGCGGTGGCCGCGGTAAGCCGTCTTCTCAGCAGCATCCCCTGGCCCAGCCACCCGTCACACGAAACCAGCGCGGGCACCATCGACAGCAACAGCAGGCCAGGCACCCCTGGGCTCACCGTCTATATCGCCGCCGACCTCGCGCCGGAGGCGTACCGGCTCACCATCAGCCAGGCCGGCATCACCATCGTGGCCGGGGGAGTGGCCGGCGCCTTCTACGCGGCGCAGACCCTCCGTCAGCTTCTGCCCGACGAAGCCTGGCGCGCCGCCCCGATCACCCCCGCCCCGAGCGCCCCGGCCCCGAGCGCCCCGGCCCCAAACGCCGCCACCGCCCTGAACCCCGTCGGCTGGCTACTGCCCTGCGCCGAGATCGAGGACGCGCCCGCCCTGGCCTGGCGCGGCGCGCACCTGGATTTGGCCAGGCACTTCTTTCCCAAGCGAGAGCTGATCACGCTCATCGACGCGTTCGCCGCTCTCAAGCTGAACCGGCTGCATCTGCATCTCACCGACGACCAGGGCTGGCGAATCGAGAGCCGGCGCTACCCTGCGCTGCACGAGATTGGCTCGCATCGGCCGCGGACCAGGACCAGCCTCAGCCGGGAGCAGCCGCCCAGCTACGACGAGACGCCGCACGGCGGTTATTACACGCTCGCGGACCTGGCCGAGATCTCGGCCTACGCGGCGGAGCGCATGATCGAGATCGTCCCGGAGATCGAGGTGCCCGGGCACGCCAGCGCGCTGCTCGCGGCGCTGCCAGAACTCGGCGCGGGCAGTCCGCCGCCCGGCGGCTACCAGGTCAGCCCCGACTGGGGGATCTTCCCGCCGCTGCTGTCGCCGCTGCCGCCCACGATGGAGTTCCTCCGCGAGATCTTCGGTGAGCTTCTGTCGGCGGTGCCGGCGCGGCAGGTGCATATCGGCGGGGACGAATGCGTGCTGGACGCATGGCGGGATGATCCGGTGGTCGACGCCTACCGTCGGCAGCGCGGCCTCGCCGGGCCCGCGGAGCTGCATGCCGTCTTCCTGCGCGAGGTGGCCGACATGCTGGCCACTGACTTCGGGGTCCGGGCGGTGGTCTGGGACGAGGGCTTCGCCAGCACCGGCGGGCAGCGCGGGATGCTGCGCGCGGACACGATCGTGATGGCCTGGCGGGGGATGCGGATCGCGCGCCGCGCCGCCGAGGCGGGCCATGATGTGATCGCGGCGCCGGTGCTGCCCACCTACTTCGACTACTACCAGTCCGACGATGACAACGAGCCGGCCGGGATCGGCGGCCCGGTGCGGGTTCAGGACGTGGCGGCGTTCTCGCCGGTGCCCGCGGACTGGCCGGCGCCGGCCCGGCAGCGGCTGCTCGGCGCCCAGTTCCAGGTGTGGACGGAGTACATCAGGACTAGCCGCGAGCTGGAGTACATGATCTTCCCGCGGGCCTGCGCCCTGGCCGACGTGGCGTGGGCGGGGCAGGCGGTGGCCGCCCCAGCCCCAGTCGGCGTCGCCGCCGGCAACGAAGGCATGCCGCCCGCGCTCGCCGGGCGGCTGGCCGCGCACCTGCGCAGGCTGGACGCCGCCGGACTGGAGTACCGGCCGCTCGATGGCCCCCGGCCATGGCAGCGGGGCGGCACCGGCCCGCGGCGGCACCGGGCCGGTGCCCGGGTGCGCACCGTGACGGCCCGCCTGGATGAGCTCGCCGCCGACGACGGCGCCGCGCTCGCCGCCACCGAGGGCACCTAGCCTCAGCCATCGAGGTAGTTCGCACCACTCATGAATTTCAGCCGGCCCGGCCTTGCCACACGCCGCCCTGGCACTCTGCGTGCCTCCCGGTCGTTGGCGTTTTCGGATGACGACAAGCGGTCGGCACGCCAGGGCGGCCCAGGGCGGTCAGGGCGGCAAAGCGGCCAGATCCGGAGCGGACGGCGTGACGGCACCAGGCTCAATCCGGGGGGCGAACCCGCGCGGCCGGAGCTACCGGGGATACCGGCGTCCATGGTGGGCGCGCCTGATCCGAGCCGTGATCGGCATCGTGGTCGTCGTCGCGTGCCTGGGCCTGGCCGCATTCGGCGGCCTGATGGCCCTCACGCCGTCGGTGAGTAACGCCCGGCAGATCGCCCGGGCGATGACCGCCGCCCATCACTCGGTCTACCCGGGGCCGCTGGTCCCGCCGCGCTTCGCGGCGGCGCTGGAGGCCACCGAGGATCACCGGTTCAACTCCGAGCCCGGCATCGATCCGTTTGCTGTCGCACGGTTCCTGGCCGGACCGCTGATCGGCAAGAACGATCAGGGCGGCGCCACCCTGTACCAGCAGCTGGCCAAGATGCTCTACACCCCGGGCCAGGCCGGGGTGGCGGTGGAGGCCAAGCAGGTCGCCCTGGCCGTCAAGCTGAAGTACAGCTACTCCGGCGCCGAGATCCTCCGTCTCTACGCCGACGTCGCGTACTTCGGCAACAACTTCTACGGCCTGTCAGCGGCCAGTTGCGGCTACTTCGGGGTCACCCCGGCCGGGATGTCCTGGCCGCAGGCGGCGCTGATGGCGGGCCTCGTGCAGGGCCCCTCGGCGGATGACCCGCTGACCTCGCCCGCCCGCGGCCGGGCGCGGGAGGTACACGTCATCGGGCGGCTGGTCGCGGTCGGGAAGCTGTCTCAGACGCAGGCCAGCCGGGCGCTGGCGGTGCCGCTGAGGACCCTGCTGGCGAACGCCGGTCAGGGTTGCCGGGCGTAGCTTTCAAAACCGACAGTTAACTAATTCTTCCCGCCTTATCGACCCGCACCCCGTCGGTGCGGCCGGGTGCCGGTGCCGCCGCGGCCGCGGTCGGCTCCAGCGCCTCGTGCTCTTCCTCCAGCACGTCGACGACCGAGTCGCGCCAGACGAACTGGCGATAGGACCAGAACCGGAAGATCGTGCCGAACACGATGCCGACGAAGTTAGCGAGGTTGTACCAGAACTTGCCGGACAGGCCGGCGAGGTCCTGGAATGCGAAGATCGAGGCATACTGGATGAGCAGCCCGACGCCGTTCATCACGAAGAACAGGATGCTCTCGCGGCCCGTGCCGGTGCGCTCGCGGTGCCGGAACGTCCAGTAGCGGTTGCCGACGAACGTGGCCAGGGTCGCGATCACCGTGGCTACGGTGACCGCCTTGTACTTGCCCATGCCGACGTCGAAGCGCAGGATGTCCGCGCCACCCAGGGTGATGACGAACCCGATCCCGCCGATCACGCCGAACTTGGCGAGCTCGTGGATCAGGCGCCGGAACCGCGCGTACAGGTCCTGGACACTGCTCACCTGGGCGACCATCCTTTTCGGGCTGGGCTGTCTGCTCTGTGCCGGTGCGCACTGTCTCGTCTGTACGCACCGTGCTTCCGCACTGCTAAGTCCTGCTCGCGAAACTCGTGACCCGCGACCGCGGGTGTGCTGTGAGCGAGGTTACCCGCCGGGCGCCTCCCGTGTGGTCATCCCGCGACCAGGCCCCCGTGTCCGGTTCGCCACACTTGCCGCCCGATGGCCCCTCGTGAGCGAATATCCGTTCGGAAATGCGGGCGGACCCGGGTACTGTCTCTTAGTGCCCAATACCGAGGTTCTCATTCGCGCGAGGAACCTTACGAAGCGATTCGGCGAGTTCACAGCGGTCGACGGGATCGGGTTCGAGCTGCACCGAGGCGAGGCGTTCGGCTTCCTGGGCCCCAACGGAGCGGGGAAATCCTGCACGATGCGCATGATCGGCTGCGTATCGCCGCCGACCAGCGGCGAGCTGTCCATCCTGGGGATGGACTCGGTGGCGCAGGGGCAGGCCATCCGGGCCCGGCTGGGTGTCGTCCCGCAGGAGGACACGCTCGATGTCGAGCTCACCGTCCGGGAGAACCTGCTGATCTACGGCCGCTACTTCGGCCTGTCCCGGGACGTGATCAGCCAGCGGACTAGCCGCCTGCTGGACTTCGTGCAGCTGACCGACCGGGCCGGCGACCAGGTGGAGCCCCTGTCGGGCGGGATGAAGCGCCGCCTGACGATCGCTCGCTCGCTGATCAACGAGCCGGAGATCCTGCTGCTGGACGAGCCGACCACCGGGCTGGACCCGCAGGCCCGGCACGTGGTCTGGGACCGCCTGTTCCGGCTCAAGCAGCAGGGCGTCACGCTGGTGCTGACCACGCACTACATGGACGAGGCCGAGCAGTTGTGTGACCGGCTGGTGGTGATGGACGGCGGCCGGATCGCGGCGGAGGGGTCGCCGCGGGAGCTGATCGAGCGGTACTCCACGCCCGAGGTGCTCGAGCTCCGGTTCCATCCCGCCGAGCATGACCAGGCGGTGGAGAAGCTGGCCGCGGAGCTAGCTACCACGGGGCTAGCTACCACGGGGCTAGCTACCACGGGGCTAGAGAGCACGGGACCGGCGGAGCGGGCCGAGATCCTGGCCGACCGGCTCCTGCTCTACGTGGCCGACGGGGACGCCGCGCTGGCGGCAGTCCGGGCTCGGGGCATGGACCCGCTCACCTCGCTGGTGCGTCGCAGCACCCTGGAGGACGTGTTCCTCCGGCTGACCGGCCGCCGCCTGGAGGACTGATGAGCTCGCCCGCGGCTCCCTGGTTGCTAGCCCCACGGGCGTTCCGGTTCTGGCTGACCAACTACCGGCGCACCTGGCGCGGCTCGATCTACTCCAGCATCGCCAGTCCGGTGCTCTACCTGGGCGCGATGGGCCTCGGCCTGGGCACCCTGGTCGACCAGCACGGCACGGCCCGCCTCGGCGGCGTCAGTTACCTGGCCTTCCTCGCGCCGGGCCTGCTGGCGGCGACCGCGATGCAGACCGCCATGGGCGAGGCGACCTACCCCGTCCTGGCCTCGGTGAAGTGGCTGAAGACCTACCAGGCGGCCGCGGCGACGCCGCTGCGCCCGGCCGACCTGCTGCGCGGCCACCTGCTGTTCACCGCCATGCGCCTGCTGATGAACTGCGCGATCTTCCTGGCGGTGATGACCGCCTTCGGCGCGGCGCGGTCGCTGTGGGTGCTGGCGACGATCCCGGTCTGCCTGCTCACCGGGCTGGCGTTCGCGGCGCCCATCGAGGCGTTCGCGATCACCCGGAGCAAGGACTCCTCGTTCGCGATGCTCTACCGGTTCTTCCTGATTCCGCTGTTCCTGTTCTCGGGCACGTTCTTCCCGGTCAGCCAGCTGCCGGGGTGGATCAGGCCGGTGGCCTACGCCACGCCGCTGTGGCACGGGGTGGTGCTGTGCCGCTCGCTGAGCCTGGGCACGCCTGACCTGGGCGGCGCGCTCGTGCACGTTAGTTATCTGGCGGCACTGGCCCTGGCCGGGCTGCTCATCGGCCAGCGGACCTACCGGAGGCGGCTGTATGTCTAGCCCGTCCGCCCGGTCGCTGCGCGAACTGCCGCTGCGCATCCTGCCCGCGCCGCTGCTGGCGGCCCGCGGCGGCGCGCTCGGCGGCCGCGGCAGCTCGCGGCTGATCGAGCGGCATGCCCGCGCCTACCGGCACGCCTGGCTGATGCTGGCGTCCGGGGTGTTCGAGCCCCTCTTCTACCTGCTGTCCATCGGCGTCGGGATCGGCGGGCTGGTGGGCCAGGTCACCGGGCCGGGCGGCCAGCTCATCAGCTTCACCAGCTTCGTGGCCCCGGGGCTGCTGGCGACCTCGGCGATGAACGGGGCCGTGATGGACTCCACGTTCAACGTGTTCTTCCGGCTCAAGTACGCCAAGCTCTACGACTCCGCCCTGGCCACGCCGATGCGCTCGAGTGACATCGCCCTCGGCGAGATCGGCTGGGCACTGATCCGCGGTGGCCTGTACGCGGTGTCCTTCCTGGCGGTCATGCTCGGGATGGGCCTGGTGCACTCGCCGTGGGCGGTCCTGGCGCTGCCGGCCGCGCTGCTGATCGGCTTCGCGTTCGCCGGGGTGGGCATGGCGGCGACCACCTTCATGACCAGCTGGCAGCATTTTGAGTTCGTGACGCTGGCGACGCTGCCCATGTTCCTGTTCTCGACGACCTTCTACCCGCTCGGCGTCTACCCGCGGGCGATCCAGATCGCGGTCGAGTGCACGCCCCTATTCCAGGGGGTCACGCTCATGCGCGGCCTGACCCTCGGCGCGGTCGGCCCCGGCCTGCTCTGGCCCGTCGGGTACCTGGCCGTCATGGGCGTGGCCGGCCTGGCCCTGGCGGGCCGCCGGATCAGCGGCCTGCTGCTGCGCTAGCCGGAGCCGCGGCAGCAGGCCGCGTCCCTACATTCCCCTGAGGGCCTGCTGGAGTGTCTTGTCGATGTCGTGCGGGTCCACGTCGAGTTCCTCGGCGGTTTGCTTCTGCGCCCTGGTCACCGACTGCTGGATCGCGCCCTCGATCGTGGTCTCGCCGACGACGATGAGCCCGGCCTGGCCCGGGTCGATGAAGTCCCCGAGTTCCTTGGCGCGCGAGCGGGACATGCCCTTGGCCAGATGACCGCTCACCCCGCCGACCACCGCGCCGGTGGCGGCCGCGCCGAGCAGCGCCGGCGGGAACAGCAGGCCCACCGCGGCTCCGGCGGCGGCACCCCACCAGGCGCCGTGCCGGGTGGCGGTCTCGTCCTTGTTCTCGTGCACCTTGCCGGCGGCGTCCTTGGTGACGACGGCCGCGTCGTAGGAGCCGACCAGGCCGGTGTCGTGCAGGCCCTTGACGACCTGATAGTCCTCTCGCGCCGCGATCTCGTCCGGATACGTGGCGATGTAGATGAACGTGCCGTCGGTCTTGGCCACGGCTGGCCCCCCTCTTCGTTGGTGCGGTCCACGGGACGAACGGTCACAGACTGGTGGCTGGTGTCCGTCCCGTCGTCACCCGCCGGGAGTGATCCCGGCTGCGGCCGGCAGCTTCCGCGCCATGGATCACCCCGTCTGGGTGATCCACGAGCAGCGGCCGCGCGGCAGAGTTGCTGACCGGCCGGGCCGGATGAGCGGAGGACACCCACCATGAGCGCCGCTGGCAGCCATAGCGAGGCGTCCCCGCAGCACGGTCATCGGATCGGGGGTGAGCCGGTGACCAGGCAGCGGTGGCTGGCTCGCCTGTCGATCCTGCTGATCGCGGCGGCAGTCGCCGTCCTCATTGCCTTCGCGGGCCTGCGCAGCCTCGGACTGGTCATCATCGGTGCGGTGGGGGTCTGCGCGATGCTGGCGGGGGCCTACTGGTTCCTGGCCAACCGGGGCCCGCTGCGCTGGCTGGCCGGCGTCCTGGCGGTGCTGGCCCCGGCGCTGGTCATCACGGCCTACGCTCGCCGCAACCTGCTGTGGGTCGCCATCGTGGCCGTCGCGGCGCTGCTTCTCGCGGCCGTCAGCTCCAGAGCGGCCATGGGCCGCGTCCAGCAGGTGCCCGGCCCGGAGCGCAAGGCGCAGCGGCCCCGGCATCCCTTCCTGATCATGAATCCGAGATCGGGCGGCGGCAAGGTCGCCAAGTTCGGGCTGAAGGAGAAGGCCGAGTCTCTCGGGGCGCAGGTCGCCCTGCTGGACGGCCCGGAGATCGTGGACGTCGCGGCGCTGGCCAGGCAGGCCGCCGCCGGCGGAGCCGACCTGCTCGGCGTCGCCGGCGGCGACGGGACGCAGGCTCTCGTGGCGGGCATTGCCGCGGAGCATGACCTGCCGTTCCTGTGCATCAGCGCGGGAACCCGCAACCACTTCGCCATGGACCTCGGCCTGGATCGCGACGACCCGTCCACCTGCCTGGACGCGCTGACCGACGGCCTGGAGCTCCAGATCGACCTCGGCCGCATCGGGGACCGCACCTTCGTCAACAACGCGTCGTTCGGCGCCTACGCCGAGGTGGTCCGGAGTCCGGCGTACCGGGACGACAAGCGCGGGACGACCCTGCAGCTGCTGCCCGGCCTGCTCAGCGGCGACGGCGACGGGCACCGCCTGCGCGCGCAGGTCGGCAACACGCAGGTCGGCAACACGGAGCTGCAGGGCCCGCAGGCGCTCCTGATCAGCAACAACATCTACGAGACCACCGACATCGCCGGGCTCGGGGGGCGCGCGGGACTCGACGCCGGCCGGCTGGGCGTGATCGCCATTACCGTCGACAACGCCGCGCAGGCCGTCGGGCTGATCCGCCGCGGGCATGGCCGCGGCCTCAACGTGCTGACCGCCGATGAGGTCACCGTCGAGGCGGAGCAGCCCGAGATCCCGGTCGGCATCGACGGCGAGACCGTCATGGTGGCGACACCGGTGCACTGCGAGATCGTGCCCCGCGCGCTGCGCGTCGTGGTCCCGAGGAACCGCCCCGGCGCTCAGCCGCGACGGCGCCCGTTCCGGTGGCACCGCTTCTGGCGGCTGGCGTCCTTTCGCGGCCAGCCGGAGGCCTGACCGGGTACCAGCCGCCCGCGCCCGCGGCAGGTGCTCAGGTGACCGGCGGCGGGCTTCCCTCGGCGCTCGCGGCGAGCCCGTTGTCCCACTCGCACACCGCGCAGGCGTGCCGGAACGCCGAGCGGGCGAACTCCAGGGCCGTCGCGTGCGGGTCCGGGCTCGAGCGGGCATCTTCCCAGTCCAGGATGTACTCGCCCAGGACCCCGTCCCAGTGCGCGGCCGCCGGGGACAAGGTCATGTGCGCGAAGCCCTCCGGGGCCGGGTGCGCATACGCGTAGAAGGCCGCCTTGGCGTAGCGCGCGTCGCCAGGCCACCAGCCGACCGCGACCTCCTGCGCGTCCATCGCGTTGCGCATGATGAAGTCATCCGAGGGCGGGTTGGCCGGCGACCCGGAGAACAGGCTGACCGCCAGGTCGAACGAGCCCCACCACGCGTTGACCGGCGTCGAGCGCCCGCGGTAGGGGGCCCGGTACTCCGCCAGGACCAGCGCGGCCTGGGTCGCCGCGGCGAAGTAGTCGGCCACCTCGTCTGGGTCATAATGCGCGTGCTCGTAGTCCTCGTCCAGCCGCACGCTCCACGGAACCTCCTGCGGCCGCAGGTTGACCTCCGCCGCGCCGCCCGCCTCACGCACGGCCGCCAGCACATCCCCGGTGACGTCGGCGACCGCCCGGTGCGGCGTCAGCGCGATGTGTTCGGCCCGGCCGCCGCTGTGCTCCACCACCGCCTCGTGGGCCTGCAGGTCGAGCGCCACGACCAGCGCCCCGGACCCGTCCGGCGCGGGCAGCGGCGCCGTCTCCCACCCCCGCGCGGTCAGCCGCAGCGCCGCGTGCTGCAGTTGCGGCTCGGGCGGGGCGAGCCTGGCCGCCAGCTTGCCCAGCAGCTGGGCGTGCGCGTGCAGCGTGTCGCAGGTCGCGCGCCACTGCTCATAGGAGAGCGACGGCCAGTTCTTCGACATGAGCTGCAGGCTATTCGACGAGCCCTCAGCGCTCAACCAGCCGCCGCCCGCGCCGTGCCCCGATCCCTCAGCTGGGTCCGCGCAAGCCTTCAGCCGACCCTCAGGATCGCGACGGTAGATTGGGGCGCATGGATGAGAACCGGGCCCGGCGGGTCTCCGACGCGCTGCGGGATCGTGGCATCGACGCGCACCTGGCGAAGATGAGCATCGACGCCTACGCCGTCCGGGTGCGCCTCAGCGGCGGCCGGGAGGCGGTCTGGGGCGCCGAGGGCACGGCGAGCCTGGCGGCCGAGGTGCTCGCCGACGGTGACCTGGTCGGCTACGTGCCCGAGATCCCCGGCTCGGCGGCCTTCGACGAAGCCGCGGTCGTGGACGCCATCGCGCGCGCCGACTACGACCAGCCCATCGGGCGGGAGCGGCCGCAGGCGCCGCCGCCGGCGCCGGCCCTGCCCCGGGAGGGCGGGCTCTTCCGCCGTTTTCTCGACGGCTTCCGCTACGACTCGGAGTAATTCCCAGTCGGGACTATCGCCCAGCGCCCAGCTCGTGCGCCAGCTCCTCCAGCCGGGCGTGCAGCTCGGGCACGTACCCCTCGGACTCGGGCTTCATCAGGACGCTGCGCATGATGCGCCCGGCCGCGGCGTCGGTCGTGATGGCCGGGTGGCGGCGCGCGAGCGCCTGCGCCGGCACCTTCAGCGTGCTCACGAACACGGGCCGCTGCGCACGGGCCATCCCGGCGGCCAGCAGCCGCCCGCTGGCCGCGTCGATCGCCGACAGCCGGTGCGCCGCGACGCCAGGGCCGGCCGTCAGCGGGAAGTAACAGACGATGTCCAGCTCGGGCCGCTGGTACAGGTCCAGCCGGAGGGAGTCCTCCAGCAGCCGCGCCCAGGCCAGCGCGGCCCGGCGGCAGGCCGCGAGGGCCTGGCCGAGGCCGCTGGGCGTGGGCGGCAGCAG
>Ga0307374_10015167_pt1 | contig 10396 bp, 10 predicted proteins | sample OX3MG_FD_202532 | JGI IMG/M metagenome (GOLD analysis project Ga0307374, IMG submission 202532) | Soil microbial communities from Risofladan, Vaasa, Finland - OX-3 | ecosystem: Environmental > Terrestrial > Soil > Coastal area > Acid sulfate soil | place: Finland: Risofladan, Vaasa | collected...
GTACGCCTTCGGTTGACACATGCCGCTCTGAGAGTCGCCCGTCCCGGGTACGTCGGGCGAGAAGCGTGCGGTTGCGTGTGCGGACGCTCCCGTGGCGAGGACGACGAGCGGCGAAATGGGGTTACCGGTGACGTTGGTCGGAAGAGCCGTTCCGCTCGCATTGAGCAGGACCGCCGTCGGCAGACCGCTGATCGTGCACTTTGTGCTCGACGTGTTGGTGAGCGTGAGGATGTACTCGATCTGGCCGGCTCCGCCGCCGCCCGGTGCCTCGGCGAACGTTCCGGACAGCTGACCGCCGGCGCAGGCGGAGGTGGCGGCTGATGTCGTGGTCACCGTCTGCGTGGTCGTCACGGTGCGCGTCACCGTTCTCGTAACGGTCGTCGTGGTGCCGCCGGTGCCGCAGCTAGCCGCGCTCAGCGCGACAGCGGCGAGCGCCAGTCCCGCGCCAGTGCGTCGTCCAGCCACGCGCGCACGCCCGAGATGGGGAGGCGCTCCTGCGCGAGCGAGTCCCGCTCCCGCACGGTCACGGTCTCGTCGGAGAGCGTCTGTTCGTCGACGGTGAAGGCCCATGGCGTACCTATTTCGTCCTGGCGGCGGTAACGCCTTCCGATCTGTCCGCCTTCGTCGTGCTCGACGACGTGGAAGCGGCGGAGCTCCTCGTAAAGGTTGCGGGCCCGCGTGGCCATCCCCTCGTCCTTCGCGATGAGCGGCAGGATCGCGGCCTTGACCGGAGCGACGAGCGGGTGGAGGCTCAAGACGACCCGCTCGCGGTCGTTGACGACTTCCTCGCGGTACGCGTCGCAGAGGAAGGCGAGCATGATCCGGTCGATCGAGACGGCGGGCTCGATCACGTGCGGCGTGTAGCGCGTGCCGTCCTGCTCGACCCACTCGAGCTTCGTGCCCGACGCGTTCGTGTGCTGTGTGAGGTCGAAGTCGCCGCGGTTCGCGACCCCCTCGAGCTCCTGCCAGCCGATGGGGTAGAGGTACTCGAGGTCGCTCGTCGCGCTCGAGTAGTGGGAGAGCTCGCTCGCACCATGCGCCCGCGCGCGGAGGTTCTCCTCGCGCAGGCCGAGATCGAGGTACCAGCGGCGGCGCGTCTCGATCCAGTAGCGGTGCCACTCCTCGGCCTGGTCCGGCGGGACGAAGAACTCCATCTCCATCAGCTCGAACTCGCGCTGGCGGAAGAGGAAGTTCCCCGGCGTGATCTCGTTGCGGAAAGCCTTCCCGACCTGCGCGATGCCGAACGGCGGCTTGCGGCGCGCGAGCTGGGCGACGTTCTTGAAGTTGACGAAGATCCCCTGCGCGGTCTCGGGGCGGAGGTACGCGGTCGAGCTCGCGTCCCGGAGCGCGCCGACGTGGGTCTCGAACATGAGGTTGAACTGGCGCGGCTCCGTGAGGTCGCAGTCGGACGTCTCGCCGGGGCGCTTGCTCGGCTTCTTGCCGCAGCTCGCGGACTCGAGCTGGTCGGCGCGGAACCGCAGCTTGCACGTGCGGCAGTCGACCATCGGGTCGCTGAAGCCGGCGACGTGGCCGGACGCTTCCCAAACGCGCGGGTTGAGGATGATCGCCGAGTCGAGGGCGACGACGTCGTCGCGCTCCTGCACCATCGCGCGGAACCAGAGCGAGCGGATGTTGTTCTTCGTGAGGACGCCGTAGTGGCCGTAGTCGTACGTCGAGCCGAGCCCGCCGTAGATCTCGGAGGACGGGAACACGAACCCGCGCCGGCGGCAGAGGGAGACGATCGTGTCCATGGTCAGCGGCGTGGTGGTGTCGGCCATGGCCGGAGGTTACCCGGCGAGGTTTCAGCGTCTTGCGACGTAGTCGCCACGCCCGCGACACACGTCGCCGCATACGGTTCCCAACCCCGGGTGGGTGGGGGTTTGGGATGGGACCAAAGGAGCCTCCCGGATACGCTGCCCCCGTGGCGAACCCGCCGGTCGAATTGCATGTCGTGTCCGACGCCACGGGCGAGACGGCGGCGCGGCTCGTGCAGGCGCTCGAGGCGCAGTTCCCCGACCAGGAGTTCACCGAGATCCGCCACCCGCGGGTCGAATCCGAACAAGACCTCCAGCTCGCGGTCAATCGCATGCGCGGGCGCGCGGCGGTCGTCGTCTACACGCTCGTACAGCCGGAGCTCCGCGAGACGATGCGCACGCTCTGCCGCAGGGCCCGCCTCCACTACTGCGATCTCCTCGGCCAGCCGATCGAGGCCGTCGCGCGCGTCTCCGGCCGGGCCGCGAAGATGAAGCCGGGGTCGCGCCCTCCGCTCAACCAGGCGTACTTCAAGCGGATGGAGGCAATCGAGTTCGCCGTCCGGTTCGACGACGGCGTCGCGCAGGGCCTCCACGAGGCGGACATCGTCCTTGTCGGCGTCTCGCGCACCTCGAAGACGCCCCTCTCGATCTACCTCGGCTATCTCGGTCACAAGGCGGCGAACGTCCCCGTCGTGAAGGGCATCGCGCCGCCGAAGGAGCTCTTCGCGATCGACCAGTCGAAGGTCGTCGGACTCACGATCGACCCGAACCGTCTTGCCGAGATCCGCCGCGCCCGCGTCCGCGCGATGGGTGCGCCCGGCCGCAACCGGAAGTACGCCGAGCTCACCGAGGTCTACGAGGAGCTCGACGAGGCCAAGAAGCTCCACCGCCGGCTGAAGTGCCCTGTCATCGACATATCGGAGCTGTCGATCGAGGAGACCGCGCACCGCGTCCTGCGCGTCATCGAGGAACGGCGCATCGAGCGAGCGTCGGCGCTGTGACCGCCGCAAAGAGGCCGATCGAGTGGTGGTGGTGGCCGATCTGGTGGGCGGCGCTCCTCTTCGCCGACCTGCTCTTCTACGTTCTCATCACGCCGGTTTGGATCGGTCTCCGCTGGCTGGCCTGGATTGCGGAGTTCCGGTCACGCCGTCGTTAGCGGCGCGGCGGCGGAGCCGCCACCCCGCTTTTTCCGGCTCCGGCGAGCCTACGCCGGTGGTCGTTAGAAGCTTGTGACAACATCCGCCGGATGACACGCTACGTCTACGCGTTCGACGAGCCCGCCGACGGCGGGCGTGAGCTGCTCGGGGGCAAGGGGATCGGGCTCGCGGAGATGACGCAGCTCGGCGTCCCGGTTCCCGCGGGGTTCACGATCACGACCGACGCCTGCCGCGCGTACATGGTCTCGGGCGGGGAGGTCGCCGGGCTCGACGCGGAAGTCGACGCCGCCATCGCGCGCCTCGAGGAGCAGAGCGGCAAGCGCTTCGGCGACCCCGAGGACCCGCTCCTCGTCTCCGTCCGCTCCGGCGCTGCGATCTCGATGCCGGGGATGATGGACACCATCCTCAACGTCGGGCTCAACGACGTCGCCGTCGCGGGTCTCGCCCGCTCGACCGGGAACGAGGAGTTCGCGCGCGACTGCTACCGGCGGCTCATCCAGATGTTCGGCGAGACCGTCGACGACATCGCGCACGAGCGCTTCAGTCCCGACGACTCCGTCGAGCGCGCCCGCGAGATCTACGTCGAGGAGACGGGCAGCGACTTCCCCCAGGACGCCCGCGACCAGCTGCGCCGCGCGATCACCGCGGTGTTCGACTCGTGGAACTCGCCGCGCGCGCAGGTCTACCGGCGCACGTACTCCATCCCCGACGACCTCGGCACCGCGGTGAACGTCGTGCAGATGGTGTTCGGGAACAAGGGCGACAGCTCCGCGACCGGCGTCGCGTTCACCCGCGATCCGTCCACCGGCGAGCAGGGCGTCTACGGCGAGTACCTCGTCAACGCGCAGGGCGAGGACGTCGTCGCGGGCACCCGTACGCCGCAGCCGCTCGAGGAGATGCGCGACCGCCTGCCCGAGGCGTACGAGCAGTTCCTCGCGACGATGGCCGCGCTCGAACGCCACTACCGTGACATGCAGGACATCGAGTTCACCGTCGAGGAGGGCAAGCTCTACCTCCTCCAGACGCGCTCCGCGAAGCGCACCGCCGCAGCCGCGATCAAGGCCGCGGTCGACATGGCCGGCGAGGGCCTGATCGACAAGGAAGAGGCGATCGCGCGCATCGACCCGGAGCAGCTCGACCAGCTCCTCCATCCGCGTCTCGACGAGAACGCGGAGTTCGAGGTCGCCGCGCGCGGGCTCAACGCCTCCCCGGGCGCCGCCTGCGGGAAGATCGTCCTCGACGCCGACTCGGCCGAGGAGAGCGGCAAGGCCGGCGAGGCCGTCATCCTCGTTCGCTGGGAGACGACGCCCGACGACATTCACGGCCTCATCCAGGCGCAGGGCGTCCTCACGGCGCACGGCGGCATGACGTCGCACGCCGCAGTCGTCGCGCGCGGGATGGGCAAGCCGTGCGTCGCCGGCACCGAGGGGCTCGAGATCGACATCGACAAGCGCACCGTGCGGATCGGCTCCCACCGGCTGAGCGAGGGCGACGTGATTACGATCGACGGCGGCACCGGACGCGTCATCGTCGGCGAGGTCCCGCTCGTGCCGCCGGCGATCAACGAGGACTTCGAGACGCTGCTCGTGTGGGCCGACGACGTGCGGCGCCTCAAGGTGCGCGCGAACGCCGACAACGCCGAGGACGCCGCGAAGGCGCGGGAGTTCGGCGCGCAAGGGATCGGCCTCTGCCGCACCGAGCACATGTTCTTCGGCGAGGAGCGGCTGCCCGTCGTGCAGGAGATGATCCTCGCCCGCGACGAGGAGGGCCGCCGCGCCGCGCTCGACCGGCTCCTCCCGTTCCAGCAGTCCGACTTCGAGGCAATCTTCGAGGCGATGGCGGGGCTGCCGGTCACGATCCGGCTGCTCGACCCGCCGCTCCACGAGTTCCTGCCTCCGCTCGAGGAGGCGACCGACGAGCGGATGCGCCAGCGGATCAAGGTGCTCACCGAGGCGAACCCGATGCTCGGCACGCGCGGCTGCCGGCTCGGCATCCAGTGGCCGGAGATCTACGAGATGCAGGTGCGCGCGATCGCGCGGGCGGCGAAGGCGGTGCAGGAGCGCGGGGGAGAGACGCCGCTCGTCGAGATCATGCATCCGCTCGTCGGCTTCCGCGAGGAGCTGCGCCGTCTCCGCGAGCTGACCGAGGCCGTCATGGAGGAGGAGGCGCCCGGGCTCGAGTACCTCTGCGGGACGATGATCGAGCTGCCGCGCGCCGCGCTGCGCGCCGACGAGATCGCCGAGGTCGCGGACTTCTTCTCCTTCGGCACGAACGACCTCACGCAGACGACGCTCGGCATGTCGCGCGACGACGCCGAGGGCAAGTTCCTCACGTACTACCTCGAGGAGGGCGTGATCGAGCGCAATCCGTTCGAGGTGCTCGACCAGGCGGGCGTCGGCGACCTCATGCGGATCGGCGTCGAACGCGGCCGCAAGACGAAGCCGGAGATCAAGCTCGGCATCTGCGGCGAGCACGGCGGCGAGCCGAGCTCCGTCGCGTTCTGCCACGAGATCGGCCTCGATTACGTGAGCTGTTCTCCCTACCGTGTCCCGCTCGCGCGGCTCGCGGCGGCGCAGGCCGTGCTGAAAGAAGCGAAGCGCGGCCAGTACGTCCAGGCCGGCGGCTAGCCCGTGGTCTTCCTCCGCTGAGGACTGATTCTGCGGCTCATGGCGGGCCGCAATCCAGCGGGAAACCGCTGAGGCGCCGAGCGCGCCTGGGCGCGACACTTGAGATGTGGGCGTGCTCTTCTTGACGCTGCTCGCTCTCGTCGCGCCGCATCCGGGCCAGCAGGCGACGGTCGTCGTCCCCGTCGCAACGCTGTGGACGTCGCCGACGGCGCCGCGCGCTATCGACGCGCCCGCGCTCGGCAATCCCGTCCACCTCGACGCTTGGAACCGGAACCTCGCCTCGACCGCCGCCCGCGCAGGGCTCGTGGACCGGGTCGTGACGCAGGCGCTCTACGGCGAGAAGCTGGTCGTGCTTGCGGTCAAGAAGGGCTGGGCGAAGGTCGCCGTGCCCGACCAGCCGTCACCGCTCGACCGTCGCGGCTATCCCGGCTGGGTGCCGCTCCGCCAGATCGTCGCCGGCTACTCGGCCGGCGGCCGGCGGCTGACGGTCGTCGTCCCGAAGGCGGCGCTCCACGTCGGCGCGCGGAAGCTCGTCCTGAGCTACGGCACGCGTCTCCAGGTGACGGGGACGAGAGCGGACGGCTCCTGGAGCGTGAAGACACCCGGCGGCGCGGGCTGGATCGCCCGCTCGCAGCTTGCGACGCCGCCGAGCCTGACAGGAGCGCACGTCGTCGCCGAAGCGAAGCGCTTCATCGGCCTCCGCTACCTCTGGGGCGGGACGTCCGCCTGGGGCTTCGACTGCTCGGGGCTCGTGTGGGACGTGTTCCACACGCTCGGCAAGAAGGTGCCACGCGACAGCGCGCCGCAGTCGCACGCAGGGCGCGCCGTGACCGGCGCGCTGCGTGCGGGCGACCTCGTCTTCTACGGCTCGCCGGCGTACCACGTCGCGATCGTCGCGGGCAGCGGGAAGATGATCGAGGCGCCCGACTCGGCGCATGCCGTGCGACTCGTGCCGCTGAGGCCGGGGTACAGCGCCGCTCGGCGCTACTGGTAGCCGCGAACCTTGAAGTACGCGATCGCGACGCTTGCCGCCGCGACGGCGACGAGGCCCACGAGTCCCTCGAGGCCCAGCTGCCCGTACTGTGCGCGCCCGCCGCGCCAGTGCGCGTAGCCGAGGGTGATGAGGATCCCGCCGATCGCGCCGCCGATGTGTCCCCCGATCGAGATCGCTCCCCCGAAGCCGTTGTAGACGAAATCCACGACGAGGTTGATCGCGATCCACGTCATCGCGTTGCCCGCGAGCCGGCCCGTGATCTGCCACTCGAGGATCATCATCGAGCCGAGGACGCCGAAGACAGCACCGGACGCTCCGAGGGTAGGGGAGTGCGGCGTCAGAACGAGGGCTCCCGCCGAGCCGGCGAGACCGGAGACGAAGTAGAGCCCGAGATAACGGACCCGGCCGAGATACTGCTCGACCGGTGTCCCGATGATCCAGAGCGCGTACATGTTGAACCCGATGTGGAGCAGGTTGGCGTGGAGGAACATGTTCGTAACGAGCCGGTACCAGCCGCCGTGGATCACGAGAGGGCCGTAGAGGATCCAGCGATCGAGCAGGCTTCCTCCCGGATTGTTGAGGCCGCCGCCTCCCTGCTCGACTGTGATGAGGTAGATCGCGACGTTGGCCGCGATCAGCGCCTTCGTGATCGGCGCGCTGCCGGTCGCGAGCGCGACTCCCTCGGCGCGGTGCACCGTCGGCGGCTTGATCTGCCGCGACTTCTTGCCGCCGCGAGCGCCCGCGTGGTCGGGGCAACGGATCCCGACCGGGGCGAACGTCGCGCAGTCGGCGCAGATCGGCCGTCCGCACTCGGAGCACGAAAGTCCCGTCTCGCGGTCCGGATGCCGGTAGCAGTAGCGGGGTTCTGCCGTCGACATCCGGACTAGCCTAATCGGCGCAATGCGCGTCCATGTGTCCTTCACGCCCGCCGAGCAGCCGCCGGCCACGATCGGGATCGTCGTCGACGTCCTGCGCGCGACATCGACGATGTGTCAGGCGCTCGCATCCGGCTACGAGCGCGTCCTCTGCTGCGCGGAGATCGACGACGCGCGCGCGCTCGCGCAGACGGAGGGGCCGGCGAAGCTCGCCGGAGAGCGCCGCCTCGAGCACATAGAGGGCTTCGACTTCGGCAACTCGCCGCGCGAGCTCGAGGAAGCCGCGTCGGCCGGGACGCTGATCCTTACGACGACGAACGGGACGCGGCTCCTCGTTGCCGCCGCGGAGCGCTACGAGCGCGTCTTTGTCGGCTCGCTCCTGAACCTCGACGCGGTAGCGGCTGCGGCGCGCGAGAGTGGGGAGGACGTCGCAGTGCTCTGCGCGGGCGTACTCGGAGAGCTCGCGCTCGACGACGCGTACTGCGCCGGCCGAATCGTGCAGGCGATCGGCGGCGAGCTGGAGGACTCGGCGCGCGCCGCGATCCTCCTCGCGCAGAGCTTCCCGAACGCGCGAGAAGGGCTCGGCGCGAGCAGGAGCGCGGCGAACCTCCGGCGCCACGGCATGGAGGCCGACGTCGACGTCTGCGCGCGGGAGAGCGTCCTCGACGTCGTCCCGCGGTACGTCCGCCGCGTCGGCCTCGCAGCCGAGGTCGCCCTCTAGCTCATTCGCGCGGCGACGCTGTACTTCGTCACCGAGGTCCGCTGACCCGGCGTGCCGTCGGTCGGCATCGAGTCGAGCACCGCGTGGGCCTTCGCGTAGTCGTCCTCGTTGTCGAGGATGACGATCGCGAGCGCGCGGTCGCTCTCGGGATCGTGGAGGAGCATGAGCTCGGACGGCGGCATGCCCTCCGGCGGCTCGCTGTTCTCGATGTTGCTCGCGAGCTCGGCAATCCTGGCCGAGTCGACTCCGTCGAACGTTACGACGCGTGCTAGTGCCATCGATTCCTCCCTGTCGTGGACGGCCGGAGCCTATCGCGCTCGCGTCGCGAGCTCGGCGAGCGCCACCACCGTGCGCCAATTCCGCAACGTCACCGCGACACCGAGCAGGGACTCGAGACGCGCGACCGAGAGGTGGGCACCGTGCACGCCGTTCGACAGCCTCAGGTAGACGTCGGCGTCCGAGAGCACGGTGCGACTCGGGCTGCCGTGGGCCTTCTCGAACGACGCCGCGACTGCCTGTCTCGGCCGGGCGGCAAGGAAGACCACGTAGGTCTCCGACGTGTCCTTGCCGAATGGATGCGCCGCGACCGTCGCGGCGAGCTCCTTCGGGGTTCGCATGACCGCGGTCGTATCCACCCCGAAGTTGTCGGCTACGAGACGCTCGAGTTCGGCGGCGACGACGGCGCGGCCACGCGGCCCGTCGAACAGGACGTTGCCGCTCGCGAGGTGCGTCCGCACGTCCCGGTAGTCGGCGGCCTCGAGGAGCCGCCGCAGCTCCGCCATAGGCACCTTGTTGCGGGCGCCGAGGTTGACGGCCCGCAGGAGGACGATCCACCTCACGGTCGTCGCTGCCTGCGGCGGAGCGCGTCGAGCCGGCGACGGTCCTGTTTCGTCGGCCGCGTGCCGAGATCGGAGCCGAGCGGGCGGGCGAGGCGCCGCTCGAGCTGGATCCGCTCCCGCTGCTCGATCGACTCGGGCGTCTCCTCGTAGAGCTCGGCCGCGGCCTTCGCCGGGCCGCGGCGGTCGGCGAGCGCGGTGACGACGACGGTGCGGGGGACGTGGCCGACGCGGATCTCGACCGTGTCCCCGGGCGCGACCTCGCGCGCGGGCTTGACGCGCTCGCCGCCGACCTTGACGTGCCCCGCGAGGACGAGCTCGGTCGCGGCGCTACGCGTCTTCGCAAACCGAGCGGCCCAGAGCCACTTATCGAGGCGGACGCGGTCCACGAGTGGATTCTCGCCGACGGGCGTCTCCCGGCACACCGTGGAGACGCCCGTCGCGCGGAGATCGCTAGGGAACGATGTGGATGAGCCGCTCCATGCCGAGCCGCGTGTGCTCGCGGCCGTCCTGCGTGTCCATGAAGCACGCCTCCACGTACCAGCCCGGCTGGGCCTGGAGCGTGAACTGCTGGACCGCACCGTGCGAGACGGGGCCGAAGAAGGAGAAGAAGCCACCGCTCGCGAGTTTCCCGATTTTGTTGTCCTTTCCGGCGCGGAGGAGCTTGACCACTTCGCGTCCGGCCGCCTTGTTCTTAACGCCGGCTCCGATCATCATGTGGACGAGCCAGCCCGAGTTCGAGGTCCGGATCGTCTGGCCGACGTGCAGCGTCCCCGGGCCGCGGAAGCGGAACTCGACGGACTTTTGCCACTGCTGCGCGGCAGGAAGCTTCGCGGGCGAGTTGTTCAGGGAGATCGAGAACGTCGTGTTCGGCCACTGCGCCGGATTGTTCGCGGTCGCGTCAAAGGCGACGTAGTCGCCGGGTTGCAACTTCGTCTCGACGTCCTGCCCGGTCGGATCGGCGTTCGAGTCGAACACGATCGAGCCGTAGGACGCGACGTTGTTCGCGTCCGCTGCCTTCTTTGAGCTGAGGAAGGCGATGAGCTGGTTCGCCGTGACGCCGTCGTTCAGCCGGACGAAGAGCGGCGTGCCCGAGCCCTGGCCGGTCGCCACCGAGTGGACGTCCACCGCGCCGGACACGAGCGTCCCTTCCACGGAGATCGAGCTGCCGTCCATCGTCACATCGATCGTCGGCAGTCCCCCTGTTTTCGTGCCCGCGGCGCCGAAGGCGACTGCAGTCGTGATCGCCGCTGCCACGAGGGCGGCAGCGAGGAGTGATACGCGCTTCAAGGCGAACCTCCTGTTTTCGGTACTCCGCCGAAACGGCGAGAGGTGAGGCATTTAGACCCCAAAATCGAGGAAAGATGCAGTCGGGTTTGACAGGAACATGTGTTCGGGTATAGAACATACGTTCTTATGATCGCCTGTTTGA
>Ga0307374_10015168_pt1 | contig 10395 bp, 13 predicted proteins | sample OX3MG_FD_202532 | JGI IMG/M metagenome (GOLD analysis project Ga0307374, IMG submission 202532) | Soil microbial communities from Risofladan, Vaasa, Finland - OX-3 | ecosystem: Environmental > Terrestrial > Soil > Coastal area > Acid sulfate soil | place: Finland: Risofladan, Vaasa | collected...
GGCGGCCCGCGAAACCCTGACGGGCACACTTATTCACCCGATGCCTTCCGCCCACCCGGCGATTGGTCGTGGGCCAGTTTGATCGGGACGATATCCACCGCTGACCGGCTGCCCGACCGCTGCGCTCGTGCCCATACGCTCTGACCTCGACCTGGCCAGGCATGTGGCTGCGGTCCGCTGTCACCGCAGCCTCGACCTGAGACACGTGACCGAGCGCCGGTTCGTACACCTTAAGAAACCACGGGGCATCCCAGGTTCGCCGCGTCGGACCTCCGTCAGCGGACATGCCCGTCGGATAGGCGCCCGTTGTGGTCGGCCCTCTCCGGAGATCCCGGGTCAGGTGAACAACTTGGCCAGGGCTTCTGCATGATCATCTACGCGCCGCTTCACATGCATCGGCAAGAAACCCACCTGAACCCTGAGCTGGTCAGCGGGCAATAACCCCGGAATCATCTCGACAACGTGGGTGTAGGGGATCGCCGATCCAATCTCGGCGCTTGCCGGACTCCCAACGACGTAAGGTGCGGTCGCCCGTCTGCGCCAGTCTGCGTGAGAGTCCCACCAGCTGTGAGCGAAGAGCTGTTCGCCCCGACCCTCCAAAATCTGCCAGGGGTCGAAGACGTCCTGGTCGATCGCTTGAAGGACAGACTTGGAGTCGGCCCAACCCAGCTGGTGGCGGTTTCGGGCGACGTACTCTGCGGCGGCCGCCTCCGGACCTTGCGCCGGATCGACTGGATCGAGAATGACGTTCTCCCGCCCTGCGAAGCGAAATGCCGCATCGCCCTGATCGAGTACGTCTTCGACCTCAAGGTATGAGGTGAGCCAGTAGCGCTCCTCCAAGGACTTGGCTGAGGGCACGAAGGCGACGAAGAACAAACGATCTCCTCGCTCCCGGCTCCTTCGCACGTCCCGGCGGCATATCCCCCACGAATACGGGGTGGATCTGAAGTCTGGATCATTACCTGTGTCACGCAGAGCCTGGGCGCTGCCGGCGCCAGCCGCTTGGTATACAAGCAGGTACGCAGTCGTCATTCAAGGCGCCTGGCGGATTCGGCTGGCCGCGCGGTGGATGGCTTCAAGGAAAGGCTGATCCTCCTCTTGAACCTCGGCGGTGAGCTGGTCGAAGGGCACGATCGACGGATGATCGGGATTGGTTGCCACCGTCCAGAGAGCCCAGGCGTGGTGAACGTCCTCCAGCGTGGTCCTTGAGCCTTTAGTGAGGACTAGCAGGGCATAAAAGCGGAGGAGGTTCTCCGACCCCGGCTCGGTCGGCAGAAGGTCACCCAGCTCGCTGCGTAGCGCGTCCATGGCGTCGGTGACGAATGGCAAGCTACTGGCTCGCCTGGCGAAAGAACTTGTCGGCGACCTTCGGCACGACTCGGTAGAGCAGGAAGGAGATGACAACGCAGAGGGCGATCGACGCGTCGAAGGTCTTATGTGGGATCGAGTACGCCAGACCGGTCCACTCCCGCTCGACGAGCAGGACGGCGACGAGCACAACCGCTAACGGAAAGACGATCACGTAACAGAACCAGGCCCAGTTCAGAAGCACCGGGTAGCGGTCGAGGTAGGCGGTCCCCTCTCGCTGGAAGAGGCTCGAGTCGCCGATCTGCCCACCGATCCACTCTTCGAGGTGGTGGACGTAGGGGTACTGGCGCTCGATCAGGATGGCAACCCGGCAATAGCTGAGAGCCACGGCCAAGGTTAGGACCCAGCTCGCGTTGAGGAGCACGTTGAGCGGAAGGTGGCTAAGGTCAAAGTCGGTTCCCAAGACCGAAAACGAGCGCAGCGTGCCAGCTGCGGCCGGGTAGTACACCTCAACGGCGAGAAGGGCGAAAAGGCCAATAAGGAGGAGGAAGGCGCGGTCCCTGGTCTGCTCCCGCTCACGCTGGAGTGAGAAGGTCTCCTTGTAGTGATCGTGTACCAGGGCGAGGTTGTTGTCGGGCACTGCGCCGGCTTACGCCTCGTTGATGGCCTTGAGCATCGAGTCAACCGTGAAGGAGGCCCATTTGGCATTAGAGGACAGGATCGGGTCTGGAGATGGACTCGAATTCGTGATCTTCACAGCGATCAGGCCCTTGCCCTCAGCTTTCGACCGCTCGATCTCCCACCATTGCCAGTTACGAGTCCCGATCGCCAAGTAGTCGGGGTGTCGATCGTTGGCGTGGTCTCCGATGATGACCAGAGTGTGGGTCGCCAACTTGATCTTCTGCGTCAGGGCGGACTTGATCCTGCCAACGTCGATGCTTTGGATCTCGCTCGGTGTCACGTCCTCGAAGTCGATGGCAGATCCCGCGTTGGCCTTCAGAGCAGAGAGCAAATAGCGGTAGTTGCGGTCGTTGTCGTAGTCGAAGCTGATGAAGATCGTCTTCTTATTCGAATACATGGCTAGTACGACCAACCCCCCTGCGGCTGCAGCGAGCAGTCCCCAGACCCATCGGGACCCGGAGCCCGACGCTGCTTTTGTCTGCTCGGGCGGTCCGGGCCACCCGAAATCCTCAGGACGCTCCTGGTAATAGCGGCCGTACAACTCAGTTACGCCGCGCGGTTCTTGGCCACCAGGTGAACCCATCTGACGTTCTCCTCTAGGCCAAGTACGGAACCGCCAGGAATCGAAGGCGGGATTGGAGTTGCGCTCTCGGAGTGGCTTATCCTCTCTGTTTGGACCGCGCTTTCCCGCTTGGGACAGCCTGGTTTAGGGGTCTCGCTCCGGTGTCAGCCGTGGCGAGGCCTCGTTCTTTCTGGCTCTTCTTACTCTCTGCTAAGACCTACCTCAGCCCGACCCATACCATCGGCGGCAACAATTTGAACGAGGATTTGGATTCCCGTCAATGGTTGGTCAAAGTCTAAGGCAGGCTCTGGTCCTAGTCAAGGCCATCGGCACCATATATATGGTGCCGACTTTCGCCGGGCCACCGTATCTTGCGCTACTGAGGCCAGCATGAAGATTCGAATGCTCCGCCTCAACGGTGATGTGGTGGGTACGGCGCGCTGGTCTCCTTCGCGGTTCGCCTTCGCATGCCGCGGGGCCGCCGACCGAATTCGTACACCTTAAGGAAATACAGCGCAGGCTGCGGTGACCTGGTTCAGCCGGGATCGGGTTGCAGACGAGTAGGGCGGCGACTTGCGGATGTCGTTCCACCGCTCCTCGACGCGTGAAACGACCAACAAGCACCTCCTTCGGGTGGGTGAAGACTCCCGACCAGGTCCTCGCCAAGGCATCAATGCAGTACTAGAGTGCCGTCATGCCCGAGCCCTTGTCCCGGCGTAGCCCCGGCGCCGTCTCCAACCGGGTCGCGGCTTCCCTGGAGAGCGTGTGGGCTTGAGCCATCCAGAGATACTGAATGCGCTCCGGCGGGCGCGCGAGCTCAGCGACCGCGACTTCGCCCAGCGGCTCACCCTCGACTCGATGGCGCAGGCGGCGCACTTGTCCAAGTTCCACTTCGCGCGGGCGTTCACCAAGGCCTGCGGCGAGACTCCGAGGACATATCTGACCCGGCGCCGGATCGAGCGCGCCAAGGACCTGCTGCGAGCGGCCAACCTGACCATCACCGAGATCTGCTTCCTGGTCGGGTTCGAGAGCGTCGGCTCCTTCAGTTCGCGCTTCCGCGACCTGGTGGGCATGTCATCGACCGAGTACCGGAGTGCCTCTGCGGGCGCTCCGCCCATTCCGGGCTGCTTCGTCCTCATGTGGACGCGGCCGGGTCTCGCCAGAAGTCAGCAATCCGGAAGAAGCACTGACGACGGGCGCGCAGTAACTTCGGAGCCATGATCAAGGAGCTCTCGAACGTGAAAGTGCTCGTCGAAACCGAGAGGGCCCGCCCATGACCGATCCTGGCCACTGTGCCAACTGCGGGGCACCGCTGCCGGCAGGCCAGCCTGCCGACAGCAGCTACTGCGCAAGGTGCACAGCGTCATATTGGCGGGGCTCAGCCTCGCGAGAGCAGCCTGATCCCGTCGAGGATGACGCCACGCGGAGCAACCCGCGCCACTGTGCCAACTGCGGTGCACCGCTGCCGGGAGACCAGCCTGCCGACAGCCGGTACTGCGCAAAGTGCACAGCGGCGTGGCGGCGGGGGCCGGCCGCGCGAGAATAGCCTGCTTGCGTCGAGGATGACGCCACGCGCGCAATTACCACGGACGCGCTTCCGCGACCTCGTGGGCATGTTACCGACCGAGTACCGGAGTGCCTCGGCGGGCGCTCTGCCGATCCCGGGCTGCTTCGTCCCCATGTGGACGCGGCCGGGTCTCGCCAGAAGTCAGCAATCCGGAAGAAGCACCGACGACGGGCGCGCGCTAGCGTCGGGGCGATGATCAAGAAACTCTCAAACGTGAACGTGTTCGTCGAAGACCAGGACCGCGCCAAGGCGTTCTACACGGAGAAGCTCGGCTTCGAGGTGCGCAGCGACGCGACCCTGGACGGGTTCCGCTGGCTCACGGTCGGCCCTAAAGACCAGCCCGACCTCAACATCCTCCTCGCCCGCCCTCAGCCGCCGATGTTCAGCGAGGAGGACGCCCAGGCCCTCCTCCGGCTGGTCGCCAAGGGCGTGATGGGCGGCGGCGTCTTCGAGACCGACGACATCCGCACCACCTACGCGGAGCTGAAGGGCAAGGGCGTTACCTTCCTGCAGGAGCCGGCCGAGCGGCCCTACGGCATCGAGGCTCTGTTTAGCGATGATTCCGGGAACTGGTTCAGTCTCAACCAGCACACCCGGTGTCTCGTGTGACTTGTCGAGAGTGACCGCGGTGGAGGCACGGTCGTCAGCGACCGCATTGAGTCTCCTGGGAATCCGGCTTGGCTGTCATCGGCCGACAAAGGTGGACGCCAGCGAACGAGAGCGAACTTGAACGGACGACTGCGGACGACCGCAGGCGGTTTTGAAGACCGCATCGGTGCCATCCGCAGGGGTCTATTCCCTTGCGCCCGGCTTCTAGGAGTCGCTGCCAGCGACGGCGGCCTGGATCCCGCCGGCGGCGGATGGTCCGACCAGTTGGGGGAAGCGGTCCTGGAACGGCTGCAGCGCCATTGACGCTCAGCCTATCCCTCGGTTGGAATGAAGGCATTCACGTCGGACGCCTGACGAAATCCCCGACCCTCTTCGGGGGCGGGACGGCGAACCGTCAGCCGACTGTCAAATTCGTTTGAGGGTATCGATTCGGTCATTACTGACAACAATGCGGAGGCAGGCCTCCGGACCAGTTCAGGCCCTCTGAGCCGGAGGCTGATCGACCGCTCTTCCGGCCCCGTCGTCATCGTCCGGCGAATTCTCAGAGCCCCAGGTCAAGAGATGGACTTGTGGATAGAAAAAGAGTTGGCCGACCAAGGTCGGAACCAGGGCGGTGAGGAGGACGACAGTCACCAGAATTGAGTACTGGCTCCGGCTGATATAGCCGTGAGTCAGGCCGAAAAGCGCCGAAATGGAGCCGAAGGTGAGTCCGGTCGACATCATCATCGTCGTATACCAGGCCTGGCGCCCCCGAAGGCCGAAGGCGAGCGTGGAGGGGAAGACTCCAACGACCTTGGCCGCAACCTTAATCCCGAAGAAAAGTAGGACGCCGACGATGCCGGCGAGCACGGATTGGAAGACGATGAGGGTTCCGGCCTTGAGAAAGAAGAAGGGCGTGAAGAAGGAAAAAGCGGATCCCCTAATGCGCCTGGTCAGGAGCGGGTCCTCGTGGAAGATCCCAGCTGCCACCAAGCCGAGCAGATAGGCCGGTAGGACGGCCTCTGACTGTGCCGCCGCAGCCAAACCACCCAGTACCAGCAAGGCGAGAAAGATGAACTTCACGTCCGGCTCGCTCACGGCATGGCCCAGCCCGCGAACGACCCACCGCAAGATCGGGGAAAAGAGGACCAGCGTGACTGCGGTGGCGATCAGGAAGGCGACAAGGAGGAGGTTGTAGTTGGCGAAGAGGACGCCGAGCGCGCCCACCGTTCCGAGATCACAAACGAAGCACGCCGTGAGGATCAGCTTGCCGAGGTCCGTCTTGTTGAGGCCCGTCTCCAGCATCACCGCATACACGACGGCGACGGAGGTCGTGGAAAGAGCGATCCCGGCGATCTCGCTCGCGTGCCATTGCCAGCCGAGCACAAACCACGCGAATCCCAATGCCCCCAGAAACGGCAGAACGAATCCAATCCCTCCGACAGCGAGGCTCGGCTTCAGGAAGCGCCGCAATGAGGCGGGGTCGATCTCGGCACCGGCCAAAAATGTGAGCAGCACAGAGCCGAAGTCCGCGAGAAACGTGATCCAGTCGGTGGCGGTGATGTGGAAAACGTTGCCCGCTACGGCACCGATTAGAATCTCCACCAAGGCTACGGAGATGCCAAGCCGTATTGAGACGAGACTGGCGAGGAAGGCGAGGCCAATCCAAAGTCCTGCCACCAAATAGACGTTGTTGAACTCGCTCGCGGAAATCCCAGAGAACGTAGCCAGCATTGCGGGCCTCCTACCAAAGAAGTTGTTGGTAGGACCCATCAGCCGAAGGGGCGTTAGGCGGGATCCATCGCCGTACCTAAGTTCCCGACTAGGCTACACCCATTCGGCCACGCCTATCGGCTGCTCGACCAAGCCAACGTTTCAAATGGCGATCGTGGATGCGACGGGAGTGTCGCCCGTGGGCGACACTCGGGTCACCGAGCGGGGGAGGCGGTTCGGGCGCTCGGTGAGTTGCTTGGCGCGGAGTTCGTCGACGTCGGCGTCAGTGACACGGCCTACTACGACCTCCGAACATTCCCTCGACGGCCATCTTGCTCAACCCGTGCTTCGCAATCACGACAGCGATTCGCTTGACGCCAGCCTTGATTGCCAGCGGAGCCCAGTTTGGGACAGGCGGTAAGTTCGTACACTGCGATGATCAACCCGGTGGTTGCTGCCCCGGTGTTGACCCTCTCGTACACAGGCTTCGTGCCCTCATGTGGATCTGTCGCTCTGGGGTCAGCGACCCACCAGAGACAGCGGCGCCGAGCGAACGGTGACCTGATAGGAGGCTGGCAAGAGCCCCTTCGCAGTGCTGTCCCGCCCGCCCGGCTGCCGATCATCAATCCGCTCTGTCGAGGAGGCCGATGACTGCAACCAGTATCGCAGACGTCTCAGCAACCGTCACCGTTGGCGTCGATACCCACAAGCACACGCACACAGCCACTGCAAGGGACGGCCTCGGCCGCGACCTGGGCGAGATCGTGGTCGACACGACACCGAGTGGGTATGCGGCGCTGGTCGCGTGGGCCATCGGCTTCTCCGGAGTGGTTACCTTCGGAGTTGAGGGGACGAGCAGCTATGGCGCCGGCTTGGCCCGTTACCTTCGGGCTCGCGGACATCCCGTAATCGAGGTTCTTCGCCCAACCCGCCAGGACCGGCGACTGCGTGGTAAGTCGGACCGCATCGATGCCGACGCCGCCGCGGCGGCGGTGCAGACGGGCAAGGCTCGGGCGGTACCGAAGGCGGGAGACGATGCGGTCGAGACCATCCGCGCCCTGAAGATCGCCAAGACCACCGCGATCAAAGCTCGAACTCAGTGTATGAACGCGATCAAAGCCTTGATCACGACCGGCCCCGATGAGATCCGCACGCAGCTGCGGGACCTGAAGCCGAAGGCGCTCATTGCGACCGCCGGCGCCTTCCGGGTGTCCGAGGTCGCCGACCCCAAGTCTGCCGCCAAGTGGTCGCTGCGGTCGATGGCTCGAAGGTATGCCGCCCTCGACGACGAGGTTACAGCGCTCGAGCGTCAGCTTGACCAGCTCACGCAGCGGTTCGCGCCCGACCTCCGACAGCGCATGGGCGTCGGGCAAGACGTCGCTGCCGCGCTGATTCTGGCCGCCGGCCTCAACGGTGACCGCATCCGCACCGAAGCCTCGTTCTCCATGCTTTGTGGCGCGTCACCGATCCCCGCCTCGTCAGGCGTCACGCATCGTTATCGACTGAACCGGGGCGGAGACCGCCAGGCCAATGCTGCTCTCCACCGAATTGTTCTCGTGAGAATGCGCTACCACGAGCCGACCAAGGCGTATGTGGCGAAGCGGCGGACCGAGGGGAAGTCGAAGGCCGAGATCTTCCGCTGCCTCAAGCGCTACGTGGCGCGTGAGGTCTTCACGGCTCTGATCAAGCCGACCGGCTCGCAGGTTGAGGTCATCGCGGCATGACGTCGAGGCTTGCCAACGGCGACTGGACATCTATAGGAGGATCCTTAAGGAAATACGGGGCAGGCGCCTGGGATCTGGCATCTAAACCGGGATCCACCGATCTGAAGGGAGCAGATCCGCGCTGGGCCGAATTCAGCCGACGGGGCGTCCGAACCTCTGGCGCTCGGCCCGGGTCCGAAGGTCGAGGTTCGGCCGGCCGGTCTTTTCGGTCTCCTGCCAGGCTTGCTCAGATGAGATAGCCCGCACGTTCATGACGACTCCTTGTCCCTTGCTCTCCTGGGGAACGTATCGGCCGGGTCGAGGGTGGGCCGATCGTGGTCCACAAGGGTTTGGAGTCCTGCGAGCAACGCGTGGTAGCAGTTGGCGCCGAGAGCTTCGACGAGATCCCGCTCGGCGCTCTTGGCTCTGCGGGCCACGGCCCCGGCGTGCTGGCTTCCCTTGTCGGTGGGATAGAGGGGCCGTCGGCGGGCGTCGCTTGGGTCGTGGCGTGGCTCGCAGAGACCCGCGGCGATGAGGGTTTCTGCGACGCGCTGCACGTTCATCGGGTCGGTCCCGAGTTCGCGGGCGAGCCGCCGGACGCCGCCGCCGGGTTGGGCGGCGATGAGACGCAGCAGCGCCGCTTGTGGCGCGGTGAGCCCGAGGTCGGCGAGTTTCGCCTCCCACGCCCGCCGGCGTGTCCGATGCGCCACGCCGAGAAGGAACCCGAGACCCTTGGGGGCCACCGCGCGATCCCCGGTTAGAGGACTCGCCTGCTGTTCAACGGTCATCGAGGCTGCCCACCCGGGCGCCTGATCGCCCAGGCGAGCACGGCTACGTCGGGGCTCTCCGGATCGGCTGCCGTGCCGTGGTCGGGGTCGCGGTGACGCAGGTCTAGGACCTCGATAGAGACCGTCGCAGGAAGCGCCTCGGACAGGCGCCCGAGGCTGAGAAGGCGGTCGGGGTCCGGGGGGCCGTGGCGGCCGAGATTGGTGACGTCGTGACCGACGACGAAGAGGTGACCGCCGACGATCAGGGCATCTGCCGCGGCAGCTAGCACCTTCGAAAGCGCCTCGGTGCCCGGGTGGAGGTTGGCGACGACGACGAGATCGTAGGAGGCACTCGTCGGTTGCCACCCAAGGACATCGCCGTGCACGGTCTCGATGCGTACACCGGCCTCTTTGGCGTGTGCCTCGGCCTGGGTGAGAGCGACACGAGACGCGTCGAGCAGCGTCATGGTCCAGCCCTTGGCGGCGAGCCACAAGCTATTGCGGCCCGGCCCGCTCCCGAGATCGAGGCCGCGCCCAGGGGGGAGCGACCCGGCGAGCTCGACGAGGAGCGGGTCGGGCTCGCTCGGCCATGGCTGCTCGGAAAACCGTCGATCCCACATTTCCCCGGCGGGCATCACCGCTCCTCCCCAGAGCTCGCAGCCGCGTCGGGAGCCCTACCAGCTCCCGCAGGGGCGGCGCCGCGAGGCATAGCCTCTTTGTCGATGATCTCGATGGCCAGCGCGTAGGCGGGCATCCCCGAGGTGACGAGCGAGGTCTCGGCGACACCGACCAGGTCGGCGGGCTCCGCGCCTGCACGAATCGCACCACGGGCGTGGAGTCGGGCTGGGCCGCCCCGGCCGAGGGCGACGAGCTGGGCGAAGTGGACCAGCTGCTGGGTACGTGGGCCCAGGGTGTTACCGGCGAGGAGCACAAGGCGGAACTGCTCGATCGTCTCGACCGCCTCGAGCCGGCCGGTCGCCCCGGCGACGGCGATACGGTCCTCGATGCCTTGGGGGACCGTGGCAAAGACCTCCCGGTAGCGATCCCGGATCGCCTCGGCGCGCTCCGGATCGGAGACGGTGGTCACGACCGCACCCGAGCCATCGATTCCCGCACAGCCTCGAGGGCGCCGGCGGGGAAATCGACCGCCCCACCGATCGCCTCGGCCGCGAGCTCGGCTTCGGCAGCTTCCTCGATGGCCACCACCAGGCGTGCGGCGGCGAGAGGATCTGCGGCGAAGGCCAACAGCCCGTGGTTGGCGAGCAGCACCGCGGACGTCGTCGGATGCTGTTGGAGGGCGGCGGCGATGCCTCGAACCGACACGTCGGATCCCCGAGGACCCCACGCCACCACCGGGACCGGCTCGGCCTGGCCGAAGCGCAGCAGCGGCTCGGCCCGGCAGGGCAGCTCCCGGTTGGCGAGAGCGAAGGCGGTCGCAGACGGCGAGTGGGTGTGGATGATCCCGCCCACGTCGTCTCTGGCCTTGTAGATCACCGAGTGCATGGC
>Ga0307374_10015169_pt1 | contig 10395 bp, 12 predicted proteins | sample OX3MG_FD_202532 | JGI IMG/M metagenome (GOLD analysis project Ga0307374, IMG submission 202532) | Soil microbial communities from Risofladan, Vaasa, Finland - OX-3 | ecosystem: Environmental > Terrestrial > Soil > Coastal area > Acid sulfate soil | place: Finland: Risofladan, Vaasa | collected...
GCCGCCATCAGCGTGGGGATCATCGGCAACGAAACGCTTCTCGATCTTGATTACTCCGAGGACTCCAGCGCCGAAGTCGATATGAATGTTGTGATGACGGGCTCCGGCCGCTTTGTGGAAGTTCAGGCCACCGCTGAAGGATTGCCCTTCAGCAGCGAGGACCTGGCCAAGCTGATTGAGCTGACACGGCCGGCCATCCAGCAACTGATCGAAATCCAGAAGTCCATCACAAAGATTGACTTGCCGATTGCCCGGACCTGACGCAAAGCTGATTCCCGCCGGATAGGCAGGCGCTGGTGATGTCCGGCAAGCGCCTGCCCGGTTAAACCCCGATTAAGCGAGGTCGCGTAAAATCAAAGCTTCTTCCCATTCCAGCTCCGTGATGCTCACCGTCTATCTGGCGTCCACCAATCCCGGGAAACTTAGAGAATTCAGGCAGGCGGCCGAAGCCCGCGGGATCGAGGTCGAACTTCTTCCCGGCATCGAGAATCTTCCCGCCTGCATCGAGGATGGAAACACCTTCGAGGAGAACGCCCGCAAGAAGGCGCTCCATTACAGCCAGTGGACGGAGTCCCTGGTCTTTGCCGACGACTCCGGCCTTTGTGTGGACGCCCTGGGATCCGGGCCCGGAGTTTTTTCCGCGCGCTATGCCGGCCCCGATGCGGATGACGAAGCCAACAACCGGAAGCTGCTCAGCGAACTGGCCGGCGTTCCAGCCTCAAAACGTTCGGCGCATTATGCCTGCGTCATCGCTCTTGCCCGGCGCGGGAAAATCCTGACAGCCGTGGAAGGCACAGCCGACGGCCTGATTCAGGATGAGCCGCGAGGCACGGGCGGCTTCGGCTACGATCCCTACTTCTTCTACCCTCCGTTCAACAAAACATTCGCCGAATTGGGCCTGGATGAGAAATACGAGGTCTCGCATCGTGGCGAGGCTTTTCGAAAATTGCTCGATTACCTGCAATCGCAGGATAACCGGGGCTAAACAGTCCGCCAATCACCCAAACGGCTCCCTCCACGCCAGGTTCAACCGAAGCTCCGAAAGGCGGCCAAACCTGATAATTTTTACCAAAGTTTCTACTTGTTACCGCATGGCCGGGGTTTCCAAGGCTACCATTTTCCTGATTTCACGGCACTTAATCTCCTGGGTCGTTTGGAAGCAGGAATGCACTGTTCAGAGCGGAAGTATTTTGTAGCGCCAGGAGAAAAAATTATGAACGGTATGAAATCGATCAGACTTATGGCTCTGGCAGCCGCCCCCTTGCTGATTCTCAGCACGGGCTGCGTCGCCACCAGAAAATTTGTCCGGAACACCACCGATCCGCTCCAAACGCGCATCGGCAGCGTCGACAAGAAAGTGGACGAGAAGACTTCGCAAAACGCCCAGGACATCAAGAGCCTCGACGAGAAAACGGAGGCTGGCATTTCTGAGGCTCGAAACAGCGCCGACCAGGCCAACCAGGCAGCCGGTCAGGCTGACCAGCACGCCCAGACGGCCAGCCAACTGGCAGAGAAAGGCGTTTCCGCAGCCAATAAGGCACAGGAAACGGCCGACAACATCGACAATTACCAGCCGTCCCAGCGTGCGGCCATTTTGTTTGGCTTTAATAAGGCCGCGCTGACTGACGCTGACAAGCAGCAACTGGACCAACTCGCACAGTCTGTCACCTCCCTGAAACATTATGTCATCCAGATTCAGGGGTACACGGACAAGACCGGCTCCAAGGAATACAACCTGCAATTGAGCCAGAAGCGAGCCAACGCCGTAATCCGTTACCTCACCATGGACCGCAGTATCCCCCTGGTTCGGATTTATAGCATGGGATACGGTGAGTCAGCCCCGGCGGCGCCCAACGCAACCCGAAAAGGGCGCGAGCTTAACCGGCGGGTTGACCTGACGGTGATGGTTCCCCAGATGTCAGCCAGCGCCCAGCAGCAAGGGGCGGGTGAAGGGCAAACGTCTGCGGACATGAACCAGTAAGTAGAACGATCTGCTTCCTTGCAGCGTCGGGCATTCCTCGCATGTGGCGGATGGCGCCAGCCAGGGCTCGAAAGGCCACCCGGGCATGAAACAGTCCTGGCCATCCGCTCACCGGGAAAAACATCCGAAGTCCACGGGCCGCAGGCGGCAAGACCACGCCCGTCGCGGCCCACACTCCCAGTCTGGATGACGCCCGTCACCCAGGGAAGCGGGATTCAAATCTGCGCCTCATCAAGCCTTTCCGAGCGGCTCCGCGAACAGAATGAAAGGCAAACGCGCCGGGTTCATGGCTCCGGATGATCCGTGCTATATTGATTGATTCACCGGAAAATAAGGGGCTGGGGCCATCAGGCGTGATTCAATCCCCTTTTTTTGCGGCGGGACCCAGCATTTTGAACCTTTGCAGGAGGGCTTGACACCTTGGCTGACGCAAAAACCCCGGAGACCAAAGAAAATCTCCGCCAGTACGTGAACTTCGCCTATTACAAAGTCGATCCCGCGTGGCGCAGGCTGCCCGCTGAGGAACGGCAACGCGGCAAAGACCAGTTCATCGAGGTCGTGAAAAGTTATGAGCCGGACATGCTGGTTATTCCCTATTCGATGGTGGGGATTCGCGGCGACTGTGACTTCATGCTGTGGCGGATCAGCTACAACCTGATGGATTTCCAGGAGATGACCGCGCGCATGCTGGCCACCGGGCTGGGCCAATACCTGACCACTCCGTATTCCTATCTCGCCATGACCAAGCGCTCAACCTACGTCCGGGACCACGTTCACGACGACCAGGAAGGAACGCGCCTGCGGCTGACGCCCGGCAAGTTCCGCTACCTGTTCGTCTACCCGTTCGTGAAGACCCGGGCCTGGTATCGGCTGACGCAGCACGCGCGCCAGGGCATGATGAACGAACACATTGAGATCGGCCACCGTTTCCCCACGGTCCGCCTGAACACCACCTATTCCTTCGGCCTGGACGATCAGGAGTTTGTGGTGGCCTTTGAAAGCGACAAGCCGGAGCATTTTCTGGACCTCGTGATGGAATTGCGCCATGCCGAGGCCAGCAACTACACGCTGCGCGACACGCCGATCTTCACCTGCGTGCATCGCGAGCTGCCGGAGATGCTCGACTTGCTCGGCGGCTGATTCGGCAAATCAGAAAAAACCGGGAGAAGAAGATGAACGTAGGTTTCATCGGTTTGGGCAACATGGGACTTCCGATGGCGCGCAACCTGCTGAAGGCGGGCCACGCCGTCACGGTCTACAATCGCACTGCCGAGCGCGCGGAAGGCCTGCGCACGGAAGGCGCAACCGTTGCGGGTGAGGCCGGCGGCGCCTGCGGCGGCGACGTTCTGATCACCATGCTGGCCGATGACCCGGCGGTGAAGTCCGTTGTCTTCGGCGGGCAATTGATTCCCAGGCTTGCTCCGAGCGCGGTGCACATCTCAATGAGCACGATCAGCGTCGAACTCGCCGGGGAGCTTGCGCAGGCGCACGCCAAGGCCGGAAACCACTTTATTTCCGCGCCTGTTTTCGGCCGCCCGGAAGCCGCGGTGGCAGCCAAGCTGGCCGTTGTGGCCGCGGGACCTGCCGCGATGATTGCGCAATGCCAGCCGCTCTTTGACGCCGTGGGGCAGCGCACGTTTGTCGTGGGAGAAGTGGCGCCCCAGGCCAATACCATCAAGCTGGCCGGCAATTTCCTCGTCCTTTCCGTGATTGAATCGCTGGGAGAGGCCTACGCCCTGCTCCGCAAGTCCGGAATTGAGCCCGAGCGCTTTCTTGAGGTCATGACCAGCACCCTGTTCTCGGCTCCGGTTTACAAGACTTACGGAAACCTGATCGCCAAAGAGCAGTTCGAACCGGCCGGGTTCAAACTCTCCCTGGGCCTGAAAGACGTCAGCCTGGTTCTGGCCGCGGCAGCGGACGCTCGAGCGCCGATGCCGGTTGCGAGCCTCGTTCGCGACCATATTCTCGCCGCCATTGCACGCCACGGCGGGGAGCTTGACTGGTCCGCGTTTTCACGAATTTCGGCTGAAAACGCCGGATTGAAGTAGAATCGCTTCCGATCAGCAATCTCAATAGTCTTCGTCCTCGATCACGAGAGAACCATGAAATCCGCTCCCGTCAGGAAAGCGAAGCCGGCAAAAAAAGCGCCGGCGGTGAAAAAGCAAAAAGGCTATGCGTCACCTCAGCGGGTCGGTAAGATCCTGGCGGCGCTCGATCAGCATTTCCCCAGCGCTGAGTGCGCCTTGCACCACAGCAACGCCTTCCAGCTTCTGGTCGCCACCATTCTTTCGGCCCAGTGTACCGACGAGCGTGTCAACAAAGTGACGCCCACGCTTTTTGACAAATACTCCGGCCCCCACGACTTCGCTCGTCTGGACCAGCGGGTGCTGGAAGAGGACATCCGCTCCACCGGCTTTTTCCGCAATAAATCCAAAAACATTATTGGCGCAGCAAAGAAGATCGTCGAGGATTTCGGCGGCAAGGTGCCCCAAAGCATGGATGAAATACTCACGCTGCCCGGCGTGGCTCGAAAGACCGCCAACGTCGTGCTGGGCACGGCCTTTGGAATGCCCACCGGAGTTGTGGTGGATACGCACGTCTTTCGGATCGCGCGCCGGTTGAAGCTGTCGGAAGGGAAAACGCCGGAAAATGTCGAGCAGGACCTGATCAGAATTGTTCCCAAAGAACGATGGATCGCCTTCAGCCATCAGGTCATCTGGTTCGGCCGTCAAATCTGCCAGGCGCGCAAGCCGCTGTGTGTGGATTGCCCCATCGAATCCCTCTGCGACGCACCGGACAAAACCATTTAGAGGCCTCACGCAGATTCGCCTGACGGACCTTTATGGCCCACGGCCAGAACAGGGTGGATTTTTACGGAAAGTGTCCTAAGGCTCAGCAGCGTGCCTGGCAGCGTGCTTCGCAAATTCCTGGAAGCTGATGGACGGGAGCGCAAACGCAACCTTCTCGGTCATGGCCTCGACATCTTCAAACTCTTCCACACCCATCTCCCGGAAGCAGGCCACAACATCCTGAACAAGGTTTTCCGGCGCGGATGCTCCCGCGGTAATCCCCACCACCTCGACGCCATCCAACCATTCCTGGCGGATTTCAGAGACGTTATCGATCAGATGGGCTTGCGCTCCGGCAGCTTCCGCCACCTCGCGCAGGCGCTCGGAATTTGAACTGTTGTCGGAACCGAGCACCAGGACCAGATCCGCCTGCTGAGCAATCAGCTTGACGGATGCCTGGCGGTTTTGCGTTGCGTAACAGATATCATCGCTCGAAGGGGTCGCCAGTTTGGGGAAGCGCCGCCTTAGCACTTCGAGGATGGCCCGGGCATCATCCACGCTCAAGGTGGTTTGCGTGGAGACGGCAACCTTGCCGGGGTCAGGAACTTGAACCTGTTCCGCCTGTTCCACGGAACTGACCAGCTGAATCTGCCCGGGCAGTTCGCCCATCGTTCCGATCACCTCGTCATGTCCCTCGTGTCCAATCAGGATGATCGACAGGCCTTCCCGGGCAAAACGCTTGACCTCCAGGTGGACCTTCGTCACCAGAGGGCAGGTGGCGTCAATAACGCGCAAGTTCCTCTGCTGCGCCTGCTGGAAAACTTCGGGGGAAACACCGTGCGCGCTGACGATCACCAGAGCGCCTTCCGGGACCTCGTCCATCTCATCCACAAAAATAGCGCCCTTCTGGGACAAGGTCTCAATCACGGATCGGTTGTGGACAATCTGTTTTCTGACGTAAACCGGGGAGGGATAGAGCTCGAGCGCCAGATTGACGGTATCGATCGCCCGGTCAACTCCAGCGCAAAATCCCCTCGGTTTTGCCATCAGCACTTTTTTGGGGGAAGTTCGATCTCTTGCCATGTCCTGTACATCGGAGAAATGCCGCATTCTTCATGCTAACAAAATACGGGTGCGAGCGTCAAAAGTATCGGGCCATAACGCCCAACCTCGATTGAGCCCTCGTTTTTGAGCCGTCGCTGGCACTCCTTGCAATGCTCTATCGCGGCCTGTTACCGTGGTGAGGGGCTTCGAACCAGACGGGCATCATCAACCGGAACTTGTATGGAGGGAGTCATGCGTAAACACAGTACGCGCATCATGGGGTGGGGACTGGCGATGCTATTCGTGGTTTCTCTTTCTTCGCCGTGGCTTGCCCAGGGAGCGCCGGGTTCCAAAATCAAACTGCCGCCGATTCGCGTGCAGGTGGGGGAAAAAGCTCCTGCTTTTGCGCTGCCGTCCGGCTATCGGATTTCAGAGGGCACAACGTCCTGATCGATTTTTACCGGGGCTATTGGTGACCCTACTGCATGGCCGAACTCGGTGAGTTCGTCAAACACGATCAGGAACTCCGGAAACTGGACGTCCAGGTGCTGGCCATCAGCGTTGATCCGGTCGACAAGGCGAGCGAGGCCCGGGCCAAGCTGAAAGCGCCCTTCCCGATGCTCTCCGATTCGCAGGATAAGGTAATGGATTTGTACGGCACTCGTTCGCCCGTCTACAAAGGCCGGGACGGCGCCGCCATCAACACCCCAACCATGGTGCTGATTGACAAGACGGGCAGAATCCGGTGGCTGCACCAGGCGGCGGATTACAAAATCCGCGCGCCGATTTCCGAGGTGTTGGAGAACGCTCGCAAGCTCGATTGAAGCCCGGCGGCCAACCCTCACAGGCTGCCGTGCCCCGGCCCTGCGGGAGCCACTAAGTCACAATATCCTCGCCGCCGTCCACCCGGATGACGTTGCCGGTCATCCACTGCGTTCGATCATCCATCAGCGCCGCCACGGCTCCGGCAACATCCTCCGGAGTGGTCAAACGCCCGCCGGGATTCCGGAGCCTGGCAAACTCCGCCAGCTTTTCAATACCGGGAATTTTGCTCGAACCCGGCGTCACCGTCACACCGGCCTGAATGGCGTTGGCGGTAATACCCTGGGGCATCAGCTCAAAAGCAAGCTGGCGAATATGCGATTCCAGCACCGCCTTGGCGGCGGAGACGGCGCCGTAATTCGGAATGACGCTGTGGCCGCCGGCGCTGGTCATGGCATAGATGCGGCTGCCGGTACCCATCATTTTCCGTTGCATCAGTTCCTGAACCCAGTAGACAAGATTGTTGCCCATCACGTCCAGGGTCATTTCCATCTGCGCCTGGGTCAGTTGGTCCTTCGTTTCCCCGGCGATATAGGGCAGCAGCGACCCAAAAGCCACGGAATGCACAAAGACTTTTACAAAATGGTCTCCGCCGCGCTCCTTCCAATGCTCCTGCATCTTGTCCAGCGCGTTGGTCCGCTTGTCGGCATCGGCGGCGTTCATGTTGAAGAACACGGCATCACGCCCCAGGGCTTTGACTTTATCAATAATGCCGTTCACGCGCTCCTGCGCCGAACGGCGGTCAAAGTGAACCCCAAAGATATCCACTCCCGACCGTGCCAGTTCAAGGCTCAGGGCCTCTCCAAACCCGCTCGAGGATCCAATAATCAGCGCCCATCTTCCGGGCCCAGCCTGTGTCGCCATACTCTACGGTCCCTCCACTTCAGTGAGCTTGTTCCTGCTACCGTGCAAATTCGTATTCAACAACCTGTGCCTTGCCGCCGCAAGTGTCCGGCCGCGCGATTCAGAGCGCCCCGAACTCCGCGCCTTCTCTCTTCTTCAGCCAGCGCTATCTTTCCAGTCCTTCGATGGTGATGCGACGGTCGTCGTCTTTCAGCAGATCCATGCGGATTCTGACTTGCGCCTCAGATTCCTGACCGGCCAGCTTTTCTCCCCATTCTACGATGAGCGTGGCCTCCTGCTCCAGCAAATCCTCCAACCCCAGTGTGGAGAGTTCCCGCACGCCCTCAATCCGGTAGAGGTCGGCATGGTAAACTTTGCGGTCCCGGCCATACTCGTGAACCAGCGTGAAGGAGGGGCTGGTGACTTCCTCCTGCCGCGCCACCCCCAGCCCGGAGACAATCCCTTTGACCAGCGTGGTCTTGCCGCTGCCAAGCTCGCCTTCCAGAACCACCAGGCAGGGCTGCGGCAATTGCCGGGCCAGCTTTGCGCCAAGTTCGATGGTCTCTTCCGGCGAATGGGTTATAAATTCCAGGCGGTTTTTGCGGACGGCGGAAGCGGTCTCCTCAAGCGCCCGATTGTCAGTTCCCATAAGCAAATCAGCAGTGCAGCCGCCGCTTGATCTCCTGATAGGCCCAAGGCAGCGCTTCAAGGATGTCCCCGGCTATCATGGAAGTTTCACCAACGTCGCGCGCCGCGATGTCGCCCGCCAGTCCGTGGAGATAAACCGCGGCCGCAGTGACCTCCGTCGGTGAACGGTCGGGATACTGGGCCAGCAGGGCCGCCGTAATGCCGGTCAGAACGTCCCCGGAACCTCCCGTCGCCATGCCGGGGTTGCCGGTCGGGTTCACCCACACCTGGCCGTCCGGCGAGGCGGTCAGCGTCCGAAATCCTTTCAAAACCAGTTGAATGCCATGTCTCTGCGCAAACTCACGCGCCACTTCCAGGCGATGCGCGACAATCTCCGAAGTCGCGCGGCCGGCAAGCCGTCCCATTTCGCCCGGATGCGGCGTCAGCACGCGGACCCGCTGGCCTGCCCGGAGCGCCTCCATGCCGTCTGCAAAGGCATTCAGGCCATCGGCGTCAAGCACCACCGGCACTTCGTACCGCTGGAGGACCTCGCGAACCAGTTCCAGCGTTTCAGGGTTCCGTCCCAGGCCCGGACCCACCGCCAGCACCGATTTTCCTTCCACCAGCGCGTCCAAAAGGCCGGCTTCGAACGCCCGCCGCGAGACCGTGCCGGAATCGGTTTCCGGCAGCGGCTCCGTCATGACTTCCATGCTGAGCGAGGCGATGATCGGCAACGCGCTTTTGGGCGTCGCCACGGTAACCAGGCCCGCGCCGGCACGCAACGCCGCCTTGGCCGCCATCGCGGCCGCTCCCGTTTTCCCGACGGAGCCGCCCAGCACCAGCACGTGGCCAAAGCTGCCCTTGTGCGCCTCCAGTTTTCGCGGCCGAACCAGCCACTCCAGGTCGTCCGGCTGAAGAATGTTGAGGAAGTAATCCGCATTGTTCTCCAGCGCTTCCGCAGGCGTGCCGATGGGCCGCACCACCCATTCGCCCACTTGTTCGCACGCAGGCGGAAAAATGTGGGCGGCCTTCGGAGCCGTGAAAGTGACCGAAACGTCAGCCCGGACACATTCCCCGATCAGGTCGCCGCTGTCCGCTGCAACTCCGGTCGGCAAATCCACGGCAACCACTTTGGCTTTGGGAAAAACAACAGAAATATCCCGAACCACTTCAAGAAGGAATCCGCCCAGGGGTTTGGAGAGCCCGGTTCCCAGAATCGCGTCAACCACCAGGGATGCGCCGCCCAGCTTGCCCTTGATCTCTTGCCAGGAAGCATGGTCCGCGACCGTTGCGGGCAAGCCGGTTGCGGCCAGCCGATTGTAATTGACCCCGGCGTCATCGCTCAGGTGTTCCGGATCGCCCAGCAGCAGCACCCGCGGCTCCACTCCCAGCTCTCGCAGCATGCGGGCGACGACCAAACCGTCGCCGCCGTTGTTCCCGCGGCCGCACAGGATCACGATTTCCTGTGACTCGAGCGGAGAGAAACGCTGGTGCAGAAATTTCACCACGCTGCGGCCGGCGTTTTCCATCAGCGTCAGGCTGGGCACGCCGTAGCGCTCTGTGGTGATCCGGTCGACATCCTGCATCTGCACGGCGGTGAGGATCTTCATTCCTTAACGCCTGCCAGGGATTCAAGTTCTCTCAGGTTCTCCGTGCTTCCCATCACGATAAGGTAGTCCCCCGCGGATATCGTTTCAGAGGGATTGGGATTAAAGCCCAACTGACCATCCTGGCGGCGGATGGCCAGCACGATCAGGCCAAAACGCTCACGAATCCTGGCGTCCTCCAGGCTTTTTTCCGCCAGCTTGGAAGCGGTTCCCACCTGAACCTCTTCAATCTCCAGGTTGGTCTCACTGAGAGAGGAAAGCGCCATGTCGATAAACCGCTGGACGTAAGGGCTGGTCAGCGTGCGCGCCATGCGCTGGCCCGCATAACTGTAGGGTGAAACGACCGTCGTGGCGCCGGCCCTAAGCAGTTTCGATTCCGCGTCTTCTTCGCTGGCCCGCGCCACAATCGGAATGTTGGGCGCCATGCCCCGCGCCGTCAGGACGATGTAGACGTTCTGCGCGTCCGAGGTTACGGCGCTCGCCAGCGCGCGGGCGCTCTCAATGCGGGCCTTCCGCAAAACAGCCTCGCTCGCAGCGTCACCGATAATCACCGGGAAACCCCGGTCCTGCGCCCAGACCGCTCTCGCCGGATCCCGCTCGATAATCAGCAGCGGGTATTTCCGGGCGGAAACTTCTGACGCGACGCGACGCCCCACGCGGCCCACGCCGCAAACGATGAAGT
>Ga0307374_10015170_pt1 | contig 10395 bp, 8 predicted proteins | sample OX3MG_FD_202532 | JGI IMG/M metagenome (GOLD analysis project Ga0307374, IMG submission 202532) | Soil microbial communities from Risofladan, Vaasa, Finland - OX-3 | ecosystem: Environmental > Terrestrial > Soil > Coastal area > Acid sulfate soil | place: Finland: Risofladan, Vaasa | collected...
GTGTGCGGGTTGTCGAGCCTGGCCCGCAGCCGAAATTCGACTTTGCGACGCTCCCGGCGGAACGTGTAGAGCCCCTGCAGTCCGAATTGAAGGCTTTCCTGGAATCGGTCCAGACGCGCCGCGCGCCCCTGGTGGATGGCGCGGCGGGCCGCCGGGCGCTGGAATTGGCCGATCAGGTAATGGCAGGCATCCTGGAGCACGGGCGGCGCGTCCAACTGGGTGCTTTCGCTGCCCCACAGACAAATCGATGATTCCTCGGATTCTGGTTCCAAAAAATGCCCGGCCGGTCGCGTCTGCTTCGGACGCGCCGCCCCGCCGGTTGAGTTCCGAACTCGACGAGCGCACGCTCGTTCCGCAGGATCTGCCGCAGTTTGAACTGGATGCCCGGTCCTCGATACCCTCGTATTTCAAGCTGGAAGTGCTTGGCACTCCGGTTGTCGTTCCGCGGGACAACATGCCGAATACCCCGCTGGATGCCACCAGCAAGACCCCGGACTATGTGCCTCTAACCATCCTGGATTCGCGCGTGGCCGTGCCCAAGGATGCCGGCGTGTTCAAAATCGAGCCCAGGCACATCACCGCCATCCAGGATTTGCCCGGCCTGATCGATCCGGATGTCCTCACCACCGGCGAAGTCAATTTGATGAGCCGGCCGAGCGAAGAGCGCACTTCGGCCTGGAAATCGGCGGCGCGCATCGCCTCCGTCGCCTTTCACTTTGCTTTGATCGCCTTGATTTTATTTGGCCCCAGAGTGTTTCCGCAGCCGAAGCAGCCGGAAATCGACCGGCAAAACATCACGGACCTCTATTTGCCGAATGACGTTCGAAACATTCCGAAGACTCCCCAGACGCCGCAGCCCAGGAGTCCGCAGTTGCGCATCGACCCGCGGCTGCTGCGGCAGCTTGCCCCGCCGCGCGAAGTGCAGCCTGCGCCTAACCCAATCGTGCCGCAACACCCCGCGCAGAACAATTCCGTGGCCAAGGTGCCCGAACCCGTCTCGCCCATGCCGCAGCCCCATGCGCGGCAGCCACTGCAGGAAAGCCCGATCGAGCCCCCGAAGACGCCGCCGGACACCGCTTCGAATAGCCTGGTATTGCCCCGCATGTCGCCGGGGAAAGCCTTGCAGCAATCCATTCAGCAGGCGCTGAAGGATGGCGGAACGGCGGGCGCTCAATTCGGAGGGCCTGCCCCATCGGGCGGAGGAGGCATGGCCGGCGGTGGAGGGCAGGGCTATCTCGGCGGAGCCGTGCAAATGCTCACGCCTACCGAGGGAGTGGACTTTACCAACTATATTGCCCGCGTGCTGGCCAGCGTGAAAAGGAACTGGTACGCCGTGATGCCGGAATCGGCGCGCCTGGGCGATCGGGGCAGGGTTACCTTGCAGTTTCGTATCATGCGCAACGGCGTGGTGCCGAATCCCGACCCTGCCATGGTCGGCAGCTCTGGAAAAGACCCGCTGGACCGCGCGGCGGTTTCCTCGATCCGGGCTTCCACCCCGTTTGAACCGTTGCCCTCCGCGTTCAGCGGTCCTTATATCGAGCTCAGGTTCATCTTCCTGTATAATATGCCTTTAAGCGCACAGTGAAGCCAAACCGCACACAAGTGTCGGGAATTCTTTTGCTGGCATTGTTGTGTCTGATGTATCTCGTGATACGCTACTGGAAATTCCTGCGATGAGCACCGCCCCACACCCGATACCCACTCCCGCCGACGATTCCCGTAAACCCGGGCCGGGACCTGTTCCCCTGGTAGCCATCGTGGGGCCGACGGCTTCGGGAAAGACTTCGCTGGGTGTGCGGCTGGCCCGGAAGTTTGGCGGCGAAGTTCTGGCGTGCGATTCGACGCAGGTCTATCGCGGTTTCGATATCGGCACGGCCAAGCCCACCCTGGAAGAGCGCGGAGGCATTCCGCATCACTTGATCGATCTGGTAGACCCCGCGTTTGCATTTACGGCGGGGGAATATCGCGTGCGCGCGGTGGCCGTACTCGAAGACCTGCGCCGGCGCGCGAGGCTTCCCATTCTAACCGTGGGGACCGGACTGTACCTGCGGGCGCTGCTCGAAGGCCTTGCCGATGCCCCGGCACGTTCGGAGGAATTGCGCGCGCGGCTGGAATCGTGCGCCGATGCGCACAGCCTGCAGTATTTGCACCGCGTCCTGCAGCGTCTCGACCGCGAGGCCGCGTTGCGGATCGGCTCCCGCGACCGCCCCAAGTTGATTCGCGCCATTGAAGTCTGCCTGCTTACCGGGCGTTCGCTCAGCGAAATCCACCAGGCGGGGCGCACGCCCCTGGAAGGCTACCACCCGATCAAAATCGGTTTGCAGCCGCCGCGCGCCGCGCTGTACGACCGCATCGGGCAGCGCGTGCACACGATGATCCGGCGCGGCTGGCTCAATGAGGTGAACGGCCTGATTCGCGGCGGGGTGGAGCAGAATACGAAGCCTTTCAATTTCATCGGCTACAGCGAATTGCGCGCGCACCTGGAAGGCACGGTCACTCTGGCCGCCGCCACGAAGGCGATATCGCAGGCCACGCGCCGCTATGCCAAGCGCCAGATCACCTGGTTCCGCAAGGAGCCCCTGGTGCACTGGCTGCCGGGTTTTGGAGACGATCCCGCTATTGCCGCCGCTGCCGAGCAGTTTGTGGCGGGGAAGTTGCAGGCCGGAGCCTCAACCTAGGTCCCGGTTTCCATCGGGTGTATAATTACATCGTGAAATTAAGTCCCTTCGCGCAATCTTCATCCCTGAATTTGTTTCCAATCGTTTTTCAAAAATGAAAACGGTCCAAAAATGAAAACGACACGACCGACGGAAAATCACGAGCGCGTGTTCCTGGTAGGCGTGGGACTGAAGCGGGCATCGCACGTGCCCGGAATTGACGCCGGCGAAGCCGAGCGCGAGTCTCTGCTGGAACTTGCGGAACTGGCGCGCAGCGCGGGCGCTTACGTTGCGGGAAGCATTTTCCAGATGCGCGACAAAATCGATTCCGCCACCGTGATCGGGCGCGGCAAGATCGAGGAAGTTAAAATCGAGGCGGACCTGCACAAGGCTTCGCTGATTGTTTTTGACTGCAACCTTTCGCCCACGCAACTGCGCAACCTGGAGCGCGGCGCCGAATGCCGCGTGATCGACCGCACGCAGCTGATTCTGGATATTTTCGCGCGGCATGCGCGCAGCCGGGAAGGGCAGTTGCAAGTGGAGCTGGCGCAGCTGAACTACATGCTGCCGCGTCTGGCCGGAAGCGCCAGGGAACTTTCACGGCAGGCCGGCGGCATCGGCACGCGCGGCCCCGGCGAACAAAAACTCGAAACCGACCGCCGGCGCATTCGCGAGCGTGTGGCTAAAATTTCCCGCGCCATTGAAGCCATCCGCAAGCAGCGTTCGCTGCGGCGGCAGACGCGCCAGGCCGTGCCGCTCGGCACCGTCGCCCTGGTCGGCTACACGAACGCCGGGAAATCGACGCTGTTCAACGCGCTGAGCCGCTCCGGCGTGCTGGTCTCCTCGAAAATGTTTGCCACGCTCGATCCGACCGTGCGCGTCGTGCGGCTGCCGTCGAATCGCCGCGTGCTGCTCTCCGATACGGTCGGATTCATTCGCGACCTGCCTCCCGGACTGATCGCCGCGTTTCGCGCCACGCTCGAGGAGGTGCAGGAGTCGGCGGTGATTCTCCTGGTCTCGGATATCTCGAATCCGAATTACGCCGAGCAGGACGCCGAAGTTGAAAAAATCCTGAAAGATTTGGGTGTCTCCGACCGGCCGCGTTTGCATGTGCTCAACAAAATCGACCGGCTTACTGCCGAGCAAGCCGCGGCACAGAATGGACATCGTTCCGCGATCTGCGTTTCAGCGTTGACGGGCGCCGGCTTGCCAGAGCTTCTTTCCCGAATCGATGCGGCCATGCCTGTCGATCCGATCTTGCACTTGCGTTTCCATCTTCCGCTGGCGAGTGGACGGGAGATTGCCCTGGTGCATGCCTTCGGCCGCGTGCTGCACTCGGAGGTGCAGGATTCCATCCTTTCGATGGAGGCGGATCTGCCCGAATCGGTGGCGCGCCGCCTCAAAATCTATCCGGAGCCTGCGATTGCTTGAATCGCGGAGAGGTGCCCTAAAGCGGACCCAAGCTGTGGAAAAGGTTGTGGAAATTGGTTCATGCAGAAACATCGTTTTACAAGGGATTTGCTGCAATCTGACTGCTCCGCACTTCCTCGCATGAATGTAAAACCCGTATATTCAATGGATTGAGGGTCTTCTTGCTGTATTTCACAGCAATTGCAGATTCCGCTGGGCCTTCGACTGTAAAGTCCTGATTTGCACAGCCTTGCGGGTCTATGTTCACGATCAGTACACGTCCGTGCTGTCGAGCAGCCAGCCGGGGGGGCAGCCGCGATGGGCCCCAGCAAAGTCATTTTTAGCAATCATTTCTACCAACCGTTGACTGCCCGCATTGGTGCGACTATAGTGAAGAACGCCTCGCTACTGGGCGGGTAATTGGAATAAGATCCAGGGAGCCCGCCGGGTGCGTCATGAACCTGCCAAATAGCCTTACGATTTTACGCATCTTCTTTATTCCAGTGCTGGTCGTTGTCCTTTTGACCCGCGAACCCAATGTTGTGTTTTTTGGCGTGCACATAAATTTTGCGGAGTGGGGTGTGCTGATCCTGCTTGCGGCGGCGGCCACGGATTGGGCGGATGGCTTCTACGCCAGGCGGCGCAGCGAAGTTACCACGCTGGGGATTTTGCTCGATCCCATTGCCGATAAACTTCTGATTTCCGCGGCATTCATTTCCCTGGTCGAAATGCACCTGGTACCCGGGTGGATGGTGGTGATTATCATTGGCCGCGAGATTGTGGTTCTCGGGCTGCGCAATATCGCGTCCGCGGAGGGATTCACGATTCCCGCCTCGGCGCTGGGAAAAACAAAAATGGTTCTGCAAGTGATCGCGGTCTGCGCGGTGATGCTTGGGGCCAAGCACGCGATCATTCGTCCGTTGGGCGTGGTGCTATTGTGGCTGGTGGTGGGAAGCGCGGTGGTTTCCGCATTCCAGTATTTTCAGAAGTTCTGGGGCCGTGTTGACGACAGCGTGAAGCAGCGCGGCCACATGCGAATTCTCGAACCGCGCAAGAACCCGCACGATGTCCCCACTATCCAGTGACGATTGGGCCGCGCTGGTTCAGATTGCCCGGCGAGCAATTTCCGGAGCGGTTCTCCAAGCCCGCATCCTCGAACTCCCTCCCTATCCGGCAACTCTTGGTGTTTCCCGGGGCGCTTTCGTAACGCTCTACAACTCCGGCAGGTTGCGGGGCTGTGTGGGGCAAGTGGAGAATCCGGGTGCGCTGGCGGACGTGGTTGCGCGTTCCGCCATCAATGCGGCCTTGTACGATTCCCTCTTTTTTCCGGTCGGCGCCGAGGAGCTTGCGGCTCTGGACATTGAACTCTCCGTATTGTCTGCGATCGAGCCCATCGCGGCCGAAGCTGTGGTGCCCGGCCGGCATGGCCTGATGGTGATTCGGGAATCGTACAGGGGAATATTGCTTCCGCAGGTTGCCGCCGAACGCCGGTGGTCGGGCCGGCAATTGTTGGAGGAAACGTGCGCGAAAGCCGGTCTGCCGCGGGATGCCTGGCGCGATCCGGAGACTCAAGTGCTGGGATTTACCGCGGAAGTGTTTTCCGAGACGCGATTCCGAACGATTCCCAATCCGTGAAATGACGGCTGCGCCGCCCGGATTGTGTCGCCGCACAACCGCGCGCGGAACAAAAAACAGGCCCTGCTTCGCGATGCGAAGCAGGGCCTGGCGTCTTCACTGCGGATTGCGTGAAGAAATTTTTCCCGCGGTTACTCGAGTTCGACGTAATCGCCGACAAAAACCGCGTCGCGCACGGTTGTCAGCAGCACGGTGGAAGCATTAGGACTGGTGCGGAGTACAATCCCCTCGCCCAGTATCTGTCGCGGCAGCTGGTCCCACTGGTATGCGATGGGCGTGCTCCCAAATCCATACGCTTTGTACGCGGTTCCGCGAGGCTGGTAGAGCGTACTGTTGTGAGACCCCTGATAGCGGAACACGCGGAAGTAGTCGCCTTCCTTCACTCCTTGCGCGCTGCCCAGGTTTACGTACACGATTCTTCCGGTGCCGGAGGCCATGCCAAAATTCTTCGTGGTCACAACCATCCCCGTTTTCTTTCCCGAAGGGGCCGCGAAGATATCCAGCTTCGTGTTGTGGAAGCTTGGGATGGGCCGGGTCACAAACGGGCGAACGATGTCGCCCCGCTGCATCAGATCGCAGGACATTTTCAATTCCGCGGTGGCAGTCTTGTCCTGGACGTGCACGACCTGCAGCTCGCCTATATCCGCGTAGGTGGTGCCCATGGCCCGGTACAGCTGATGCTGATACTTGAACCACTGCGATTTTGCGGCATCATGTACCGGCCGCATGACCTGAAATAAATCGCCGACCTTGACGCCTTGGCTTCCGCCCCGGTTGATGTAGACGTAGTCTCCAGGAATGAAAGTATTCTTATAGTCTGAGTTCTCGCCCGAGATGATGTAGGTATCCGTTGGGACGGCCTGGTTGGTCACTAAACCCGAGCAATAGATATCCGATTGGGACAGGCCCTGGGGGACGTCCTGCGCCCTGGCTGCGCCGACGCACAGCGCGATACCCAGGCCGACTTTAAGTCCCAATGATAGAATGCGATACCCAATATTTTTATCCATGGAGACAGCTCCTTGCTTATGGTTCGAAACGTATCCCAGCGCTGTTGTGGACTGCTACATGAAGCTAGCACTCACCCCCAGGACCGTCAAGAAAACCTGCGGGGAGGCTTTACACACTTGTTACCCGCATGGTAGAAGCCTTAGCTTTAGGTTTTTAGGTGGAGGCGTGGTTTGCCCGAGCGGTTTGGTAAAGATCGCGTTTGCGGGGTGATTGCCGCCGAAACGGCGCGCGCAATGGAATCCCAGGTTCGGATGGGGCTCCGGAAGACCAGAACGCTGGAGCTGCGCCTCGATTATCTGCGCAGCGCGAAGGAACGCGCTGTCTTTCTGGTGTGGCTAGGCCGCACGCGTCCGCGCGCCGTGCTCATCGCCACCTGCCGTGGCCGGCGGGGAGGAGGGTTGTTCCGGGGCAGCGGCAAAGAGCAGGTCGAGATCCTGGCACAGGCGGTTGCTGCGGGCTGCGGCTGGTGCGACGTCGAAATCGAGACGGCGGAAAAAATCGCGGCTGCGGACCTGAGGCGCGCACTGGCTCCCGCGCGCGTGATGATCTCCCACCACGATTTTCGCAAAACGCCGAAAAATCTGGCGGGCATCGCCCGGCAGCTCCGGCGCGCCGGCGGAAATGCGGCAAAGATCGCGGCGCAATGCCATTCTGTCTCGGACAGCGTTCGCATCTGCGAACTTGCGCGCGGCAAGGGCGACGTCGTCGCGATCCCCATGGGCGAAATCGGGCTCGCGGGCCGCGTCCTCTCGTTACGGGCGGGCAGCGCTCTGGCATATGCTGCCGTGCAACAGTCCACCGCGCCGGGGCAGCTTTCCCTGGACGCCATGGTGGATCTTTACCGCGCCGGGCGGATTTCGCGGCGCACACGCGTTTTCGGAGTGATCGGCAACCCCATCGGGCATTCGCTATCGCCGCTGCTGCACAATACCGCCTTTCGCGCGCGCAAGTTCGACGCTGTCTTCGTGCCGTTTCTGGCGCCGGATCTGCGTGATTTCCTGGGCGCCGTTGGGCCATTCGGCGTAGCGGGCTTTGCGATCACGATACCCCACAAGGAAAAAATTCTCGGCCATCTGGACGATTGCGATCCCCTGGCGGCGCGTATCGGCGCCGTAAATACCGTCGTGGTTCGTGGCGGAGGCCGTTTGTACGGGTACAATACAGATTACGTCGGGGTTCTGCGCAGTCTGGAGCGCCGCATGCGCCTCGCGGGCAGCCGCGTGCTTTTATTGGGGGCGGGGGGTGCGGCGCGAGCGGCGGCATTCGCGCTAGCGCAGGCGGGTTCGATCGTGTGCATTTCTTCCCGGCGGCCCGAACGCGCCCGGGCGTTGGCCAAGGCTGCGGGAGCGCAGGTGGTGGCGCGCGAAGAATTGCGCCGGGAATATTTCGACGCGATTGTGAATTGCACTCCGGTCGGCATGTATCCGCACGGCGGTTCGCCGCTGGCCAGCGCTGAACTCAACTGCCGTATGGTCATGGACATGGTGTATCGTCCGCGGGAGACGCAGTTGCTGCGGCGCGCGCGCGGCAAGGGCATTGCGGCGATTTCCGGAATCGAAATGTTTCTCGCGCAAGGGTTCGCGCAATACGAAATATGGACCGGCGAGCGCGCTCCGGAAGCAGCCATGCGGCGTGTGATTACAGAGGCTCTGGCGCGGGATGAAAAATCCTGAAGGCGGCGGCAATTCGGAGGGGATCGGTGAGAGATCGGTGAGAAAGGCCGCGGCAAGCGGCCTGGACAGAACTGGACAAAACAAAAGATGATTCAACCTGACTTCAAAACGTTCTGCAAACTGGCGCAAAAAGGCAATCTCGTGCCCGTGTACGACACCTTTACGGCCGATACGATTACGCCGGTTTCCGCCTACGCGCGCCTGGCGCACGACGCGCGGTACGCCTGCCTGCTGGAAAGCGTGGAGGGAGGCGAAAAAATCGCTCGCTACACGTTCGTGGGCGCGAACCCCAGCGAGGTATTCCGCTACGTCAACGGGGCGTGCGTGCTGGAAAGCGAGAGCCGCACGTCGTGGGTGCAGACCAATCCGGTCGATTACCTGCGCAACCGCGTCGAGAGGTATCGCCCCGTGCGCGTGCCGGGCCTGCCGCCGCTGGTGGCCGGAGCCATCGGCTATTTCGCCTACGACATGGTGCGGCTGGTCGAGCGCATTCCGGACACCGCGCGCGACGACGTGGGCATGGACGATGCCGTGATGATGTTTTTTCTCGGGCTGGTGGTGTTCGACCACGTCCGCCACAGGGTGTGGATCGTGCGCAACGTGTTCACCGACGGCGAGGGCAGCCTGCGGTCAAAATACTCCCGGGCCGTGCGCGAGATTCGCGCCACGCGCCGCCGCCTGGACGAGCCCGTGGCAGCCGAACATCCCAAAAAGCGCAGGTCCCGGCCGCTTCAGGTCACTTCCAATTTTACGCGCGCGAAATTCCTCGATGCGGTGCGCAAATCCAAGGAGTACATCCGTGCGGGCGATATTTTTCAGGTAGCCATCAGCCAGCGTTTTGCCGCGAAGACCAGCGCCGACCCGTTTGAGATTTACCGCGCACTGCGCGTCGTGAACCCTTCGCCGTACATGTATTTTCTGAAGCTCAACGATCTGGCGGTTGTCGGCAGCTCGCCGGAAATGCTGGTCAAGGTGCAGGGCCGCGAAGCGCTCTACCGGCCCATCGCCGGCACGCGCCCGCGCGGTGCGGACGAGAAGGAAGATGTGGCCCTGGAAACCGAGCTGGCCGCCGATCCCAAGGAACGCGCCGAACACATCATGCTCGTCGATCTGGGACGCAACGATTTGGGGCGCGTTTCGGAGTACGGGTCGGTCCGCGTGGACAAGCTGATGTTTGTGGAGCGCTACTCGCACGTGATGCATCTGGTTTCGAGTTTGCGCGGGCGATTGCGCGAGGATGTGGACTGTTTTGACGCGCTGGCCGCTTGCTTTCCCGGTGGCACGCTGTCGGGCGCGCCGAAAGTTCGCGCCATGGAAATCATTGATGAGTTGGAGCCCACGCGCCGGGGCATCTATGGGGGAGCGATCCTGTACCTGGATTTTTCAGGGAACCTCGATTCCTGCATCGCCATTCGCACCATGGTCGTGAAGAAGGGCGTGGCGTACGTGCAGGCCGGAGCGGGGCTGGTGGCGGATTCGGTACCTGAAACGGAATATGCGGAGACGGTGAACAAGGCGCGCGCGCTGCTTACCGCCTTGGAAATCGCGCACCGCGGCCAGGATCCCGCGCCGGGCGGCCATTCGAAAACCGGGCGCCGGAAAACCAGATAGGAAATTCAGCCACACGGGCGGCGGCCAAATCAGGGCGCTAGCGCCAGCCGGCACGAACTCTCTGCCCGTGAAATTCGTGTAATATTGGAGTTCAGGGCATTGGGGCCTGCTGCTTTGCAGGCGCTTGCAGGGAGCACGTCATGAAGGGGCACACCATTCGCGCCGTCGCCGTTGCTATTCTTTTGCTGGGCATGGTTTTCGTTCGAACGGCGCGCGCGCAGGATCGTGGACCCTCGACCCCTGAAGAACGCGCCCGGGCCGTAAAAATCGCGCATAGTCTGGAAGAGGATCCGCTGGCCAAGGACGCCAGCGAAAAGCGTGCCTGGGTGATCCAGTGGATTACACGGATTCCGGACATCACGGTATATGTGTGTGGCGAGTATTTCGGAAAACTTCCC
>Ga0307374_10015171_pt1 | contig 10394 bp, 7 predicted proteins | sample OX3MG_FD_202532 | JGI IMG/M metagenome (GOLD analysis project Ga0307374, IMG submission 202532) | Soil microbial communities from Risofladan, Vaasa, Finland - OX-3 | ecosystem: Environmental > Terrestrial > Soil > Coastal area > Acid sulfate soil | place: Finland: Risofladan, Vaasa | collected...
TCGGTCGCCGTTGCGGCGGCGAAATTCGTGTTGATGGCCGTGGATGTCGCCGACGCTGGGGCGGGCGCAAGAGCGGCCAGGCTCAACCCGCACACGGCCAATACGGTCCCCGCCAACCTGCGCATGAATTCCTCCTTCTCGCCCAGAAAGTGTCGTCACTGTAGATCGGCGGAGGATCCCATACAAACGATTGCTTGGTACCTCTACGTGCCAGCTCCTAACCCGCAAAAGCGCCGGTAGCGATCCTCGGTCGCCGCCGCCCACGCCGGATCGGGATGGATGCGGCGGCTTGTGCCGGCCCAGCGCGCCGAGTCGTTCAGCGAGTTCTCCAGTCCGGCCGCCATGCGAGCGAAGAAGGCAGCGCCCCGCGCCGCCCCGTCGGGGACATCAACCGCCTCCACCGGTAACCCGGTCGCGTCGGCGACAGCGGACATCCACGCGGTGACCCGCGATCCCCCGCCACTGGCCACCACACGGCGGGCCTGGGCACCGGAGCGATCGATGATGCGCCGGATCACAAACCCGCTCGCCTCGTAGGCCGCACGCTCCAGGGCGGCGCCGTCGGAGCCGATGTCGAGGCCGTGCAGGCTTGAGCGGAGCGTGTGGTCGTTAAAGGGTGTCCGCTCACCGCGCACGTAGGGCAGCCAGACGGGAACGCGGTCCGGCCGCCCCAGGCGCGGTGGCAGCTTCTCTCGGTCCGGCCCTGGCCGAGGGACACCGCGGAGGAGTTCGCGCGCCCAGTTCACGAACAGCGCGCCTGCGTTGCTCGGGCCACCGATGAGAAAACGCTCCGGCGTGGTGTGCGGGTAGCTGATGAGATCGGGCACGTTCAGCCATTCCTCGGAGACCACCCATACAATCAGCGTCGCGCCGAAGATGGCCAGGACATCCCCTGGTTCTGTTGCCCCGGCGACGATCTGATCGCACAGGGCGTCGATGGAGCCCCCGGTGAACACCGTGTCCGATCCGGGCAGTGTGCCGGCCGCCTCGCACATCGGGAAAACTTGCGGCATTTGGGCCTCGGCCACACCCAGCGAGTCGAGGAGCTCGCGGTTCCACTTCCCCCCCGAGTGCAGCTCCCCCAAGGAGGCGGTCGCGGCCGAGTCGATGGCGGGCACCCCGGACAACGAGTAGGTGGCGACCGCCTGACAGGGCCAGTATCCCGCCGCGCCCGGAGCGGCCGTGAGGGCCCACTGCAAGAACCCTTCGGCGTCCGCCATCGCACCTAGTGGCAAGCCTCGGGCTGGACCCGCCGCCTCCGGATCCGGCTCGGCCGGCCGGCCCTCGACGTCCCCGTAGAGCAGCCCCGGGAGGAGGGGCACGCCACGCCGGTTCACCGCGGTCAGCGAAGGGACCATGGCCGCCACGGTGACCCCGGCGATGTCACGCTGCCCGGTCACGTCGAGCTGACCGACGAGGTCGGCGTAGGCCTTCTTGGGCCCGGCCCGCCAGGCCTGTCGAGCGTCGTGACGCAACTCGTGCGGCTCCGGAGCCAGCACCTTGTGGGGAATGCGGCTCTGGGCAACCACCTTCCCGTCCTCGTCCACGGCCAGGGCTTTCACCGAGGTCGTCCCGATGTCGACCCCGATGGTGAGGGGACCGCGACGGTTGTTCACGAATCTGACATCCGTGTCATGATCCGCCATTATGGACGACGGACGGCACACGGAGAGGGGTGGGCGCAGATGAGCGATGCACGGACGAAGGCGCTGGTGACGGCCGCAGTCAGTGGTCCTGGGCTCGACCTCCTCCACCAGTTGGCCGACCTCGTCCTCGACTCGTGGTTGGACCAGCCGACCCTCCGCATCTACAACGCTCAGCAGCTTGCCGCGCGGGTGGCCGACGAGGGTGCCAACGTCGTCGTCGTCGAGAGCGACGTCTGCGGGGCCGAGCTGTACGAGCAGCCCATCATCGCGGTGGCCAGCTGCCGCGGCGACCCCACCAACGTGGACGTGGCCGCGGCGACGGCGGCGGGCGTTCCCGTCCTACGGGCACCGGGGCGGAATGCCGACGCGGTGGCCGAGCTCGCCGTGGCCCTTCTCTTCGCGGCGACCCGGGGGGTCGTGCCGGCCGACCGTGATGTGCGGGACGGCGAGATCTACCGGGACGGCAAGATCCCGTATCAGCGCTACCGGGCCTGGGAGCTCGCCGGTCGGACCGTCGGCCTGGTGGGTCTCGGCGCGGTCGGGCGCGCCCTGCGGTGGCGACTGCGCGGCCTCGGCATGGATGTCCTGGCCTACGACCCTTACGCACCGGACGCCACCTGCTCGCTGGACGAGCTGTTGAGCCGGTCAGACGTGATCAGTGTCCACGCGCCAGTCACGGCGGAGACGACGGGGATGATCGGGGCCGACGCATTCTCCAAAATGCGCGATGGCGTCGTGTACCTCAACACGGCGCGAGCCAAGATCCATGACACCGACGCGTTGGTGGACGCCTTGCGCTCGGGCAAGGTCAGCGCGGCCGGGCTCGACCACTTTGAGGGGGAGCACCTGGCCACGGATCATCCGCTCACCGAGTTCCCGCAGGTGGTGCTGACACCCCATATCGGTGGCGCGACCTATGACACCGAGTCGAACCACACGCGCACCATCGCCGAGGATCTGTGCCGGTTGATGGCGGGCGCCCGCCCGCTGCACATCGTCAATCCCGAGGTCCTCCCCTCCTGACATGTCGATACACCCCCCGGTGTGAGCATCAGGTGAAGGGGACCTTGCGTGTCCACGCCTGAACCGGTGTCGGGCCTTTCGCGTCGGCGGTTGCTCCAGGCCATGTCCGCCGCCGGGTTGGCCGGGGCATTCGGTGCGCCCGAGCGCGCCTTTGCGGCCTCTCCCCGATCTGCCCGCGAGCTGGTGGCCAGCGCAGCGGCGACAAGCCCCGCGGGATCTGACCTCGGCGCCGTTGAGCACGTCGTCTTCCTCATGATGGAGAACCGCTCGTACGACCACTACTTCGGCTCGTACCAGCGCGGCCGGGGCTTCAACGACCATCCGGCCCATTCGCTCGGCACGTTCGCCCAGGCCTACCCGGGCGGTTCGGGCCTCACCACCAAGAACGTCGTCCTGCCGTTCCACCTCGACATCAACGCCGGCGACTACTGCACCGACGACCTGACGCACGAGTGGGGGGCCATGCATCAGTGTTGGAACCGGGCCTCCATGGACTCCTTCGTGCGCGTGCACACCTCCCCCGCCAACGAGGGGCCACGGGGCGTGGCGACGATGGGGTACTTCACGAGGCAGGACCTGCCCTTCTACTACGCCGTCGCCGACGCGTTCACCCTGTGTGACGCCTACCACTGCTCCATCCTTGGGCCGACCCACCCCAACCGGCTCATGGCTCACAGTGGCACCATCGACCCTTCCGGCACGCACGGCGGCCCGATCACCGACACCAATTCCAATCCCAAGTACCGCTGGAGCTGCACCTGGCCCACGGTGCACGAGGTGCTGGAGGACGCGGGGATCAGCTGGAAAGTCTACAACCCGTCGAATGCGGATCTGCCCCCCAAGTACGCGCCGCTGGCGGCATTGCCGACATGGAACCCCGCCCTGTATTCCCCGAGCAATCCGCTCTCCCAGGACATCACCGACAACGTCCTGTGGTACTTCAAGAACTTCGAGAGCGTGCTGTCACCGTTGCACCAGAAGGCGTTCGCCCCCACCTTCCCCGGGGACTTCGCACGGGACATCATGTCGGGCCGGCTCCCCAGCGTGTCATGGCTCATGCCGCCGCAGGGCTACGACGAGCACCCGTCGTCGTCGCCGGTCGGTGGCATGTACTTCACGTCACTCGTGCTGGGGGCCCTGGCCGCCAACCCCGCCGTATGGTCGAAGACTGTCCTCTTCCTCATGTACGACGAGAACGACGGCTGGTTCGATCACGTGGTGCCGCCCTTCTCGTGGCCCGGCACCAAGGACGAGTACCTGACCGCCCCATCCATTTCGCCGCAGACCCTCGGCGACCGCGGCCCGCTCGGCCTCGGGGTCCGCGTCCCGATGCTCGTCATCTCACCGTTCAGCCGGGGTGGGCACGTCGCGCCGGAGGTGTTCGATCACACGTCGCAGATGTTCTTCCTCGCCGAGCGGTTCGGCATTGAGGTCCCCAACGTCTCGGCGTTCCGGCGCCGCGCCGTCGGCGATCTGACGTCCACCCTCTTCCGCAGCCCCGTCGACCACACCATGCCCCCGCTGCCCAAGGTCCCCTTCCATGTCCCACCGGCCAACGGCTCCTGCTCTGCGTTCGACCAGTACAGCCAGACCGGCGGGGCGATGCCTACGGTGCCGCGGCAACAATCCATGCCGAGGCAGGAAGACCCGTTGAGCTAGCCCTGCGCCGCCGGCCGGTGCGGCGTGTTGGCCCAATCGGTACCGGCGTGCACCGTGTCGGTGTCGGTGCCCGAACGCAGCACCCGACCGGGCAAGGCGTCGGTGAACACCCCGGACCTGGCGATTTCGGTGCCGTTGGTCAGGACGTGCTCAATGCCCTCGGCTTCGGCGTACAGGCGGCTCGCCCCACCCGGAAGGTCGTTGCGCGTGCGAACGACACCGTGATCGACGCCAGCGGGGTCCAAGACCACGATGTCGGCCCAGCTGCCCTCGACCAACCGGCCCCGGTCCCTGAGGCCATAGAGCCGGGCGGGGATATCGGTGAGCTGGCGGATCGCCTCCTCCCAACTGAGAAGCCCCCGCCGCCGTACCCCGTCCGCCAGCAGGGACGTGGAGTAGACGGCGCCGCACATGGTGTCGAGGTGCGCTCCCGCGTCCGAACCTCCGACAACAGCGCGCTGGTCCAGCCAGACCTCGGCCCGCAGTGACCAGTCCTCTTCGGACTCGGGTATGGGCGGGTGCAGTCCGGTGCGCAACCCGTCGGCCACCACGACGTCAAGTAGCGCGTCGAACGGGTCCACACCGCGCGCCTGTGCGACCTCCCCGACCGAGCGTCCCTCGTACGCCGCGTTTGTGGGGTCGAACGTCTCGTCTATGACCAGGCGATCCCAGACGGCCAGGTGCCGGAGGATGCCCGCCTCGTCCGACTGGGCTCCCGCGTCCAGCCGCCGTCTGGTCTCGGGGTCGGACAGGGCGGCCATGCGCTCGGGTACGGGGAGCGCGAAGACCTCGCGCCAACCGGGCAGCCCGTCGAGGATGGCGCCGTGCTGGAAGCTCAACCGCAGCTGCATGGTGTGGGGAAGGGTGAGCGCCACCAGGGTCGCCCCGCGGGCACTGACCTCCGTGCTGGCAGCCAGCTGGCTCCACGCGCCGTCGGGGTTCATGGCAGAGACGCCGAGCACGTTCCAGTTGACGGGCCGATCCGCCAGCAGCGAAATCGTCCCTATGAGATCGATCTCCTCGTCGGTGAACCCGTTGAGGCACCCCGGCACAATGAGCTCGACGGTCGTGCCGGGGTGGTCCTTCACGGCCGCCGCCAAGAGCTGCAGCTCCCGACGGTCAGCGGCGCGTGAGGGCACCGGCTGCCCGTCCCCGTCGTTGTGCGTGTGCACCTGTGACGTCGAGAAGCCGAGCGCGCCCTGCGCCAGTGCCTCGTGCAGGGCCGACACCATTCCGGCCAGGTCCTCCTCGGTCGCGGGCTCGCCGACCGCTCGCGCACCCATGACAAGGCGCCGCAACGCCGAGTGCCCGACGAGGAATCCCGCGTTGACGCCAATGCGTCCGTCCAGACGCGACAGCCACTGGCCGAACGATCCCCAATCCCACGACAGGCCCTGTTGCAGCGCGGTCAGGGGCATCCCCTCGACCCGGGCCATCATCCGGGCGAGGTAGTCGACATGCTCGGGTGCCGTCGGGGCGAGCGAGAAGCCGCAGTTCCCCCCGAGCACCGTCGTGACCCCGTGCAACGGCGAGGGACTGGCGTACCCGTCCCAGAAGAGCTGCGCGTCGTAGTGGGTGTGCAGGTCGACGAAGCCCGGCGTGACCAACATGCCATCAGCGTCAATGACCGTGTCGGCCGATACTCCGGCGCCATTCCCGACCGCGACGACGCGCGAGCCGTCGACCAGCACGTCGGCCCGCACCGGCGGGGCGCCCGTGCCGTCCACCACCGTGCCGCCACGGATGGCGGTGGTCACGGTGCTGGTGCCTCGGTGGTAGGCCGGACCTGTCCCACCACGACCCGCTGATGGGCGAAGGCGCGCATGCCCTCGGCCCCCAGTTCGACACCAAGGCCCGAGTGCTTCCACCCGCCCATGGGCGCCTGCATGTCGATGGCAGACAGCCCGTGGGTGTTCACGAAGACGGTGCCCGCCTGCAGCCGTCGGGCGACGGATGCGGTCAGCGCGTCGTCGTCGCTCCAGATTGACGCGCACAACCCGAATGAGGTGTCATTCGCCCAGTGCACCGCGTCGTCAAGGTCGTCGTAAGCCAGCACGGGCAGCGCGGGGGCGAACTGCTCCTCGCAGACGATGCGCGCGCTGAGTGCGGGGTCTTCCACCAGCGCCGGCGAAACGAGGTAGCCGCCCGCGCCCGAGTCCTCCTGGCGAATGCGGCCCGGCCGGTGCACCTTGGCGCCCCCCTGCTCGGCCTCGGCAATGAAGGCCTCCACCCTGTCTCGAGACCGCGCGAGATGCACGGGACCCATGGTGACGCCGTCGGCCAATCCGTCACCGACAACCTCGACGGAGAGGCGGTCGATCAGCGCAGCCATCGTCTCGTCAAACCTGTCCCGGTGCACATAGAGGCGCTTGACCGCCATGCAGACTTGCCCGCTCGTGACGAACGCCGCCTCAACCAGACGGCCGGCCAGCGTGTCGTCGACCACGACGTCGGGCGCGAGGATGGCCGCGTCGTTGCCACCGAGTTCGAGGACGACGGGTCGCACGCCCGAGGCGGCGGCTGCCATGACGGCCTGCCCGGTTGGCACGCCACCGGTGAAGGACACCATGTCGATGTCCCTGTGCCCGACCAGTGCAGCCCCCAGCTCGGCATCGGGCCCGTTGAGCACGTTCAGCACGCCGGCCGGGAGCACCTCGGCCATGGCCGCGGCAACCAGCAGGACGGCGCCCGGGCACGTGGGAGGGGCCTTCACGACGACGGTGTTCCCGGTCAACAGGGCGGGGAGGACCTTGTTGGCCATGACCGAGACCGGCCAGTTGAAGGGGAGGACGGCGGCCACGACGCCGTGAGGAACCCACTCCACGGAGGTCGATCCCGCACCATGCGACCGGCTCCGTAGCGCCTCCGCCGCCAGTGGCGCGAAGCCCGATGCCATGGCGGCCATCGTGCTCGCGTCGAACACGGCTTCCCAGTACACCTTCCCGTGCTCGCGGGTGAGCAGGCGTGCGAGGTCGTGCGCGTCGACCGCGGCCACTCCGGCCTCGGCCGCGGCGATCACGAGCGCGGCCCGGTCTTCGGCGTCGCGGGCCGACCACGACGGGAAGGAACGGCGGGCTGCCTCCACGGCGCGGTCCAGTTGGGCCGGCGACGCCGCGGGTGCGTGAAAGACGACTTCGGCCGGCCGGACCGGGTTGGTGACGGCGTAGGGCGGCGCGTCCCCCGCCTCGACCGCACCGCCGAGGACGAGCCCAACCCGGTCGGTTACGTCGTCAACCTTGCCCATGGGCCCCCCTGGGATCGTCGTCGCGCCTCACGATAGTGTCATCCATTCGTGGGCACCTCTGGACCGGTCGGGACGGCCACCCTGCTGCCGGACCCTGAGCCGCGTGCCATCACCGTGCCGATCATTTCTGTCGACGACCATCTCATTGAGCCACCCGATCTCTTCGTCGGTCGGCTGCCCGCGGCCCTCCAGGACGGTGCGCCGCACGTCGTCGAGGATGACGATGGCACGCAATGCTGGATTTTCGAATCGAACCGCTACCCCAACGTGGGGCTCAATGCGGTGGTCGGCCGGCCCCGGAACGAGTGGAGCATGGAGCCCGCACGGTTCGACCAGATGCGGCCTGGTTGCTTCGACATTGACGAGCGGATACGCGACATGGATCGCGCCGGCATCTGGGCCTCGCTCTGCTTCCCCTCGCTCGTCTCGGGCTTCTGCGGGTCTGTCTACTCGCGCGCGCATGACAAAGACCTGGGCCTGGCCTGCCTCCGTGCCTTCAACGACTGGCACCACGAGGTGTGGGCCGGCACGTATCCCGAACGCATCATCCCGCTGCAGCTGCCCTACCTGGCGGACGTGGAGATCGCCGCCCGCGAGGTGGCAGACAACGCCGCCCGCGGGTTCAAGGCGGTGAGCTTTCCTGAGTTCCCCGCACAGCTCGGCCTGCCCTCCATCTTCAGCGGCCGGTGGGATCCGTTCTTCGCCGCATGCGAGAACACCGGCACCGTCGTGTGCCTCCACACCGGTGCGTCGTCGTGGGCGCCGCTTCCCTCCCCGGACCCCCCCTTCGAGCTCCTGCCGACCCTGTTCCCGGTCAATGCGCTCGTGGCCGCCGGGGAATGGATCTGGTCAGGCGTCCCGCTGCGCTTCCCTGACCTGGCCATCGCCATGTCCGAAGGCGGCATCGGCTGGGTGCCGATGCTCATGGATCGGGTCGACTACGTCCTGCAACACTCCGCGTCGGGGACCGAGAGCAACGCCTGGCCCTCCGAGCTGCTCCCGAGCGAGGTGCTCCGACGGAGCTTCTGGTTCTGCTCCATTGACGACCCGTCGTCGGTCCCCCTGCGCGACGTCATCGGCACCAGTCACATCATGGTGGAGAGCGACTACCCCCATGCGGATTCGTCCTGGCCCGACACCCAACGCGTCCTCACGGACACCTGGGGACACATCCCCGACGACGAGTTGCGGGCCATCGCAGCGGGCAACGCATCCGGTCTCTTCCGCCACCCGTTGCCCGATCGTGACGACTGGCGGTCCGCTTCCGAGGCTCCGTGACGGCTACGCCGCTCCCCCCGAGAGCCGGTCCGATCGTCGATGCGGATGGCCACGTCGTCGAACCCCTCGAAGCCTGGTCCGCACTGGCCGATGACCATCGGCCCCGCATCCACCGCGACGCATCGGGCTACGAGCACGTGGTGGTGGGAGACCGCGAAATCCTGGCCGTCCCTCTCGGGACCCTCGCCCGCCCCGGGTCGACCTTCCACGACCCCACTACCTTCCGGCCCCTCGAGGACGCCCACCCGGGTGGCTCCGATCCGGTCGCACGCCTGGCCGACATGGATGCCGAGGGTATCGACCAGGCCGTCCTCTACCCCACCATCGGCCTGTACGCCTGGGCGCTCGACGACGCCGCGGCGGCGGTCGCCATCGCCCGCGCCTACAACGACTGGCTCGCCTCCTACTGCGCGGCGGCCCCCCGCCGGCTGTTCGGCGCAGCCATGCTCCCCCTCCAGGACCCGGCCGCCGCCGCGTCAGAGCTCCGCCGCGCGGTCTCCGAGCTCGGCTTCCCCGCCGCCTTCGTCCGCCCGAATCCCTGCTGCGGCCGGTCGCTCTCCGATCGCGCCTACGACGCGCTCTGGGACGTCGCCGAGGAGCTCGGTGTCCCGATCGGCATTCACGAGGGCAGCTCGGTGATCCTGCCCACCCTCGGCTCCGATCGTCCCTTCAATGCGCTGATCCTGCACGCGGTGTCGCATTCCTTCGAGGAGATGCTGGCCTGCGCACAGCTGATCGCCTTCGGCGTTCTGGAGCGTCATCCGGGACTTCGGTGCATCTTTCTCGAATCCTCTGGCGGGTGGGCACCGTTCTGGCTCGAGCGCCTGGACGAGCAGGCCGAGTCCTTCGGCGCCTTCTGTCCAGATCTCAAGCTTGCGCCTTCCGAGTACTTCGCACGTCAGTGCAGCATCAGCTTCGAAGTGGACGAGCGGACGCTTCCCGCGCTCGCCCCGTTCATCGGTCCCGACCGCATCGTCTGGGGCAGCGACTATCCCCACCACGACGCCACCTTTCCCGGCGCAGTGGATGCGATCCGCTCGACGGTCGCGCCGTGCCCGACCGCGACCCAGATCAAAGTGCTCGGCCTCAACGCCCGGCGGGACTACCGCCTCCCCTTGCATCACTCCGGACCGGCGGCGCTCGTCGACGACTACTTCGCCGCCGTGACCGCACAGGATCCGGACATGCTGCGGCGGCTCTACTCGCCCACCGCGACGTTCCAGAGCGGCGACGTCGTCCGGCGGGGCCTCGACGACATCATCGACTACTACATCGACAACACGTTCACCTTTGAGGATTTCCGGCCCGTGCCGGGGCCGCTTCACGTCGAGGGTCACCGCGTCACGGTGTCCATCGACGTCCATATTGGCGGCAGCGACAACACGGTGTTGGACGTGTTTGAGACGGCTGGTGGTCTCATAACCTCGCTTCAGGTGACGGGCTTCGACAACGCGCTCCGTTCAGCCCGCTAGCCGGTTCACCCATCGGCGCGGGTCGAAGGAAACGGGCCTAGGGTTGTTGCGTGGCCGAGTCCGTTCCGGGCA
>Ga0307374_10015172_pt1 | contig 10394 bp, 5 predicted proteins | sample OX3MG_FD_202532 | JGI IMG/M metagenome (GOLD analysis project Ga0307374, IMG submission 202532) | Soil microbial communities from Risofladan, Vaasa, Finland - OX-3 | ecosystem: Environmental > Terrestrial > Soil > Coastal area > Acid sulfate soil | place: Finland: Risofladan, Vaasa | collected...
GAAGCTTCGGTCAGTCCAATTTCCATCTGCGACAGTGGATTCCCCGTTACCTCCGGTGGTACCTGCATGCGTTCGCTTCCAGACGAGATGCAAAGACCACCGTGGCTGGTGATTCGGAGTCTCCCTTATCGATTCCGCCTGACCGCGGGCCCTCAGACATCTCGACCACACCCTAGAAGGAAGGCGCCACATCCATGAGCAAGGTCTTGGTCAGCGGCTCCGCCGGCTTCATCGGAGGCTATATCGTCGAGGAACTCCTCCGTCGTGATCACGATGTCGTGGGAATCGACAACCTCTCCAAATATGGGCGGGTTTCCAAATCCTATGACGACAACGATGCGTACCAATTCGTCGAAGGTGACTGCCGGGACGTGGACCTTTTGACCAAATTGGCCAGCGAATGCGACCACTTCATCGCCGGTGCAGCGATGATCGGGGGCATCTCTTACTTTCACACGTACGCCTACGACCTCCTGGCCACCAACGAACGCATCATCGCGGCATCATGTGATGCAGCGATCGCCGCACACAACGCCGGCACCCTTGAAAAGGTCACCTTTCTTTCGTCATCCATGGTCTACGAATCAACGAATGTTTGGCCTTCTCATGAGGGACAAGAACGCGATATTCCACCGCCGCTTTCTTCGTACGGATTTCAGAAGCTCGCTGTCGAATACTTCGCCCGGGCCGCTCGTGATCAATACGACCTTCCTTTCACGATCGTCCGACCCTTCAACTGCGTCGGCATAGGGGAAAGTCGGGCCCTCGGCGACGCCGAGATCCTCTCGGGAAACGTCAAACTGGCCATGAGCCATGTGGTGCCCGACCTGGTCCAGAAAGTCATCAAAGGCCAGGACCCACTGCACATCCTGGGCGACGGAACGCAGATTCGGCATTACACATACGGAGGCGATGTGGCACGGGGAATCGTCGACGCCATGGAGAATCCCTCGGCGCGCAACGAGGACTTCAACGTATCCACCTCGCAGTCGACGACCGTGCTGGAGTTGGCCGAGCTGATCTGGCACAAGATCAACGGAGCGGACGTTCCTTTTCGCTACGTGTCTGACCCCGGTTTCGAACACGATGTCGCACGACGTATCCCGTCGACCGAAAAGGCTGAGCGAGTCCTGGGATTCAAGGCGACGACGACGCTCGACGAAATGCTCGACGAGGTCATCCCCTGGATCGCCGCCGCGATTCGCGAGGGGTCTATCTGACCCCCGACAGCGATTCTCGGACGAGCAGGACGCTGCTCCGAACCTACGCACCCATGCCGCATTGACCGACTGCTTGTGAAACACCGTCAGTACACGTCATGACCGTATCAGCCCTTGAGGGATCATGACGTCTCCCAACGTCTCCAAAGCCACTCCGCTTGGCAGCAGCTGGTCATCGATTCCTCGGAGCGCACAGACAGCGTGGAATCGCCTTTTGCAACTCCCAGTCAGCCCAAATCTCTCTACCATCGGAATCGCTGTTCTATGCACGGTGGCCGCCTGGCCCGTAATCCCTCTTGCACCCACTACCGGCCTCGACCCTTCGTGGCAATCCGCCTTAGCTATGTCGTCGATTCATCACCTCGCTTGGGGACCACGTCTCGACTTCACCTATGGTCCACTCGGCTTTCTCACTATCCGAACCTTGTACTTTGGTTCGACCGCCGGTCTTGCATTCCTCTATCAGTTCGTCGTTGAGTTCGCTCTCTTTGTTCTGCTAATCCGCTTTACCCGCACCACACTTCCACTTCTCCTGGCGGTGTTCGTCAGCTTCGGTATCGGCGCTACAGCCGTAACTCTTACTGATTCCGGCGATCTTCTCATTCCACCGGCATTCCTCCTGGGGGTCCTCGCTGTTCGGTGTCAGCAACGCACCACTCGCGAGTGGCTCATCGCAGCCATCAGCGTTCTCAGCGCTCTCGGCTTTCTGATCAAGTTCGGTGACGGCCTGGTCCCGCTTGGAATTGTCGCCGTTCTGATTGCAGTTGCCTCAGGATCGCAAAGAATACGCGGTTCCGTGATTGCCGTTGCCGCGTTCCTCTCCAGTCTGCTGGTTGCCTGGACCGCTACCGGCAACAACCTCGGGGCACTTTTCGACTATTTCAAGTACAGCTCAGCTGTGGCTAAGGGTTACTCGAGCTCGATGCAGCTCGAGTCCGGTCGGACAGATGAGTGGTGGTACGCGGCCATCATTCTCGCAATGCTCGCTTGGCTCGCATGGGCCTCAGTAAGGACGGCAAGCCAGCGCGAACAACTCGGAACGGCTGCTATCTTGACCGTATACTCCTGGTGGGCACTCAAGGAGGGATTCGTTCGTCACGACGGCCACGACCTTGTGTTCTTCGGATCAATCTTCGTCGCTTTCGTCGTCGTCGGTGTAATCTCGCCACGGTTTCGTCCCATGTACATAGCGATCGTTGCATTTGTCGCAGTGATCGCCTGGACTGCCGCCGGCGCTGTCCCAAGCAACGTGGTTGCTTTGTCGGCCGACGCTCATGCCTTCGGTCACCAGATCGACAGCATCCTAAGTAGTCGGCTTCGATCGGCCACAATCAACCAAGCTCGAATTCAGATGCAAGGCTCATATGCACTAAGCGACAAGATGCTGTCGGAACTCGGTCACCGCACGGTAGCGATCGAACCCTCCGAGAATAGCGTCGCATGGGCTTACCCCGAACTTCGTTGGGATCCTGAACCCATCATCCAGTCCTACTCGGCCTACACCTCCGCGTTGGACACATTGGATGCCCGATTCATTCAATCTTCGGCGGCGCCGTCACGAATCTTGGAACAGCCCCCGACCGCCATCGACGGTCGCAACCCGGCGTTTGACCCGCCAGCTACATTTGTCGCCGTTATGTGCCGTTATATTCAGCTGGACGCAAGCGCGACGTGGCAGGTTCTGGGGCGTGTTCGCAATAGATGTGGCCCGGCTCACCTGATTGCTCGCCAAATGGCGACCTTTGGCGCCTCTGTACAGGTCCCGACCGGGTCGAAGGGCGCGATGGTAGTGGCAACCTTTCAATCGCTTCCTCTGTCCTTCGGGTACAAGATATCCGCCGATCTCCTGAAACCGCCGATCATGTTCCTGAAGACATCTGCGGCGATATACCGATTCATTCCCGACACCGCGGCCGATCTCCACCTGATGCGTCCACCTTCATCGCTCGGGTCCTCCGCTCCCTTCTTTCCTGCCACTATTTCCTCCTTCAAGATGGAAGGAGCAGGTGTTGCGCCGGGAACTGGGCATTTTCTGGTCAGCTTTTACAGCATGGCCATGTCCGCGCGTTGACATCGATCGTCGCGTGACAAGTCACATTTCGGTACAGTCGCCCTCCTCCTCATCGTTGCGTGAAGCCAGGATCAGTCATCGGTTTGGGATAGCCTGCACCTTGCCTGGTGTCGTGCATGGCGCACATGACTGAGGTGGGGACGGACTTGAGCGACGACCAGACAGTCGTGAGCCATCAGCCGGTCGCGCGCGCTGAATGCGGGCACCAGGCTGTAGAGCCTCACTCGAGGGAGTCCTGGCTATCAATCCTCTTGATCATTGCCGCCGTCGTTGCCGCTCACGCCCCAGTCCTCTTCGGATGGCTAGACCCCAATCCGATCCATGTCGTCGGCAATGTCGATGCTCGTGGTTTCTCAGGGGTCCTTCCGGGCCTGCCCTTTATCGATCCCAATATCGGAGTCACGTCTCAGGCCCTGGGCCACCGGTCGATGTTGGACTGGATCAGTGGTGCAATCCCATGGTGGAATCCTTATGAAGGTGTTGGATCCCCTCTCGCCGGCGGATTTCAATCTGCCGCATTCTTCCCCCCGACACTGCTGACTCTCTTTGCCAACGGACAACTGTTTCTCCACCTGCTCTTGGAAACTACTGCGGGCATTTCAACCTTCTTCCTGGCCCGGGAACTCGGACTGCGACGCTCCCTATCCACTCTTTGTGGGGTCCTCTTCGCACTGAACGGCACCTTTGCATGGATGGGCCACGCACCGGCGAATCCCATCGCCTTTCTGCCCATGTTGCTGCTGGGCATCGAACGGACCTATCGGGCGTCGCAGCAAGGACGGAGGGCCGGTTGGCTCTTGATCCCCCTAGCGGTCGCACTGTCACTACTCGCTGGTTTTCCTGAGACCGCTTACATAGACGGGTTGCTTGCCGCCCTGTGGTTCATCACTCGCCTTGTGCAGAGCGCTCCGGTGCGCCGGGTGACCTTCCTTCTGCGCTGCGCCGCTGGAGGAACAATCGGACTGCTTCTAGCCGCCCCCCTATTGGTGGCGGTTTACGATTACCTGCCGAACGCCAACATCGGGATTCATGCTCACATCGTGGATGATGCGCTCTCCCGTGCCGCAACTCCGCTACTCGCCATGCCCTACGCCTTCGGTCCGATTGACGCCTTCATTCAGTACGATCCCACCGGGACAATTGCGAATCTTTGGGGTGGGGGGTATCTAACAACATCGTTGCTCTTCTTGGCCCTCGTCGGGTTGGTCGGTCCCCGCCAGCGGGGTTTGCGATTGGCCTTGGCCGGCTGGGCGACATTTGGACTAATGAGGACGATGGGAGTCGGCTTCGTATTCGAAATCACGAAGGCAATTCCCTTCCTTGACCGGACGTTTTTTTCCGGGTATTCGGTCCCTTCCTGGGAGCTGGCCGTGTTGCTTCTAGCGGTCTTCGGGTTAGACGATCTTTTTGCTCATCGGGTTCGCAAGCGATGGATAGTTGCCGCGGCGGTCGTGAGTTTGACGTTGACGGCGCTCGCTATTCGCCTTGTTCGGTCGTACCTTCATTTCATTAGCGGTGCGCCGGGTCACGAGCTGGCGGCGAAGCTCAGTTCGGTGTGGGCGGTCTGTGTCATTGTGTCTTTACTTCTCTCTGCCCTCCTGACCTTTCGCTCGACTCGTATCGCAGCCTCCTTGATGTGTGTCATCGTCCTGATCGATGTGGGGGGGATGTTTGTCATCCCCGAGCTGTCGAATCCCCGCAGCGGGCAGGTCGACGTTCAGCTCGTTGATTTCCTCCAACACAATCTCGGAACCAACCGCTTCTATACCTTTGGACCCATAGCGCCCGACTACGGGTCCTATTTTGGAATTGCGTCAATCAATGTGAACGATGTCCCGGTGCCGAAGCTCTGGACGCAGTTCATCGCCTCGCATCTCGACACGAACGCACCTCCGCTCGTTTTCACGGGCTACTCACGCGTCGACCCGACTGGGCCCACCGCGACTCAGGAGTTCCGGGAACACATCGCCAACTATGCCTGGGTCGGTGTGAAGTATGTCGTCACTGCGGCGAACAGTCCAGACATTGTGGGCCTCGCTCCGCCTGGACGTCTACGCCCGGTCTACAATGACGGAGTTTTCGAGATTCTCCGACTTGCCGGAACGGCCCCCCTCTTCCAGGCACCCAACGGAGATTGCACGGTCCAATGGTCTTCTTGGAACGACGCGACCTCCCGCTGTGCCCGGGCTTCTCAGATTGTGAGGCGAGAACTCTACATGCCTGGCTGGTCGGTTGCGATCAATGGCAAGGCCGTTCAGATCAACGAGTACAAGGGTCTATTTGAATCTGTTGAGGTTCCCGCCGGAACGGCAACTCTCTCATTCCGTTATTCACCGGCTCATGAGTTTCTTGGTATTGGTGCTCTATTTCTAGGCCTCTTAGCTCTGTCCGGATCGGCCTTCATGGCTTGGAAAGTTCCCCGTATGTCACGACGCCGGGGCCGATACGAGAGAGTCACCGGCAGCTCATAGGTCACCTCAACGTGGACGGTGACCATGGTGGCCGACATACAGCTTGTCTGCGCCCGGCGCGAAGACGCTCAACTTGTCATGCGCCGCGGCTCGCAACAGAGGCTCGATCGGACCCAAGCCCGGCGGATAGACATCCTGCTCCACCAGGATCTTGGCTTGAGCGCTCGGCATCTTTGTCAAGTTCAGGACTGTGAGGGCTCCCGTTTCACGCAGTTGTTGCGTCGCGTGTGAGCTTGCGAGTCCGATGTTCGTCCCCTGGGCGATCTGCGCACTAAGAAAGAGGACCAAAGTCGATAATAGGCCTGGACGCGCCAGCCTGTATTTGCGGCTTCGGGCGTGTCTTGAACGACGGTGGGAACGCATGGCGGGCTTTGCGAACCGGGAGAATCCGTAGATCGCCACTCCGATGAGCAGGAGTAGGTTGGCCATCGTGTAGCGGTAGCTCAGCGCTTGGGAGGCGCCCGAGTTCGATCGGCCGAGTGCGATCGAGACATCGAACAGGACGGCGAAGAGAATAAGGGCGGCGGGAAGTGGGATCATCCTTTCCTGGGATCGCTCCCGCCAGGAGTGCCAAAGGACGATCGCCGCCACTACTAGGAGCATCAAGCCAACGATCTCGTGGAAGATGACCGAGGAGTGACTCGGGGGCCACCCGGACGGGAGGACATTGCCAACGGCCGCCATTATGTATTTGGCCACGCCGACGGGATGACTAATGGCGTAGCCAATCGAACCGCCTCCGGTGGCGCGCGACGAGAAATCAAATCCCAGGAAATAGAGGCCCGTCGTCACAAGAGTAGCCACTATCCAGATGGCGCCTTGAATAAGGCTTCGACGACGATCTTCCCTTCGCCACAGGAGGCACAATAGGCCCACAGGCCAGAGGATCAGGCCCTGTAGAGAAGAATATGAAGCGACCACTGCGACGATTGCCGCGGCGGACAGAAGCAGGTAGCTCCTCGGCCGTCGAGAGAACAAGAAAAGAAGAAGGAGCAAGCTGGCGTCCACCATGAACCATGCAAGCTGGAAGGCCCAGAGCGTATTCTCGAACTCGGACAGACTGAACCAAACAAGACCCGCAAGGAGCGTCTGGAACGGCCCCATAAAGGCGCCAGCATAGGATCGATACACGCAAAGGAGGAGAAGGAATCCTCCTGTTAGCAGTAGGGCACTGAAGTACATGATTGTCTTGGCATCAAGATGATCGATCCGTCCAAACAGGATGAACAAAAGGTTCGGAAAGAGCATCCGATTTTCGTTGTGTTGCGCCCACAGGAGCTGCCAGGTGAGGTGGTGGTTGACTGCCGAGTCCACGACGGGTATGACCGTCCAGTCATCACCGAAGAGCATGTTCACGCCGTAGTGTCCGACGACGAGGATGTAGAGAGCAGGAGGGATGATGCCGGCGATGACGATGCCCACCCACTGCCGGCTCAGTCGCGTATTGGCAGCGGGGGTTCGCGCCTGGACGACCTGATCGTCCATTGGCGCCTCGAAAGCAAGCTCGGAAGCCACGATTTGGAGACTACTCTCGGCCCTCACTACGGATCAGCGAACTTCCCGGCCGCGACCTATTGCGCTGACGGAGAAGATGGGGCCTCATTCTGTCAGCGCGGAACAGTCAGTGGATCCGCGAGGTCGAGCTCTCCCGCAACGGGTCGTAGGCGCCCGCGATAGCCGTGTACACCGCCAGTTTCATCGCATGCTCTCTCGGTGGCTCATTTCAGAGGGCCACAAGGTGGGGCGAAGATGTCGGAATTCAGCACACACGTTGCACGGTATCAAGGTATCGGAACAATCGAAGACAGGTAGGTCAATGGGACGAAGTGTGCCTTCTCACATCTCATCCGAGTCAGAGACGTTCTACAACGAAGGCGCTGGTCGTTCACAGGGTGCCGCCTTTGACGTGACTTCCTTGGTGCCGATCAGGCCATCGGAACCGACGACGACGGATCCTCATGCTTCCCCCGACTCGCGAGAACACCCAGCCGAATTCGTCACCATGACTGCCCTCCGCCCCCGGTGGCATCGTGTCGACCAGATCCCACCGCAAGCCGAGTTCATTTGCCAGGTAGACCATGACCTCGGAGAACTCGGCAGCGTCCCATACGTGAACGTGGACAGACCGCCGACGATTGCGTTCGATCTCATCGACCATCAGTTCGGGGACGAACAGGGCAACGTCACGAGTGTCACCAAGCGGTCCACGCGTGCCAATCAGAAAGTCCATGATGTGAGCGTCATCGACTTCCCTGACGTTGCTCTCGAATTCCTCGACCAGGTGCGACAAAGGTGTCGGTTCACGTTCTCGGTCAAATGTCTTGTGACGGTCGGGAAGCAGAAGAACAAGTAGTCCGGCATTTCGAAGGACTCTGTGAATCTCCACTAGCATCGCGATCGGATTGGCCAGGTGTTCGAGCACGTGGCTCGCTATGACGAAGTCTTGACTTTCATCAGCGAGGCTGGAGAGCCGATCCTGATCAAGATGCGCGACGATGTCGGGCTTCGGGAACCCCGGAGCTTCTCCAAGCTCAGGAAAGAGGGACTCGTTGACCCCAGGCTCCCACCTGTCGATGTAACGGACGGCAGCCTCTGGCGGAACGGGGAACGGAACGTGCCCAGGGCCAATCTCGACTCCCACTCCTGAGAGGTGAGAACCAAAGCGGCGCCTGACAGCCAACGAGATTGGCAGTGCCGAATCCTGTTCCATCTCGACCCCGCTTGCTCCCTCCATGTTGCGACGTAACTCCTCGAGCGCGGTGGGCCCGATCGGTGCGCCGAGCCCAACGTTGACAGTAGACGAGGACGCCATCGCGCTGGGTGAACACACAAGCTGTCACAGGAAGGGCAAGCGCACGAGCCCAGGAGGGTCGAGTTCGGCCGGGAGTCCGCCCAAGCGGTCGGATTTCCCGAAGCGTTGACAGGGTCGATCAGGAGATGGAACCTTGAGCTGTCTCGCCTGCAGCAGCAAGGCCGAACTTTGAAACCCTGGCCAAGTGCCGTCAGGTCGTGCGAAGTTCCGCAACCAGGAACATCCGGAGTTCGGGGACACAGGTGAACCTCGACCAAAGAGCTCACGGAGTTGAAACGGCTGTGGGGGTGGAGGGGTTCGAACCCTCACTGTGGGCGTTTTAAGCACCCTGCCTCTGCCAATTGGGCTACACCCCCGTGTCCGATCGAGCCCAGAGTCGCCATGGTCCAGATCACGATCGGCCTTCACCTTGATCGTGCCAGTCAGGGCACTCGAGGCCGGCATTCTTCCACGGCACTGCCCGGAGGTCACCCAATCGTGCCTGGTCGGGCTCACTGCTGGCCGGAGGGCCAGGTGGCGCTCTCATTTAGTTCGAGACCTTCACCTTCCAAAAGGATGAGGTCCGAGCAGCGAATTGACCCTCTTCATTTCTGTGAGTTCTGTGGCTACTGTTGTAAAAGTGGCTTCTGTGGCTGGTGGGAGGACGGCGTGCAGACGCGCCTGGATGTTGCGGTGGGCAGCGTGCTCGTTGGCGTTGGTCTCGACGATCGTCATCGGCGCCGTGCCGGCGAGTGCGGCACCGAAGACAACGCCGCCCGCCTCCGGGACCACGGCGACGAACAACCCGACGGTGACGGGCGCAGAGGCGCAGGTGGCGGCCATCGAGGCCCAGATCGCCCAGCAACAGCAGACGTTGACCACTCTTTCCGAGCAATTCGACCAGTCCACGGTCCACCTGGCCCGGGTGCAGGCACAGCTCAAGCGCATCCGCCTCCAAGTGACGGCGGATAGAGCGCGCTATCGAACGGCTCACCACCAGCTCCAAGAAGATGCCGTCAACGCGTACGTGTACGACGAGCCGATTACGTCGTTCAACTCCATGTTCTCGTCGGAGTCTGACAACCCTACGTTGCACAGTGAATACCAGGACACGGCGATCGGCAATGTCGATGCTGCCGTGGCCCGCGTCCAGTCAAGCGAACATCAACTCCTGACGGCCCAATCGAAACTCCACGTCGAAGCGCAACGGGCGTTCTCGCAGGCGCTGGCGGTCCACGAATCGGAAGTAGCGGCACAGAACGCCAACGCCGTCGCCGAAACTACGCTCTCCGACGTCAAGGGCCATCTGGCCCAGATGATCGCCCAGCAGGCGGCTCAACAAGCAGCCCAGCAAGCAGCAGCCGCTGCCGCCGCCGCCAACGCGGCGGCGCGTCACCAGGCCGAGCAGCAGGCGGCCCAGGCCGCCCAAGTGGCCCAGACCGTGGCACGAGGATCGGCGGCCGCAGCGGCCGCCACCACTTCCGCCAACCAGGCGGCCGGGTCGGGCGGAGAAAGCGAGGGCGTGGGTACCGGAAGTCCCCAAACCGCTCAGGGGACGGGGGCGATCGCTCTGACCGCGGCCGAGCGCTATCTCGGCGTCCCCTACCGATATGGCGGCGCCAGCATCGCTGGTCTGGACTGCTCGGGACTGACCATGCTGGCCTGGAAGGCGGCGGGCGCCTCCTTGGTCCATTCGGCCGAGCTGCAACGCAAGGAGTCCACGCCGATTCCGTTGAGCCAGGTCCAGCCCGGCGACCTCCTCTTCTACGACCTCGGCAACGACGGCATCGACCACGTCGCCATGTATGTCGGCTCCGGCCCCTACGGGGCAAACACGATCA
>Ga0307374_10015173_pt1 | contig 10393 bp, 10 predicted proteins | sample OX3MG_FD_202532 | JGI IMG/M metagenome (GOLD analysis project Ga0307374, IMG submission 202532) | Soil microbial communities from Risofladan, Vaasa, Finland - OX-3 | ecosystem: Environmental > Terrestrial > Soil > Coastal area > Acid sulfate soil | place: Finland: Risofladan, Vaasa | collected...
GACAGCGGGCGCTATATCCGGCGGAATATGCTGTTCCCGTTTTCCCGACCAAAGACGGGCCATCCGCAATCGTGGCGTCGCATAGCCTGATTCCAGCGGCGCTAAATCACGCCTTCTCGACCTTTGGAGCGCTGATGTCGGAGGATTTGCCGCTCTCCCGCCGACAACACGAAATGATTACGACGGTCGTCTCTGTGACGAATCGATGTTTCTATTGAATTGAATCACACGCAGAGTTTCTGCGTCGGGTAACGCTGAATGCGGATTTGGTGGAAGCCCTGCGACGGGATTACAAAAGTGCGCCCATCACGGAGCAAGAACGGACGATGCTGGATTACGCGGTGCAATTGACGAAGGACGCGACGAAGATCAGCCGCGCGGATCATGAGCGTCTTCACGCTGCGGGATTTGACGATCGTGGCATTCTGCAAATCACGTTGATTGCAGCATGGTTCAACTATATCAACCGAGTGGCGGACGCGCTGGGAGTGGGACGAGAGTAGAGCTCAGTAGGGATTGCTGTCGCCGAAGTCGATGGCCTCTTCAGGATTTTGCTGCTCAGCGGCAGAGTGGCTGTGCAGCAAGCGAACGCAACGATTCCAGCGAAGGACGGCATCGTCATTGCCGGGCGGACGGATTTTTTCGGCTTCCGCAAAACAACGCAGGGCTTCTTCAAAGAGCACACGCAGGGCATGCAAGGGACGGCCGGCGCGGAGTTGCACTTTCGCGCGGCGTTCGTTGAGAAGGCCGAGATAGTAGAAGCGCTCGTAGGAATTCTCGAGGCGTTCAAAAATGCTTTGGACTTCCGCGTACCGATCCGAAGGGGCGCCGGTGAACTGGTCGGTGATGGACAGGCCAAGTACGCGGAGAGCGAGCTGATGGTTGGGTTCGATGGCGAGAATGTCGTGGCAAATCGACTCCGCCTCTTCGGGCTCATTCAGATAGCGATAGAGCTCCGTCTTGGCGATGGCCTCGGGAATTCCGGCCTTCGAAATGGACTTTAATGCGTGTTCCATGGGACCCTCCGCTCTGATTAGGTATCGCCGGAACGCCTGAATTTGCGAGCGATCCAAATTAAGGGATCGTAGAACTGATCGACGACGCGTTCCTTCAGCGGGATGATTGCGTTGTCGGTGATGTGAATGCTCTCGGGGCAAACTTCCGTGCAGCATTTGGTGATATTGCAAAGGCCGATTCCCATCTGGTCTTTAATACCTTTTATGCGCGAAAGATTGTCAAGAGGATGCATTTCGAGACCAGCAACGCGGACAAAAAATCGCGGGCCCGCATACTGCTCCTGTTTTTGGTGATCGCGGAGGACGTGGCAAACGTCCTGGCACAAGAAACACTCGATGCATTTGCGAAATTCCTGTGCGCGGTCGACGTCGGCTTGGAGCATCCTCCAGTCGGTTCCGGGACGCGGCGAGAAGGCGGGGATTTTCTTGTTCACCTGATAATTCCAAGAGACGTCGGTGACCAGGTCTTTGATCACGGGGAAAGTTTTCATCGGCGCGACGGTGATGGGCTTGTCCGTAGGAAGCGAGTCCATGCGCGTCTTGCATGTGAGCCGCGGGCGGCCGTTGACTTCCGCCGAACACGAGCCGCAGCGGCCGGCTTTGCAGTTCCAGCGGACGGCGAGGTCGGGAGCGAGATGACCCTGAATGTAATGAAGCGCGTCGAGAACCACCATTCCCGGGGCGATGGGGACGCGATAGTCGACCGGGGCGCCACCTTCGCGAGTGCCACGAAATACGGCTAAAACGGCTTCTGCCACGAGCGGCCTCCGCTGTGCGTTTTGCGCCGGGCTTGTGTTGAAAACTTATCTGCCATCAGTAATCTACTCTACTTTGCATCGGCCAAGAGCTGCTGCAACTCTTCGGGCATTTCGCGCACGGGGATTTGGCGCAATGCCATCGCTGCGCCATCGCGAACGATGATGTTGTTCTTTTTCCCCCACGCCGCGTCATATTCGGGAAAATCGAGACGGCTGTGAGCGCCGCGACTCTCTTTGCGGGCGAGAGCGCAAAGCGTGACACATTCGGCGACGGTCAACATGGATTTCAGATCGCGCGCGAGATGCCATCCCGGATTAAAAAGCCGCGAGCCTTCGACGCGTACGCGCGACGCGCGCTCGCTGAGACGCTCGATTTCCGTGAGGGCGCGCTTCAGATCGTCCTCATTGCGATAGATGCCTACGAGACTCTGGAGGGTGTTCTCCAACTCGCGATGAATTTCGTAAGGGCCTTCGCCATCGCGGCGCTCGAAAGGAGTGAGCATCTCACGCGCGGCGTCTTCGACTTGAGCGGAATCGAGAGCCGGCGCGGCCGTTTCTTTTGCGTGCTTCGCCGCGGCAGCACCGGCACGGCGGCCGAAAACGAGCAAGTCCGAAAGGGAATTGCCGCCGAGGCGATTCGCGCCGTGAAGTCCCGCAGCGGCTTCGCCTGCGGCAAAGAGTCCAGGGATCGATGCTTGCGCGGATTCCGCGTCCACGCGAATGCCGCCCATCACGTAATGGCAAGTGGGGCCGACTTCCATGGGTCCGCTGGTGATATCGACATCGGCCAGTTCCTTGAACTGGTGATACATGCCGGGGAGCTTGCGTTTCACGTATTCGGCGGGCTTGTGCGAAATATCGAGATACGCGCCGCCGTGCTCGGTGCCGCGGCCTTCGCGGACTTCGGTGTAAATTGAGCGGGCGACGACATCGCGCGTGGAGAGTTCCAGGCGTTTCGGGTCGTATTTTTCCATGAAGCGTTCGCCCAGGCGATTGCGGAGGATGCCGCCTTCGCCGCGAACTGCTTCGGTCACCAGGATTCCTTGCACGCCGGGAGGCCAGACCATGCCCGTGGGATGGAATTGCACAAATTCCATGTCCATAAGTTCGGCGCCCGCTTCATAGGCGAGAGCCATGCCGTCGCCCGTGTATTCCCAGGAATTCGAGGTGATTTTCCAGGCTTTGCCAATGCCTCCGGTGGCGATGACGATTGATTTGGCCTTGAAGAGCACGAAGCGGCCCTGCTCGCGCCAATAGCCGAAAGCGCCCGCGATGCGATCACCATCTTTCAGAAGGCGCGTGATGGTGCACTCCATGTAGACGTCAATTCCCATACTGACGCCGCGATCCTGGAGCGTGCGAATCATTTCCAAGCCGGTGCGGTCGCCCACGTGGCAGAGGCGCTTGAACGTGTGGCCGCCGAAGGCGCGTTGCATGATGTCGCCGGATTCCGTGCGGTCGAAGAGCGCTCCCCACTGTTCGAGTTCGCGGACGCGGTCAGGAGCTTCCTGCGCGTGAAGCTGGGCCATGCGCCAATTGTTGAGGAATTTTCCGCCGCGCATGGTGTCGCAGAAATGCGTGCGCCAGTTATCGCCGGCGTCCACATTGGCCATAGCAGCGGCGATGCCACCTTCGGCCATCACGGTATGCGCTTTGCCGAGTAGCGATTTGCAGACAACGCCGACGGACGCGCCTTGATTGAGCGCCTCGACGGCGGCTCGCAGACCGGCTCCGCCCGCGCCGATGATGAGGACATCGTGTTCGTGAGTTTCGTATTTTTCGTTCAAAAGAGTCTCAGGTCCCGGATGGTTCCCATAGCAGTCAGCATGACGTACAGGTCCGTGAACGCCACGAAGAACAGGCTGGTCCAAGCGATCAGCATGTGATGCTCATTCAGCGAGGTCACTCGTTTCCACAGGCTGAGCCGCGCGCCGCCAAACTTCGCGCATGAATAGCAATCCAGGTTGCCGCCGACCATGTGGCGGCACGAATGGCACGAGAACGTGTAGGTTGTCAGCAGGGCCGCGTTAATCAGCAGGATGAACGAGCCCACGCCCGCGCCAAAGTGCCCGCTCCAGATGAATCCGCGCACGGCGTCGTACCACAGCGAAACCAGAAACACAAAAGACAAATAGAAGAAGTACCGGTGAACGTTTTGCAGGATCAGCGGAAACTTTGTTTCGCCGCGATAATTATGTCTGGCCTCCCCGACGGCACACGCCGCCGGATCCAGAAAAAACGCCCGGTAATATGCCTTGCGGTAGTAGTAGCACGTGGTACGAAATCCCAGAGGGCCGCCCAAAACCAACAGAGCGGGGGAAAGGGGCCACCAGTGATGCTCCGGATCAATTAGCGGAGAATAAAAGGGCGAGAGATAAGGCCCCCATTCGTAGAAATGCCCCTGGAACGCACGGAGCGTCGCATAAATCGCAAACAGGCCCAAACCGATCGCCACGGCCAGCGGCTGAAGCCACCACAAGTCGCGGCGCTGCGTCGCGCCGAAGCGATCCGAGAGCTGCACGGTCCGAGATTCCGCCACGGGCCACCGCCTTTCGCCGCGTCATATTAGTATCCGGCCCAAGGCAAGTCAACGCGTTGACGGAAAGCCCAAGACCTTTGGCTCACTTTTATTCGATGACTGTTATGGTTTACGATTCGCAAATAACACCACCTATTGCTACTGCCAAATGTGTAATCGTGTTTTGAGGAGATTGTGACATGGCGAATTCGGGCGAAAAAAGCATCAAGGTGCTGGCGATTGATGGCGGCGGAATCCGCGGAATTATTCCGGCGGTGATTCTCCGCGAACTGCAGAAGCGCATTGGCAAAGACTTGTGGCAGACATTTGATCTGATTGCGGGGACGTCCACGGGCGGCATCATCGCGCTGGGAATCGGCACGCAGGGGAATAGAGGCGCGCCGTATTCGCCGAGTGAGCTTCTGGATCTTTATGTGCAAAATGGCCCGGCGATATTCCACAAGAACTTCTTCACACCGGCGAGACAGCTGATTCTTCCAAAATATCCCCCGGATTCGTTACAAGCGACGCTGACGAAATTTTTTCAGGATACTGAGTTGCAGACGGCGCTGACTCCGCTTTTGATATCGAGCTATGACCTGCAGGGAGAACTGCCGTTTTTCTTCAAGAGCCACAGAATCGCGGCGGACCCGAGCTACAACTGGAAAGTGACGGAAATTGCGCGGGCGACTTCCGCGGCGCCGACATTCTTTCCTCCGCTTCATTTGACGAGAGGCAATCAGGACTATGCGCTGGTGGATGGCGGAGTGTTTGTCAACAACCCGTCAATGGCGGCGTATGCGGAAGCGCGGACGTTATATCCAGATGCGGCACAAATGGTGATTGTTTCGGTGGGCACGGGAGATCGGCAGGATCAGATTACGTATGCGTCGGCGAAGGGGTGGGGACTGCTGGGTTGGGCGAAACAAATTGTGCCGGTGCTGATGGATAGTGTTTCGGAGGCGGTCGATTATGAGTTGGGATGTTTGCCAGAGTGCGCCTATTACCGACTGCAGGTTCCCTGGGAGAAACTGGAGCGAGCGTCTGGCGACATGGACAATGTGACGCCGGAGAATCTGGCGAACTTGCAGAGCGTGGCGAATGACTACGTGACGTCGATTGCGGATTTGCTCGACACAATATGCGCAGAGCTGAAGGAAGGCCGTGGAAGCGATATGCCTGGGATTGGACGTAAACAGAGCTGACGGCTGATTTTGAATCAGACGCGCAGTAGCGTTACCAGGAAAGTTGTGTTTCGACGGGCGCGGAATAATCGACGCTTTCGACTTCGAAGCCGAAAAGAGCGCGAAATTCGTGCTGAAAGCCGGCGAAGTCGCTGAGTTCGCGCAGATTTTCCGTGGTGACATTTGGCCAGAGCGCGGCGACTTCCTTTTGCAAGTCGGCGCGCATCTCGCGGTCGTCGAGGCGAATGCGGCCTGCATCGTCGAATTTCGGCACGGCGCCCTCCGCAAGAAAGTCAAAGAACAGGCGGCGCATTTGTTCGAGAGCGCCTTCGTCGAGATTTTTCTGCTTCATCACGCGAAATAAGATGCTCATGTAAAGGGGCACCACGGGGATGGCGGCAGACGCTTGCGTGACGATGGCTTTATTGATGGCGATGCGCGCTTCGCCGCCAAGCTGGTTGTCCAACATTTCATCCAGCGCATGCGCTGTTTGCTCGAGATGCTTCTTGGCCGCGCCGATCGTTCCATCGCGATAGATAGGCCAGGTGATTTCCGGTCCGATGTACGAATAGGCGAGCGTACGGACGTTTTCGGCAAGCAGATTTTCGGCAGCGAGCATGTCGAGCCACAACTTCCAGTCCTGTCCGCCCATAACTGAAACCGTGGCCGAGATTTCGGCTTCACTTGCGGGAGGAATGGTGACTTCCGTGACTTTTTCGGAGTCGAGTTCGACTGTTTTATTTGTATAGGCGGCACCGATTGGCTTTAAGACGGAACTGTGGCTTTGGCCGGAGATGGGATCTGTTCGCTTGGGCGCAGCGACGCTGTAAATGATGAGATCGATCTTGTCCATTTCTTTGCGGGCAATTTCCGCGACTTTGCGTTTGGCGTCGTCTGAAAACGCGTCGGCGTTGATCGTGGCGGCGAACAGGCCATCTTTTTGCGCAGAATCGTGGAACGCGGCGGTGTTGTAAAAGCCGGCACTCGCCGTCTTGTTTCCATCCGGCTCCCGTTCAAGGCAGACGCCGATTGTTTTTGCGCCGAAACCCCAGGCCGCGGCGATTCGCGAAGCGAGACCATAGCCAGTGGACGAGCCGATGACGAGCGCGGAATTTATTCCCGTGCGCTGCGGTTGCGCGTGCGAGCGGATGGCGGCGATTTGACGTTCTACATTGCGCCGGCAACCTTCGGGATGAGCGTTGACGCAAATGAATCCGCGGGAGCGCCGCTGAACGATTTGTTGGGGCATGAGTTCCTGGGCCGTCCTTTTCGATTTGAGCCGCACACAAAGCAAAACCTATTTGCACAATGACTGTCAAGTTTCACCTGTTATCGTGACGACCACGGCCTTCGCCGAATTTTGTCTTTCTGCATTGACAGAACTTCTCGCTCGACGTATAAATATGCAGAGAGATGAATATTCAAACAGCGGACACTGTGATGGGCACGCACAAACGCTTCCGGCAAGGGCAGATCTTGAAGTTGGTGGGCGCGGAACCTGTCCCCAACCAAGATGATTTGCGCCGGAGGCTGAATCATATGGGTGTGCGCGTGACGCAGGCGACGCTGTCGCGCGATCTTCGCGAATTGAAACTGGTAAAAACCGCGGAAGGTTACCGGCCGCTGACTTCCGCGTCGGAGGAATCGGCTCCCGTGCCGCAACTGGCGCGGGCGCTGCGTGAATTTCTGGTGGACGTGCGGCCCGCGCAGAACATGCTGGTGCTGAAAACACCTCCGGGCGGAGCGCAACCGCTGGCGGCCGCCGTGGACGCGGAACACTGGAAGGAAGTGGCGGGAACGCTGGCGGGCGACGACACGGTGCTGATTATTACGCCGTCGCGAGCGGCACGCGCGGCCATTCAGAAACGCATGGAGGAATTGCTGCGATGAATGGCGCGCCGAGGGTGGCGGTGGTCGGAGCGACGGGTTATGCAGGATTCGAACTGGCGCGCCTGTTGCTGCGGCATCCGCAAATCGAAAAGCCGGTCTTCTATCTGCGCGGAGAGAATGCGGCGGCACGGTGCTTGACGGAGATTTTTCCGCAACTCCGCGGCTGGGGAGAAGCTCCGTGCCGACCGCTTTCGGTTGACGCGATTGTGAAGAACGGCGCGACGACCGCGTTTCTCGCGACACCGCACGAGGCTTCTCTGGAACTTGTTCCTGAACTGATGAATGCGGGTGTTCGCGTGATCGATTTGAGCGGAGCGTTCCGGTTTCGCGACGGCGAGGCGTTTTCGCGCTGGTACAAATTGAATGCGCCGAACGCTGAAGCGCTGAGATGCGCGGTGTATGGGTTGCCGGAGCTTTATTCCAAGGATTTGGCGGATGCGAGCATCGTCGCCAACCCTGGTTGTTATCCCACGTCGGTGATTTTGGGATTGCGGCCGCTGATTGACGCGGGGTGGATTGAGCTGGGACGCGGAATCGTGTGCGATTGCAAGTCCGGCGCGAGCGGCGCGGGCAAGGAACCGAAGCGCGACACACAATTCGTGGAGGTGAATGAAAACTTCCGCGCGTATGGAGTCTTTACGCACCGGCACACACCGGAGGTGATGGAGCATCTGGGGATTTCACCGGAGCAGATGATGTTCACGACGCATCTGCTGCCCATCGAGCGCGGGATTTTGTCGACGCTGTACGTTTGGCTGAGCGAGGCAAAACGGCCGGAAGAAATCGAAGCGCAATTTCGCAAGTTCTATGCGGAGCGGCCGATGGTTCGAATCTGGCCCGCTGGAAAGCTGCCGGAATTGCAGCATGTGACGCGCACGAATTTTTGCGACATCGGATTTGCGTTGGATGAATCGGGGCAGCGGCTCGTTGTGGTTTCGTGCCTGGACAATTTAGGCAAGGGCGCGGCGGGACAGGCAGTTCAAAATTTCAACGTGATGCACGGTTATTCGGAATCGGAAGGGCTGATATGAGGCTGGTGATCAAGGTCGCCGGGGCGCTGCTAGACGACGAAGCGGCGGTGCGTTCGCTGGCGCGGCAAATTGCGGAACTGGCTAAAGCGGGGCACGAGCTGCTGGTGATTCACGGTGGCGGGAAGATTTTTACCGCGACGCTGGCGCGAATGGGACTAACGAGCCGGTTTGTGGGCGGGCTGCGCGTGACGGATCGCGAAACGCGCGACGCGGCGGTGATGGTTTTTGCGGGACTGCTGAACAAACGGCTGGCGGGAGCGATTTCGCTTGCGGGGCAGACGGCCGTGGGAATTTGCGCGTCCGACGCGGCGTGCTTTTTGGCCGAACCGATGTTTCACGAAGGAGATTCCGGCGGGCTTGGCTACGTGGGTTACTTGACCGGCGTGAATCTTGAATTTCTGAGTTCCCTGTGGCGCGCGGGCGTTGTGCCAGTGGCGTGCTGCCTGGGATTGGGCTCGGACGGCGAGCTTTACAACATCAACGCGGATCACATGGCCGCTGCCGCAGCGGAATACTGTCAAGCTGAGCGGCTGATTTTTCTGACCGATGTGGCCGGCGTGTTGGACGGCGAAAAAGTGCTGGATAAAGTGACGGGCACGGAAATTGAAGAGTTGATCCGGCACCAAAAAGTTTCCGGCGGCATGGTGCTGAAGCTCGAAGCGGCGAAACGCGCGCTGGCCGGAGGCGTTCGACAAGTGCGCATCGTCGGCGGCACGCGACCGCGCGCGCTGCATTCGGCCACAAACGGCGCGAAGGGTCCGGGAACGCGCGTCCTGCCGATACGATTGCCCATACAAGCCAAATACGCCGCACGCGCAGGCCGGTAAAAATCATGACGCGAAAAATAAGCGGGAAACCCGTGCCGTCGAAAAAAGCCAGTAACGCGCAGATTTTGCGCGATGCGGATCAATATATGGTGGGAACGTACCGCCGTCCGCCGATTGTTTTCACGCGCGGCAAGGGCTGCCATCTCTACGATACACGTGGGCGCGCCTATCTCGATTTTCTCGGCGGCATTGCGGTGAATGCGCTGGGTTATTCGCATCCTCGGCTGGTGCGCGTGATGCGGCGCGAGGCGGCGCGGGCCGTCCACCTTTCCAATTTATTTCACAATCCGTTTCAGGGGCCACTCGCGAAAAAGCTCGCCGAATGGTCGGGGCTTGACCGCGTTTTCTTCACGAACAGCGGCACGGAGGCGATGGAAGGCGCGATGAAGCTGGCACGCGCGTACTCAAAAAAGAACAGGGTTGCCGGCGCTCCTGCGAAAACGCGGTTCCTGGCGCTGGAAAATTCGTTTCACGGGCGAACGTTCGGGGCCGTGTCCATAACGTATCCGGCAAAATATCGCGAGCCATTTGAGCCGTTGGTGCCGGGCGCGGAATTCGTGCGGTTCAACGACGTGGGCGACCTCGAAAGAAAATTTGACGACAGCGTTTGCGCGATTGTGCTCGAAACGATTCAAGGCGAAGGCGGCATTTATCCTGTAAGCGAAAGTTTTTGGTCCCGCGCGCGCGAACTTGCCACGCAGCACAACGCCGCGATGATTGCCGACGAAATTCAGTGCGGGCTGGGACGCACGGGACGCAAATTCGCCTATCAGAAATTTGCAACAAAGCCGGACATCGTGACGGTGGCGAAACCGCTTGCGGGCGGACTGCCGCTCGGAGCATTTATCGCGAATGAAAAGTTTGCTGCCGCGTTTACGCCAGGCTTGCATGGTACGACGTTTGGCGGCGGGCCGTTCGTTTGCGCCGTGGCGCTGGAATTTTTGAAGACACTCGAAGATGAGAAGTTGCTCGCCAATGTTCGCGAGCGCGGCGAAGAGCTTCGGCAGGGACTGGAGAAATTGCAGGCGCGATTCGGATTTATTCGCGAAGTGCGCGGAGAAGGATTGATCGTGGGCCTCGATTTATCGATCGAAGGCGCGCCGATTGCCGAAGAAGCGCTGAAGCGCGGCTTGATCATCAATTGCACGCACGAACACATTTTGCGCATG
>Ga0307374_10015175_pt1 | contig 10391 bp, 6 predicted proteins | sample OX3MG_FD_202532 | JGI IMG/M metagenome (GOLD analysis project Ga0307374, IMG submission 202532) | Soil microbial communities from Risofladan, Vaasa, Finland - OX-3 | ecosystem: Environmental > Terrestrial > Soil > Coastal area > Acid sulfate soil | place: Finland: Risofladan, Vaasa | collected...
CGGATCACCGCCATCGATCATGAAGCGGGCGCCGGCAGCAGCGCCATCACAGTTTAGTTGCCTCAGCGGCCTCACCGGCACCTAGGCGGCACGCCTGGCACGCGCTGGCGCCGCAGGATCTTCCGGGATCTCGATCTGCGGTTCGGTGGCTCCCTAAGGGCCACGCAAAGGACCCTTGGCCCCTACCCAGTCATCCATGGGCCACCGTGATCTACGACGAGAGCGGTTCGACCACGTTCGTGAGGGGCGCCTCCTAACTCACTCTGAAGGACTCATGCACGTCAGTAAGCGAGATTGATCTGATCCGCGATCCCTGGTCAGACCAGTAAATGAGGAGGTGGGTAGACTGTATGGGGGCCGTGCAATCAGCCCGCTGGCCCGAGACGTACCGCAACATCGTTCTCCACCGTTGAATGAGCAACAACATGGCCTTCCTAGAAACTAATGCGTGCCGCCGCCGGGCTTGCGGTAAATGACCACTCGATCCGTCGCGATCAGGCGCGCTAGAGCGTCGGCAGTCCGCTCTCGCCGCAAGTACCCGCGTGGCGCCATCATCGCTTTGGCCATCGTCGCTGTGCTGGTCGTAGGCAGTGGGGCCGCCAGCGCGCTCGTCTATCGGTCGGTAAAGACTCAGACCAACCAGCTGGAGTCTCAGTTGGCGCTGCACCTCGAAGCCGGTCAGAGCGAGCTAGAGGCGGCCAAAGCAAGCCTAAAGACCGCCAACTCAACCCATGACGAAACCTTAATCGCGCAGACCAACGTCCACTTCACAACCGCCAAGCTGCAGTTCACGGTTGCCCGCCAGATCGCCGACAGCAATCAGTTGCTGCGTCAGCTGGAGGGGCTGCCGGACGTCGGGGGATTGGTCAAACCGAGACACGTGGCGGTGGACGGGATCTCTGACATGGGCATTGCGATCTCGAACGCAGGCCTCGAGCTGACCAAGCTTGACGGGCAGCTCATCAAACCCCCCAGTGCGGGCGGCCAGCAGGGCAAGAGCCTCCTCGCCGTCCTGAACCAAACAAGTCAGAGCCTGGTCACAGTTCGCGCGGACCTCGACCGGGCGCAAAAAGCAGCGGCCGGAGTGGATATTGGCGTCCTTTCGGTAAGCCAGCAGGCGTCATTCCTCAAGGCCAAGGCGACTATCACCAGCGCAGTCGCCGCAGCCGACGAGTTCACAGCCCTCGTCCCGATCATTACAGAAGTACTTGGAGGCAACGGCCCGCGGACATACCTCATCGAGCAGGTCAATCCCGCCGAGCTCCGTCCCGGTGGCGGATTCATCGGCACGTACTCCGTTCTTCAGACCAACCAGGGCAGCCTGAAGCTGATCAAGAGTGGAAACGCCACCGACCTCATTGGCAGCCGAGCCTCGCCGGATGAACCGGGCTATGTCACTCCGCCCGGACCGATACGAGAGTTCATACCCAACACCAGTTGGAGCTTCATCGATTCCAACTTTTTCCCCGACTTCCCATCTAACGCTTTAGCTGGCGAGCGCTTCGCTCAACCATACGTTGGCCACCTCGACGGGGTGATCTCAATGGACTATTACACGGTGGCAGCGATGCTTGGCCTCACGGGACCCCTCCCTGTCCCAGGGTATGGAATTACCCTGACTTCCACCAACTTTGTCCCGCTGGTCGTCCAATCTGACCTTGTGGCCACAGACTCGAGTCACAAGGCAATCCTGTACGCGGTTGCGGGTCCGCTGATGCAGCGGATAGCGACTCTTCCCCCATCGCAGTGGCCGGCACTGCTGAGCACGCTGAATGACCTAGCGGCGGCGCGCCACCTTCAGGCCTATTTCAACAGTGGCAACGTCGAGAAGGTGCTGACCCAATTCGGTTGGACGGGAACGCTGAATCCGACCGGCGCGCCCGACTACACGATGGAAGTCGAAAGCAACCTCGGAGGCACCAAGGCCAACTATTTTGTAGTCAGGCATTTCACCGTAGAGCTCACGCGAAACGGCAATTATCTACATCATCGGGTGACGATTGACATCACCGACAACATGCCGTTCGCAGACCGTCCACGGGAGTACTACAGCGCATACCTCCGGCTCTACGTGAGCGGTAACGCAACCAACACCGGCGACAATCTGAGGCGGGTGAAATACCCCGACCCTCCTCCGCCCACCGGTACTCAGATGATCGACGGCTGGGTCCCCCTTTTCCACGGCTACGGGCACTCGGCTCAGGCGATATTTGGTTACGACACCCCTTGGATCGCCGATGGGCGAGGTGAATCATCCATCTACTGGCAAAAGCAGCCGGGCACGCTCCCCGATGCGATCACGGTGATTTGGAATGACGGTAGCGGCCACTCATATACCGTCAACGGCGACCTCGGCCAGGACCGGGTCATCAGCTTCTCTTCTAGAGGCGTGAGCATTGCCGCCGGTCAAGCTGCCCAAGCGAAGCTGCCGAGTCTCAGTCTGGGCTAAACCACCTCTGTCCCGCCCAAGCTATCCTCAGGCCGTGTTAACGGCAACCGGGCCAGGGACGGCGACCGTGGCGACGGACCGACCAAGCGATCGAGCGAGAATTGGGCTGTTGTCCCAGTGGTACGAACCGGAGCCGCAAACCGTGCCTCAAGTGCTTGGCCGCGAGCTGGCGAAGCGCCGGTACCCCGTAAGGGTGCTCACAGGCTTTCCCAACTACCCTAGCGGCCGCCTGTTCGACGGGTACCGGATGGCCTGGAGACGCGATGAGGTGGTGTCGGGATTGCCAGTTCGGAGGGTTGCTCTGTTTCCCAGCCATGACGCGTCCAGGCTGGGCCGGCTGGCTAATTACGGGACATTTGCCATCTCGGCCTCTTTGTGGGGCACCGGCTGGTTCAAGGACACCGAGGCGCTGTGGGTCTACAACTCGCCACCCACGGTAGGCTTGCCGACCTGGCTGATCAAAGCCCGATACCGCCCCCGTGTCGTTCTCCATATCATGGATCTGTGGCCTGAAAGCCTCACCGTGAGCGGCTTTGGCCGTTCGATGGTCAGATGGCGATGGCTCGAGCGTGGCCTGGAAAAGTGGCTGTCGACGACATACGAGATGGCGGATTCGATCGCCTGCACTTCGCGCCGGCAAGTCGACCTTCTGGTGCAGCGTGGAGTACCGCGTGACAAGCTCTCCTATGCGCCGTTGTGGGTTGACGAGACGATCTTTCGCCCCGTGCCAAAAGACGAGGAGCTCGCCAAGGCGCTCGGCCTGGAAGGAAAGCGGGTGCTGCTGTATGCGGGCGCCATCGGGGAGGCTCAGGGCCTCGACGTGCTGGTGGATGCGTGCGACCGGCTCCAAGACAACCGGGACTTTCGTTGCGTGATTGCCGGGAGCGGCATTGCGGAGGCGCGACTCCGTGAAGACGTCGCGCACAGAGGCCTCACGAACATCACCTTCCTGGGCAGGTGGCCCACCGCGGACATGACCCGCCTCATGTCGGTGGGCGATATCCACCTTGTGAGCTTGCGGGCGGACCCGCTGGCTGAGGTTGCCATGCCTGGCAAGCTGCCTGCGACCCTAGCGTGCGGTAAGCCGGTGATAGTCGCCGCTCTCGGAGAGGCTGAGGGGGTCGTATCCCGCTCGCATTCAGGATGGACCTGCGCCCCCGGGGAGCCAGCTGAGCTGGAGGAAGCCATACGTTTGGCCTTCGATGTGGGTGAGGGCGAGTTGGAGAGAATCGGCGCGCGCGCGCGCGCAACCTATGAAGCCGAGTTTGCGTTGACGATTGGAGTCCAGCGCATCGAACAGCTCCTCACCGACCAGCGGCCGAGAGTCGAAATTGCCTGATCTAGACGGCAAGACCGTGCTCGTGACCGGCGGCACGGGGTCGTTCGGATCCGTCATGGTGCGCCGCCTTTTGGCACACAAAGTGCGCCAGGTTCGAATCCTCAGTCGCGACGAGGCCAAACATGACCAAATGCGTCGAGAGCTCGGGGATCCCCGCGCCCGGTTCTATGTAGGGGATGTCCGAGATTACGGCAGCGTAGCCGAGGCGACCAATGGCGCTGACCTGGTGTTCCATGCAGCGGCTCTCAAGCAGGTTCCATCCTGTGAATTCTTCCCGGCCCAAGCTGTGCTCACGAACGTCAATGGCAGCTCCAACGTGATCGAGGCCGCGGCTGAGGCCGGCGTCGAGTCGGTAGTTTGCCTGAGCACCGACAAGGCCGTGTATCCCATCAACGCCATGGGTATGACCAAGGCCCTGATGGAGAAGACCGTTCAGGCGTTTGCTCGCAACAACCCGGAGTCGGAAACGAAAGTCGCGATCGTGCGCTATGGCAACGTCCTCTGCTCGCGTGGGTCGGTCGTGCCGCTGTTCGTCGAACAGATCAAAGCAAAGAAAAAGCTGACGATCACGGATCCTGAGATGACGCGGTTCCTGATGTCCTTGGCAGACTCGATCGACTTGGTGGAGCACGCGCTCGCCCACGCGAGCTCTGGAGACATCTTCGTTCGCAAAGCGCCAGCGGCCACAGTTCGCGATCTCGCACTGGGGGTGGCCAGCGTCCTTGGCTACGAGCCCGAGCTCGCGACCATCGGGACCCGCCACGGGGAGAAGCTCTTCGAGACTCTTTTGAGTCGCGAGGAGATGGTCCGGGCCGAGGATCGGGGCGAGTATTTCAGAGTGCCGCTCGATGCCCGCTCCCTCGACTACGGCCTGTATTTCGATCAAGGTGAGCGACAGCAGGCAGAGACCGAAGACTACACATCACACAACACGCAACGCCTTGACGCGGCCGGCGTCGCAGAACTGCTCAGAACTCTGCCTGAATTCGCCGATTACAAAACTGCCACGGACTCTTAGACGCATGCCTCCGCGGGTGCTCGTTCTCGGAGTAAGCGGAATGCTGGGGCATACTCTTATGAGCCAGTTCGGCGCCATGGATTCCGTCGTAGTTCACGGATCGGCGCGAGAGTCGGGGCTCTTGCCGGAGTACCTGCCGGCCGACCTGCTGGAGCGAGTCGTCCTTGGTGTTGATGCTTCGGATCTTGATTCCGTGCGGCGTGCTATCGGCGAGGTGAGGCCTGCCATCGTAGTGAACTGCATCGGTGTGATCAAACAGGATCCCGGCGTCGAGGACGCCGTGAACACGATCAGCGTGAATTCGCTCTTTCCCCACGTCCTTGCTCGGGAGTGCGCACGACAGAACGCAAAGCTCATCCAGATCAGCACGGACTGCGTCTTTTCGGGAAGGCGCGGGCACTATAGCGAGAGCGACCTGCCCGACCCCAGCGATCTGTACGGCCGCTCGAAGCTGCTCGGGGAGGTCACCCAAGCGCCCCATCTCACCTTGCGAACTTCGATCATCGGGCACGAGCTGGGTACCGCCCGCTCACTGGTCGATTGGTTCCTTTCCCAATCGGGGCAAGTCAAAGGGTTCGCGAGAGCTATGTACAGCGGGCTCACCACGACGGAATTTGCGAGGGTGCTGGCCGGAGTGGTGTTTCCACGGAACGAGATCACCGGCCTCTTTCACGTCGCCGCAACCCCGATTTCGAAATTCGAGCTGCTGAGCCTGGTCGCGCTCGAGTACGGCTGGGAGGGCGAGCTGCTCCGGGACACCGCCATCGCCTATGACAGAACCCTTTCGGCCGAACCGTTTTCCGCTCTCACCGGCTATCGCGCGCCCTCGTGGCCGGAGATGATCGCAGACATGCACCGATCGATGCCCGCACGCCGTCGGTATGCGCCGCGAGATGCCTCATGAAGGTTCTGACGGTCGTGGGTACCCGGCCCGAGGTGATCCGGCTGTCACGAGTGATCCCGCGCCTTGACGAAAGCGTCGAGCACATCCTCGTGCATACCGGCCAGAACTGGGACTATCGGCTGAACGGAATCTTCTTCGATGAAATGGGTCTTCGGCCGCCAGACCACGTTCTCGATGTCGACACTTCGAGTCTGGGCGCCGTCCTCGGCGACACCTTGCGCAAGACCGAGGCAATCTTGGAACAAGAGAAACCTGATGCATTTTTGGTCCTCGGCGATACCAATAGCGCGATTGCCGCTGTCATCGCGAAACGGATGCACATACCCGTCTATCACATGGAGGCCGGCAACCGGTGCTTCGATGAGAACGTCCCCGAAGAAACTAACCGCCGTCTGGTTGATCACATTGCTGACTTCAACCTCGTGTACACGGCGCACGCGCGCCGCAACCTTCTCGCTGAGGGACTTCATCCCCGCAGGGTCATGCTGACGGGCTCGCCCATGCGCGAGGTCTTAGACCACTATCGTCCGAGAATCGAAGCGTCAGATGTCTTGGCCCGTCTCGGATTGGAGCCGAAGGCTTACTTCTTGGTCAGCGCGCATCGCGAAGAGAATGTTGATTCGCCCCAACGATTGCATTCGCTGCTGGACTGCTTGATGGCTGTTCGGCAGCGTTGGTCTGAACCGGTTTTGGTCTCGACCCATCCCCGGACAAAACAGCGGCTGGAATCGTTGCAGAGCGCCCGCGATCTGACCGGCATCACCTTCAATGAGCCGTTCGGGTTCCACGATTACAACCAGCTGCAAATGAATTCGCACTGCGTGCTTTCGGACAGTGGCACGATCAGCGAGGAATCGTCGATCCTCAGGTTTCCCGCGATCACGCTGCGATCGTCGATCGAGAGGCCAGAGGCCTTGGACAGTGGTTCGATCATCATGACCGACCTCCAGCCCGACCGGGTGATCGCCGGCATCGTAGCTGCGAGCGCCGATCACCTGACGACCAGCATCCCGCCGGAGTACGGCGTTAGGGATTGCAGCATCAGGGTCCGCAACTTCATCCTGTCCACGGCTCTGGAGAACCGATTCTGGTCGGGACTGCGGCGATGAGCTGTTAGCTCTCACCGCAGCGGCCCCCTCGACCTCCCGCGTCGCGGGCGAGCGAATTCGACAGCGTGGCGGCCCTATTAGAAGACACGTGAAGCTATTAAGGCTGTCAGCTTCCGCAACCAAATCCCCACAGGCCGTGACCTGCAACGAGATCAGTGCGACCTTTCATGGGCGATCACGGCTTGTGAGAGATCCAGTACGCTCTTCAAGGAGCTGATCTGAGCCCCCGGTGAGGTCCGGAGGCCACCGCGCAGAAGCCGCGATCAACCCAGCTACGACTTGAAGTAGGGAAGGATACAGTGACAACTCGGACCACTGCTCCTCGAGCTGAGGGAGCCCGCCAAGGGCTGCGAGCTCTCGCCGTGCTGGGTGCGGCCGCGACGCTGGCGCTGTTGGGGACGGTCATCGCCGGCCCGCCGATCCAGACTCAGGCGGCGGGATCGTCAGTAGTAGTCTCCGGCTCGGCTTGGGCCTGGGGCGCAAACGCCCAGGGCCAACTGGGCAATGGCACCACCACGGACAGCAGCACCCCGGTTGCGGTCAGCTTGCCCTCGGGGACCAAGGTCACTGCTGTCGCCGGCGGCTTTGACCACAGCCTGGCGCTGACCTCCACCGGCGGGGTCCTGGCCTGGGGCGCCAACAACACCGGCCAGCTGGGCAACGGCACCACCACCAACAGCAGCACCCCGGTTGCGGTCAGCCTGCCCACGGGGACCACCGTCGCCGCCATCGCCGGCGGTGGTTACCACAGCCTGGCGCTGACCTCGACCGGCGGGGTCCTGGCGTGGGGCAACAACGCCCAGGGTGAGCTGGGCAACGGCACCACCACCAACAGCAGCACCCCGGTTGCGGTCAGCCTGCCCTCGGGGACCACGGTCACCGCCATCGCCGCCGGCTTTTACCACAGCCTGGCGCTGACCTCCAGCGGCCAGATCCTGGCCTGGGGCTACAACGCCGATGGCGAGCTGGGCAACGGAACCACCACCACCTACAGCAGCACCCCGGTTGCTGTCAGCCTGCCCGCGGGGACCACGGTCACCGCGATCGCCGGCGGCGACCAGCACAGCCTGGCGCTGACCTCCACCGGCGGGGTCCTGGCCTGGGGCTACAACGGCTACGGTCAGCTGGGCAACGGCACCACCACCAGCAGCAGCATCCCGGTTGCGGTCAGCCTGCCCTCGGGGACCACCGTCACCGCTATCGCCGGCGGCGGCGATCACAGCCTGGCGCTGACCTCGACCGGCGTGGTCCTGGCCTGGGGCGAGAACGTCTACGGCCAGCTGGGCAACGGCACCACCACCAACAGCAGCATCCCGGTTGCGGTCAGCCTGCCCGCGGGGACCACCGTTACCGCCGTCGCCGGCGGCGGCAGCCACAGCCTGGCGCTGACCTCCACCGGCGGGGTCCTGGCCTGGGGCTGGAACTACTACGGGCAGCTGGGCAACGGCACCACCACCAACAGCAGCACCCCGGTTGTGGTCAGCGCCTTCCCCGCTGCCTTCGCCATCGCCGGGGGGGGCTACCAAAGCCTGGCAATCCAGCTACCCGCGGTGGCGGTGCTCCCGGCGATGGCCAATGGCGCCTACGGGGGCTACGTCACGGCGGCCACGATCCAGAACACCGGCTTGGCGCCGGCGAGCATCCGGATCGCCTACTTCAACCAGAACGGGGCGCCGGTGGGCGTCGGCGACGCGATCAACAACCTGCCGGTCAACGCCAGCTGGACGGTGCGCCAGGACAACGGCAACTCCTTCCCAAGCAGCGGTGGGAACGCCGCCCAGGCGGGCTCGGCGGTGGTCTACAGCAGCCAGCGCATCGCCTCTTTCGTCAACGAGTTCGCCCCCGGCAACGTGGGGGACGCGACCAGCTACAGCGGGGTGCAGGTGCCGTCTGGGGTGGGGGCCACCCTCTACGCGCCGACCATCGTCAACAACGCCTACGGTGGCTACACCACCGGTATCGGCCTGCTCAACCAGGGCAATAGCCCGACCAACGTGACCATCACCTATCGCGACGGCAGCGGGGCCCTGATCAAGACCCAGACGGTGAGCGGGCTGGCCGCTCACGCCTACCAGGCCCTCTACAGCGGGGATGCCACCCTGGCCCTGCCCAGCGGCTTTGCCGGGACGGCGACGATCACCAACTCGGCAGCCCAGCCGCTAGGTGCGGTCGTCAACGAGACCGGACCGGGCGGGCAGTTCAGTTCCTACGACGCGGTGGCCTCGGGCAGCACGACGCTCAACGTGCCGGTGGCGCTCAACAACGCCTTCGGCGGCTACTACACGGGGATGGGGATCCAGAACACCTCGGCAAGCGCGGGCACGGTGTTCGTCACCTACTACGACGCCTCGGGGACGGCCACCGCCAAGAGCTTCCCGATCGCCGCCAACGGATCCCTGGGCGTCTACCAGGGGAGCGCCACCGACGGGCCGCCGGTGGGCGCCTACACGGCGGTGATCCAGACTTCCACCCTACCCCTGGCTGCGATCGTCAACGAGGTGGCTCCTTCGAGCACCAGCGCAAAGCAATCGACCTCTTACAACACCTTCAGTGCCGGCAGCGCAACCCTCGACCTGCCGCTGGTCGAGAACGCCGGCTCGGACCCTTGGAACACCGGTGAGGGGATCATGAACACCGGAACCGGCAGCACCACGGTCACCGTCAGGTACTTCGACGCCTTCTCTGGAGCAGCCATCGGTACAGTGCAGACGCAGACGCTGGCGCCACAGGCGTTCTGGGGTCTTTACCAGCCCACCGGCGGCCTTCCCAGCGGCAGGCGAGCGACTGCGGTGATCACCACCTCCTCTGGGGGCCAGGTGGCGGTGATCTGCAACGAGAGCAGCGCGACCACCTTCATGAGTTACGACGGCCAGTAAAGTCGCGGGCAAACCCGGCGCGACCGCATTATCTATCAACCCACATTTCAGCCGTCGAAGGGCGTCACGACAGTGAAGACCGTCCCCTGGCGGTTTCCTCCGAACAAAAGTTGGCCTTGATGCCAGCGTAGAGGAACTCCTATTTGAGGCTGCCTTCAAATCGCTTGACCAGGCGCACCGGGTTGAAGATTTCCACTGCTGGCACCGAGGGCTAACGTCCACGCCGAGCGCAGGGTGAGGAGTGCTCGTCGCGACTGATTGGACCGGATGCTGATCGTCTCCCAGCGTCACTTAGAGGCAGGACTGGGCAAGCGCTCGGCGCATTACAACGATCAATGCCCTAACCGCAGCTGCGACCCTCGACCCCACGCGTCGCGGGGCGAGCCATTTCGACGGCAAGCCCCGCGCCTGGAGAGCAACGGGTCGAAGACGGTGATTGCGCTCGGCCCGGCTGCACCCGTTCGGGGCAGAGGCTGGACCGAGGCGCCCTTATTAGATATAGACGCGAGGCTATTAGGGCTGTTATTTCGGGAACCTCACTTGCTGTCTGACTTACTTTCTGAGACCCGCAGGCCGTGACCTGCAACGAGATCAGTGCGACCTTTCATGGGCGATCACGGCTTGTGAGAGATCCAGTACGCTCTTCAAGGAGCTGATCTGATCCCCCGGTGAGGTCCGGAGGCCACCGCGCAGAAG
>Ga0307374_10015177_pt1 | contig 10389 bp, 15 predicted proteins | sample OX3MG_FD_202532 | JGI IMG/M metagenome (GOLD analysis project Ga0307374, IMG submission 202532) | Soil microbial communities from Risofladan, Vaasa, Finland - OX-3 | ecosystem: Environmental > Terrestrial > Soil > Coastal area > Acid sulfate soil | place: Finland: Risofladan, Vaasa | collected...
CGGCGACGGCCGCGAAGACGACGGCTTAGGATTTTTTCGGCTGCTGGCGCAGGCCGTTGAGCGCAATCGTCAGGCGCGACTTGTAGCGGTTCGCCGTGTTGCGGGGCAGCGAGTGGTTCTTGACGGCGCGATCGAGTTCCGAAAACGTTTGCGGAATGAGCTTTTCGGTCTTGGCGACGTCGCCCGAGGCGAGCGCGGCGCGATACTGGCGGACGGCGGTACGAACGCGAGTGCGATTGGCGCGATTCGTGACCGTGCGATGCTCGGTCTGACGCATATTCTTGAAGACCGACTTTGATCTTTTCTTTTGTTTTACGGCGGTACCCTGGGCCATCAAGCGCTCCTTCGGAGTAGAATCGAATAGCAAGAGTAGCGGACGGGGTAAAGATTGTCAATTTCAGCGCCGCGTAACAGAATTGCGACTTTGACGCCGGGGCGCTGACGGCCTAAGATGGCGCGGCGTATTAGCAGCGTCGCGTGACTTTTTAGTGCTCGGGGGCATAGATTCATTCAGTGATGTCCATAACGCGGCAAACTTCGAATACGACCCGGCGGCGGCCTTATTCGGCCAAGCTGGCTGGAATCTGCCTGGTTGCCGTATTTTTCGCGACGACAGCGCTTGCCCAGAAACCAACGTCGCTGCGTCCGGAGGGATACGTCAGCGATTTTGCGCACGTCCTTGCTCCCGATTCGAAAAGGGCAATCGAGACCCTTTGTGAGGAGCTCGACCACAAGGCGCAAGCTCAAATCGCGGTGGTGACGGTTCGGTCTCTCGAAGGGGAATCCATCGAGGACTACTCGATTAATCTGGCCACGCACTGGGGAATTGGCCCAAAGCAAAAAGACCGGGGAGTGCTGATCCTGCTGGCGCCGAACGAGCGCAAATACCGGATTGAAGTCGGCTACGGCCTCGAGCCCATCCTGCCCGACGGGCTCGTGGGAAGTTTCGGGCGCGAAGCGCAGCCGCAACTCAAGATCCGCAACTATAGTGGCGCGATTTTGCTGTTGACCGAGCGCGTGGCTGGCGTGATTGCGAAAGACCGCGGGGTGACGCTCAATGCTCTCGCGCGGGAGTCGCAGAACAATCCCATGGGCGCGGAGAGTCCTCCGCCGCCCTTCACGCCGATAAACATTGCGGTGCCATTGCTGTCGGTTCTGATGTTACTGTTCTTCCCGCTCCTGGGCCTGCTGATGCGCATGCGCGCGGGACGGGGACGCGGACGGCACGGCGTATCGTGGGCGGGGCCCTGGTATTGGGGCGGCGGATTCGGTGGCGGGTCGTGGGGCGGGGGAGGATTTGGAGGGGGATTTGGCGGGGGCGGGGGATTCGGAGGGTTTGGGGGAGGGTCGTTTGGCGGCGGCGGCGCGAGCGGGAGTTGGTAACCCGCGACAGCGAGCGACGGGCGGTTCGCAAGAATCTCCGGGCCAGCCAAGAAGGAAAGCAAATAGAATTCTGATGGCTGTCCAGTATTCTCGGCTGAAAGCGGCGGTGCAATGGAAGAAATGCTGCAACATTTGAAAGAGAAGCTGCAACGCGCGGCGGGCGCCAATCTGAAGGCGATTGTGCTCTACGGCTCGGCGGTGACGGGCGAATACCGCAAGCAGCACTCGGATCTGAATGTCCTGTGCGTTCTGGAGCGAACCGGCCCGGCGGAACTGGAAGCGCTGCACGAGACGGTGGCGTGGTGGAAGCGGAAAGGATTTCAGCCGCCGCAGGTGTTCACGCCGGAGGAACTGCGCGCATCGGCGGATATTTTCGCCATCGAACTGCTGGACATGAAGGCCAATCACAAAATGATGTACGGCGAGGATTTTTTCGCGACGCTGGACGTTCCGACGAACTTGCACAAATTGCAAGTCGAGCGGGAACTGCGGACGAATGTGGTTCGCTTGCGGCAAGGCATTCTGTCCGTGCCGCCGAAGGACCGCGTGGTTATTGGCTTGATGGACGCATCCGTGTCGGCGTTTGTGACGCTGTTTCGCCATGCGCTCCTGGCATTCGGCGACCCTGTTCCCGCGTCGAAGCGCGAAGTTGTGGAGAGCGTGGCGCGCCTAGTCGGTTCCAGCCCCAGCGCATTTTTGATGATTCTGGATGTCCGCGAGGGAAAGCGGAAAGCCTCGGATGTGGACGCGCAAGAAACGCTGCGGGGATTCGTCGAACTGGTCGAGCGCATGACGAATTTGGTTGACCGGCGCTTCGATGGCACTTGTTAGGCGGCTCGACGTCGAGCGCAGGCTTCACTGTCGTGCATGATTTTCGCGGAGGGGCGAAATGAAAAAGGGCTGGGTGGCGCTCGGTGCCATCGTGCTGGTCATCGTGATCGTGGCCGGAATGTACATCAGCGCGCGCAATCAGATGGTGCGCAAAAACGAAACGGTCAAGTCCGACTGGGCGCAGGTGGACGTGGTCCTCGAACGCCGCGCCGACCTGATACCCAACCTGGTGGCGACCGTGAAAGGCGTGGCGGCGCAGGAAGTCACCGTGTTCACGGCGGTCGCGAATGCGCGCGCCAATTTGATGAATGCGCAAACGCCGAAAGATAAAATCGCGGCGAACGGCCAGGTGGATAGCGCGCTGGTGAAAGTGCTCGCGCTGACCGAGAATTATCCCCAGCTCAAATCGAATGAGAGTTTTTTGCAGCTTCAAGATGAGTTGGCCGGCAGCGAGAATCGCATCGCCGTAGAGCGAAGGCGTTACGACAATGCGATTCAGGACTACAACACATTTATAGGCACGTTTCCGAATAGTACGTTCGCGCACTGGGCGGGCTTTCAGCGCAACGACGCTTATTTTGCGGCATCGCCCACGAAGCGCGCCGTCCCGACCGTGGCATTTCCGGCTGCGAAGCAGTGAACGATCAAACGTACACTGCTCAGTAGAATCTATCCTATTCATAATACATAAGATAGCTATGTATATCTTGACCGCGCAGCCCTGCTGCGGTAACGTGTTTATTCTGGCGAAAGCGACAGCGCCAGGAGGGACACGCAGCTACCGACCTAGATGAGACAAACCGTCAGGATGTCGGGGGGAATCGCCGATCTATTCGGCACCTACGACGAAAATTTGAAGCTCCTCGAATCGACTCTCCATGTAACCACGCAACTCCGCGACAGCGATTTGGAAATCGAAGGCGAAGCTGCCGAAGTAAACCGCGCGGCGAAGTTTCTCAACGATTACAGTCAATTGGTCGGCGAAGGACGGAAAATCGAAAGCGGGCAAATAAAGGCGATGCTGCGTATGGCACATGAGGAGCCGGATTTCTCGATGCGTGGCGCGGTGGAGCACGCGCGGCCGCGAGCGTTTGGCAAGAAACCAATCGCGGCGAAAAGCTCGAACCAGCGGCGCTACATGGAAGCGCTCGAACAATACGACATGGTGTTCGCCATCGGCCCCGGCGGGACAGGGAAGACGTACCTGGCCGTGGCCATGGCGGCTTCCGCGCTGCTCACCAAGCAGGTGAACCGCATCATCCTGGTGCGGCCGGCCGTCGAGGCGGGCGAGCGTCTCGGTTTTTTGCCGGGCACCTTGCAGGAGAAGGTCGACCCGTACATGCGGCCGCTTTACGACGCGCTCCACGATATGCTCGAAGCCGACAAACTCGAAAGATTCCTCGAGAAGGACATCATCGAAGTCGCTCCGCTGGCCTTCATGCGCGGCCGTACGTTGAATGACTCCTTCGTGATTCTCGACGAAGCGCAGAACACCACAAGCGAACAGATGAAAATGTTCCTGACGCGCTTGGGATTCAATTCCAAGGCGGTCATTACCGGTGACGTCACGCAGATCGATTTGCCCAGCGAGCGGCGCTCCGGGCTGGTCGAAGCGCTCGACGTGGTGGGCAAAATCGAAGGCATTGCCATTGTCCATTTCGATGAGCGCGACGTGGTGCGGCACAATCTGGTGCAACGCATCATCAAGGCATATGACGAATACGATGGCGGGCGGCACGGCGGCCGTCCGGCTGCGAACCATCATGCCCGCGAATCTGGCCGTCGCGGCAACGCGGAGTAGCCTTTCACGCCATGGTGATCAATCGCCAGAGACGTGTACCCGTTGCTCCCCCTTCGGTTGAGAAATTCCTGGCCCGCGTGACAAATCTGCTGCATATTCCGCGCGACGCGACGACGATATGCTTGGTGACCGATGCGCAGATGGCGCGGTGGAACCGCATCTACCGCGGCAAAGCGAAGCCCACGGATGTACTTTCGTTCCCCGCGGATGCTGGGAGAACGCGAAAATCCCAGACGTCGCGTACAGCGACAACGTCGCGAAAGCGGGCTACAGCGGGGCCCCGTCCAAAGCCGGTACGCAGCCGCCGGCATCCGGCGCCGCGCACCGATTCATATTTAGGTGATATCGCGATCGCGCCCGCCGTCGCGCGCCGTAATGCGCAAGAATTAGGCCGCACGTTCGACGACGAGATGCGTATCCTCGTGCTTCACGGAGTGCTTCATTTGCTGGGATATGATCACGAGACGGACACCGGCCAGATGGAAAGGCGCGAGCTTCGATTGCGACGTCAATTGGGGATTCAATAGAAATGGGCGTACTGCCATACACGATTGGCATTCTGGCCCTCGCCGCGGGCCTCACCGTTTTTGCGTATCTGGACCGCATCTACCGGCAACTCGGGCGGGTGGTCACGGGCCCGGCGCACGCGAATCTGGACGCCTACGCAACCGAAATTGAACCGCGTCTGAGGATCAATCGCGCGCGCGCAGCCGGCACGTTCAGTCTCCTGGCTCGTCTGTGGCTCGTGGTTGTTTCCGTGCTCACCGCGCGCGCCGTGATTCTCTTCGCCGGCCAGACCTGGCGAATCGTCGCCGAGATGATTTTCTTTCTGGGCTTGGAAGTCATCGTGGGAATGCAATTTTTCCCTGCTTTGCTCCTCGCGCGAACCACTGGCAAGTGGCTGATTCCGATTTTGCCTCTGGTGCGCGCGTTCGTCTGGCTGGTCTGGCCGGTACAAGCCGTTCTCGAATTTGCGATTTCGCTGCTGCATATTTCCGACGAGCCTGAAAGCGGCGCGATGCCGGACGATCAACATGCCATCGAAGCCATCGTCGACGCGGCCACCGAAGAGGGCATTCTCGAGCAGGACGAAGCGCGCCTGATCGAGCAGGTGGTTGAATTCAGCGACAAGCGCGTCCGGGAAGTGATGACGCCGCGTCCGGACGTGATCGCCATCCCCGCCAGCGCCACCATCGAGCAATTGCGCCGCGTGCTGGTCGAAGCGAAGCTGTCGCGCCTGCCTGTCTATGAAAATAATCTCGACGAAATCATGGGAATCGTGATCGCGCGTGACGTTATGCAAATCCCCGAAAGCGAGTCGGCAACTCGCGCGGTGCGCGAATTGGTGCGTCCCGCGCTATTCGTTCCCGAGGCGAAAATGGGTTCGAGCCTGCTGAAGGAAATGCAGCGCAAGAGCCAGCAGATGGCCATTGTGATCGACGAATATGGCTCCATGGCCGGAGTCGTGACGGCGGAAGATTTAGTCGAGGAAATTGTCGGCGAAATCGGGGAAGAGGACCGCCAGCCCACGCCGGATGTGGTGCGCGAAAGTTCCGGCAGCATGGTTCTTCGCGGTAGCCTCTCGGTGGAAAAGCTTGAAGAATTGTTTGACGTCAAATGGAGCGGCCGCGACGTGGAACCCACGGCGGCGACGGTCGCCGGGCTCCTGAATCATGTCGCGGGCCACGTTCCCGAAACCGGCGAAAAAATCGAGTACGGCGGCTTGCGGTTCGAGGTCCTCGAAGCCAATCAGCGGAAAGTCCTGCGGTTACGCGCGAGCCGCCATCCCGAGGTCCGCGCCGCGCGTCTCTAAATAAGTCAGGCGAACTCCCGATCATTTCATTTGTTATCTCCGCGCAATTCCACTGCGGCACGTCGCGGAAACAGAGCCGCTACGCTACCCTTGATACAATAGGCAACATCTTCCAACAGATATGCTCGCAAATGCGCGTGGTCATTGTACATTCCCCTCGGCAGTAACTTTCCCGGGGAACGGACGGCGCGGTTGCTCCGGCGCTTGTCACAGCACAATTTGGCGGAGATGAGACAATGCAAGCCTGGACGGACCAAAATGCGGCATCCTTTGCGTTAGGCGTATTGGCGATCCTTGCGCTTTTTTGGATCGTCCTGTCATTGATGATAAGCCGCGCCGGCGGTTGACGGTCGCGAGCGCTTTGGATAGCATGGTACGGGCGGTTAGCATTACCACCCTACGTTGATTCGGCTTCCCTTAGCCGACCGAATTGCCCCTCCCGCACGCCTCAATCGGACTCACTGGACTCACTCCAAAACGGAGGTACTGCGGTGATGGCCTTGCCTGCCGATGATGACGATGTTGTGGGCGTTGATGTCCACGTCGGCTTCGATGGCTTCGAGGATGTCGGCGTGGGTGTGACGGTGTTCGGACGATTCGGATACGCAGCCTCACACAATCGCCTAGCTCTTTCTCCCTCCGGGTTGCGTCTGATTCAGACTATCCTGCCTGATTGTCCGTGCCATCTGTACCAATGTCCACGCTAACGAGAGGTGTCTACTCCAAACCAGAGACGAAAACGGTACAATTATTGGCTCTAACGTATTTCTGATTTGTTCAAGAATTTCCTGTTGAGTTTGGCCGCGCCCTTTATACGAGGCCGTATCGGTCGCCAATCGCCGCATTTCATCTGGGCCAGGAGCAAGAATCCGGTAATTTGCCGTCAAGAATAGATCGGTTGCAACGATTGCGGTTCTCTTGCAGCCGTTCTCGAACGGGTGATTTGCAATCAGGCTGTGGAATAGGGCTGCTGCCTTCTCGTTCAATGTTGGAAAGATGTCTCGTTCAAAGGCGCTCTGAAAAGGGCCATAAGCGGCTGATTCGATTTTCGCACGATCCCGCGCTGTTCCAACTGGCTCGGAGTCGGGAAAACGGATTAGCACTAGCTTGTCGTGAATCTTTTCGATAAATTGAGGAGTCAGGGCGAACGCGTGTGACCGCTTACTCTCTGGCAAGCTTTTCGATGGTCGCGTAATTCTTAGCGGCAGAGAACACTACTGCGATGTCCGGCTTGACACCGGATTCGGCAAGCTTTCGTTCCACGGTCGCAGTGTTGGCCTTGATGCTGGCTTCTACGGCGCGGATGTTTTCTTTGGTGGCGGCTGTCATGTTCCACATAGATTAAGCTCGGGCCTAGCCTTTGTCAAGCAGGGCGTCTTGGATGATTTCCTGGGGGCAGGTGAGGGTAACCCTCAATTCCATGTTCCCGGTCGCTTAAATGGCCACTTTGCCATTTTTGCTCACTGATTCTACTGGGGTTACAGACGCTTTAGCAGCATCTTTCGGGCGTCTAGCCCCCGAAGTTTAGCTGGATTCGCGAATGGAACGAACAGTAGACTCGGTTAGGTTTCGGTTAGGTTCTCGACCAGCGTTTCGTCAGTGATTTTAGCGTCTATACGAACGCGGAATCAGGCGATGCGTATTCGATGGCGGGGTGTGGAACCCCCGGCCCCCATCCAAAAATGACTCAGATTCAGTTCGACATTCCCGATAAAACAGTCAGACCGACGGCGAAAACAATTCTGTGCAGCATCATGTTCACGGCGCGCCGTGTCTCTTTAGCTTCAACTGTCCTTCGGGCCAGTACCGAGAGCTTGACGTTCCAATTCAAACTATCTCCTTCGGCCCAACACAAATGAGGCTTCGTAGAATACGGGGGTGCGCGATGAAAACAATGGTGTTGGTCATTTTCTTGAGCATTGCGTCGCTTATGGCTGTACCCGCACTGGCGCAAGAGCCATCTCCGCAGCAAAACACCGCTCGTCCATCGCAGGCCCTCAACAACAAAGATGTGCTTACTATGCAGAACGTCGGTCTGGGGCCGGACGTTATCATTGCAAAGATAAAGTCCTCGACGTGCGACTTCGATACCTCTCCTGCCGCGCTTGAACAACTCCGCGCCGCAAAAGTACCGAACGAGATAATCCTCGCAATGGTGCAGGCCCCAGCGAACGGTTCGGCACCGGCGACTGGCTCACAATCGGCAGACGCCAAGAACACCATGCAACATCCCGGAGGCTACGTGGGATGGTTTATTCTCCCTTCCGCTCACGGGACTCTGGTAATCACAAGCGTTACGCCCGATAGTCCTGTCGGACGGGCCGGAATTCAGCGTGGGGACGTTCTAGTGACGGTAAATGGACAGCCGGTTACCATCGCTGACAGCCAGAAGATTGTGGCATTGAAGGTGCCCGGAGCACAGATCAAGTTAGGGATTTTAAGGAATGGTCAGGAAAAGGAATTCACTGTTACGGTTGATCCTCTTCGCGCAACGGTGACATTCGTGACGGTCGAGAACGGGCAAGTTCTCAAAGTTGCGCCAAAGTGGGCGCTAACGTGGCTAGGAAAAAATATGGAGAAATATCCGAGCGTGGATTTTGGAACGTCCGGCCACACCAACGGCGAAGAAAATTACGTGATTGCATTCTCGTTTTCCTCGAATGCGCTCAACGGATTTCAGCCGGTCACGCATACCAACACGTCCACCAGTACGAGCAATATCTCAGGCGGCGGGGCCGTAACGGACAATTACGGCAACTCTTGGGATTACACGATGAACGGCCAAGCCGACACGTCAACAACAACGACTACGACAACAAATGAAGCCTACACGCGGACATACAACGGTGTCTATCTGACGGCATACGACGCGAAGGGCGAGATTATCGGGCAAGAACGCCACGTTTATTCCACTCAAGCGGGCGGCAATCAAGGAACGGCGCTCGGCTACAATATGGGAAACGCGTTCGGAGCTATCCATGCAAAAGATCACTTGATGGAAGCAATTCTCAAGGACATTGGTCTAGCGAAGCACAATTAGATTCGTTTCGGCTTCGAGTTCGTGAGTCTATTTTCGTCTCCAAAATCTGACGGGGCCGGGGCGATGCAGATGCCGCGTCGTGAATCTTCAACCGGGATGGGGAGCGGCATTAACGCTGAGGCAGCAAAGTGTCTTGGATTGCGTGTTAGGATCGTGCCCATGCGAATCCTTGTCGTGGATGACGAAATTGCGATTATTAAGTGTCTGGAAAGGCTGCTGACCGATGCGGGGCACGAAGTCTGCGCCCGCCTTCTGACTAGCGAAGAGGATGCCGAAGGAATAGTTTCCGTGGCCGCGCTGATGCAGTTCGATGTGGTGACCCTAGATTTGATAATGCCCGCCGTCACAGGCGACATTCTCGCGCGGCAGTTGCGGGAAGTTTCTCTTTCTACGCGTATCGTGATAATGGGCGCTTCACTGCCAGTGTTCCCAGACCTGCTGTGCGACTTGCTGGCCAAGGGCAGTGTCGATGACTTCTTGTCGTTGCCGTTTGAAAAAGAAGAACTGCTAGAGCGGATCGAAGGGGCCGCGTAACGAAGCTGAAACTTCCGCCAGCCTGCCTCAGCAAGGAAATTTCGAGAAGTGGCAAAAACGCAATTAGAGCCATTCTGAGCGCCTCACAGAGAAAGGAGATGGGGTATTTATCGAATGGAGGTGCACGTTTTCAGGACGGGCCACTTCGTGGGATTCGTGGACTGATTCCAAACGAGTTACGGACGCCCTAGCGGCGCGTTTGGGCGGGCAGACCCGGCAAGATGGATTCAGGCAGCGAATATGCCGATTCTCGATTCGCGGAATGTAAACGGACTCATCGACGCTGAATGTCATAGCGCACTCCTAACGCAATTCCACTTGCGCGGTGTCGATGTCCACGCCACGTCGGGCTATTGGCTTGGGACGCATCGAAATAATTTCCGCGCGCAATCTTGCAATTTCTTTGTCCTGAACACCGAGTTGCGCCGTCACTTTTGCGATAGTCTCTGAAAATTCCTGAAGCACCTCATCGATTCTTGCATCGATCCATTCTTCTAATTCGACTGTCGGTTGAAACGGCGAATCAAACATAACGCGTCTCCTTTAGAAATAGATACGACTGGAAATTCGAGCCGCCCCCACTCACGTCCCCAAAAAAAGGGGGGCAATTTCAATTAGCTTCTGTGGCATTAGATTACTGCATGAAAAATGGGCGCGGCTGTATGAGCAAGCGCCATTCCCACTACACGCAGCACCATGACGGCTTCGTAAAGGTAGAGGGCCGCCGCGTCTCCGACAATCAGCGTGGCTACGCCGCACACAAAGTAATACGACGCGGGAGAATCATCGGCGGTCAGACGGTTGAACAGACGGCGTGTTAAACTTGTTGCAGCTTTCATGGCGACTTACCTCGCTGTGTGGAGTTAGGCCCTGCCACGTGCCTGTAACACGCGACGGGGCCGCTTTACTTTATCGCTTCAAATCCTTCTCAACTGCGCGCCGAATCTGTTCGGCTATCGGCACGCCCGTCCGTTGCTTCCGGGCTTC
>Ga0307374_10015178_pt1 | contig 10389 bp, 11 predicted proteins | sample OX3MG_FD_202532 | JGI IMG/M metagenome (GOLD analysis project Ga0307374, IMG submission 202532) | Soil microbial communities from Risofladan, Vaasa, Finland - OX-3 | ecosystem: Environmental > Terrestrial > Soil > Coastal area > Acid sulfate soil | place: Finland: Risofladan, Vaasa | collected...
CAGGTAGAACAGGCCCTCGGTGAAGGCGTGGGTGTCGTGCGGATAGGTATGTACGATGTCGTAGCCGTAGACGGGCACGGCGGCCGCGCCGGGCTCGGCTGCAGCGGCGGGCGCGGATGGTGGCGCGGCCAGCGCGGGCTGCGCCAGCGAGACGATGGCGATCATCAGCGCGGCGCCGAACGCGGTCCGCACTGTCGTGGGCCGTGCCACTACAGGCCGTGCTGATCGAGCAGCTGCTGCGCATAGGCCAGCGAGCCACCCTGCAGCGCTGCGAATCCGAACCGGGCCGACAGCGCATCCAGCACCCGCTGCTGCAGGGTCCCGCGCCGCTGCGCCTGCGCGTACGGGATCTCGGGATGGAACATCACCATGGAGTAACGTGGGATGAAGCGCGCCGGAAAGCAGCGCTCGAGCTGGGCTGAGAGCCCCTGGCGCTGTGCGAACTGCGCTGAGCGTACCCCGTCACGCATCTCCACGTAATTCTCCAGCGCCATGGCCGCGATCGCCTCGGTGTCGGGCCGGCGCTCGCGCTCGAACTGTGCCAGGGCCACCACCGGGTCGGCAGCGTCGCCGAGCAGCCGGTCGAGCACGCGGCAATCCTCGAACCCGCAGTTGAGGCCCTGGCCGTGAAACGGGACGATCGCATGCGCGGCGTCGCCGAGCAACAGGGCGCGCCCGGCAAACTGCCAGCGCTCGCAGTGCACGCTCCCGAGCCGTCCCTGCGGGTGCGCCGCGAACTGCTGCTCGAGGTCCTCGATCACCGCGGCCGCATCGGCGAACTGGCGCGTGAACCATTCACGCACTGCGCGGCCGTCGTGCAGCCGGTCGAAGCCGGGATTGCCATGGCGCGGCAGGAACAGCGTCGCGGTGAAGCTGCCGTCGGCGTTCGGCAGCGCGATCAGCATGTGGCCGCCGCGCGGCCAGATATGCAGCGCGTGTGGCTCGAAGACGAAGCCGGGCGCGCCAGATGCGTCGGGTACACGGGCGGCTGCGGCGATCACCAGTTCCTTGTAGTCGTGGGCGAGGGGTTGCTCGCGCACCTCGCCCAGGCCACGCCGCAGCAGGGCGCCGCGCACCGCCGAGCCGGCGCCGTCGGCGGCCAGCAGCAGATCGAAGGCGGTCGTGCTCACGCCATGCGGGTGCTGGATCTGCAGGGTACCGGCGGCGGGGTCGGCGTCGAGGCAGCAGGCGTTGAACTGCACTTCGATGCCGGGTTGCTGCGCGGCCGCCTCGATCAGCTCGCGATTGAGCCGCTCGCGGCTCACCGCGTAAATCACCTCGGCCTCGTGCTGGCTGTAGCGCAGGAACTGCTGGCGGCCATCCACTTCATGCAGCATGCGGCCTGGCATCGGCACGAGGTGCGGCCGCACACGCGCCATGAGGCCGGCCTGCTCGAGCGCCACGATGCCGCGTGCTGCCAGCGCCAGGTTGATCGATCGGCCCTGTTCGGGCGGTGCGCGGCGTGGGTCGCTGCGGCGCTCGATCAGGCGCGCGAGCAGCAACGCCATCAGCGTGCCGACCGGACCGGCCCCGACGATGGTGCAGGCGGCGCTCACGCGGTGCTCACGCGTTCGTCGCGCTGTTCAGGATGGAACCGAGCTGCCAGGCGGCGCGCAGCACATCCTCGTAGCGGTTGTACAGCGGCACGGGCGCCAGACGAATGATATCCGGCTCCCGCCAGTCGCAGATCACTCCCTGCGCGGCCAGTGCCTCGAAGGCGCGCCGGCCCTGCTCGCTGCCACTGCGCAGGCGAAGTGATAACTGGCAGCCGCGCTGTGCCGGATCGGCGGGGGTGATCACGCAGAGGCGCTCGCCCGCCAGATCGGTCACGAGCGCTTCCAGGTAGCCGGTGAGGGCCACGGATTTGGCGCGCAGCGCCGGCAGGCCGGCGGCGCTGAACAGCGGCAGCGAGGCGCGCAGCGGTGCGCTGGAGAAGATCGGCGGATTGCTGATCGCAAAGGCGGCGGCGCCCGCCGCCGGCGCAAACTCGCCACTCAGCGTAAAGCGCGTGGCCGGCGCATGGCCCCACCAGCCGGCCAGCCGCGGTACCGCGCCGCCTGCCAGGTGCCGCTCGTGCACGAACGCGCCGCCGATCGCGCCCGGGCCGGCGTTCAGGTACTTGTAGCTGCACCACACGGCAAAATCGGCCGCATCAGCGTGAAGTGACAGCGGCACGTTGCCGATCGCGTGCGCCAGGTCGAAGCCGGCGAGGCTGCCGGCCGCGTGCGCGGCACGGGCGATGCGGGCCAGGTCGAAACTTTGGCCGGTGCGGTATTGCACGGCGGGCCACAGCACCCATGCGAGCCGCTCGCCGTGCCGCTCGATCGCGGCCTCGATCGCCTCGATGCGGATCAGATCCTCGCCGGGTGCCGGCGCCAGCTCGATCAGCTCGCGCGCGGGGTCCAGCCCGTGCCAGGCAATCTGCGTTGCGACGGCGTGCCGGTCGGACGAGAACGCACCCGACTCGATCAGGATCGCAGTGCGCGGCGCGGTCGGGCGATAGAAGCTCGCCAGCAGCAGATGCAGGTTGACGCTCAGGGAATTCATCGCCACCACTTCCGCCGGCAGCGCGCCGGCGAGCTGTGCCAGCGGCTCATGCAGGCGTTCGGCGTACTCGATCCACGGCGTGTGCGCGTGCTCGTGTCCGAGCACGCCAAGGCGCTCCCAGTCCTGCAGTTCCGTCTCGATCATCGCACGCGCCGCGATGGGTGCGAGTCCCAGCGAGTGGCCGCATAGGTAGAGCAGCGGCGCGCCGTCAGGCCCACGCGGCAGCGCGAAGCGGGCCCGCAGGTCGGCCAGCGGATCGGCCTCGTCGCGCGCGCGCGCCCACTCGAGCTGCCGCTCGAAGCTGCGTTGCTGCAGAGTCGTTGCCCGCGGCGGTGGGGTCATCGCACCGCTTTAGGCCGCGCGCAGCGGGTAGAGCATCGGCCGCGACGGCACCGCATCGCCCGCGATCGCGGGGGACTGCAGCGACAGCAGGTACCAGCCATCGGCGATCGTATCGTCGACGTAGGCCAGCTCCGTGATGGTGCTGCCGCGCCGCTCGGCTTGCGTGAGCGAGACGCTGCCGCGGGGCAGTCCGAAGAACAGCCGGTGCGCGGTGAGCGCCCCGCCATCCACGGTGCGGTCGGCCGACGGCAGGTCCAGTACCAGGTGAGCGATGCCGCGTGCCACCAGCTCGCTAGCTGCCTGCTGTGACAGGAACGGGGCGGCGGCTGCCGTGTCGGCCGCGCCCGCAAACTTCGCCGGCTCGTTGGGCAGCGTGCGGATCACCGCGGCGCGCGGCGACAAGCGTGCCGATAGCGGCGCCGGCCACGCTTGCCAGAGCGCGGCGCGCGTCACCAGCCGGTCATCAGCGGCCGGTACCGGCAGGCTGCTCTCCTCGCTGCGGGCGGCGAGCTCGGGCTCGACGGTCATCAGCACGGCAACCAGCAGGCGCTGCGGAATCACGCGGTATGCGTCCACGGGTTCGACGGTCAGATGCCCGACGCTCTCGGTATGGGTGCCGTTGGCGTGCGGGGTCAACGTCAGCACGCTGCTGTTGCAGCTGGCTCCCTGCGCGACCCGGCCGCTGAAGCCATCGGCCACCAGCGGCACGCTGCGGGCTGCCGGGGCGCCGAAGCAGCGCAGCGGCGCGCCGTCATCGAATTGCACCGCGCGCGCCAGGCAGATGCCGGCGGCCAGGTCCGATAGCAGCGCGACGCCATCGATGTCGAGCCGCGCCCATTGGGAGCGCTCAGCGCGCGGCATCAGGGGCGGCCGGCGCGGTCTGCGCGGCTGGCGGTTGCATGACGGCGTGGCAATGCCGGCAGGTGCGCAGCGATGAATTGCCGAAGAAGCGCTCGAATACCGGTGGAAACTGGCGCTCGATATCGGTCAGCGTGAAAAACTCCTGGTAGAGCAGCCGCTGGCAGTGCTCGCAATACCATTGCAATCCATCGAGCTCGCCGGGGCGGCGGCGCCGCTCGACCACCAGCCCGACCGAGTGCGCGAAGCGCTGGGGTGAGTGGGGTACCTGAGGCGGCAGCAGCAACATCTCACCGGCGCGAATTGGCACATCGACCAGCCGGCCGCCTTCGACCACGCGCAGCAGCATCTCGCCCTCGAGCTGATAGAAGAATTCGTCGGCCGGATCGACGTGAAAATCCTTGCGTGCGTTGGGCCCCCCCACCGCCATCACGATGAAGTCGCTGTCTCCATAGATGACCTTGTTGCCGACTGGCGGGCGCAGTAGTTCCCGGTTGGAGTCGATCCACTGTTTCAGGCTCAATGGATGCAGGGCACGCATGAGATCGGGTATGGTAAGCGCAATGCGCGAGCGTGGCGACTTGACGAGGGATCGGGCAGCATCGCGGGCGCGAGTGCTCCCGCGGGTGCGGGCGCTGGTGGTGCTGGCCGCAGTGGCGGGGCTGGGTACAGCGCTGCCGGCCTGGGCGCTGCATTGGCCGTGGCATCACCACGCCAAGGTTGCGTCGACGCAGGCCGTGAGCGTGCTGGCCGTGATGGATGGCGGTGCCCCGACGGCCGCGCACGGGGCGCGGATCGCGCAGTACTGGGAGCGCAACACGCTGCTGGTGGACATCACTCACCTGCGCGGGGCGGGCAGCGCGACGCTGACGCCGGTCGCTGCCAATGGCGGCTGGCCGGTCAGGCTGGAATTTCGCGTGCAGCCCGGAACCATTGCGCGCCTGCAGGTGCAGGGTGCGCAGCGCGTGACCTTTGTCGTGCCGGCGCACGGCGCGGCCGAGGTGCTGAAGCTCGACCCCGGTGTCTACCTCGCCGATACGGCGCACATCACTGTTCGGTGGCGCGCGGCTGCCGACTCCTCACGCTGACCGGCGCGGCATCATTCTGGTCGAGATTGACTGCGGTGAGCGTGCCGCCCCAGACGCAGCCGGTGTCGAGCCCGAGCAGGCCCTCGGCGCGATACAGTCCCAGCGCCGACCAGTGCCCGAACACGATGCGCGTGCCGCGGCTGGCGCGCTGCGGCGCCATGAACCACGGCAGCAACGGCGGCTGTACCGAATCGGGTGTGCCCTTGTGCTTCAGATCGATGCGCCCCGTGCTCGTGCAGAAGCGCAGTCGCGTGAGCACGTTGACCGCCAGGCGCAGCCTCGCCGCACCGCTCAGCGTGGGTTGCCAGCGGTCGGGCTGATCGCCATACATCTGCGCCAGCAGCGCGGGTGCATCGCTGCGCAGGGCGCGCTCGACCTCTCCGGCCAGCGTCAGTGTTTGTAATACACTCCACTGTGGCACCACGCCGGCGTGCACCAGCAAGTCGCCGGCCTGGAAGTGCGCCAGCGGCCGCTGCCACAGCCACTCGAGCAGCGCGTCGCGATCAGGCGCGGCCAGGATGTCGGCGATCGTGTCGTTTTTATGCAGCTTGGCGCCGGCCAGTGCGACCGCGAGCAGGTGTAGGTCATGATTGCCGAGCACGCAGACGGCGTTTTCGCCCAGGCTGCGAATCAGCCGCAGGACCGCCAGTGAGCGCGGCCCGCGGTTGACCAGGTCGCCGACCAGCCACAGCCGGTCGCGATCGGCGCTGAAGCCAATCCGTGCCAGCAGCGCCTCGAGCTCATCGCAGCACCCCTGTACATCGCCGATCGCCCAACGTGCCATGGCGCACCGTCAGTGCAGCATGCCGGGAATGGCCAGGCGGAAGGCGGGGATCGGCGCATCGAAGTGCGAGCCGTCATCGGCGATCATCTGGTAGCTGCCCTGCATCGAGCCGACCGGCGTTTCCAGCGCGGCGGCACTGGAGTAGCGGAAGCCCTGGCCGGGCCGCAGATGCGGCTGCTCGCCGACCACGCCTGGGCCGCGTACCTCCTCGACCTGGCCGTTGGCATCGGTGATTACCCAATGTCGCGTGAGCAGCTTGGCCGGCACGCTGCCTTCGTTGCGGATCGTGATCGTGTAGGAGAACACAAAGCGGTGCTCGTGCGGCTCGGATTGATGCTCCAGGTAGGCGGTCTCGACGTCGACGCGGATCTTGTACCTGGCGATCGGCGTACTCATCGCGGCACCCGCACGGCGAGCACGTCGCAGGGCGCCCCGTGCAGCACCGAGTCCTCGGTGCGATGGATCAGGAGCGACAGTCCGTGCCGCTCGCGGCAGCCGATGACGATCAAATCGATGTGCTGCTCGCGCGCATAGCGCAGGATCTCGCTCTTGGCGTTGCCGGTCTCGACGCTGCCGGCCTCGGGTGGCAGGCCCAGCTGCACGGCCAGCTCCTGCAGCTGCCGACGCGCCCGCGTCAGCAGCTGGTCGTCAACCTGCACCACCGGCACCAGCGAGTCGCTCATCGGCTCGATGGGAACGAACTCGACCACATGCAACAGCCTGACCACGGCGCCGGCGGGGCCGGCGGGGCCGGCCAGCTCGCACGCCTTGGCGCTGACGGCACGGCTGTGCTCCGTCAGATCGATGGCGGCCAGAATGCGGCGATATTCGCTCATGCCTTAGTGAAGCACAGCGCCGGGCGTCTGCGCCAGCGGGGCCGCGCGCAGCTGCGCGGCCGCTTCGGCCAGCCGGCCAAACTCGCGCGCCGGCAGTTGCTCGGCGCGGGCGCCAGGGTCCAGGCCGAGCACGCCGATCTGCTCGGCGGACAGATAGCATCGCAGGGCATTACGCAGCGTCTTGCGCCGCTGGGAGAACGCAGCGGCGACCACGGGACCGTACAGGGGCGAGATCGGCCAGGGGGGTTCGATGATGCATAGCCGTACCAGGCTCGAAGCCACCTTCGGGGCCGGCCTGAACGCCCCTGCGCCGACGTCGAGCACCCGGGTGCTCGCCACCCGCGGTGCCAGCATCACGGTCAGGCGGCCATAGGCGGCAGTGCCGGGCGCGGCGACGATGCGATCGACGACCTCCTTCTGCAGCATGAAGTGCATGTCGGTGATGACATCGGCGCACTGCAACAGCCGGAACAGCAGCGGCGTCGACACGTTGTACGGCAGGTTGCCGATCAGGCGCAGCCGCGCCCCGCGCAACGCGGCGAGGGTGCGCCAGTCGAACTGCAGCGCGTCGGCTGCATGAACCACGAGGGTCTCGGCCGCGGCAAAGCGTAGCTGCAGCGCCGCGGCCAGATCGCGATCGATTTCGATCGCGTCCAGCCGGCCGGCCGCCTGCAGCAGTCCCGCCGTGAGTGCACCGTGGCCAGGGCCGATCTCCACCGCCGCGTCGCCGGGCGCAAGGCCGATGGCGGCAAAGATGCGCCCGATAACCGCCGGATCATGCAGGAAGTGCTGGCCGAAGCGCTTGCGGGCCCGCATTACGACTGCATGGCCAGTTGCGCGGCCAGCTCGAGCGCCGCGAGCAAGCTGCCCGCATCGGCGCTGCCGCGGCCGGCCAGGTCGAGCGCCGTGCCGTGATCTACCGAGGTGCGCACGATCGGCAGACCCAGGGTCACGTTGACGGCACGGCCGAAACCGACGTGCTTGAGCACCGGAAGGCCCTGGTCGTGATACATCGCCACCACCGCGTCGTAGTGCTCGAGGTGACGCGGCACGAACAGCGTGTCGGCCGGCAGTGGCCCGTCGACCACGACCCCGGCGGCGCGCGCGCGCGCAATCGCCGGCCCGATGATCGTGATCTCCTCGTCACCGAGGTGACCGCCCTCGCCGGCGTGGGGATTGAGGCCGCACACGGCGATGCGCGGGGCGGCCACGCCGAAGGCGCCTTTGAGGTCCTGCGAGACAATCACCAGTAGCTGCGCGAGCCGGTCGGCATCGAGCGCGTCACTGACCGCGCGCAGCGGCAGGTGGGTGGTCGCCAGTGCCACGCGCAGAGCGCCCGCCACCAGCATCATCACCGGCAACGCCGATCGGGTGCGCGCCGCGATGTATTCGGTGTGGCCGCTGAAGGCCACGCCGGCATCATTGATCAAGCTTTTCTGCACCGGTGCGGTGACCATGGCGGCGAACTGCCCGGCCAGGCAGCCATCGACCGCACGGTCGATTAGCCGCAGCACCTGCTGCGCATTGCGCTGATCGAGCCGGCCCGCCACGCAGGGCACGGCGAGCGGCGCGTGCCACACGCTCAGTCGCCCGGCGGCGCTGGCAACCGGCTGCCCGGCTCGGTAGTCCTCGAATTGAATGTCCAGGCGCAGCTGCTGCGCGCGTTCGGCCAGCAATCCCCGGTCGGCCAGGCAAACCAGCGGCCAGCGGCGCGGCTGGCAGGCCGCCGCCAGGCATAGGTCGGGGCCGATCCCGGCCGGCTCGCCGGCCGTCAGTGCCAGCGGCGCCGTATCAGAGCTGCAGCTTGACGTAGGCCCCGTCCCGGAGTTGCTGCAACCACAGCTCCGTGGCCTCCTGCAAGCGGCTGTCGCGCAGTGCCTCGTAGGCCCGCTGGCGCACCGCGTCCTTAGAGTTGTCGAAATCGCGCCTGCCGAGCAGCTGCACGATGTGCCAGCCAAACTGGGTATGAAACGGCTGGCTGATCTGCCCATCCTTGAGCTTGTCGACCTCGGCGGCGAACTGCGGCACGTAGGTATCGAGCTCGGCCCATCCCAGATCCCCGCCGTTGACGGCGGAGCCCGGATCCTGCGAGTTGGTCTTCGCCAGCACGGCGAAGTCCTCCTTGCCGGCGAGAATCTCGGTGCGCATCTGTTCGAGCTTCTGCCGCACTGTGGCATCATCTTCCAGCTCGGTGGGCTTGATCAGAATGTGGCGCAGGTGCACCTGCTGCACGATCTGCGGACCGCCGGCGGTGCGCTTGGCCACGAGCTTGATGATATGGAAGCCGCTCGATGCGTGGATGACGTCGCTGACCTGCCCGGGCTTCAGATGCACGATGACTTTGGCCAGGAAGGTGGGCAGCTCGGTGCCCTTGCGCCAGCCCAGCGAGCCGCCCTGCAGCGCGGTCTCGGCCTGGGAGTAGGTGACCGCGAGCTTGCCGAAGTCCTCGCCGTGCTGCGCGCGCTGATCGATGTCCCTGGCCTGCTTGTTGGCCGCGGCCAGCTGTTCGGGCGAAGCGTCCTGCGCGATCGGAATGAGGATGTCAGAGGCCTCGTATTCATACAGCGCTGAGACGGTGTTCTGCTGGTTGGCGATGTACTGGTCGAGCTCGCGCGGGGTGATCACGATGCGCTCGAGCACGTCGCGCTGGCGCAGCATCTGGCGCGCGATCGCGCGCCGCAGCTGCTCGCGATAAGTGGTGTAATCGACCCCGTCCTGCGCGAGTCGGGCGGGCAGGTCCTCGAAGCTGATCCCCTGCTGTTTCGCGATGTTGGCTAGCGCATCGTTGACCTGCTCGTCGGAGACCTTGATGCCGCCGCGAGCGGCGCGCTGCGCCTGGATCTCATCGAGCACCAGCTGATCGAGCACCTGGGAGCGCAGCACCTTCTGCGGCGGCAGTGCGACGTTCTGGGCGCGCAGCTGCCCGGTGATCTGCCGTGTCATCGCATCCAGGTCGCTTTCGAGCACCACGCCGTCGTTGACGATCGCCACGATGCGGTCGAGCAGCTGGCCCTGCGGCTTGGCGGCAGGGGCGTCTTTGGCGCTGGCCACGCCGATGCCGCCCGTCACCGCTGCGAGCGCCAGCAGGCAAGCCGCCGCGAGCGAGCCGATCACTGAAACAGTTCTGCGACGCATGGGTGACGAATGGCCTCTAGGAATGGTTGCTCAGGGCGCCGTGGGCGCGGCAGTCATGCGGCCGGCGGCGGTCCTGCCAGTGCCGGCGGAGTATCCCCGAATCGACTGTTGCAGGAAAGTGTCCACCTGGCTTCCGACATTGGACAAGCCGGTCAGTTCCAGTTGCACGGAGACGCCGGTGTCGCGCTCGCCGGTGCGGGTGCTGATCGAGCGCTGCCAGACCACCTGCAGGCCCCAGCAGGCGCCACGGTACTGGAAGCCGGCGAAATCCTCAATCGAGGCATGGTCCAGCAGCGAGTACACCGCCCGCGCATACACATCCCAGTGCTGCAGGATCGGCCAGGCCACCGAGGAGTCGAGCTGCTGAAACTGGCCGTCGCGATACCGGTAGCCGACATTGACCACCTGCTGGCCGCTGGCGCGGTATTGCAGCCTCGCTTCGGCCTGCTCGATGCCCGAGACTTCCGCGCTCGAGGCGGCATTGAGCAGCACGTTCCAGTTGCGGTAGGCCGCCAGGTCGACCTCCCCGATCAGGTCCGAGCGATTGGGGTCGAGCGCCTGCCCGGGGAGCGTGACTCGCGGCGCTGACAGGTACAGGCTCTGGCCGATGGTCGCGCTCAGGTAGCGCGAGCCGCTGGCGCTCGAGAACATCTCGCTGGTCAGGCCGAGCGTGACCTGGTTGGCATCGCCGATACGGTCAATGCCGATATAACGATTGGGTTGGAACAGCTCGATCAGGTTCGGATCCTGCGCCCCGGTGTCGAACAGCGGCAGCTCGCTCTGATTACGGTAGGGGATG
>Ga0307374_10015179_pt1 | contig 10388 bp, 9 predicted proteins | sample OX3MG_FD_202532 | JGI IMG/M metagenome (GOLD analysis project Ga0307374, IMG submission 202532) | Soil microbial communities from Risofladan, Vaasa, Finland - OX-3 | ecosystem: Environmental > Terrestrial > Soil > Coastal area > Acid sulfate soil | place: Finland: Risofladan, Vaasa | collected...
AGGCCGACCTCGACCGCTTCGTCCACGGCCAGACCGTCCTCGCGAGCCCGCCACGTGGCGGGCCGACGGGAGAGGTGACGCGCGCGATCGCGAGCTCGCCCGGCGTCCCGGGCGACGCCATGGATCCTGACACGTCGGTCGTCGGGGTCGTCGCGCGCGAGAAGTCCCGCCGCCAGCGGAGCACCACGCCGTGGTGGCTCGCGGCGGGGGCGCTCCTGCTCGTCGCGATCGGGCTCGTCGTCTACTTCGGAGGTCGTTCGCTCGGCTATTTCGGGGGCAAGGCCTCTGTCAGCGTGCCGAGCCTCGTCGGCAAGAGGAAGGCGGTCGCCGAGGCTCTCGTGCGCGAGCAGGGCCTGGGCGTCGTCGAGTCGACGGCGCAGGCGAGTGCGGCGCAGATCTCGAAGGTCGGCGAGGTGAAGAGCCAGTCGCCGCGCCCGTCGGCGCGGGTCACGTCGGGCTCGCGGGTGACGATCGTCGTCTGGGCGAGCCCGCCGTCCGCGCCCGTGCCCGCGGTGACCGGGACCTCGCAGCAGGGCGCGATATCCGCCCTGCGCGCCTCGGGATTCGGCACGAAGGTGAAGTACGTCGTCGCGGCCAACGCGAGCGAGAAGCAGGGCTACGTCGTGCGACAGCAGCCGGGTGCGAACGGCTCGGCGCCGCGGGGTTCCAAGGTCACCATCTACGTCGCAGCGGGGCGCACGCTCATCTCCGTGCCGTCGGTCGTCGGCGACACGGTGAACGCGGCGACGATCAGGCTCGTCCAGGCCCGCTTCGCCGTGAGCCCGAACACGACGACCGTGCTGTCCTCGAGCGTCCCTGCCGGGGACGTCGTTGCGACGAGCCCGACTCCTGGTCAGCGCGTCCCGCCCGGCGCGACGATCTCTCTCGTGCTCTCTCGCGGCTCCGTCCCGGTGCCGAACCTCGCGGGCGACTCCCTCGCCGCGGCCGAGCAGGCTCTCACCCAGGTAGGACTGACCTACCGGCCCGCCCTGCAGAACAACGTCGCACCGGACAAGGTCGGCTTCGTCGTCGCCACGAGCCCGGTCGCCGGCACGCCGGTCGCGACGGGCCGCCAGGTCGTCGTCTTCGTCGGCGCGATCAACGGCTCGACGACCACCTCGACGACGACCACCAGCACGACGACCACCACCACGACGACGACGACGTTGCCGGGCACCCCGACGACGTTGCCGGGCACCCCGACCTCGCTTCCCTGAGCGTCGGGCTCGCCCGGCTCATCCTCGTCGGGCGACCGCCCGGTGGACGAAGTTGCCGAGAAGGTGATGGCCGACGCGCGTGAGGATCGACTCAGGGTGGAACTGCACCCCTTCCACGGGGAGCTCCCGGTGGCGCAGCCCCATGACGATCCCGTCAGCGGTCCGCGCGGTGACCTCGAGGCACTCGGGGACGGACGCCGGGTCGACGACCAGCGAGTGGTAGCGGGTCGCCTCGAACGGGTCGGCCAGGCCGGAGAGCACGCCCGCTCCGCCATGGTGCACAGGCGAGGTCTTACCGTGCATGAGCTCGGCAGCACGCACGACGGTCGCGCCGTAGACCTCGCCGATGCACTGGTGACCGAGGCACACGCCGAGCACAGGGAGGCCCTCGGCGCCGAACGCGGCGATCGCCGCCGAGGAGATCCCAGCGTCCGAGGGCGTGCCCGGTCCGGGCGACACGAGCAGCGCGTCCGGCCGGAGCTCGCGCACGCCGTCGAGGTCCACCTCGTCGTTGCGCACGACGACCGGATCGGCACCGAGCTCGCCGAGGTACTGGACGAGGTTGTATACGAAGCTGTCGTAGTTGTCGACGACGACGACGCGTGTGGCCACGCCCACAGGCTAGCGATCTCGCCCCACTATCCTCGTGACCCATGGCACGAGCGTCGAAGTCACCCGGTCGCGGGTCGCGGGCCGGAGCGCCGCCCGGCCGGGGAGGCGGAGCGCGCACTGCGGCGCCCACGCGCCGGCGGCTCGGCAGGACCCGGGCGGCACAGCCCCCGCCGCGTCAGTCGCGCACGAGCGGCCGCTACACCGCGCCGATCCCTCGCAAGGTGAAGCGCAGCCCTCGGTGGTATCCGAAGCTGCTACTCGTGCTTCTCCTTCTCGGAGTGCTCGCGATCATCCTCAACTACATCCAGGTCCTCCCCTCGAGCCCCACGAACTGGTACGTCGTGGGCGGGATGGTGTCGATCCTCGTCGCGGCACTCATGGCGACCCGCTACCGCTGAGCGCTGGGTACGCGCCGCGCAGGCACCGGCGCTGCGTGCAACCATCCCGTCATAGGATCTGCCCAGGTGAACGGCGGTCCGCGCAATGCCGACGGGAGCGCGCGCGAAGGTGTCGCGCCGCTAGCTGCGGGTACCACAGGGGTGTAAGTACCCCCAGGGTTGTCCACAGCTGTGGACGACGGGCGCTGTGTGGATCGGGGAGTCAGGCCCCCGTCGCCGCCTCCACCGCCCCCGCGAGATTGGCAGTGCGCGCCGCCGCGATCTCGTCGAGGCCGATGTCGACGAGGCCCTCGACGACGAGGCGGGAGCCGCCCACCATGCCGATCGGCGCTGCCTCGACTCCGGCCGCGAACGCCGCTGTGACGAGCTCCGACGGCCGGCCCGTGGCGACGAGGACGCGCGAAGGCGACTCGGAGAACAGCTCGCCGTGGGACGTGACACCCCGGACCGTGCAGCCCGCGCCTGATGCCGAGACGAGCTCTGCGAGCGCCACGGCGAGCCCCCCGTCGGAGACGTCGTGCACGCCGGAGACGAGCCCGGGCGCCCCGCCCGCCGAGGCCTCGGCCGCGACGAGGGACGCGACGAGATCGACGAGGCGGGCGTGCGCCGCGAGGTCGAGCGGCGCGAGCTCGCCGTCGGCGTGCGAGCGCACGGCCCGCGCCCAGCGCGACCCGCCGAGGGACGAGACGGTGCGCCCGAGCATGACGATCGCGTCCCCGTCTTGCCATCCGATCGCGGGGGGGCGGCGCTCGAGCCGGTCGAGGAGGCCGACGACCGCGACGACGGGCGTCGGGTCGATGTCCCCGGACTCCGACGAGTTGTAGAGCGAGACGTTGCCCCCGACGACGGGGATCCCGAGCGCCTCGCACGCCTCGGTCATGCCATCGATGGCTTCCGAGAGCTGCCACATCACCTCGGGGTGCTCGGGGTTACCGAAGTTCAGGCAGTTCACGAGCGCGATCGGTCGAGCGCCCACGCACGCGACGTTGAGGGCCGACTCGGCGACGGTGGCAGCGGTCCCGAGCCTCGGATCGACGAGGCACCAGCCGGGATTCGCGTCGGCGCTCATCGCGAGCGCCTTGCCGGTCCACTCGATCCCCGGCGACGAGCAGCGGAGCAGGGCGGCGTCTGCCGCTCCGGGACCGAAGACGGTGTTCAAGAAGAGCTGGTGGTCGTATTGGCGATAGATCCACGACGCGTCGACGAGCAACGCGAGCAGGTCCGCGCCGCAGTCGCCGGGCGGCTCGAGCAGGCTCGGGTCCCGAAGTCGCCGCTCTGCGAGGTCGGCCGGCGGTGCGAGCGGGCGGCGGTAGCGCGGGGCGTCGTCTGCGAGCGACGCGGCCGGCACCTCGGCGAGGACCTCGCCGCTCTCGCCGTCGCGCACGCGGAGCCGCCCGACGCCGTCCTCGTCGCGCGGCCCGACGCGCCCGACGACGGTCGCCGTGACCTCCCATCGACGGCAGATCTCGACGACGCGCTCGAGCGCCGCGGGTTCGACGATGGCGAGCATCCGCTCCTGGCTCTCGCTCGTCATCACCTCGACCGCGGACATCGCGGGTTCCCGGCGGGGCACAGCGGTGACGTCGACGTCCATGCTCAGCCCGCCCCGCGCCGCGGTCTCGCTCGTCGCGCACGCGAGGCCCGCGCCGCCGAGATCCTGGATCCCCTCGACGAGGTGCTCGTCCAGGAGCTGGAGGCACGCCTCGATGAGACGCTTCTCCTCGTACGGATCGCCGACCTGCACGCTCGGGCGCTTCGCCGCATCTGCACCGGAGCCCGACTCGCCGAACGCAGCGGACGCCAGCACGCTCACGCCGCCGATCCCGTCCCGTCCGGTACGTGACCCGAGCAGGACCGCAAGATTGCCGACGCCCGTCGCTCGACCGAGAACGAGGTGGTCAATGCGCATGAGGCCGAGACAGAAGACATTGACGAGAGGATTCCCCCTGTAGGTGTCGTCGAGATTGATCTGTCCGCCGATAGTCGGCACGCCCACGGAGTTCCCGTAGCCGGAGATGCCGCGGACGACGCCGTCGAGGATGTAACGGCTCCGCGCGTCGGAAAGCGGCCCAATGAACAGCGAGTCCATCAGCGCAATCGGACGCGCTCCCATGGTGAAGATGTCCCGGAGTATCCCACCAACGCCCGTCGCCGCTCCCTGGTAGGGCTCGATCGCGGAGGGATGATTATGGCTCTCGATCCTCACGGCGATCGCCACACCGTCGCCCACGTCGACGACGCCGGCGTTCTCCCCCGGACCGACGATCACGTGCTCACCCGAGGTCGGAAGGCGGCCGAGATGGACCCGCGACGACTTGTACGAGCAGTGCTCGCTCCACATCACGGAGTACATCGCGAGCTCGACGTCCGTCGGCTGACGCCCGAGAACGCCGATGATCTGCTCGAGCTCCGTGTCCGTGAGACCGAGCGCGCGGTGGGCACCTTCTGGTGCAATTCTACGTAAGGTCACTCTCATATCCCCTGGGATCGATCGAAATGTCAAGAGTGCGCAGTCGCGCCGTGCATACGCCTTTACACCCGCGACCTATTTGAGCCATAATCGCCGGATGGCCACGACTCGGAAGCGCTCGGGGATGACGACGGAGCACAAGGCGGCCCTCGCGTCCGGGCGCGCTCAGGGCCTCGCCGTCCGCCGTTACCTCGAGGCGCTCGAGCGCAACAAACCCCGTCGCGGCCGCCGACCGTCGGCGGACTCGCTTCACAAGCAGCTCGTCGACATAGAGGAGAAGCTGCGGGACGCAGACCCGCTGAAGCGCCTCCACCTCGTCCAGCAGCGCAAGAGCGTCGAGTCCCGCATCGCGAGCGGGGATGGCGGCGAGGACCTCTCGGAGCTCGAGGCCGGCTTCGTCGATGCGGCCGCGGAGTACGGGGCGCGCAAGGGCATCGACTACTCGACCTGGCGCGAGATCGGCGTGCCGGTCGACGTCCTCCGGCGCGCGGGCGTGCAAAAGGGCTCCGGCTCCTAGCTCGCGGCCATACGGGCGGCGCGGCCGCGATCCGCGAGGGCGCCGTCCGCGGCACGGTCGAGAAGCGACCGCAAGAGGACGAGACCGTCGGCGGAGCCGAGCAGATCCCCGCTCGCTCGCTCGGGGTGGGGCATGAGACCGACGACGTTGCCTGTCGCGTTCGCGACGCCGGCGATCGACCCGAGGGACCCGTTCGGGTTCACGTCGTACCGCAGGACGATCCTGCCGTCACGTTCGAGCTCGTCGAGCGTCGCGTCGTCGCAGGTGTAACTGCCCTCGCCGTGGTTGATCGGGAGCTCGAGGCGCGTGCCGGGCGCGGTCCCCGCCGTCAGCACCGAGTGCGACGACACGACCGTGCACGTCGCGGTCTCGCAGACGAAACGCAGCCCGGCGTTACGTCGCAGCGCTCCGGGGAGCATCCCCGCCTCCGTGAGAACCTGGAAGCCGTTGCAGATCCCGACGACCGGGCCGCCCAGCGCGGCGAACTCGGCGACCGACGCCATCACCGGCGAAAAGCGGGCGATCGCTCCCGGCCGGAGGTAGTCGCCGTGCGCGAACCCGCCGGGCAGCACGACGGCAGAGGCGTCGCCGATCGACTCGTCGCCGTGCCACACGAGGCGCGCGTCGCCGCCGATCTCTCGAAGCGCCCGCACGACGTCGTGCTCGCAGTTCGAGCCGGGGAAGACGACGACTGCGATCGAGGTCACGAGTCCGCCGCCCGGGCGCTGTCGCCCGACGGAGACACGGACACCTCGGCGCGCTCGATCACAGGGTTCGCGAGCAGCCGGGCGCACATCTGCTCGGCCGTCGAGCGCGCCGATGCCTCGTCAGGGGCGTCGAGGACGAAGCGCACGACCTTCCCGACGTGCACTGACTCGACCCCCGTGAACCCGAGAGCGGGTAGCGCGCGCTCGATGGTCTGGCCCTCGGGATCCGCGATGCCCTCGAGCCCGCTCACCTCCACGTGGACGCCGTACCTCACGAGCCCACACCGCCCGCCGGGCCACCGCGCGTCACGCCCCACCAGTCGGCGAAGCGCCTTCCGGAGATCTGCTCGTACGCGGCGACGTACCGGCCGCGCGTCGCCTCGACGACATCGTCGGGGACGGGCGGCGGGTCGGACTCCTTGTCCCAACCCGTCGACTCCGCCCAGTCGCGCACGGGCTGCTTGTCGAACGACGGCGGGGCCGTCCCCGGCGCCCACCGGTCCGCCGGCCAAAAGCGCGAGGAGTCGGGCGTGAGGATCTCGTCGCAGATCGTGAGCTCGCCGTCGACGATCCCGAGCTCGAACTTGGTGTCCGCGATGACGATGCCGCGCTCGAGCGCGTGCGCCGCCCCGCGCGCGTAGGCGGAAAGCGACAGCTCCCGGGCACGAGCCGCGAGCTCCGTGCCCACGAGGCCGGCAGCCTCCTCGAAGGAGATGTTGACGTCATGGCCCTCGACAGCCTTCGTCGACGGCGTGAAGACTGGCTCGGGGAGGCGGGAGGACTCCTCCAGGCCGGCGGGCAACGGCGTGCCGTGCATCGTCCCCGCGCTGCGGTACTCCTTCCAGGCAGAGCCGGTGATGTAACCGCGGACGATGCACTCGATCGGCAGCATCTCGGCTCTTCGGACGAGCATCGCCCGGCCCGCGCTGTCCCCGATCTCGGAGGCGAGCGGCGGCATCTCGGCCGGATCGGTGCTCACGAGGTGCGTCGGCGCGACAGCGGACAGCTCGTCGGTCCAGAACGCCGTCATCGCCGTGAGCACCCGGCCCTTGTCCGGGACCGTCTCGGAGAAGACCCGGTCGAACGCGGAGATCCGGTCCGAGGCGATCATGAGCAGCAGGCCTCCACCGACGTCGTAGACGTCGCGGACCTTGCCGGAGTAGGTGGGCTCGACGGTCACGGGCGGACCTCCTCTAGTGCGTCGATCGTGCGGTGCGCGTGCCGGAGCGCCCGGTCGAGGTCGAACGCCTCGTCGAGCATCGGCGCGACCCGCGGCGCACCGAGCGCCTCGGCGAGACGTGGGTCCTGCTCGAGCACGGAACGGAACGGCCGGCGCTGCTCGAACGCGACGCGCGCGCTCGACTGGACGATGCGGTACGCAACGTCGCGGGTGCAGCCGGCGGCGACGAGCGCGAGCAGCACCGGCTGGGAGAAGACGAGACCGAGGGAGCCGACGAGCAGGTTGCCCCGCATCGTGTCGGCGTGTACGACGAGGCCGTCGACGAGGCGTGCGCTGCGCCGGAGGCAGTAGTACGCGAGGAGGCTCGCGTCCGGGAGCACGACGCGCTCCACCGAGCTGTGGGAGATGTCCCGCTCGTGCCAGAGCGCGACGTCCTCGAGGCCAGCGAGGAGGTAGCCGCGGAGCACCCGCGCCAGCCCGACGAGGCGCTCGCTCGTGATCGGGTTGCGCTTGTGGGGCATAGCGGACGAGCCCTTCTGCCCCGCTCCGAACGCCTCCTCCGTCTCTGCGACCTCGCTGCGCTGGAGGTGGCGGAGCTCGGTACCAAGTGCCTCGATCGTCGTCCCGACGGCCGCGCACGCGTAGAGATACTCCGCGTGGCGGTCGCGTGCGAGCACCTGCGTCGCCGGAACGGGGGTGAGCCCGAGCGCCGCGCAGACGCTCTCCTCGACCGCGGGGTCGATGTTGGAGTACGTGCCGACCGCACCCGAGAGCTTCCCGACGGCAACCGCGGCCCGCGCTCTGCGGAGGCGCTCACGGTCCCGATCCGCCTGGAGGCAGTAGAGGGCGAGCTTCACGCCGAATGTGGTCGGCTCGGCATGCATCCCATGCGTGCGGCCGAGCATCGGGGTCCCCGCGTGCTCGATCGCGCGCCGCTTGAGCACCGCGATGAGCTCGCCGGAGGCGTCGATGAGCAGGTCCGCCGCGGCGACGAGCGTCGCGCTCAGCGCGGTGTCGACGACGTCGGACGAGGTGAGGCCGTGGTGCAGCCACGATCCCTCCGGAGCTCCGATCGCTTCCTGGACCACGTCGACGAAGGCGGCCACGTCGTGGTCGGTGACCGCCTCGCGCTCCGCGACCGCGGCGACGAGTGTGGCGTCGGCACGAGGCGCGCGAGCGCGGATCGCCGCGGCGTGCCCAACGGGCACGACCCCGAGGCCGGCCCACGCCTCGCTCGCGAGGACCTCGACCTCGAGCCAGCGCCCGAGCCGGGCCTCGTCGGAGAAGAGCGCGGCCATCTCGGGCATCGAGTAGCGAGAGATCACGAGCGCCCCCCGGTGGCTGGTGCCATCGCTCCAGGCACGGCGCCGTCCGGTCCCCCCGCAGCCGCGGGAGCCTGCGCGAGGCCCGCCGCTATGTCGCTGCGATACTGCATCCCCTCGATGCGCACCCGGCCGACCGCGTCGTAGGCGCGCGCACGGGCGGCGTCCGCGCCGGGGCCGACTCCGGTCACCGCGAGCACGCGGCCGCCCGCGACGCGCAACGTGCCATCGGCGTCCCGGCGGGTCCCCGCGTGGTAGATCGTCACGCCCTCGACCGTACCGGCCCCGTCGAGCCCGTCGACGGCACCGCCCGTGATCGGCGCAGCCGGGTAACCGGGCGCCGCGACCACGACGCAGACCGCCGAGTCCCCGCTCACGGGGGGCGGCCCGAGAAGGCGCCCTTCGGCGGCGGCGAGGAACACCTCGGCGAGGTCGCCCCCGCAGCGCGGCAGGACGACCTCTGCCTCGGGGTCGCCGAAGCGCACGTTGTACTCGATGAGCGTCGGCCCGTCGGCGGTGAGCATGAGCCCGGCGTAGAGCACGCCGCGGTAGTCGATGCCGCGGCGGCGGAGCTCTGCGAGGGTCGGGAGCAGGATCCTCTCGACGGCCTCGTCGACGACCGCGTCCGTCGCGCCCGGGACGGGCGAGAACGCCCCCATTCCGCCCGTGTTGGGCCCGAGGTCGCCGTCGCGGAGCCGCTTGTGGTCCTGCGCGGGAGGAAGCACGGCGACGCGGCTGCCGTCGCACAGCGCGAGGAGCGAGAGCTCGACCCCGACGAGACCCTCTTCGACGACGACGCGCCGCCCCGCGTCGCCGAACGCGGCGCCCGAGAGCTTCGCCGCGACGTCCGCGATCGCCGCCTCGAGGTCCGCGGTCACGAGCACTCCCTTGCCCGACGCGAGGCCGTCCGTCTTCACGACGTACGGACCGGGCAGGCTGCTCAGGTATGACGCGGCCGCCTCGAGGCCGCTGAAGCTCGACCATGGCGCGGTCGGCACGCCCGCCGCGCTCGCGAGCTCTTTCATGAATGCCTTGGAGCCTTCGAGCCGCGCTCCGTCGGCGCCCGGTCCGAGCACAGCACGCCCTCGTGCTCGGAGCTCGTCCGCCAGGCCGTCGACGAGGGGCTGCTCCGGGCCGACGACGACGAGGTCCGCCTCGACCTCGGCCGGGGGCGCGGGCGTCGTCTCGACACCCGCGATCTCTGCGATCCCTGGGTTGCCCGGCGCGGCGACGACCGACGCCGTCCGCGACAGAGCGACGGCGAGCGCGTGCTCCCGCGCACCCGAGCCGACGACGCAGACCCTCATCGTCGCGTCACGGCCGGACCGCGACGCGTGTCGCGTGTCGCGTGCCCCCGGGGACGTGTCACGCCGCGAAGCGGACGAACTGCTCCCGGCCCGGACCGACCCCGACGAGGCGCACCGGCGCGCCCGCGTGCTCGGCGATGCATGCGACATAGTCGCGTGCCTCGCTCGGGAGGTCCCCGACCGCCGTCGCCGCGGAGATGTCTGCTCCCCACCCTGGCAGCTCCTCGTAGACGGGAGTCACACGGTGAAGGACCGACTGGTGGTAGGGCATGCGCGTGAGCCGCTCGCCGTCCGCCTCGTATGCGACGCAGACCTTCACGGTCCCGAGCGCGGAGAGGACGTCGAGCTTCGTGAGCGCGATCTCCGAGACCGAGTTCACCCTCACCGCGTGGCGAAGCATCACGAGGTCGAGCCAGCCTGGCCTGCGCCGGCGCCCGGTGTTCGTCCCGTACTCGTGGCCGCGGTCGACGAGCAGGTCGGCGATCTCGCCGGTGATCTCGGTCGGGAACGGGCCGGCGCCGACGCGCGTGACGTACGCCTTCGCGATCCCGACGACGCGGTCGATCTCCATGGGGCCGACGCCCGTGCCGACGCACGCCCCGCCGGCCGTCGGGTTCGAGGAGGTCACGTACGGGTACGTCCCGTGGTCGAGATCGAG
>Ga0307374_10015180_pt1 | contig 10388 bp, 6 predicted proteins | sample OX3MG_FD_202532 | JGI IMG/M metagenome (GOLD analysis project Ga0307374, IMG submission 202532) | Soil microbial communities from Risofladan, Vaasa, Finland - OX-3 | ecosystem: Environmental > Terrestrial > Soil > Coastal area > Acid sulfate soil | place: Finland: Risofladan, Vaasa | collected...
GGTAGAAGCTCAGGTTGATTCCGAAGATTGGATCGGTCTGAGCCATGCGAACCGCGTGTGTCGCGAGGAGGTAGCTTTGCCAGTGCGTCGCCGCCCATTGGCCAGCAAACCATCCTATGATCAGAATGCTGAACCAGACCAGGCCGCGAAAAACGGCGGGGAATCTCTCGAGCGCGGGAAATTCGATTGTTCGCGCGATAACGCGATATCCCGAATGGTGCGACACGGCTCGCGCGATCCAGAGGTTCGCGCCGGTGAGCAGCATAAATCCAATTCCACAGTAGCTGCTCAGCGCGATCTGCGTTTTCAGTATGGTGATGTAGATCTCGCGGAAACCGGTGTGATTGAACCACAGCCAATCGACAAGCAGTCTGACACCGCCCGAGAAGAGCGGAAGAATTATCAGAAGGATCAGAGTAAGCGCTGCTAGCAGCCGGGCGAGGCGATTGTGCCGCATATCAATTCTCCGCGCGTAATCTGAACACAGGCAGGGTCAGGTGTCAAAGGCTGGTGGAGCAAGTTGTACAGCCGAGGGCGTCTTTTTCGCAAACTCGCGTCGCAATCCGCAAAAAATCAGCAACACCGTGAAGAGGTTCCGAGCTCTTCGATGCGCGATGGCATCTTTATGGCAGCGTGGATTGCGAGATCGCATGACAGATAAACATGTGAAAAACACTGTACATTCTGTTTTTTTAATTTGGCACTGGTTCGCTCGAGGCGAGCATGCGGCAAGGCCGGGATCCTCCCCGCCGCATATCTTTGTGCTAGAAAAGGAGTTGAAACGGTTAATCCTTTATCGGACCGGCCAGAATTCCTGCCGTTGGCCCCGCAAGTGCTCGACTTAAAATCGGCCAAGCCTGTCTGCTTGCATTGTATAAGTTCGAACTCTATCCTGCGGGGAGCAAATGATGGGGTGTTGCTTATCCGGAATTAGCAACCAGACGCAGGAATTGATTCCTGAGCGCGTTCTTTTCGGGTCGTCCCAGGCCATGCAGGAAATTCGCGCCATGGTCGAAAACGTCGCTGGCACCCCCGTCCCGGTTCTTCTTCAGGGCGAAAGAGGCGCTGGCAAGCACACAATCGCGAGGGAAATTCATCGCCGTTCACCCTTTGGAGCTGCTGCGTTTGTCCCGCTATTCGAGCGCAACGAAATTGCTCATCCATCGGAGCGGGATTCGAAGAGTTTGGAGTGCGGCGAACATCCGTCTCCTCTCCGGCTGAGGCTTTTGGATATGTCTCGCAACAGCGCTGTGGGTACGCTGTTCGTGGACGACGTCAACGAGCTCGATCGCGCTTCGCAAGCGACACTGCTTGAGTGTTTTCAAAACGACCGCGCTCATCCAGTGGATGCCACGGCGCATCGCCTGATATTTCCGCGCATCATTTGCGCCACGCGGCGGGATTTGCAAAACGAAGTGGCGCGCGGTGCTTTTCGTATGGACCTTTGCTATCGCATCAATGTCGTGACCATCCAACTGCCCAGTTTGCGCGACCGCAAGGAGGATATTCCGGCACTGAGCGAATACTTTTTTGAAATCTTTTGCCGGGAACAACATCGCGATTGCCGTCCGATTCCAAGCAACCTCATCGACGTTTTCTTCCAGTACGATTGGCCCGGGAATGTGGGCGAGTTGCGAAGTTGCGTCCAGCGCTACGTTGAGACGGACGGAAACGCAGACGTTGTTGCAGATTTGCTGGTTAAGAAGCGGATACTGCTCAAGAGTCGCCCGCAAGGACGCGCGCTGAACTTAGTTTCATTAACGTCCGATACGCCGCAGGTCGCCGAACAGAAAGAGCACGAAGAAAAGGAACTGATTCTCAAAGTACTTCGAGAACAGCAGTGGAATCGCAGGGAAGCCGCCAGAATACTTCAGGTCAGTTACCACACGCTGCTCAACAAACTGAATCGAAACGGCATCAACAAAAAGAAAAAGTCTGGTACTTTCCACGCGTTCGAGAAGACTCGCGAGAACCGGCTGCCATGAGTAGGAAGCCCACCCGAGCAGGCACGCATTCGCTATGCGCCGGCCGATGTGGGACCCGCAAGTATTAGCCAGCTCATGGCGCGGCCCGACTTGCTCAGGAAATTGGCTCGCGCGCTTCAAAGCAAACTCTGGAAGCGTTCCGTCCGTCTCGCCGGAGCGCGCTGGCTGGTGAAACGCCTCGAGCACGTGCCGATTCGTCTCGGGCGTTCAGTTGCCTCCGCTGCGCCGGTCGGCGAGCCAGTCAAGATTCGTCTCGACGACGGAAGCGAGCGAATCGCTGACCATGTCCTTCTAGGAACAGGATACAGAATCGACATTACCAGATACGGATTCCTCGCCCCAAGGCTTGTTCAGTCCATACGCCACGTCAATGGTTATCCCGTGCTCAATGAGGGACTCGAGAGTTCCGTCCCAGGTCTGCACTTCCTGGGTGCACCAGCCGCCTGGAGTTTTGGGCCGCTCATGCAATTTGTCTCCGGAACGAAATACGCTTCGCGCTCCCTGACCCGCCGCATCGCCGCGAACCACAGATTCACGTAAGCGCGATTTGAGCCGGGCCAGCGAGTTTGCCGTTGCGCCAGGGTTCGCTGTAGATATGACGTCGCCGTCGAGCGGCGTCAATCTTCGCGCGCTGCGCGAGTGAGATGATAGAATCCGTGGCGACGAACATGCCGCTTTCCTCCGGAACAAAACTCGGTCCCTATGAGATTGTCGCGCCGATTGGCGCGGGCGGCATGGGCGAAGTGTATCATGCGCGGGATACGCGCCTCGCCCGCGACGTGGCCATCAAAGTCCTGCCGGCGTCGTTTGTAAGCGATGCGGAGCGTCTGCGGCGCTTCGAGCAAGAAGCGCGCGCTGCGGGTGCGCTGAATCATCCGAATATTCTCGCGATCTATGACATTGGCGCGCACGACGGCGCGCCATTCCTCGTCACCGAACTGCTCGAAGGCGAAACGCTGCGCGAACGGCTGCGCTCGGGGCCGTTGCCGGTGCGCAAGGCGCTAGACATCGCGGTGCAAGCCGCTCATGGAGTCGCCGCAGCGCATGAAAAGGGAATCATTCATCGCGATTTGAAACCCGCGAATATTTTTCTCACAGCCGATGGCCGCGTGAAGATTCTCGACTTCGGCCTGGCGAAACTGACGCAGCCGGATGCTTCGGGCCTCAGCGAGACGCAGTCTCCGACGCGAACAGCGGATCCTGTGACGCAAACCGAAGCGGGCGTGGTGCTGGGCACGGTGGGCTACATGTCGCCCGAGCAGGTTAGAGGAAAACCAACCGACGCGCGCTCGGACATTTTCGCGCTGGGCACAATTCTCTACGAGATGCTTTCGGGCCAGCGCGCGTTCGAGAAGGATTCTTCCGCCGACACGATGGCGGCAATCCTGAAAGAAGAGCCGCCGGAGCTATCCGGTGAAGGGAAGAGAATCCCGCCGGCGGTGGACCGCATTGTGCGGCACTGCCTGGAAAAGAATCCTGCCGAGCGGTTTCAATCCGCGCGCGATCTTGCGTTCGACCTCGAATCGCTCTCCGGGACCTCCACAACGAGCACTGCGACTCTCGCGACAGCAAAATCGCGGCAGCGCAAATGGCTCGCGCCGCTCGTCGCGGTAATCGTTGCGCTAGCTGTGGGCGCGGCGGGAGGCTGGTTCTTCAGCCGTGGCGCTGCGGTGATGGCGCAGCCTACTTATCACCAACTGACGTTCGATCGCGGGCTGATCTACGCCGCGCGGTTCGCTTCCGACGGCCAATCTGTTTATTACAGCGCGGCTTGGAAAGGCCAGCCGGTCCAGGTCTATTCGACCAATCCGAGCAGTCCCGAATCCCGCCCGTTGAATCTCACCAATTCCGGTTTGTTTGCGGTTTCCTCGTCAGAGATGGCGATTTCGGTTGGGTGCAAGGAAATATTCATTGGCGATTGCCAGGGGACTCTAGCCACCGTGCCGATCTCGGGCGGTGCTCCAAGGGAGATTTCGGGCAGCGTTGTCTCTGCGGACTGGTCCGCTGACGGAAAGATGGCGGCCATTCGCGATTTGAACGGAGAATATCAAGTTGAATTCCCTCTCGGTAAAACAATTTACAAGAACGCCTCTGGATGGCTCGACTTTTTGCGAATCTCCCCAAAAGGGAACATGGTCGCCTTCGCCGATCTTTTGCCTGGCAGCGACATCGGACGCGTGGTGATCCTGGATCGCGCCGGCAAGCTGATTGCCAGGTCGGCCGTTTTCCCCAGCGTCGAGGGAGTGGCTTGGCCGCCCGCCGGGAACGAAGTGTGGTTTGCCGCCGGGCGCAACGAAGCCTGGGCGAACGCGATCCATGCTCTCAGCTTTTCCGGCAGAGACCGCTTGATCCTCCGTTTGCCCGGCATGCTTCGGCTGCACGACATTGCCCGCGACGGGCGCGTTCTTCTTTCGAAAGAAGTCTGGACGTCAGGCCTGGAATTCCACGGCCCCAATGATGCGAAGGAGCGCGATCTTTCCTGGCTGGACTCCGCTGTGGTGACGGATCTTTCGTCCGATGGCGATAGCCTGGCTTTTGAAGAAGCTGGTGCGTCGGCGCATGCCGATGAATTCCAAGCGTACATGCAAAGAACGGACGGGTCTTTGCCCGTCAAAATGGGGAGAGCAAATGACCCCGTTTTTTCTCCGGACGGGAAATGGGTGCTGGCGGACAGCGTTCCATTTTCCAAATTTCTCCTTCTGCCCACCGCCGCGGGAGAAACCAGGCAACTGGAAGCCAACGGAATTCAGCAATGCGCTTCGCTGGGCTGGATGCCGGACGGGAAGGAAATTTATTTCGCGGGCAATGACGGCAGGACTTGGCGAATCTACCTCCAGAACATCTCCGGCGGCGCGCCTCGCGCCGTGACCCCGCCAATTTTGGTGAAACCTAACCATATTGAGTCGGACCTGGTTTCTCCGGACGGGAAAGTCGCCTTCGCTCGCGATTTGAACGGCAAGGGCTGGCTGTATCCGCTCGCCAGGGGAATACCGCAAGCTGTTCTGGGCTTGGCACCCGAGGATATTTGGGTGAACTGGTCAAGCGATGGGCGTTCAGCCTATGTCTACCAGGATGACAAAACGCACGCGCAAGTGTTTCGCCTGGACCTCTCCACCGGGAAGCGGCAAATGATCATGACCGTGGGCCCAGCGGACCCCTCGGGCTTGACTTCCATCTCGCCAATGAGAATCACGCCCGACGGCAAGGCATATGCTTATACCTACGGCCGTGCGTTATCAAACCTCTACCTCGTGGACGGTGTGAAGTGACGCAGGCGGCGCGAACAATACTCGGGCCGTACGAGATTGGTACGGCGCCCGGCGTTCGTCCATTACGCGGTATAATGCTCCTTCATTTTCCTTGCGGCCTAAAAACATTTGATACTTGGGAATGCCGGGTTCACGCGCATTGAGCGACCATTTGATTCCATCCGAAACGGGCCAGCGAGGACGGCGCAGTCCGAATACTGAATCCGCGCCAGTTTCAGCCGGGAAATCCAGCACCGTTCACATTTATTTCGCGGCGTATCTTTGCGCCGTTGTTCTTATTTTTTTGGGCACGCTGCGCCATTTAGCTGCGTTCGCGCTGCATCACGAATCCTGCTCGCATATCCCATTTATTCCGCTCATAAGCGCGTATTTGATTTTCCTGGAACGAAAGAGAGTTTTCTCGAACATTCGGCGCGCGTTCACCATTGGCGGCGTTCTGCTTCTCTTAGGCATCGCCTCGTATTGGATGTCTCGCAACAATTCCTTTTCGCTGAACGAGAATGACGCTCTGTCCTGGGCCACGGCTTCGATCGTTGTGATCTGTATCGCGGGATTCGTCATCTGCTACGGCTCGCGAGTCTCGCGACACGCGCTCTTTCCGCTCCTATTCCTTTTTCTCATGGTTCCCGTGCCAACGGTGGTTTTCGAGAGAATGATTCTGCTCTTGCGTGAGGGCTCGACCTCCTTAACCATGGGGATATTTCACCTGCTGAACGTTCCCGCGGACCGCAATGGATTCACGATTAGCGTGCCCGGCGTCACTATAGAGGTCGCACAGGAATGCAGCGGAATCCGCTCAACCTTGGCGCTCTTTATCACGTGCTTGCTGGCGTCCTACTTGTTCTTGCGAACCAATATACGACGTGTTGCATTTGTCTTGCTCGTAGTGCCCATGTCGGTCGTGAAAAACGGCATCCGCATTGCCACTCTGACGGTGCTCAGCCTTTACGTCGATCCGGGATTCCTTTACGGGCGTCTCCACCACGAAGGTGGAATCGTGTTCTTCCTTTTGGCGCTTCTCCTCCTCGCCCCGATTCTGTGGCTGCTTCAAAAATCGGAACGGCCGAAACACCCGAAAGTATCCGCGCGCGCGGACACACAGAAACTGGATGGCAATGCGGCGGCCGTAGCGGAGAAAACCAAGCCCGCGCCCGGTAGTTGAATTTCATCTATAGAACTCGCGCTGAAGCCTTGCAGGTTTGCGATGCGCGCGGCGCCTTTTTTTTGGGTCCGGCCTCGCCTGAGTTGCCAGGAATGCCTTCTCCGTAAAATCGATAGATATAAAAAGTTTTATTCAGAAGTAGGAACTTGGTGATTCACCTTCGGGCCTGAATTTTGCCAACCCCTTGGATGTCAACAAGAGGAGCTGTGGCCACAGGATTGCCCCTATCGTAGCGGGCGTATCATGTTCGAAGAAAGCGGCTTGCGGTTTGCTCAACTGGAGCGTTGTTGAGGTGAGCGGACAACTTCTGTTGAAAACACCGAGGCCAGGTTCCTAGCGAGAGCTAAAAGAGCACTAATTCGCACATTGAGAACAGGCGACGGCCGGTCAAACATGAGTTGGCAGAGGTATTCGAGATCCAGAGTGAGGTTATGCGATTTATCCGAGAGAATTTGCATCTTGGGAATCGCGTGCGGCTTTTTGCTCTGTAGCTGCGCCGGCAACAAGTTTGCCGAACGAGATCGGCATATTCACTGGGCGCAAAAGTATGCCGAAGGTCACCAATTTCCCCAAGCCGCAGCCGAACTGCAGAAGGCCATTCGATTGGATCCGAATTCCGCGAGCACCTATTTTGAACTCGGCCTAGTTGACCGCGAACAAAATCACAACCAGGATGCGGCGAAAGCCTTCCAGAGCTCCCTGGACCTCGACCCACAGAATGTGGATGCGGCGGTGCAGCTCGGCGAAATCTACTTGATGGCTAACGACATCGCTCACGCACGCCAGCTCGCCGAAGGCGCACTCGCGAAAAATGCGAGTGACGTCCCGGCGAGGCTTCTTCTTGCGAAATCATATATGGGCGAAAAAAACTTCGGGAAAGCCGAGACCGAATTCGAAAAAGCGAGTCAGGAGAAGCCTCATGACCCTGCCATCTACTTGGCCATGGGTCTGGCTGAAATCGGGCTTCGCAATCCCCAGAACGCGGAGGCGAATTTCAAAACCGCCCTCGTACTGGACAAGACTAAAACCGAATCCTACGAAGATTTGGCGAATCTGTACCTCGGAACCGATCGGCCTGAGGAAGCCGAACAAGTCCTCGAGCAGGGAATCCAAAACAATTCGGATAACCCGCAGCTTCAGTTAGCACTCGCAGATTTCTATTGCCGCACGGGCCATTTGTCGCAAGCAGAGCGTGTCACAAACGAGCTCGGCGCGCAGGCAAAGAATCCACAGCAGATGGAATCTGACTTCGGCGATTTTTGGACGGCGCATGGACAACCTGCACTGGCCGCAAATGAGTACAAAGCGAGCCTTTCAGTTCAACACTCCGCGATCACTGAGAAGAAGCTCGTGAATGCGTATATCACGCTTAATGACGTTGCCGAGGCTGAGAAGTGGAACCATCAAATACTTCAGGCGGATCCGCATGATCATGAAGCCCTGATGTTTCAGGGTGCGATTGATTATTTACAGGGTCATAGTGGGCACGCGGTTAATCTCTTGCAGCGTGCATCGGCAGACGATCCTGCATCGGTCTTTGCCCACTACTATCTCGGCGCGGCCCTGCTTGCAGAAAGGAATTATGATCCCGCGAAGGCGCAATTCTTTGAGTGCATCAAAAACGATGACAAGTTCACAGCGGCCTATCTAGAAATGGCACAACTGAGTCTTCAACAGAATGATGCAGCGAGCGCTGCGCTGTATGCCAAGCAGGCAATCCGGCTGAACCCTCGATCGTTGGACGGCTACTTGCTGGCCGCTGACGCGGCGATCCTGCAGCGCGATGCGTCTGGCGCACAGCTTGTTTTGCGCGCTGCGGCGCGCGTGGCGCCTGACAATTACCTGCTTCATGAGCGGTGGGCTGCGCTTGACGCATTGAAAAAGGATTTTTCTGGAGCGGAAAAAGAATATCAGGCGGCACTGGCGTCCTCGAAGAATCCGGGAGAAACCCTTTCGTTGATGTCGAACTTTTACATGCAGCGCCGTCAGTATTCGGATGGACTTAGGCAACTCAACGCATACCTCGCATTGCGCGGGCCAAGTGCGCTCGTTTACGAATTAATCGCCGAACTTCATCTGGCTCAAGGTGATTTCCCGAAATCTATCCTCGCCTGCCAGAAAGCTCTTGCTTTGGACCCAAAACAAGAGACGGTATATCTCTATATGGGCCAAGCCCTAACACACTTAGGCAGAGCGAATGAGGCAGAAAAGACCTACGAGGAAGCTATCGCACTAAACGCAAAGCAGCCCACGGCATACCAGCTGCTCGCGGGTCTCTATCTCAGGAAAGGCGACTTTGCCCGGGCATCCCAGATCTATCAAGATGGGCTGAGAATTGCTCCCGAATCTCCGCTCCTTCAGGCAGAACTCGCCCGTTCGCTTGCCGAAAGCGGACAGAATCTCGACTGGGCGTTGAGTCTCGCCCAGAAGGCCCAACAGGAACTCCCCAACGCTGCGGAAACTGCTGATGTCCTTGCGTGGGTTTACCACAAGAAGGGTTTGGATAACGTCGCAATCCCACTCCTCGAAGAATGCGTCGCGAAAGTACCTGGGAATCCATTTTTTCGATATGACCTTGGCATGGCCTATTGGAAGGTCGGCAAGCAGCTAAAAGCGGAAGAAATGCTGAATTCGGCGCTGGCGAGCGGCCTCGAAGCCCCATACCAGGCAAGTGCAAAACAGACCCTGGTCTCGATTCAAAAGCAACGACTTTTTTCCAAGCTACAGCCGCGAAAGCGGCAAGATAAATTTAATTAGTCAGAATGTAAACTAATTTAGATACTGCCCATGATTGATCCGCATTGCCGTCGCATAAGGCTACTGTAAGAGACTGATTTTTAAGATGGTACGGAAAAGCATTTAGATTTGGCGGTGGTGATGAACGTGCATTCTCAGCAGCGGCGCAAAATACGCACGCGGGGGAGTAGGCCCATATGCCAAAGAAGCGCTCAATAGCGATAGCTGTGGCGCTCGTCCTAGCCACCCTGTGGTTTGCGAGTCCCACGAGCGCGCAAACTGTCCCTGATCCCGTCATGGGTATTTGTACGGGATGGCCTTGGGCCTCCGGTTCTACCTCGTGCACCGTCGCCACACCAGCCCTCGACATCGGTACAAGCACGAACCCCAATCCGACGTTCCAAATAGCGGTCAATGCCGGGGGCACAACTACCAATACCATGCTGATCGCGTTGGTTCCGAATACGAACACGTCGAGTCTCAAGTTCACCGCTAGTTTCAACGGCGGCGGGTTTGTCTCCCCCACCACCATGGTGAATTGGAGCAGTGGGACGTTGTTTTCGCAATCGGTGCTGAACTTGACCGTGCTCCCGGCGAGCGTAACAGGCAATGGTGGCCCAAACGACTACTCGATAAACGGTGGCGGAGGTGCTGCGCTGAGCGGTATCCAAACTGTTCCCGGCGCCACGTCCTATGGGGTGTACGCTTTTTCAACCGGGCTAGGAGTGCTAGGTCCAAATGCCCCTGGAGGAGCCCAGAATATCTCCGTCGCATTCGGAGGTTTCACAAGCAATGGAAGTTCTGTAAGTGGGTTCCCGGTAGGAACGATCTTTCTCGCGGTGGGATTGAATTCAAGCGGGCAAGTCACTTATACGACTCCGCTTACATTGGCAACTGAAGTTGTCTCTACCCCGGAACCTGGTGAAACGCCGCAATTGCTCTTAGGGCTTCTTTTTGTGGGAGCATTTCTCGGCCGGCGACACTTGGGAGTCTCAGCCTGACGATTTGCGGCGCCGACGAATCTAAAGCCACGTTTAACGCGACCCTGTTCACACTTGAATTGCCTCTTATGTTTCCGCGGTTCGGTTCTCCGCTCCGCATTGCCGCCTTTTAGCCGAACTTCGTCACGAGACCACCGAATTCTGTGATTTTTGGTGTTGAAGGCAGGGCAAGTCTTGTCTTTGCAATTGTGACATTCAGAAAGCTGATGTAGTGCAGACCTACCCTCTTGAAGTC
>Ga0307374_10015181_pt1 | contig 10388 bp, 9 predicted proteins | sample OX3MG_FD_202532 | JGI IMG/M metagenome (GOLD analysis project Ga0307374, IMG submission 202532) | Soil microbial communities from Risofladan, Vaasa, Finland - OX-3 | ecosystem: Environmental > Terrestrial > Soil > Coastal area > Acid sulfate soil | place: Finland: Risofladan, Vaasa | collected...
ACATCACGGGAAATTCATGGCGTATGTTCCCTGCAGAACCACTGTGATATGCGTCATAGAATCTTCGGTGCAATCGGGATAGATTGACTCAGGACGGCAAGAGGGTCGCCGGAGGTTTGGAAAGGGGTGCAGCGATGCGAGTTTTGATTGCAATCGATGGTTCGAAATCATCGGAAGAGACGCTGCGAGCGCTTATCACGCAATTCAGCCCGCCAGACACGAAGGTGTGCATCCTGCATGTCGTGCAACCGCTCACCATTTCCGTTCCGCCGGAAATGGAGGCGGGTTACGCTCCCGAGCTCGATGCCCGGCGCAATGATGCGCGCGCCATGGTGGAGCAGGCCGCGAAAGCCCCGCGCGCCGCAGGCTTCGAGGTTGTGACCGAGGTGCGGGAAGGCGACGTCCGCGAAATGATTATCGACTCCGCGAAGAACTGGAACGCTGACCTGATCGTCGTGGGTTCGCACGGACACAAAGGATTGCCGCGCCTTCTGCTCGGCAGCACGGCGGAAGGCGTCGCCCGCCATGCCGGGATCTCGGTGGAAATCGTGCGAGGTCCGGCCGCATTCCCGAAAATTTTGTTGGTCGTGGATGATTCGAAATTCTCGAATGCCGCAGCTCAGGCGGTGATCCGGCAAGTGCGGCGGGAGCATGCAGAGGTGTCCGTTTTGCATGTGGTGGACCTGGCGCTGCCCATCCCCACGTCCTATGCGGAAGGTTTCCGGCGGGAAAGTCTGCATCACGGCAGGGAACTGGTCGAGCGCGTTGCAAAACAGTTGCGCGAAGCCGGATTCAAGGCGGAAGGAGTCGTGGAAGAGGGCGACCCGCGATCCAGCATTGTGGACTACGCGAAGAAGTGGGGCGCGAATCTGATTGTCGCGGGATCTCACGGGCGCAAGGGATTGGCGCGATTCATGATGGGCAGCGTTGCCGAATTTATTATTCACCACGCCCCTTGCTCGGTACAGATCGTACGAGTGGCGTAAGTTGCCTGCCGGCACTCTGCCGAGCCCAAAGCTGGACGGCGTATTTTTAGACCTCGGCGATGACAAATTCGTCGGATTGCGTGCCGCAGCGGAAGCGATGGCCGGGGGGTGCCGACGAAAAGTCAGGCGCGCCTTTCAGGGGAGAGAGCAACGAAATGACTGACCTGCTGAAACTGTTGAGTTTTCTGCTGGCCTATGTGGTGCTTATGAAGTGGGTGTTGCCATGGCTCGGCGTGCCCACTTGCATGTCGGGAGCCTGCGGCACGGTGTGGCCGTGGAAAAGTTCCACGGGAAAGAAACACAAATCAGATCATCCCGGCAAGACAGCACCGGAAAGGTAGGGTATTCGCATGCAACCGTCCGCGAAAAGGGAATATGGCGATGTTCGCACAACGCAATTAAGTTTTGAGGAAGCCGTGGCGCAGCTGGAAGCTTCCTTGAAGAAGCAGGGCTTTGGTGTGCTCTGTCAAATTGACCTGCAGGCCAAGCTGAAGGAAAAGCTGGGAATTGATTTTTCCAAATACGTTATCCTCGGAGCGTGCAATCCGCCACTGGCTCATCAGGCTCTCCAGCAGGACATCAATTTGGGGCTGTTATTGCCTTGCAATGCCGTGGTGTATGAACGGGACGGCCGAGTGCATGTCGGTGTCATCGATGCGGTCCGTATGCTTTCCGTTGCCGATAATCCCGAAATGGAAGGGCTGGCGCGGGAGGTGAATGAGAAACTTCGGCGCGCTTTGGACAGCGTGGCCACGCCCCCGGCGACGTAAAGGCGTCTGGCAACGCCGTTTTGAGCGGCACAGCGGCCAGCGGTTTTTTATGAATTGCCGCAATTCCAATCAGGATGGGTTCGACGGTGGTTTCCAAGGGGGATTCATTGAAACGCACGTATGACGTGGTCGCCTTCGGCGCGCATCCCGACGACCTCGAAGCCGTCCTGGGCGGCACGGCGGTCAAGCTCGCGCGAAAGAATTTGTCAGTCCTTTTTGTCGACTTGTGCGAAGGCGAGCCGGCGCGGCACGCTGTGCGCGGGGAGCGCCACGTCCAGGCACTCAGGGCTGCGGAGATTCTCGGAGTGGCGCGCACAACATTGACGCTGCAGGACAGGTTGATCAGCGATTCGGTCGAAGCCAGACTGCAAGTTGCCCGGCTATTGCGGGAGCATCGGCCGCGCATGGTGTTCACGACCTCCAGCGCGGGCGTGCACCCCGATCACAAGGCGGTCACGGAAATCGTCACCAATGGAGTTTTCTACGCCAGGCTGCCGAAATGGGACGAAATCGCCGGGGGAGCGAGCCTGCAGGGCACGGAACCCCATGAAATTCAGAGACTCTTCTTCGGACACTGCCGTATGGAGCCGGCTTGGGACCGCTTCGATTTTGCCGTGGATGTCAGCGATGTGTATGACCTGAAGGTGGCTGCCCTGCGGGTTTACGAGTCCGTGTTCAGCGGCGATCAGGCCACGCTGCTCGACAAATACAATGCCGAGGACCGCTACGTTGGCAGCCTTGTCGGCGTCCAGCACGCCGAGGCTTTTCGCTCCCGCAGCCCCTTGCTGGTGGATGGTCCGGAGATTTTCTTGAAAACGCGGTTCGGATAGCGGAAGGGATCGCGCCAGAAACCGGAAAAGAAACCACGAAAGAAACCGGACCTGCACAGGCCGCCGGTGTTACTCATGAGGGGATTTTGCCGGGGAAGAGCGCCTTCTCCAATCCACACAGTGGCACCGGCGTATATTCGCTTAACGCAGCCCGCGCCATTTTATTCGCCGCCACTTCCGCTACGCCGCATTTTTAACGGTGCGAACGGTCTGTATTCGCTGCGCCGTTGGCAGTTCAATTTCAAGGACGCGGCCCTTGAATCTGGCGGTGGCTTCAGAAGGTTTGACACTATGGGAGAGGTTGAGAAAACGGAAAATCGAATCGTTTCCCGGATGCGCAGCATTCCCCTCCGGCGATTTTCCCGCTTTGCTCGCTCGCCCGGTTCCGCAGATCATCAGACGTCGCGGCTCTACACAAATCTCGATTTCCCCTTCATTAAAGCTTGCGACATCGGCGGTCAACTCGATTTTGTTCTCAGAGATCAGGAAGCCGCAACTCAGCGGTCGCATGATTTCGGACTCCGCGCGCCGCCAATCTTCCATCTGATGGCCGGGTGCTGATCCACGGCTCTCAAAGATCTGATAAGCCCTGCGCGCGATGGCCTCGTGAATTCGTGCGTCCAGCTCGTTTGGCGAGACGCGCGTAATTTTCAAATGCCTTCCCTTCCACGATTGCTGGTTGTACGGGTGTGGGTTCATGGGGCACCTCCGAACGAACCACACTTAAACTACACTTATATGATGCATCCGCCGGGCGGTATGGCTGTGACGCCCGTCATGGTGATGTGTGATCCGGCGCACGATAGTGAAGACTTGTGGTTGCAGACCACGCTGCGGTGCGACGCCTGACGCCAAACCACTGAATGGTCTACGACCTGCTTTTTGATTTTTAATCTCAGGGACTCTCAGGAAAACTCAGGCGGGAGAGGCCGTTTTGCGGCCGAGGTATGGGATCAGGAGTATTCCGACCGCTGTGGGCAGCCAAAACGAAACCAGGCGATACGCGAGGACAACAAGCACGGCGCTTCCCCTGGGCACTCCCAGCAAACTAAACAGCCCGATCATTCCGCCTTCGACAACCCCGACTCCCCCCAGAATGACGGTCAGCTTGCCCAGTAACTGCGGCACTCCGTAACCGGCTATCAGGACTGCGGCATTGATGCGGTATCCTGCGGCTAGAAACAGAAAGGCCAGCGTCAGCATGTCGAATCCCGTAGTCAGTAAGGCGCCTGTCGCCGGTCCGCTCCAACCATCTTGTAAAAGTGTGTCCCACCCTTCCAGAAGATGGTTCACGGCAGTTTTGATTTTGGAAGCGTCGGAAGACCGGTGTCGAAACTTGCCAACGAAGTTCGCGATCGCGGTTGCCAGGGGTTCCAGATGTTCTCTATGGGTGACGGTCCAGATCAGGATCCCGAGGAAGGTGCCGAGGACCAAAACAGCCAGACCGAAGCCCGCCGCAAATATATGGGGAGATTTGCCCAAGTACACCATGATGAGAAGCCCTGCCAGGGATGTAAGGGCCAGTACGGTGTTATTCAAAACGATGGGCAGCCAACCGCCCAGGCCGGCGACCCCGGGATTTATGCCTCTCCGGCGAAGCCAGAAATACACCATTCCCGCCGTTCCAATGACTCCGCCTCCCAAGGTGCCCACACTGTTCGCCCCAGCAGTCATCAGGGCGCCGTCGACTACGGAAACAGGTTTGTCCGCCACAGGAACCGTCTTCCTGAGCAGATAACCGCTACCGAGATAACTGATGGCTTGCGCCACGAAAGCCAGCATGACGAATGGAATCTTGAGGCTTGAGACGGCTAGAGCCGCGCGCTCCATGGCGACGAAGCGCGAAAAGAAAAAATATATGGCAAATCCGAGCAGAATCAGTATGAACAGGTACCACTTCACCTTCCTCTTGGGGGGAAGAGGTGCATGTTCCACTTCCGCCGGCATCGCAGTCCTCGTTTCCGTTTGAATGGGCGCTTTAAGCATGGCCGTCATGATTACATGTTCTCGAAGCAATCAGGATGTTAATCCCTACAGGCAGTTCCCGTCACTAATATGCGGGTCAAAGTTTATGAGAATCTAGTAGCACATGAGAAACAATTGTTACGCAATCTTTTGACTCTCATCCCCGGGGATTTGCCAATCGTGTAGCGGAGTGCGACGCGCGCGCCGCTATTTACATTTAGCTTGCTTGACACCCGTGGATCAGGACGCGTGAGCCGGACGCATTCCCTGGCGTTGGACGAAATGGCGATGATTCTTTTGTTTTTTGCGGGAGTGTCGATGATGGGGGCGCGCCGTCCCGGCCGGGATGGCCGGGCACGGCTTGGAGCGCGGCAAACTGGCGTGTCGCACGTTGGATTTCCGGGGCGGCTACGCGGACGGCTATTCAGGAGCCCTTCGGCGTTCGCCCCGGCTGTTGTGTGCTTGCCGATGATGGTTTTTCACTCTTCAGTCGGCGGAGCGTTCGAAAGATAACGTCATAGAGCGTGAGTCGTTTGCCGGCGGATCGCTTGCTCTTCGTCCCGGGTTTGCCGCGCGGGGAACGGTCCAATTCCATCCAGGCGCGCAATGCCGCGACGCACGGCCACTCCCACAGCGGCAACTCGGCCCTGGACGCCGAGCTTTGCGAAAATGTGATTCAGGTGAACTTTTACCGTGCCCTCTGTCACGTTCAGGGAGGATCCGATTTCTTTGTTGGATTTGCCCTCCACAACCATCTGCAGAATATCCTTTTCCCGGTTTGTCAGGCTTGGCGTATTCATTCGCTCCGCCAATTTCGCTGCGGCCGAGGGGTGGATCCACACCTGGCCTTCGCAGACAGCACGGATGCATTGCAGCAAATCTTCTCGACTGGACTCGCCCTTCAGGACGTAGCCGCTGGCACCCGCCCGAATAACTTCGTATACCTCTTCTTCCGTGTCGTATGCGGAAAACACAACAATCCTGGCGGTGGAGAACCATTCCAGGATCGCCCGGATGCCTTTTGCTCCTTCCACGCCTGGCATGTGTAGGTCCACGATGGCGAGATCGGGCCGATGATGGAGAACCAGCTGGATCGCTTCCATCCAATTGCGACCCTCGGCAATCACTTTCATTTCGGGTTCGCGGTTAATGATGGCGGTCAATCCTTCGCGCACGACGCAATGATCGTCGGCAATGACGATACGAATCGGACAGCGCTGTTTCATGTTTGCCTCCTTTCGTTTATTGGATGGCTGGAGGAACAGGAATCGATGCCCGGACCTGCGTGCCTCGGCCAGGTTCGCTCTGCACCGACCAATTTCCTCCCAGGGCCTTGGCTCGTTCCTCCATGGAGGTAAGTCCAAAACCCCTGACGCGGAGATCGGGCTGGAATCCCCGTCCATCGTCGGATACGCAGAGTTGCGCGTCCTGGGCGTTAAAACACAACTCGACTTGCGCCTGGCGAGCGCCGGAATGCTTTACAACGTTCGTCAATGCTTCCTGGCTGATGCGCAGCAAAGTGGTCTCGGCATCCGCGGGAAGCCGGCGAATATTTCCGCTAAAAGATAAATGGATTTTGAGGGATGTACCGTCCGCCAATTCATCGCTGACGTGCGTGATGGCACTGGTAAGGCCTTCTTCATCCAGCACCTCCGGGCGCAGGTCCATCACCGAGCGCCGCAACTCTCGCATGGCCTTACGGGCCAATTCCAGCGCTCGACGCGCGTGTATTCCCGAGGCTGCGCGTGGGTCATGAGTTTCGTCGGAAGCTTCCAGTTGCAGGATAACGCCGGTGAGGGTCTGGGTCAGATTATCGTGCAATTCGCGCGCAAAGCGCTGGCGTTCCTGCAGTACGGCTTCGTGCCGGATGACCCTCTCGGCGGACACATCTCGTTCGTATTTTCGCGCCTGGTGAGATGCCCAAATCCATACATAGGCCAGCGCCGCTCCGGCCGCGCCGAGGATTAAATCGTTCAGGATCGTGCCGGCGGGTTCAAGCCCCAGGTGAGTGAAGAGGATATCCAGGCCAAAATTAATGAAAGCAACGCACGTTCCGATGCCAATCGAAATGAAAACACGCTTGGCGCGTTCGGTAGGAACCATCGCTGCCCCCCAGTGCGTGCTGAACACCGTAGTGCGCTCAAGAGCCCATGGCCGCGGACAGGATTGCACTTATAACAGACAGAATATATCAAACGTGATAAGTCTTAGTAAACCGGTTCGGCAGGTATCTGCGCCCCTGCCCCCCCTGAATGTTTTGTTGATCGCGGACGAGGTGCTCCCGGCCTTTCGGCCATTAAGTTTGCCGGGCGTGTCTTGCCGGTATGCGGATTGCCCCACGTTTCTGGATTGTCCATCAGCGGGAGGCAGTTGTCAGGCGCCTGCTGTGGCGGATTTACCGGGCGGGAACTGGGTTTGAAGTCTGGGCGGACTGCGCGATCAGGCTCTTGAATGTTTCGGCGTCCAGTGTTTCGCGTTGCAGAAGTTCCGCGGCGACCAGATCGACTTGTGCGCGGTGTTGCTCCAGTATGCGCTTCGATTCCGCATAGGCCGCGTCCAGAATCTTCTTCACCTCCACGTCGATATCGCGCGCCGTCTGTTCGCTGCAATCGCGCTGCATCAACCCGTCGTTTGGGGCGGCAAGAAAGGATTCCTGGCGTTGTGCGCAGTGAACCAGGCCCACCGACTCTCCCATCCCATATGTGCAGACCATCTGGCGGGCAATAGCCGTGGCGTGTTCCAGATCATCCTCCGCGCCCGTCGTGATTTCACCGAACACAATCTCCTCGGATGCTCTTCCGCCCAGCAGACCCTTAATTTTGTCGATCAATTCCGCGCGGCTCATCAGGTACTGGTCGGCCTCGGGAAGTTGCAGCGTGTACCCAAGCGCCGCGCGTCCGTGGGGCACGATAGTGATTTTGCGAACCGCGCCGGCATGCTTGCTGTAAACCGCGACGACGGCGTGGCCGACTTCATGGTAGGCGACGCGCCGCTTGTCTTGCGCCGTCAGGCGCCGGCTCTTGCGTTCGGGGCCGGCCACGACTTTTTCCACCGCGGCTTCTAAATCATTCTGTCCGATCGTCGTTCCGTCATGACGTGCGGCCAGCAGGGCCGCCTCGTTGATGACGTTGGCTAAATCGGCGCCGGAAAATCCGGGGGTTTCCTGAGCGATCTTGTGCAGGTCAACGCCCGGGGCCATCGGCTTCCCCCGGCTGTGAAGCTTGAGAATTGCGTCGCGACCTTCCAGGTCAGGCGCATCCAACACGACTTGCCGGTCGAAACGTCCGGGCCGCAACAGCGCGCGATCCAGGACATCGGGCCGGTTGGTGGCCGCCAAAACTACGACACCGATGTTGGCTTCAAAGCCGTCCAGTCCGACCAGCAATTGATTGAGGGTTTGCTCCCTCTCATCGTTCACCGAACCGACATGCACGCCGCGCTGCCGCCCGATCGCGTCCAGCTCATCGATGAAAACGATGCACGGCGCGTGCCCTTTGGCCTGCTGAAACAGATCGCGAACGCGTGCGGCGCCGACGCCGACAAACATCTCCACAAATTCGCTGCCACTGATGGAGAAAAACGGCACTTTCGCTTCCCCCGCGACCGCTCGCGCCATCAGGGTCTTTCCCGTGCCGGGCGGGCCGACCAGCAGTATCCCCTTTGGAATTTTCGCGCCCAATGACTGGTAGCGCTCGGGAGACTTCAGGAACGACACGACCTCCTGCAGTTCGTACTTGGCTTCTTCGCAGCCCGCCACGTCGTTGAAGGTAACTTTGATGTCGGTATCCGCAACCAGTTTTGCTTTACTCGATCCAAAACTCATTACCGACTGGCCAATTCCTCGCATCCTGCGAGCCAGGAACAGCCATAGAAAGAACATCAAACCGATAGGAAGAATCCAAAACCATAAAATATCCGACATGAATCCGGGCTGGACACCGGTGAACTTCACGCCCGCCTTTTGCAAGTCGCGCACCAGGTCCGGATCGTCCACGCGCACGGTACGAAAGGCGAAAGCTTTCGAGGCGGCGGCAGGGCTCTGAGTTTTTTTGCTTTCTGCCGGGGACGGAGGCACATTGGGAGCTTTGCCTTCGGGCGTTTTGGCCGATTCATTTGTGGCCGGCGAACTGGTTTGAGAGGCCGTGGCGCTCCGCGGCTGGATCGTGCCATCGATTTCATTTTGTTTCACCGAGCAGGCAACTACCTCTCCATTCCGCACATAGTCCTTAAACTGGCTGTAAGGAATCGTCTGGTAGGCCATCGGCTGCCCGGCTTCCTGCCAAATCCAGAGCCCGGCGAGCATCAGCATCATGTACCAGAAAAACGGGCGCCATTGGGGCGGTGGCCATCCCGGAGTCTTCTTGCTTCGTGGTGTAGGGCGGGGTGATTTCATCTTGCTTCCACAAGAGCGTTGAACGTTGGCGCCGCCGGCGATGACCGGAGTCTCCGGCGATGACGACATACATACATATTCTAACTCTCAAAGCCCGCCGCAAGGGAGTATGTCGAAAGGTATATGGCGGCATCAAACGGAAGGTTGATTGAACTTTTTGGCCGGGCATGGCAATTTAATGCAGAGGTTCTCCATAGCCCTGATCCATGTGATTTTAAGGGCTTTGGAGGAATCGATAGGCCATATATGCGTTGAAGAAGGAGGTAGGGCGGAGGCAGGCATTTCCACCGGGAGTTCAGCGAATTGCCGTTCCGCGGAAGGCAGGGGTTCAAAATGTTCCGCCACAGTATACCGATCGGGCGAATTTTTGGCATCTCCATCGATCTCGACTACTCCTGGTTTCTGATCATCGGCCTGCTGGCGTGGATACTGGCCGTCAGCTACTTTCCGGCTCAATTGCCGAATTGGAGCACGGCCGGATACTGGCTGATGGGTGGTGTGACTGCGGTCATGCTGTTCGTCAGCGTATTGATTCACGAACTGGGACATTCCGTGGTCGCCAAGGGTTACGGGCTCTCGGTTCCCCGCATCACCCTGTTCATTTTTGGAGGGGTCTCCGAGATTGCTGCCGAACCCCCCAGCGCGGTCGCTGAATTCTGGATTGCGATCGTTGGACCGGTCACGAGCTTCGCATTGGCTGCCTTTTTCTGGGAAATCGAACCGTTTGTTGCCTTCTCACCAGCCCTGCTCGCTTTAGCCAAATACCTGGCATTGCTGAATCTGGTTCTCGGCGCGTTCAACCTGATCCCAGGCTTTCCCCTGGATGGGGGGCGCGTATTACGGGCTGTAGTGTGGCGCATCACGGGAAAATACCAGCAAGCCACCAGCACGGCGGCGGCTACGGGACGTTTTTTTGGTTTCTTTCTGATTTTTCTGGGTGTTTGGCAGGCTTTCGGCGGGAATTTAATCAATGGGCTGTGGATTATTTTTATCGGTTGGTTTCTGGAAAGTGCAGCGGGAAGCCAGCTTAAAGTCGCGGTTTTAAAAAATCTGCTTGGCGGACACAAAGTGGTGGACGCCATGAAGCGTGATTTCCCGAAGGTTTCGGGAGAGGCCACTCTGCAGGAGTTGGTGGACAAGCATGTTTTGACGCGAGGCGAGCGAAATTTCGTGGTGAATGGTTCGGACAGCCATTCCGGCATGGTCACGCTGGATGCCATCCAGGCTGTGCCGCGTGCCGCATGGCCGACAACTTCCGCTTTCCAGGCCATGGTGCCGCTGCAGAAGCTTGCTGCGACGAATTCGGAGGCTATGCTGTGGCCTGTGCTGGAGCAGATGGGCCGCGACGGCGTCAATCAGTTGCCCGTGGTTGACGGGAATCGAATTGTGGGAATTCTTTCGCGCGACGACATTCTTCATTATCTGCGTGTCCAGCAAATGTTTA
>Ga0307374_10015182_pt1 | contig 10388 bp, 10 predicted proteins | sample OX3MG_FD_202532 | JGI IMG/M metagenome (GOLD analysis project Ga0307374, IMG submission 202532) | Soil microbial communities from Risofladan, Vaasa, Finland - OX-3 | ecosystem: Environmental > Terrestrial > Soil > Coastal area > Acid sulfate soil | place: Finland: Risofladan, Vaasa | collected...
TAGCGAACATACGTTCGGTTTACAAGCGCCCAGATCAGGCGTTGCTCTGAAGGGAGCTCAGCAGGTTCTCCCCAGTTCGAATCCCTCCGTCGAGCAGCTTCAACGGCCTTAGGCGCCGAGGCGGGCCTCCAGCGCCTCGCGGGCCAGCTGTGAGACCGTCTTGCCTTCTTCCGCCGCAACCCGAGCAGCCCGGTCACGGACTGCAGCGGGGACTCGGAACGCGATTTGTGGTGAATGGGCCGGCGTGCCTGACAAAGAGGGGCGTCCACCGGTTCGTCGGACCTCCTCGACGATCGACTCGGCCACGGCTGAGGTAAGCCGGGTGCCGTCGGCCAGGCGGACGTCTTCGCGTTCGAGGTCGACGTCGGTCCCGATGGGAGTGTCGGCGCTGACCCGGGGTGCACCTCGCTTGGTCATGATGGCTCCTTCCGGTAGTGGGTGGGCATGACGTGGAGAACGAGCAGGACCGGTTCGGGGTCCTGATCGCCTTGGACCTCGACCGCGACGATCTCGAGTTCCCGGTCCCGCTCATCGACGCCAACCCACCGCCACGCGGGGCTGCCCTGTGAGGTAGTGACACCTGTCGTGGACACGTGAGCCAGCACGAAACGCACCGAGGCTTTTCCGATCCTGTGCCGACGTGCGGCCTGAGTGAATCGGATCTCCACTGCGGCCATTCTGTCAGACACAACCAGTTGTGTCAAGCATAACTGGTCCCTTGATCGTCGGGCATTGTCCGGGCGACTGGAAGCGAAAGGTCCGGATGGTATGCCGCCAGCAGGCGACGCCGGCATTGTCGGGACTCCCGTCGGCGATCCACTGAAGGACCTCCACCTGGCGTGCGTTCAATTGTGAGTTGGGGTGCGGCACGGCTCCTATGTAGTGGCCACATCGACACAACGCAACATCGAGTTCCGACTAGCGATTCGCCGCGGTCGCTGATCCGTTCGCCTGCGTCCGTGACGCAAGTACCCTGAGCGCAATCTCAACACACCGGTCTGCCCACTCCACAGCCTGGCGAGCCGTGCCAGGAGCAATGTCAGCCGGGTCGTACTCGGCCTTCGGCTTGAGTGCCACCAGTCGGGAAAGGTCCTTGGCCAGTGCAACACCATCGGCACCCGATTTCTTCAGCAATTCCAAGGCGTGGCCATGGGACTCGCCGGCAGAACGCTGGCCCGACCGAATGCCGGACACGACATCGCTCGCGTTGATGGCAGCATGGACGGCGGAGCTCGTGGCCGCGATCATCCGCCTTTGGCCGAGATCGTCCTTCGCTGAGGCCAAGAACTCCTCCGCCTTGTCGAGGTACTGCTTTGCCTGAGCGATCGTGACAGGCTTGGTCCTTGATGGCTGTTTAGGCAACGTGGTGTGCCTTCGGCTCGTTGACTTGCAGCTCTTGGAGCGTCTTTCCAAAGACGACGATGCCTTCTCGGCGGATGTCCTGCCATACGGGGCGGCGTGATCGGAGTCGCAAACTGACGTCGAACTCATCGACTTCCATGACTTCGACCTCGTTACCAGTCAGCCGTCGTGCCGATCGACGCCACTCGTCCAGGCCCTCGGACCACTCAGAACTGGCGTCGACGCAGCTTCCTCGGACCATGACAATGTCGACGTCACTTTCCCGGCCTGCCTCGCCTCGGGCAAATGACCCGAACACGATGATGCTGACTGGTGGTATCACCATCAACTTCGCCAATTCCCCGAGCTCCGAAAGTACTCGGTCACGGGACCGTGCCAGCGATCGAATGGCACGCGACGCCGCGTTTTCCTCGACAAGCTGGTACACCGTCGATGGTGGAATCTCGGTCCGATCGAGGATTCCCAGCGTGGCCAGCTCCGGAAGGATCCGCGATGTCTGGGCCAGGCTCACGCCCGAGAGCCGGGCGGCGGTGCGAACACTGAGCCCGGCAGTGGTCTCGGCGAAGACAGCCAGGAGCTTGCCTTGGGCACCAGGGATCACGGCTTCGACGGGTTGGCGGAAGTCCACGGGGTCCACCCTACCCCATGGCACTCATAAATGAAACGACTGTTCGATATATAAGACCCTGCGATCCATACGACTGGATGGGCCGTCACTGACACGCTGCATGTGCAATCCGAAATGCGTTTGGTTCTGACTGAAGCGGAACGTAATGAGGTCGAAGATCTCAGGGCTCACCACGGGAAATCCATCCGACTCCAGGTGCCGAGAGATCCATTGGCCGCCGGCGTGGGTCCATCGAGACTAATCACTGCACCGATTCACCAGCCGATCCTCTACCTGCGACCCATCGGCGGCAGCATCAGCCCGGCCTCCAGCGAGTCGGCCGCCTCCTGCGCCTGCGCATCGGTGTTGGCCGTGTACACCCGCAGCGTGACCGATGGGTCGGCGTGACCGAGCCGGTCGGCGACGGTCTTCGGGTTCAGCCCGGCCGCGAACAGCTGGGTCGCCGTGTAATGGCGCAGATCGTGCAGCCGGAAGTCCCACCGATCTGTCGCCGCCAGGTCGGCCCGGGTCACCTTGGGATTACTCTCACGCAGCTTCACCAGTGTCGGTTCTTCCATCCGGCGGCACAGCCGGTTGAACGCCCGCGTCACCGAGTCCGGATGAATCGGTTCGGCGCCGTCGACGTCCGGGCTGAAGATGTACGCGCTGTCGGGAAGCCTCACCTTCGCCATCTCCGCGTCGGCACTCGCCCGGGCGTGCCGGTCGGCGAGGACTGCCACTGCGTTCTTTCCGAGCAAGAGGCGCCGCGCCTGGTGGCTCTTCGGAGACTTCGCCCCGATGCCTTCGCCTGTCTGCCAGATCGCCTGGTTGATGTTGACGGCGGAGCCTTGCCAGTCCACGTCGGACCATCGCAGCCCGCACAGCTCGCCCCGGCGCATGCCGGTCAGTGCCAGCACGGTTATGACGGCCGCGATCTCCGGCGCTCGCGTCTCCGGCCGGGCGGCCTCGCCGATCAATGCCGTGACCTGTTCCGGCGACGGGACGTTCATCTCCGCCCGCCGGAGCTTTGGGGGCGTGGCGTCCTCGGCAACGTTGGTCGCCACCCATCCCCACTTGCGGCCTTGGCGGAGCGCCGCGCTGATCTGCCGGTGGATGTGGTGCACGGACCGGCCGCCGAGCCCCGAGGCGAGCTGGTCCGCGTAGAACCGGTCGAGATCGTGGGCCGTCAGCTTGTCCAGCCGCTTCGATCCGAGCGCCGGTCCGATCCGCTTGGCGACGATCCGCCGGTACCCGTACAGCGTCGTGGGCGCCCGGCCCATCCGTTCGATGTGCGCGATGTACTCGTCAAGCAGTGCACTGAGCGTCGAGCTACTCCCGCCAAGCTTTCCCCTCTCAACCTCGGCGACGAGCGCGGCGAGCTGCTTCGCCGCCTCGCGCTTGCCGGCACCGGGTTCGAGGCGGGGTGCGGTGTAGGTCCGGCTCACCTGCCGGGGCTTGCCCGTGACCGGATCGTCGCCGATGTAGGCGCGCAATTGCCAACGGCCCGGTGATCGCTCCCGCATGGTTCCCGCCATGTCCGCAGGCTAGGACATTACTAGGACTGTGGGCAAGCGGCTTGGACATAAGTCCTGCGCCCACGGCAGGAATCGAACCTGCGACCTGCGGTTTAGGAAACCGTCGCTCTATCCCCTGAGCTACGTGGGCGGGTGTGAACGCGACGTTGATGGGGACCCAATCGGTCAGCACCGTCTCTCGTTCAACGCCCATCGTAGGCCGCGAAGGCCGACCATCTCTGTTACCAGTGCGTCCAAGGACCGGACGCCCACCGTCGGCACACCGATCACTCAGAACGGACCGCTCAGCTCCCCCAGGGACGCGGTGAGACGCAGGTTCTCGGAGTAGTCGACCGGGCAGGCGATCACCGAGACGGTGTCGGCCGCCAGCGCCTCCTGGAGGGCAGGGAGGAGCTGGTCGGCCGCCGTGATCCGGTAGCCGCGGGCCCCGAAACTCACCGCGTAGGCCACGAAATCCGGGTTGGTGAATTCGATCGCCGTCGCATGGCCGATCTCCATTTCCATCTTCCATTTGATGAGGCCGTAGGCATCGTCGACCCACACCAGGATGGTGATCGGCACCTTCTCGCGAAGAGCCGTCTCGATCTCCTGGGAGTTCATGAGGAACGCCCCGTCGCCGACCGCCGCCAGTACCTTGCAATCTGGTCGGGCCAGCTTCGCCCCGATGGCGCCCGGCACCGAGAACGCCATGGTCGACAGCCCGTTCGAAATGAGGCAGGTGTTCGGCTCGTAGGTGGGGTACAGTCGGGCCATCCACATCTTCACCGCACCGGTGTCCGCCAGAACGATGTCGTGGCGCTCGAGGGCAGCCCGGGTGTCGGCCACCACTCGCTGGGGTATGAGCGGAAAACTGTTGTCGGTGGCACCTCGCTCCAGCTCCTCGGCCAGCAGCCTGCGGATGGTTTCCCCGCTGGCCGCGGGATCGAAACGACGATTGGTCGCCTTCGACAGCGCGTCGAGGGTCCGGCCGAGGTCCGCCTGAACTCCGACCTCGACGGCGTAGTGATTGTCGACTTCGGCCGGGAACCGGCTCAAGTGGAGTATCCGCTTGTCGGCACTCGGATTGATCCGGACCGGGTCGAACTCCTGCAACTCATAGCCGACGGAGACGATCACATCCGCCTCATCGAACCCGAAGTTGACATAGTCGTGTTGCATGAAGCCCACCGCACCAAGCGCATTCGGATGGTCGTCGGGGAAGACTCCCTTCCCGTGGAAGGTGGTGGCGACCGGCACGCCCAACTGTTCGGAGAACCGGATGAGCGCTTCGCCGGCCCCGGCCCGGGCCGCGCCATGCCCGGCCAGCACCACTGGGTGGTGGGCACCGAGAAGCACCTGAGCCGCCCGGTCGATCTGCGACTGCGACGGTTCGTCGGTCCGGGGGATACTGACGGGCAGGGGAACCAACGGGGCCGGGGTGGCCATCGACTCCACGTCCTCGGGCACCGCCAGATACGCCGCCCCCGGTCGCTCGGTCTGGGCCAGCTTGAACGCCTTGCGCATCATCTCCGGTACCGCCCCGGGGGTGGGGATCAACGCTGCCCATTTGGTCACCGGGTCGAACATCGAGACCAGATCGACGCTTTGGTGAGACTCCTTGTAGATCCGGTTGAGACCGACCTGGGCGGAGATGGCCACCATCGGGGTGCTGTTGGTGGTGGCGTCTGCCGTCCCCAGGAGCAAGTTGATGGCACCGGGGCCGAGGGTTGACGAGCACACCCCGGCCTGGCAGGTGATCCGACCGTAGATCTCCGCCATGAACGACGCCGCCTGTTCGTGCCGGACCAAGATGTACCGGATCGACGGTGAACGCGCAATAGCCTCGGTGAAGAGGATGTTCTCCTCACCCGGGATCCCGAAGACGAATTGCACGCCCTCGTTCTCGAGACACCGCACCAGGAGATCCGCAACCGTGGGTTCGTTTTGGCTCACCACCCGATGGTAGGCGGATCGATTGGACCCGGCATCCGGGGCTCCGCTGCGCTGTCAGACTGAGCGGAAGCACCGCCTGACCAATTGAGGACACTCGGAAGGGAGGGGTATGAATCAGACGCCGTTCACCACGATGGTGGGATGCAACGTGCCTATTCAACTCGCCGGGATGGGCAGCATCTCCACCCCGGAGTTGGCGGCCGCGGTGTCAAATGCCGGTGCATTGGGCATGGTGAACCTTTCGACTGTCGCGGTCGGGGACATTTCCGGCGTTTTCGACGATCTGGACGGCCGGACGTCCCGTCCAGTCGGTGCCAACTTCTTGATGCCTTTCCTGGACGACTCCGCCGTCGATCTGGCTGCCCGCCGGTGCCGGCTCATCGAGTTCTTCTACGGAGATCCCTTGCCGAAGCTGGTCGACCAGGTACACACGGCGGGAGCGCTGGCCGCGTGGCAGGTCGGCTCGATCGAGGAAGCTCGCTCCGCCGCCGACGCGGGGTGCGACCTGCTCATCTCTCAAGGGTGCGAGGCCGGTGGCCATGTCCGGGGCACCATCGGGATGCTCTCCCTGCTGACTGGAGTCCTCGACATCGTCGACATCCCGGTCATCGCCGCCGGTGGGATCGGCGACGGACGGGGCATGGCGGCGGCATTGGCCGCGGGAGCCTCCGGTGTCCGAATCGGTACCCGCTTCGTCGCCGCGGAGGAATCGCCCGCCCACCCTCGCTATATCGAAGCGCTGATCGCCGCCGGCCCCGGCGACACCACGCTGACCACCGCCTTTTCCGTCATGTGGCCCGACGCACCGCATCGGGTTCTTTCGAGTTGCGTCGACGCGCTGGCTGTCTACACCGGAGACCGGGTTGGCCGAAGCATGGTCGCCGGATCACCGGTCGACCTGCCCCCCGGGGCGGTCGTGCCACCCGATATCCACACCACCGGGACCATCGAGGCCATGCCGCTCTACGCCGGCCAATCGGTGGGAGCCGTGCGTCGTCGAGAATCCGCCAGGCGGATCATCGAGGATCTCGTCACCACCGCGGATGCCTGTCTGGGTCGGTCCGCCGCGCACCATGGTAGGTCAATCGCCCCATGATGCGTCCGGTCACGGTTCTGCAGACCTGACCTACAGTTGGCAGAGTCGAGTGCACCGACGGGGTGGCGCAGGGCGTGGCTCCGCAGGAAAGGTTGCCGCATGAACTCTGCCGAGACATCGGAATACCCGATCATCCTCTTCGATATCGACGGCACCCTGATCATCACCGGTGGTGCCGGTGCCGAATCGTGGCGGGAGGCATTCGACCAGTTGTACGGGATCCCGGCCGACATCGGCGAATTCACCGACACCGGGATGACCGATCCGGAGGTTGGACGAAAGACCTTCGAGGCGGTCCTCCACCGCAAGCCGAGCCGCGCCGAATTCAGCAAACTGCTCGAGCGGCGCCTGCACTATCTCTATGCCGCGGTGGCCGAATCCAAGCACTACCGGGTACTCGACGGGGTGGAGGAGCTTCTCCCCGAATTGATCGACGCGGGTTACCTCCTCGGTATCGTGACCGGCAATGTCGAAGCCGCCGCCCATGTGAAGCTGCACCGGGCCAAGCTCAACCGTTTCTTCTCGTTCGGAGGCTATGGCTCGGACTCCACTGACCGGGGGAAGCTCACCAACGTCGCCCTCCAACGGGCCAGCCTGGTCTTTGGCGATCCGGTGAGCGCCGACCAGTGTCTGGCCGTGGGAGACACCCCCCACGACGCCGACGGCGCCCATGCCGCCGGCATCAAATGCGTGGGAGTGGCCAGCCACAACTTCAACGCCGACCAGCTGCGTGAGGGCGGTGCCGACTATGTCATCAACTCACTCACCGAGGGGCTCCCCCTCTGACCGGCGCCGCACAATTCGATCGCAATCTAGGATCGTGACCCGATGACGCGTCGCCGATGCGTCGAGGCTGAGGGAGGATTGCATTGTCCAGCGAGGAACTCCATGCCCCCCGCGAGCGGCTGACACCCGAGACCATCGCAATCCATCAAGCCACCGTCTCGCTGACCGAGGAACTGGAAGCGATGGACTGGTACCGTCAGCGCGCCGACGACTGCGATGATCCCGAACTGAAGGCCATCCTCATCCACAACATGACCGACGAGATGGAGCACGCCGCCATGCTGGTCGAGTGGCTGAGGCGCAACGTGCAAGAGTGGGACGTCGAACTTCGGAGGTTCTCCAAAACCAAGGGATCAATCGCCGGGTCCGGGGACTGAGCCGCCGAGGCTGCGAGGCCGAACGACCTCGGAGAAATGGCGTTGGGTCCTATGGGTGACCGGAGGCCGAGGCGACAGCATCGGCCACGCTCTCGTGAACCGGGAAGATCTCTGTCAGCTGGGTGATCTTGAATATCTTGAGGACCTTTGCCTGAACACAGGCCAGGTGCACCGACCCGTCTTTGCTCAGGGCCTTCTTCCGAGCTCCGACGAGAGCTCCCAGTCCTGTCGAGTCGATGAAGTCGACGCCGGCCATGTCGATGATCAAGTCGACCTGATCTTGGGCGATCAGATCATCGAGTTTCTCCGTGAGCTGAGGAATGGTGGAGAGGTCGATCTCCCCCTGGGCAACCACAACGGTGGCCAAGCCTTCCGTGCGAGTAGCCAAACTCAAGTCGGCCGAGCCTTCCTCCATCTACCGCACGCTCCTTGACGTTCACGCCGTGAAGAATGGCCCCAAAGTGATTTCAATCTCGCCATGCTCGGCACCGCCATCCTAACATGGCGCTGCCGCCGGCCATCCTTGGTCAATTGCCGTCTACCCGGCTCTTTACGCTCTAGGAAACCATTTGTAAGGTGGACAAATGGTCGAACCGGCCAATGGCCCGGCTGTGCAAAGGAGAGCCGAAACCGTCGGCGAGCTGCTTGCCGCCAGCGGTGAGGTGGGCCGCGATATGTCAGCGGTTGACTGGGCTGCAACTCCACTGGGTGTCCCCGATGTGTGGCCGGAAAGCCTGATCGGAGTCCTACGCCTTCTCATGGGCTCACGCTTCCCGATGTGGATGGCGTGGGGCCCTGAGTTGACGTTTTTCTGCAACAACGCCTTTCGCCGCAACACCCTCGGGAACAAGTACCCGTGGGCGTTAGGAAGACCCGCTTCCGACGTATGGGCCGAAGTCTGGGGAGACGTTGGCCCCCTCGTTGAGCAGGCGATGACCACCGGCGTGGCGACCTGGGACGAAGGGATGTTGCTCTTCCTCGAGCGCAACGGCTACGAAGAGGAGACCTACCACACCCTCTCCTACAGCCCGCTGGACGACGGCGAGGCCCGCACGGTCGGCATGTTGTGCGTAGTCAACGAAGTCACCGACCAGATCATCGGCGAGCGCCGGATGTCGATACTGATCGAATTGGGATCCGGGCTGACAAAAGCAGAATCAGAGTCCGATGTCTTGGCCGCACTCGACGGCCGACTCAGCGCCGAGCCGCGCACGTTTCCGTTCACCCTCATGTACCTGTTCGATGACGACGGGAACCGCGCCCGTCTGGCCTGCTCCCCGGGAATCAAGGCGACCCATCCGGTAGCACCGCGAGTAATCGAGATGTCAGACGAGAATCCTCGGTGGCCGGTGGCGGCCATGGCCGCCGGTGACACCGTGATCATCGAGGACCTCGCCAGACGTTTCCCGTCCGTGCCGCTCGGCGCCCAGGACAAGACTCCGACCCAGGCCCTGGGGGTGCCTCTGCCGCAGCGAGGTCACGCTTTTCCGTACGGGTTCCTTGTCTTCGGACTGAATCCCTACCTGCCGGTGGACTCCGGCTATACCGGATTTCTGCACCTGATAGCCGGGCAGGTGGCGGCCAGCATCACCCGGGCACGGGCCTTCGAGTTCGAGCGGGTGCGCACGGCGGAATTGGCCGAGCTGGATCGGGCCAAGACCGCATTCTTCACCAACATCAGTCACGAGCTTCGTACACCCTTGACGCTGCTCCTCGGGCCGGCGACCGACGCCCTTGCCGACAGGGACAGTCCCCTGCCGGCAACCCAGCGCGCTCGTGTCGAAGTGATGCACCGCAATGCCGCGAGGCTGCTCAAGCTGGTCAATGTCCTCCTCGACTTCTCCCGGCTCGAAGAAGGGCAGGCCGAACCGAAGTTCGAGGCTCTGGACTTGGCCCGTTTCACCGCCGATGTGGCGAGCATGTTCAGTTCCGCCGTCGAGCTGGCGGGACTCACCTTTACCGTCGACTGCCCCCCGTTGGACGAACCTGTCTACGTTGATCCGGACATGTGGACCAAGATCGTGTCCAACCTGCTTTCCAACGCGTTGAAGGCGACCTTCGTCGGGGGTATCACGATCCGACTGTCCGCCCGCGATGGGAAAGCCGTCCTGGACGTCACTGACACCGGGATCGGGATCGAGCCGAAAGAACTGGACCGTCTGTTCGAACGCTTCCACCGAGTCACCGGTGCCCACTCGCGGAGCCATGAAGGGTCGGGAATCGGGCTGGCATTGACGGCCGAGCTGGTCGACCTTCACCGGGGGACGATCGTGGCCGAAAGCGTACCGAGCCGAGGCACTCGATTTTCGGTGCGGGTACCCCTTGGGATGGCCCATCTCCCGGCCGAGCAGATCCTCCTCGCCCCAACCGGTGGAGCGACCAGTATCTTTCGGGAGACCGAGGGTTTCCTGGCCGAATCATCCCGTTGGCTCGACTATGAAGCCAGGTCTCGTACCACCGGCACGACTCCCCCACTTCCGACACCCACGGACGCCATCGAAGATCGATTGAGGGTGTTGGTTGTCGACGACAACCTCGATATGCGGGAGTACATCGTCGGACTGCTTGCCGACCATTACTCCGTCGAGACTGCGCCGGACGGAGTTGTCGCCCTGGAGATGGCGCGTGCGTCTCCACCGGATCTGGTGCTCACCGACGTGATGCTCCCCGGCCTCGACGGGTTCGGCCTCCTT
>Ga0307374_10015184_pt1 | contig 10387 bp, 6 predicted proteins | sample OX3MG_FD_202532 | JGI IMG/M metagenome (GOLD analysis project Ga0307374, IMG submission 202532) | Soil microbial communities from Risofladan, Vaasa, Finland - OX-3 | ecosystem: Environmental > Terrestrial > Soil > Coastal area > Acid sulfate soil | place: Finland: Risofladan, Vaasa | collected...
CCAGGCCGCCTACTCCTCCTCCAAGGGCGGCGTGGTCGGCATGACCCTGCCCGTGGCCCGGGACCTGGCGGCCATCGGGGTGCGGGTCAACACCATCCTGCCCGGGCTGATCGACACGCCCATCTACGGGGCGGGAGACTTTGCCGATCAGTTCAAGGAGCGCCTGGGCGCCGGCGTGCTCTTCCCCAAGCGGCTGGGCAAGTCCTCCGAGTTCGCCACCATGGCCGTCGAGCTGCTCACCAACAACTACATGAACGCCGAGAGCATCCGCCTGGACGCCGGCATCCGGATGCAGCCCAAGTAGCCCTCCGGCCCCTTGGCCGGGCGCCGGCCGGTGTGACCCAAGACGTGACCGGGAACGGGCCGGGCCCTCGTAGTGTTGGGAACCGGAACGAGGAGGTTTCGTCTTGGCCGAGCAGTTCGACATCGTGGTCGTGGGCGGAGGACCCGGCGGCTACGCCGCTGCCCTGTACGGAGCGAATGCCGGCCTCTCCATTGCCGTGGTCGAGGCCGATAAGGTCGGCGGCACCTGCCTGCACCGGGGCTGCATCCCGGCCAAGGAGTTCCTGGAGACGGCCTCGGTATTTCGCACCGTCAGTGGATCCGACGCCTTCGGGGTCAAGGCCGGAGCGCCGGACCTGGACTTCTCCGTCAGCCAGGGTCGCAAGGCCAAGGTGGTCGACGGCCTGTGGAAGGGCCTGGCCGGCCTCATGAAGTCGCGGAAGATCAAGACCTTCGAGGGCTCCGGTCGCCTCGACGGGGACGGCGTGGTCCGGGTCGATGACGGTACGGAGTTGATCGGCACCCACACCGTCCTGGCCGCCGGCTCGATCCCCCGCACCCTGCCCGGCTTCGAGGTCGACGGCCGCTATGTCATGACCTCGGATGAGGTCCTGATGCTGGAGTCGCTGCCCGCTTCGGTGGCTGTCATCGGTGGCGGCGCCATCGGTTGTGAATTCGCCTCCATGATGTCGGACCTGGGCACCCAGGTCACTGTTCTGGAAGCCCTGCCCCAGATCCTCACCGGCTGTGACAAGGAAGCCGTCGACGTCGTGCTGCGCTCCTTCAAGAAGCGGGGCCTGGACGTTCGCACCGGCGTCACCGTTCACGGGCACACGCCCGATGACAGCGGCACCACCGTCAGCTTCGGAGACGGTGAGTCCGTCCACGTCGAGGCGGTGGTCATGTCGGTGGGGCGGGCGCCCCGCAGCGCCTTCCTGCTCGGTGAGGGCACCGGCGTCGCCTTGGACGAGCGGGGGTACGTGCCGGTCGACGGCCACCTGCGCACCTCCGCCCCTGGCGTCTACGCCGTGGGCGATCTGGTGTCGGTCCCGGGCCTGGCTCATCCCCAGCTGGCCCACGTGGGCTTTGCCGAGGGGATCAACGTGATCAAGGACATCCTGGGCGAACCGGTCGTCCCCATCGACTATCTCCGGGTCCCGTGGTGCATCTACTGCCACCCGGAGGTGGCCTTCTGCGGGCTGACCGAGGAGGCGGCCCGTAATGCCGGCTACGAGGTGGTTACCAAGAAGATGCCCGTCGGTCACAACGGCCGGGCCATGATCCTGGGGGAGGCCGAGGGCATGATCAAAGTGGTGGCCGTCAAGGGCCCGGACGGCCGGGCCGGACAGGTCCTCGGCGTGCATATGGTCGGTCCCTGGGTCACCGAGCAGCTCGGACAGGCCTACCTCTCGGTCAACTGGGAGGCGACCGTGGACGAGGTGGCATCCTTCATCCAGCCTCATCCGACTCTCTCCGAGGTATTCGGTGAGACGATGCTGGCCCTGACCGGTAGGGGGTTGCACGGCTGATGTCCGACGTGACGATGCCCCAGTTGGGAGAGACGGTCACCGAGGGGACCATCACCCGCTGGGCCAAGGCGATAGGAGACCGGATCGAGGCCGATGAGGTCCTCTTCGAGGTCTCCACCGACAAGGTTGACTCCGAGGTGCCTTCCCCGGCTGCCGGCTTCCTGTCCGAGATCCTGGTCCCCGAAGGCGAGACAGTCGACGTCGGCACCCGCCTGGCCGTGATCAGCGACCAGCCCGGCGGCCCCGGCGCCGCCGAAGCCCCGGCCGCGCCCGAGTCCGCCGAGCCGGCAGCCGAGGCGCCGGCGCCCGAGGAGGCTCCGCCGGCCTCGGCACCCGCCCCGCCTGCGGCAGCCCCTGCCCCTGCCCCGCCGGAGGCAGGCTCTTCCGATAACGGACCCGGGGACCGCGTCCTCTCGCCCGTGGTCCGCCGGCTGTTGAACGAGAACGGACTGGACCCGTCCCAGATCGACGGCACCGGGGTGGGCGGACGCATCACCCGCGCCGATGTCCTGGCCGCCGTGGACCGCCAGGGCCGGCCCGCCGCCGGCAGCCAGCCCGCCCCGGCGGCACCGCCCGCCCCGGCCCCGGCTGCGCCCGCCCCGGCCCCGGCTGCGCCCGCCCCGGCCCCGGCTGCGCCCGCCCCGGCCCCGGCTGCGCCCGCCCCGGCCCCGGCTGCGCCCGCCCCGGCCCCGTCCGCACCGGTCCCTTCGCCGGCCACCACGCCCGAGGGCGACGACGAGATCGTGCCCTTCACCAACATCCGTCGTCGCACGGCCGAGCACATGGTGCGATCAAAGGCCACCAGCGCGCACACCTTCACCGCCGTGGAGGTCGACTTCCATGCCGTGGATCAGGCTCGAGGGCGGGTGCAGGAGTCCTTCCGGGCGACGGAGGGCTTTTCCGTCTCCTATCTGCCGTTCATCGCCCGGGCCGTCATCGACGCCATCGGGGACTACCCGAGGATCAACGCCTCGGTCGGGGAGGACCAACTCATCATCCACAAGCGGGTCCATCTGGGCGTGGCCGTGGACCTCGATCTGGAGGGGCTCATCGTCCCGGTCATCAGGGACGCCGATTCCAAGCGGCTGCGGGCCATCGCCAGGGAGGTGCGGGACCTGGCCGATCGGGCCCGGACCCGGCGGCTGTCCGCCGATGAGATAGCCGGGGGCACCTTCACCATCACCAATCCCGGCCCGTTCGGGACGATGATGACGGTGCCGATCATCAATCAGCCCCAGGTGGCCATCATGTCCACCGACGGCATCAAGCGCCGGCCGGTGGTGGTGGAAACCGCCGACGGCGGTGAGGGGATCGTCATCCACCCGGTGGGATTGATCGGCCTGTCCTACGACCACCGGGCCATCGACGGCGCCTACGCCTCCGCCTTCCTGGCCCGGTGTCGGGAGTACATCGAGACGCGGGACTGGGCACAGGAACTGTGAGCGAGCCGGCGCCGACGGCGCCCGGGCGCCAGCGCGGCCCGACCGCGCCTTTGAGCGTGCGGTGGCTGGGCCGGGTCCGCTATCGCGACGCCCACGGCCTCCAGCACGCCTTCCACGCCGGGACCTCCCGCCACCTGCTCCTGATGGAGCACCCAGCCGTGTATACGCTGGGGGTTCGGGCCGACCTTTCCCATCTCCTGGCCGAGCCGGAGTCGGTGGGGGCCGAGCTGGTCCGCACCGACCGGGGCGGGGACATCACCTATCACGGCCCGGGCCAGCTGGTCGGGTACCCGATCCTGGACGTGCCCTCGGGTCCGGGCGCCGTTCCCGCTCATGTCCATGGCGTCGAGCAGGTGGTCATCGACACCCTGGCCGGCTTCGGGCTGGTGGCAGGGAGGCTGGAGGGTTTCCCGGGGGTGTGGGTGGATCCCGCCGGGCCGGGGCCTCGCAAGATCGCCGCCGTCGGCATCCGCATCACCCGGGAGCGCTCCATGCACGGCTTCGCTCTCAACGTCGATCCGGACATGGCGATGTTCGGCCACATCGTGCCGTGCGGTATCGCCGATCGGCCGGTGACGTCCATGGCGGCGGAGGGGCTCCGGGCCAGCATGAAGGAGGTGGTGGCGGCCCTGACCGTTCAGGCCGCCCGGCATTGGGGTCCGGCGGTGGAGGTGGCCGAGGCGGCCTGGACGGTGCCGGCCGCGCCCGCCCGTCCAACCCCGGGCCGCCCCGACACCCCGGGGACGGTGGCGCTCAGCGACCGCAAGCCGTCGTGGCTGCGGGTGAAGGCGGACATGGGCCCGGACTACCGGCACATCCGCTCGGTCATGCGCAGCCACGGCCTCGTCACCGTGTGCGAGGAAGCGGGCTGTCCCAACATCTTCGAGTGCTGGGCCGATGGCACCGCCACCTTCATGATCAACGGGGAGCGCTGCACCCGGGCCTGCGGCTTCTGCCTGGTGGACACCCGCCGTCCTTTCGCTCCCGACTCGGATGAGCCGAAGCGGGTGGCCGAGGCGGCCGCCGGCATGGGCCTGGCCCATGTGGTCGTCACCGCCGTGGCTCGGGACGATCTGGCCGACGGGGGAGCGGCTGGCTTCGCCGCCACCATCGAGGAGATCCGCCGGCTGCGGCCGGGGACGAACGTGGAGGTTCTGATCCCTGACTGCAAAGGGGATCCCGCTTCTTTGGGGGCGATCTTTTCCGCCCGCCCCGATGTGCTCAACCACAACCTGGAGACGGTGCTGCGGCTGCAGCGGGCCGTGCGGCCCTCGGCCTCTTATGCCCGGAGCCTGGCCGTCCTGGCCCGGGCCAGGGCGGCGGGGCTAACGGTCAAGTCCGGCCTCATCCTCGGCCTGGGGGAGACCGCCGAGGAGGTCGAGCAGGCTCTCTACGATCTGCGCTCGGTCGGCGTCGACATCGTGACCCTGGGCCAGTACCTGCGGCCCACCGCCGCCCACCTGCCTGTAGCCCGGTGGTGGACCCCGGCCGAGATCGACGCCGTGGGCGACGCCGCCCGGGCTTTGGGTTTCGCCCACGTCGAGGCGTCCTCGCTGACCCGGTCCAGCTACCACGCCCGCCAGGGCGCCGCAGCCGCCTCCGGGTCTCAACCGGTCGCTCTGCTGTCCCGGAGCGCGGGATGAGCGCCCGCGCCGAGCGCATGGACCGGGTCCGATCGGCCATGGCGGCGGCCGGAGTGGACGCCCTGCTCCTGTCCCTGGGGGCCGATCTGCCCTGGATCACCGGCTATGAGGCCATGCCCCTGGAGCGCCTGACCATGCTGGTCCTGCCGGCCGACGGCCCGGCCACCCTGGTGGTGCCCCGGTTGGAGGCGCCCCGGGTGCGGGAGGAAGCGGATCTGTTCGCTTTGCTGCCCTGGTCCGATGGGGAGGATCCCTTCGCCCTGGCGGCCGGACTGGTGGGCGGGCGCCGGCGCCTGGCCGTGTCCGACCGGGCCTGGTCATCGGCCCTGCTGCGCCTCCAATCCGAACTCCCCGGCGCCACCTGGGCCGTGTCCTCGGCCGTGACCGGTCCGGTCCGGGCCGTCAAGGACCAGGCCGAGGTGGCCTGCCTGCGGGCGGCGGCCGAAGCGGCCGACCGGGTGGCGGCGGCGCTGCAGGCGGGGGAGATCCCGCTGATCGGCCGGACCGAGGCGGCCGTATCGGCCGAGATCGGCGCCCGCCTTCGGGCCGAGGGCCACCACCGGGTCAACTTCGCCATCGTCGGGTCCGGGCCCAACTCGGCCAGTCCCCACCACGAGCCGGGCGAGCGGATAATCAGCGCCGGCGAAATGGTCGTCTGCGACTTCGGCGGCGTCCTTTCCCTCGACGGCGGCCCGGGCTACTGCTCGGACATCACCCGCACGGTCGTCACTGGGACCCCGACGGCCGAGATGGCCGAGCTCTACCAGGTGCTCCATGCCGCCCAGGCGGCGGCGGTGGCGGCGGCGGTCACGGGGGCCTCCTGTCAGGACGTGGATCGGGCCGCCCGAGCGCCCATCACCGCGGCCGGCTACGGGGACGCTTTCATCCACCGCACCGGGCACGGGATCGGCCTGGAGGAACACGAGGACCCCTATGTGGTGGAGGGCAACGCCACGCCTCTGGCCCCTGGCCACGCCTTTTCCGTCGAGCCCGGCATCTACCTGGCCGGCCGCTTCGGGGCCCGCCTGGAGGACATCGTGGTGGCCACCGAGGGCGGTCCTGACCCCCTCAACCGGGCTGACCACGGTCTGGCCGAGGTGGCCTGAGCGCTCCCACGGTTGTCTCCGCCACCGCCCGTGGCGGCCCCGGGACCGACATTCTCCTGGCGGCACCGGGCGCCATCTGTCAACATTCAATGCCTGTCAGGGCTTCCTGCCAGGGCGCGGAGGAGTAGGGCATGGATGGTTCCGCGGGCGGACGTCCCGATGAGGAGCCCGTCGAGGACCGGCTCAGGGAACCCCTGGAGCTGGTGCGCGCCGCTCTCGACTCCGACCCCGGCGCCGGCCTGGAGGCGGTGGCCAGGCTGAGGCCGCTGGTCGACGCCTGGGAGGACCGCCAGGTCGAGCAGGCCCGGGACCAGGGCTGGAACTGGGCCGAGATCGCCAAGCGCCTGGGCCGGCACCGCCAGGCCGTGCACCGCGAGTACGCCCGGCGCAACCGGCCCGAGCCAGGCCAGCTCCGCCAGGGCGCCTGACGTCCCGGGCCCCGGCCCGGCCGCCCCTCAGCGGGCGACGAAGTACTTGGCCTGGGGGTGGTGGCAGATGATGGCCAGGGTGGACTGCTCGGGATGGAGCTGGAACCCGTCGCTGACCTCGACCCCGATGCGCTCGGCCTCCAACAGCTCGGCCACCTTGGCGTTGTCCTCCAGGTCCGGGCAGGCCGGATAGCCCCACGAGTAGCGCCCGCCCCGGTACTGCTGGCGGAACAGGCCACCCAGACTCGGCCCGTCCTCGTCCACGAAGCCCCACTCCTCCCGGATGCGCTTGTGCCACAGCTCGGCCAGGGCCTCGGCCATCTCCACGGACAGGCCGTGCAGCATGAGGTAGTCCTGGTACTTGTTCTCGGCGAAGAGACGCGCCGTCTCCTCCGACGCCCTCGACCCCATGGTCACCAGGTGGAGGGCGGCCCAATCCTCCTCCCCTGACGCCGTCGACCGGAAGAAGTCGGCGATGCACAGGAACGGCTCCCGGCGCTGGCGGGGGAAGGAGAAACGCATGCGCTCACCGGTGCGGGACTCGTCCTTCCACACGATGAGATCGTTGCCGTCGGCATTGACGGCGAAGTATCCGTACGCCACGGCCGGCACCAGCACCCCTCCGGCCTTGGCCTTGTCCAGCTCGGCCCGCAGGCTGGGCCGGATGCGGTCCTTGAAGTCCCCGTCCGCTTCGCCCTTCTCGGGCCGGAAGCCCCACTGGTTGCGGAACAGCGAGGTCTCGTTGATGAACCCCGCCACTTCATCGACCGATATCCCCTTCACCACCCGGCTGCCGACGAAGGGTGGCGTGTACACCCGGTTGTCCGCCGCCACCTCGGGCGAGCGGACCGGCAGCGCCTCGTCGGGCAGGGCGGTGGCGGCATCAGTTTCGCTCTTGCGGGGCGGCAGTATCCGCTCGGACAGCTTGCGACCGAAGTCGGCATCCTCCTCCCCGGTGCGCTTGAGCTCCATGAGCCGGTCCATGGTGCGCAGTCCTTCGAAGGCGTCGCGACCGTAGAAGAGACGCCCTTCATAGACCTGGCGCAGGTCACGTTCCACATAGGTCCTTGTCAGGGCGGCCCCGCCCAGCAGTACGGGCATCCCCGACAGGCCGCGGCTGTTCAGCTCCTGCAGGTTCTCGCGCATGATCAGGGTGCTCTTGACCAACAGGCCGCTCATGCCGATGGCATCGGCGCCCACCTCTTCAGCCTTGGCCAGGATGTCGGTGAGGGGCACCTTTATCCCGAGGTTGTGGACCTGGTAGCCGTTGTTGGTGAGGATGATGTCGACCAGGTTCTTGCCGATGTCGTGGACGTCGCCCTTGACCGTGGCGAGGACCACCTTGCCCTTGCCACCGTCCCCGGTCTTCTCCATGTGCGGCTCGAGATAAGCCACCGCCGTTTTCATGGTCTCGGCCGACTGCAGCACGAACGGCAGCTGCATCTGGCCCGACCCGAACAACTCCCCGACCACCTTCATGCCCTCGAGCAGGACGTCATTGACGATGGCCAGGGCGGCCAGACCGTTGTTCAAGGCCTCATCCAGGTCCTCGGTGAGGCCGTTGCGGTCCCCGTCGATGATGCGGGCCCTGAGCCGTTCCTCGACCGGCCAGCCGCTGCGGTCCTCCTTTTCGTGGGCGCCGCTGGCGACCCCCTCGAAGAGGCCCAGCAGCTCCTGCAACGGGTCGTAGCCCTCGCGCCGGCGGTCGTAGATCAGGTCCAGGCAGACCTCGACGTGATGGGGATCGATGCGGTTGAGGGGCATGATCCGGGCCGGGCTGACCATGGCTGCGTCCAGGCCCGCCTCCTGGGCCTCGTGCAGGAAAACCGAGTTGAGGACATGGCGGGCGGCCGGATTGAGGCCGAAGGAAACGTTGGAGACGCCCAGACTGGCGTGCACGCCCGGCAGTTCCGCCTTGATGCGGCGAATTCCCTCGAGGGTCTCGAAGGCGTCCTTCCTGCTCTCCTCCATGCCCGTGGCGATGGTGAGGGTGTTGGTGTCGAAGAACAGGTCGGTCGGATCGATGTCGTAGCGCTCGACGGCCAGATCCCGGATGCGCCGGGCGATCTCCAGCTTGCGATCGGCGGTGCGGGCCTGGCCCGTCTCATCGATGCACATGCAGACCACGGCGGCGCCGTAGTCGCGGGCCAGGCTCATGATCCGGTCGAAGCGCTTGCCCTCCTCCTCGCCCTCCTCCAGGTTGGCCGAGTTGAGGATGGCCTTGCCCCCGAAGCGCTGCAGACCCGCCTCCACCACCTCGGGCTCAGTGGAGTCGAGCATGATCGGCGCCGTCGACTGGGTGGCGAACAGCGCCGCCACCATGTCCATGTCGGCCCGCCCGTCCCGGCCGGTGTAGTCGACGCAGAGGTCGAGGGTGTGGGCGCCCTCCTTGATCTGGTCCCGGGCGATATCGGCGCAGGTGTCCAGGTCGGCGTTGATCATCGCCTCCCGGAACTTCTTGCCTCCGGTGGCGTTGGCCCGCTCGCCCACGATGAGGACGGAAGGGGACTGGTCGTAAGGGACGTGGCTGTACAGGGACGCCAGGCCCGGCTCGGGTTGGATCTGGCGTGGGGTCGGCTCCAGGCCGGCGCAGGCGTCGACCACCGCCTTCAGGTGTTCGGGCGTGGTCCCGCAGCATCCGCCCACCACCGACACGCCCAGCTCGGTGATGAAGCGGGCCTGGTGTTCGGCCAGCTGAGCGGGGGTCAGGTCGTAGTGGGTCTGGCCGTCAACCACCGAGGGCAGACCGGCGTTGGGCAGACAGGAGATGGGGACCGGGCTGTGCTGGGACAAGTAGCGGAGGTGCTCGCCCATCTCCCGCGGCCCGGTGGCGCAGTTCAGTCCGATGACGTCGGGGCGCAAAGCGGCCAGGGCGGTCAGGGCGGCGCCCATCTCGGAGCCCACCAGCATGCGGCCGGTGGTCTCCATGGTCACCTGGACCTGGATGGGCAGCTTCCGGCCGGCCGTTCGCATGGCCCGGCGGCAGGCGATGATGCCGGCCTTGGCCGCCAGCAGGTCGTACTGGGTCTCCACCAGCAGCAGGTCGACGCCGCCTTCGATCAGCGCAGTCGCCTGGACCTCGTAGGCGTCGCGCAGCTCGGCGAAGGAGATGTGTCCCAGCGACGGCAGCTTCGTCCCCGGCCCCATCGATCCGGCCACCCAGCGGGGCCGGTCGGGAGTGGAATAGGAGCTGGCCACCTCCCGGGCCAGGCGGGCGGCGGCCAGGTTCAGCTCGGGGGCCCGATCGGCTATCCCGTACTCGTTGAGCACAGTGGCAAAGGCGCCGAAGGTATGGGTCTCGATGACGTCGACGCCGACGTCGAGGAAGGCCCGGTGGACATCGGCGGCCACATCCGGGCGGGTGACCACCAGCACCTCGTTGCAGCCCTCGAGGGCCTCTCCGCCGAAGTCGTCAGCCGTCAGGCCGGCCGCCTGGAAGCTCGTGCCCGAGGCACCGTCGTAGATGACGACGCGCTGCCGGGCTGCTTCCAGGTAGGAGGACACGCCCACCAGGCTACTTTCGCCGCGGTGGGGACCAGCCTGGATAACCAACCCATAGATTCAGGGCCTTGAAGATCTACACGCGCAAAGGCGATGACGGCACCACCGGTCTCCTGTACGGAGGCCGGGTGGCCAAGGACAGCCCCCGTATCGAAGCCAACGGCGTCGTTGACGAGGCCCAGGCCGTTCTCGGCCTGGCCCGCAGCGAGGCCGAGCCGGACAGCGAACTGGACGAACTCCTCATTCGATTGGAGCGCGAGCTCTATGTCCTCATGGCCGAAGTGGCCACCGACCCGGCCAATCGGCACAAACTGGCGGCGGGCCGGACCGTCGTGACCCCGGAGATGGTCGCGACACTGGAGTCCGACATCGACCGATTGACCACCCGATTCGAGATGCCCAAGGAGTTCGTGGTGCCCGGCAACGGACGGGCCTCGGCCGCCCTCGATGTGGCCC
>Ga0307374_10015185_pt1 | contig 10386 bp, 12 predicted proteins | sample OX3MG_FD_202532 | JGI IMG/M metagenome (GOLD analysis project Ga0307374, IMG submission 202532) | Soil microbial communities from Risofladan, Vaasa, Finland - OX-3 | ecosystem: Environmental > Terrestrial > Soil > Coastal area > Acid sulfate soil | place: Finland: Risofladan, Vaasa | collected...
CCAGGCGCAGGTCGAGGCCTCGGGCATCCTCGGGCGAGAGCACCATCCGATAGACGGCGCGGTGGGGACGGCGGGCGCTGTCGGGCGACCTCTCCAGCCCGGCGATCGAGCGGGCGACGTAGTTGCCCAGCGCCAGCCGCTCGCCGTCGCCGGCCTGGCCGTGCTCGGTGAAGAGCCGTCCCTGTGGCGTGGCGGCGTCGCGCCAGGCCACGTAGCGGAGCAGCCCGCCCACCTCGCGCGCGCGCTCGCGATCCTCATGATGGTCGCGGTACTGGACATAGCGGAGGAAGCCGCCGACTGCCCGCCGGATGCCGCCCTTCGCGGTGCTGGGGGTGTACTTGAGGCTCAGGATCGAGCGGTGGGATCGCATCACGCCTCGCCCTCCAGCTCCATGCGGCGCTGTGCAGCGAGGACTGCCTCGGGCAGGAGCCGCTGCGCGGTCCCCGGGCCCCCGGGCACGAAGGACTCGATGAGCGCGATCACCTGCTCGATCGCGACCAAAAGGTGGAGGTTGAGCTCGGTATCCACCCGGGTCGATGGGCTGGCCGGCGGAGGCTGCCGCCGCTGGGCGGCAGCCTCCCGGATCAGCCTTCGGACGGCCGGCGCGACCGGGATCCCGAGCTCGGCAGCGAGCGCACGGGCGGCCTCGATCTCGCCCGCGGACAGCCGCAGGTGCATAAAGGTCAGCGGTTCGGTCAGCGCCATCGTCGAGCCCTGCGGACGCGTTCCCGCCGGAGGCGGCGCGCTGCCGGAGTCTCGCCGGCCTCACCGTCGAGCGATTCACCGATGAGGCTCTCGAGGACGGCGGCCTGGAGCGTCCCGAGGCGGGAGGCCACCCTCCGGATGGTCTCGGCTCGGCGATCGCGACGGACGCCGGTGCGCGGATCGAGGCGGAGCTTGGTCACGGCTGCACCCCCTTGCGGAGGAAGGCGCAGAGCAGCTGCCCGTCCCAGGTGGGGGAGGCGCCGTCGCGGATGATGGCCGTGTAGCCACCGACCTGGAGCGTGCACACCACAGCTCCCGTGTTGGGTGTGCCCCGGTAGCCACCGGTCACACCGATCAGGCGGTCGCACGCACGGCCGGCACCGACCCCGGTGAACTCCACGCTGGCGGCCGTGCCCATGTAGCCGACAGAGCAGTCGGGCCAGAGGTTGGACATGATCGGCTCACTGACCGCGGCGACCGGGACAGCCAGGGCCAGGCTCATCCAGATGCTCATCGGCCAGCGTGCCGATCGCCTCTGGGCCCCCAGCCAGAGCAGGCCATTCTTCACTTCTGAGCCCAGTTTTTGGGCGTGTTCGACCGCGGATTCGAAGGTGTTCATTTCGTCTCCTCTTCTTAGATGGGTTGGATCAGGTACCCGAGCGCCATTGCGCGAGAGAGGTCACGCTGTCGTTGCTCAGCGCCTGCAGCCGGCCGTCCGCAAGCGCCTGGTAGACGTTGAATCCGCCACTGGTGATGAAGGTGACGAGCGCCGTCCGTCCGTCGGGGCTCACCCACAGGCCGAGAGGCCGCCCGGGGCCCGTCGCGGGATTGACGGTGGTCGTGCTTCCAGAGCAGGTCATGTTGAGGGTCGTGCCGGTATAGGTCAGCGAGAACGCGTTACCGGCCGGCCAGCCGCTGAAGCGCGCCAGCAGGGCCGGGCTCGCCGGACGAAGGCCGGTCGGCTGGTCGCGGGACGCGCTGAAGCTGTGGACGGTGGCGCTGGCGTCGGTGCCCCAGCTGAGGTAGATCGCATCCGACAACCAGAACAGGGCGTCGTAGATGTGGACCGCTCGCCAGGGCGTCCCGGGAGACTCGGCGCCGTCGTAGAAGGGGATGCCGCTGCCGGCAACGTCGAATTCCTGGGCGGCGCTGACCGGCTGGGCGAGCGAGCCCGTGATCACGTGCTGGGCCGTCTCGGTGCCGTTGGTGATGACCGGATAGCTGGCCACTAAGGACCGGCTGTCGGGAGAGAAGCTGAAGAAGGTCACCGTCCGGCCGAGGTCCCAGTTCACAGCTCCGGTGGCCAGGTCGACGATCCGGACGTCCCCGAAGTAGGTGCTGTTGTTGCTGACCTTATAGGCGATGGACCCGCCGTCGGGTGCCCACCAGAAGTCGTCCACCGGGCCCCCGGCGTCGAGCCGCTGTGCCGGCGCGCCGACCCCGGATCGATAGAGCAGCGCTCCATTGGAGAGATATGCGTAGCCGCCGGTCGGGCCCGGCGGGCAGGCGCTGACAAAGGGCGTGGGCGTGGGCTGCGCACCTGGTGAGGCCGGGATCGCCTCGGCGACCGTCTGGTTCGCGGTGGGGCCACGCCCTGCGATCCGGGGTGCCGGGACATCGCTGATCGCGATGCTTCCGAAGATCAGCAGGAGAAGCGTCGCAGTCGCAGCCTTGATGCGCCATCCAGGCCCTTCCGGTGCCCGGCTGGCCGTCGGCCGGAACTCCAGCCGGCGGAGCAGCTCGGCCTTGGCTTTGACCAGGTCAACCGGCGGGAAGAGCGGAGCCAGGCTGAAGGTGCGGGCCAGACGGAACTCCTCGACTGTCCTCTGGCAGTAGTGGCAGCCGGGCACGTGTGCATCGACCGAGCTCCTCTCCTCGGTGGACGCCATCCCAAAAACGGTCCTGAGCAGTGGCAGGGTCAACTGGCGGCATTCGGCCGGCTGGTCGCGCCGCTGGGCGAGGACCTCGCCAATGCCCTTCCAGAAGCGCTCCCTGCCTCGCTTGAGCAGCTTCTGGACGCTGTCCTCGCTCGACCCCAGCCGCTCGCCGATCTCGCGCTCGCTCAGGCCGGCCATGTGGAGTTGGAATGCCGCCCGCTGCGGCGCGCTCATCCACTTACTGGCATCCCGCACCAGCCTCGCCGCCGCCAGCCGGTTCACTGCGTCCTCGGTCGGGGCCGCCACGGCCTCAACGTCAACCTGCCGTCCGAGAGCTGCCCGGAGACGCACTACTCGCCGGGTCGCCAGGTTCGACGCGACTCCCAGAAGGTAGGCGCCGGGGTCCGTAATGTCCTTGCCCGCGAGCAACTGGTGGTGGATGGTCACGAAGGCGTCTTGACGGACCACCTCCGCCTCATCCGAGCGGCGAAGGATGAATCGCGCCGCCTCGAGCACCGCCTCGGCGTGCTCGTCGTAGAGGCGGCCGACCTCACTGGAAACCTCGCTTGGGGTTCTGGTGCCTACGACTGCCATCAGGCTGCCCTCCTTGTGGCCTATTGGTGGCCTTTAGTCAAGTAGGTGCAGCGAGGAGGCCAGAATCCGCCCCTTCTCTCTCAGGGGGTGCCGCTGCGATCGATCATGGAGCTGCTCGGCCACTCCACGATCACCCTGACGGCGAACACCTACACCCACCTCCTGCCGGCGATGAGGCGCGAGACGGCCGACGCCTGAGATCGCCTGTCGATTGGTGGGTCGCCGCCAGGGAGGGCGGACGGACAACCTCCCGGGCGGACCGAGCGGTCCGGTTCCGCCGAATAGTCCTCTGGCATGAGGTCCGGCCCTGACCGCCCTGCCCGAGGGAGGCCCCCCATCGGCACAAGGTTGAAGCGAATCGGGCTGCTGACAATCGGCCGGGCGAGCCTTTTTATTCTCGTGTTGGTAGTCGTCGTCCCTCTCGTCTTGGCGGCGGCATTTCCTGGCACTGACCGCCTGACCGGCTTGAACTACGGGACGTTGTTTCGGCCGTTCGTCCATCGGTAGCGCGTTCTGGCAGCTAGCCCCGCGGACCAATGAGGCGTGGTGGCTTAGCGCCGGGCCGCGGAGCTCCGCCTACCCTCTGCTCCGACGGATCGCTTTAGCCATGGACTGGTGCCTTGAGGGTGTCCAGATTCCGTCGGCGAGCTGCTCGATCAACCCCTGCACCGGTCCGCCCCACAAGGCGTCGGCTGGAGATAAGCTCGGCTTCGGCGCTGCCCTTCTCGGCAGCCGAAGGAGTGTGCTCGTGGAAGAGATCACGTATGTGTCGAAGGTCAGAATCGTCCGCGAGCGCGGACCGATCCGGCAGGCAACCCTGCCGGCGGAGCCGAGCCCGGTCATTTTTGGCACGCACGACGAGGTTCGCGAACACTACGGAACGGCCGCCGGCCAGTACCCCGACCACGCGACGACGCTTGACTACGTCGTCGCCGCTGCCGCTGGTTGACTCACGGGGACCCTGGGTGGCGCGCTGGAGGCGCGCGGGATCGACGCCAGCGACGGAAAGCTCACCTGTGACGCGGAAGGCGACGTCGAGCTCGAAGACAAGGTGCTGGTGATCAAGCGGATTCGTGTTGGGTACCGGCTGGCGGGGTGCCCGGCTGACAAACGGGAGGCTGCGGAGCGGGCCCACGGCTTCCATGCCGCGCGGTGCCCCGTGGCCAAGAGCATCGGCGGCTCGATTGAGATCACCACCCGGCTCGAATTCATCGATTAGCGTCACAGCTCACGATCGTGAGCAATAGCGTTGTCAAGGCAATTTGCACACGATCGTGAGCTTCCTGGTCTGATCATGTGATATGCTCACGATCGTGAGCATAAAGGCGCGAGTTCTATCCGGTAGCGAATTGGGGGAGGCAATACGGAAGGCCCGCAAGGAGCAGGGGCTGACCCAGATCGAGCTGGCTCAGCATGCTCGACTCTCTCGAGGCGTCATCCAGAAGATAGAGACGGGCCGCGGCGATTTGAACCTGGCCACGGTCCTGCGGCTCCTGCAGATCCTCTCCCTGGACCTGACGGTGGCTTCGCGCGGCGCGAGCAGCCCGGGGTTGTTCAGACAGGAAGGTCCGGGTGGCTGACCAGCTCCAAGTCGTCCACGGGGATTGGGTCGTAGGGCACCTCCGACGCAAGGACGACGGGACCCTCGAGTTCGCCTACAGCGCGGACGCGGTGGAGCAATCGGAGGGCCAGCCGCTCCTCAGCGTGTCGCTACCGGTCCGGACCGAGCCCTTTTCACAGGTGCAATTGCTGCCGGTCTTCCAGGGCCTCTTGCCTGAGGAGAATGTCCTGACTCAGATCGCTCGGCGCCTCCAACTCTCGCCGCTCGACGTCTTCGGACTTCTCCGCGAGATCGGCCGGGACTGCGCCGGAGCCTTCTCGATCGTTCCGGAGGCCTATGACCTAGTGGCCGCGGGCGAGGAGGGGGTTGACTGGTTCTCCGAGCAAGACCTTGAGGACAGGGTCCGGGATCTGTCGGTGCGTCCACTCGGGGTCGAGCCAGACCGAGACATCCGGATCAGCCTGGCGGGGGCACAGGACAAGATGGCCGTCGTCTACGACGGAGCCAGAATCGGTCTACCTCGCGGGACGACTCCCTCCACTCACATTCTCAAGCCCGCCTCGAAGGTGCTCAAAAACGAGCGGCGCGGCACCTTGGCCTTCCCGGGGCTGGTGGCCAACGAAGCCTTCTGCATGAAGCTGGCCGATCTGGCGGGCATCAGCGCTGCGGCGGTCGAGGTTATCTCGATCGCAAAAGAACCTGCCTTGCTGATCACACGATTCGACAGGGAGACAGCCGAGCCCGGCCGCGTCCGCCGCCTTCACCAGGAGGACTTCGGCCAGGCGCTTGGCGTGCCGACGCTCAAGAAGTACGAAGCCCAGGGCGGGCCGGGCAACACAGATTTCGTCCGTCTGATCGGAACCTACTCCGCCCGCGCGATCGAGGATCTCCAAGGGTTCGTGGACCGGCTGGCATTCAACTACGCGATCGGGAACGCGGACGGACACGCCAAGAACTTCTCCCTGCTCTTCGGCCGGGACGGCATTCGCCTGGCGCCCGCTTACGACCTGTTGTCGACCCACGTCTACGACCAGCTCAGCCACGACACGGCGACCCAGGTCGGCGGTGTCTACGACAGTCGAGCGATCCAACCCATCCACTGGCAGAAGGAGCTGGAGTGCCTCGACTTAGACCGCGAGCTCTATGCGGCGAGGTTGGTCGCGCTGGCCGACCGCGTTGAGGGGAGCCTGGAGGAAGCTCGTGGCTGGATCGCAAACCGCGGCTTGGCTGACAGACGGATCGACGAGATCGGCCAGCTCTTATTGAGGCGCGCCAAGGTGCTGCGTGGGATACGCCGACTACCCAAACGCGTCCTCGGCAGGACTAAGCCTCAGAACGAACTCCGCTGAGCCGCGGTGCCGGCTTCCGAGATTATGAGGGACGGCGACCATTGTTTCCGAAACCCTTGTGAGTTAACAAGGTTTATGACAACATCGTGGTCTAACCCCCAATCGCTTTGCCGCCTCAGCCAGAAGGTTTCGACCGGCAACTCCCGTTCGACCACCATCTGCAATCAACTCGTGCTCGACAACGATCTGTTCGCGCGGCTGCGCCGACGACCGGCCGGCCGGCCGGTATCGGCACGCAACGCGTGGGCACTGCTCGCGATCATCAGCGGAGAGAGGCCGACCTTCGTGGACCGAACCAAGCTCTCTCGGCTCCGCAGCCTCGCCCGCGACAAGCAGCAGGTGCTGAACTCCTTGAGATACTCCCAGCCCAGGTCGCGTGTCTTTCGCTACGACTTCTTTCCGGCCCCGCTGTCGCAACTGCCGGATTTGCTGCCGCTCAGGACTGGTCTGGCTGCCGAGCTGGCGGAACTGCATCTGGAGAGAAGCGGGACCCTGCTTGACGCCTACGTCTCTCAGGACACCCTGAACCACATTGAGCGCCGTTTTCACCCGGCTTTGAACGAGGCACGCCCCAATGTCCAGCTCCGTGTGCCCTCCGACCCCTGGGTGCTGACGCATGGGGTTTCGCCGCAGGTGGCGGCTGCCGATCTTCTCGAAGATCCCGATCCTCGGGTGGTTCAGGCGGCGGAGGCGCTCATTTTTGGTTGATCCTGATCGCCTTCATGGCCGGGATCTTGCACGTGCTCGTTTCCGCGTTGCAGCACGTCGGTGTGAATGCCTATGAAGGGCCTGAGTGGTACGTGCCGCTCCAACTGGTCGTCGGCCTAATCCAGTTTGTGATCGCTCTGGCGATGCTGGCGGGCTACCGCAAGGCGGGAGTCTGGGGGGCATTCTGAATGCGGAGGGCTCGGCAGCCGAAGCCCGAAGGAGTCGATTGCTTTTAAGCGACCGATCGCAGATGGGGTCATATGGCTCCGCTTGGGTCCCGAGGAGCGCCGTCAGGTCGCCCACATCGACCTAAGACGGGCAATTCGCGAGCCGCGGGGGGCCGATGCATCCCCCTTAGGTGGAAGGCGATGTCTTGGGATCCGGCGCCGAGCTAGCCCGCGGTACTCGTCAGCGCCGATCATCGGCACCGATGTTCCTCTTTACGAGGTGATCCCGTAGACTTCCCGGATTAACTTGAACCACCATTCTCAGGCCCCCGGGCAACCAGGTCGAGTCATCCGTATTTGGCTTGCTGCCGCACTGGCCGCTTTGTGCTCGAGTGCGATGCTGGTCGGCCTCCTCTCCCAATCTGTCGAGGTCCAAGCGGCAACGCCGGCATGGACTGCTTACGTGGCCAATGCAGGCTCCAACAGCGTCACCCCGATCAACGTGGCCACCAACACTCCCGGGACCGCGATCACGGTGGGGACCCAGCCCTATGCAATCGCGATCACACCGAACGGAACCACTGCGTACGTGGCCAACTTCGCGTCCGACGACGTCACCCCGATCAACCTCGCCACCAACACTCCCGGGACCGCGATCACGGTTGGGACCTATCCCTTTGCAATCGCGATCACGCCTAACGGAACCACTGGCTACGTGGTCAACTCCAATTCCGGCAACGTCACCCCGATCACGCTCGCCACCAACACCCCGGGGACCGCGATCACGGTGGGGACCCAGCCCTATGCAATCGCGATCACACCGAACGGAACCACCGCCTACGTGGCCAATGCCGGCTCCGGCACGGTGACCCCGATTACCCTCGCCACCAACACCCCGGGGACCGCGATCACGGTTGGAACCAATCCCGAGGCAATCGCGATCACGCCCAACGGAACCACCGCCTACGTGGCCAACTTCGGGTCCAACAACGTCACCCCGATCAACCTCGCCACCAACACTCCCGGGACCGCGATCACGGTTGGGACCGGTCCCCTTGGAATCGCGATTACACCGAACGGAACCACCGCCTACGTGACCAACCACGGGTCCAACAACGTCACCCCGATCAACCTCTCCACCAACACCCCCGGAACCGCGATCTCGGTGGGGACCCCTCCCTTTGCAATCGCGATCGCACCTGACGGCAGCTCCGCCTACGTGACCATCCTTGGTTCCAACAACGTCATACCGATCAACCTCGCCACCCACACGGCCGGGACCGCGATCATCGTGGGAGCCAATCCCAGTAGAATCGCGATCACGCCTGACCAAGCTCCGGTGGCGGCGCTCTCGGTGACTGCTGCAGCAGCGGGCTCTGCTTCTAGCTTCGACGCCTCCGCATCAACGGTGACATTCGGAGCCATCACCAACTACGCCTGGAACTTTGGTGATGCCTCAACCGCCGCCACCTCAACACCCACCACCACCCACACCTACACGGCCGCTGGCAATTACACCGCCTCAGTCACCGAGACCGATTCTGCCGGCACCTCGACCACCCAGGTCTTCACCGGTCAGACGATGTCATTGAACGGTGGTCCCAGCGCCAGCATCTCCAAGCCTCTGGTGGTCCCCTTGGCGACGACCACCCCGACCACGACCTCACTCAGCGCCTCTCCGACCTCGATCACACAGGGCCAGAGCGTGACCCTGACTGCGACGGTGAGCCCGTCGAGCGCGACCGGGACGGTCAACTTCGAAGTCGGAGGAGTCTCGATCAGCGGCTGCTCCACACAGCCGCTGAGCTCGGGCACCAGCACCTGCGTGACCAGTTCGCTGGCAGTGGGAAGTGACAGCGTCACCGCCGTCTACAGTGGCGGCCCGGCCGATGCGAGCAGCACCTCCAGCCCTGTGGTCGTGACCGTCAGTGCGGGCCTGCCGGCCGCCTCGGGGCCGCCTCTGTCGCGGCCACTGCCGCTGCTTCCACTGGGCCTGCTGATCCTCGGCTTATCGGTCGCTCTCGGTACGGCAATGCTCCGCAGGAGAAGTGCTGGCTAAGGGCGGCTGTCGACTTACTTTGCCGGATCCTCTCAGGCGGCCACCGATTTCCTACTTCTTGACCTGGCCGATCCCAGTTAATCGGTCGGTCGCTGCACTCTGACCCCTAGTCAACATGGAGGGACCGGCGCAAGTCGCGAGATCGTAGGTTGCGTGGGCGCCGTCGAGGCGCGTTGTCCACGTAGAGCTACAAGCGACTGGAGGCCGGTCCCATGAACGAGGTTACTACCCGCTATCTCGGTTTGGACGTGCACAAGGAGACGATTGCGGTGGCGCTCGCCGACCCTGATCAGGCGCCAGTGCTGTACGGCACCATCGCCAACGATCCTGGGGGGCGGTCCGCAAATTGGTCCGGCAGCTCGGCATTGGCAGGCAGATGAAGGTCGCCTACGAGGCCGGTCCGACCGGCTACTGCCTGCATCGGCAGCTGACCGAGCTCGGTATCGAATGCCAGGTGGTGGCCCCCTCGCTCATCCCCAAGAAGTCCGGCGACCGGGTCAAGACTGACAATCGCGACGCCCTCACGCTGGCTCGTCTGCTGCGGAGCGGCGACCTCACCCCGGTCTGGGTCCCCGGCCCCGAGGACGAAGCCCTCCGGGACCTGGTTCGGTCCCGTTTCGACGCCAAGGCCGACCTCCTCCGTGCCAAGCATCGGCTCAGCAAGTTCCTGCTCCGACAGGGCCTGCGGCCGCCGGCGGGGACCAAGGCGTGGTCGGCCGGCCACCGAGCCTGGCTGAGCCAACTCGTCTTCAGCCATCCCGCGGCCAGGGTCGTTTTTGACGACTACCGGCGGGTCGTCGCCGCGGCTGAAGAGCGCGTGCATTGGCTCGAGGAGCAACTGCGTCAATGCGCCCCAAGCAGCCGGCAGGCGGCGCTCATCGCTGCCCTCCAGGCCCTGCGGGGCATCGGCTTCATCTCCGCGGTCACAATTGCCGCCGCGGTCGGCGACCTGCGGCGCTTCCAAACCGCACGCGGTTTCATGGCCTTCACCGGCTTGGTCGTTTCCGAGCACTCGAGCGGTCAGACCCGCCGCCAAGGCGGCATCACCCACACGGGCAACTCCAACATCCGTCACGTCTTGGTCCAAGCTGCCCACAACGCGCGACGAACGCCGCATCGCAGCTGGGCCAACGCCAACGCCAGCAAGGATTGCCGCCCGACCTGATCGAGATGGCCTGGAAGGCTCAGGTCCGACTCCACCTCCGCTATCGCCATCTGGCTGGCCGTGTCGACGTCCCCAAGGCGGTCACCGCGGTTGCTCGTGAACTCGCCGGCTTCGTCTGGGCGGTCGGCCTGCGCATGTCCGAGGAGGTTGCCGCGGCGTGATCTACCCGGTGAGCTTGGGCGCGGCCGAGGTCGGCAGTAG
>Ga0307374_10015186_pt1 | contig 10386 bp, 14 predicted proteins | sample OX3MG_FD_202532 | JGI IMG/M metagenome (GOLD analysis project Ga0307374, IMG submission 202532) | Soil microbial communities from Risofladan, Vaasa, Finland - OX-3 | ecosystem: Environmental > Terrestrial > Soil > Coastal area > Acid sulfate soil | place: Finland: Risofladan, Vaasa | collected...
TACCTGGCCAACGATGTGGCGGTTTTCTTACGCAAGCCCCTGGTGGATGGCGGCGTCTTCCGCTTCGAGGGTCAGGTCACGACCATGATTCCCTTCGAGTCTGCCTGCTACCGCTGCCGCTATCCGGCGCCACCGCCCCCTGAGGAGGCCCCCAGCTGCTCCGAGGCTGGCGTTCTGGGCGTTCTGCCCGGCCTGGTCGGCCTCATCCAGGCGACTGAAGTGATGAAGCTGGTCCTGGGGATCGGCGAGACGCTCAGCGGGCGACTTCTGCACGTGGACGCCCTGGCGATGGAGTTCAACACCTTCCGCCTGCGCCGCGACTCGGAGTGCCCGGTCTGCGGGGAGAATCCCTCGATTACCGAGCCCATCGACTACGAGGGGTTCTGCCTCAACCCCAATCTGGTGGCTGCGGTCCCGCTCCCAGTCTGACCGGCGCCCCCAGGGCCGCTGCTTGAGCTGGGGTTGAGGCGGGTAGGATTGGGTCGTGAAGCAGGCCACGATCTCGCTAGACGATCTAATCACCGCGGTCGAGACTGCCCGCGACAAGGTAATGGCCGACGAGGTCCGTTCCTTGGTCAAGTTCGGGATCCCGAAGGCGATGGCCCAGCAAATGGTCGCGGCCCGGTTCCAACAGAAGGTCGGAGGTGAAGAGGGCGAGGGCGGGGAGACCGAGACTCCCGCCTGGCCCGATATGAGCTGAGCCGACTCGCGACTCCGGCCCCAACCGGTACCCATCAGGGGACTTGGGCAGCGTGGAGGAGTCGGTCCCGCTCAGCCCCTACCGATCCGACCGGCAGTACGCTCGACTCGAGACCTATCGTCGTCTCGGGTTAGCGGACGGGACCTGGGCCGGTGAGCAGTTCAACCTTCGGGTCCACGTCTCCCCCGACGGGCCGGAAGGAGCACAGGAGCGCGCGGGCGACGTCTGGGAGGCCGTGGATCGGTTGCCTCTCCAGGTAAAGGACGTCCTGCGCGGGGTGATCGACGAGATCCGCCTGGAAGACGAGAGCGCGTTTCCCCCAGACACCCTGGGCACCTGGCGGGAAGGCATCATGCGGATCAACCGCGACTGGTCCTTGATCCCGGCCCTGCGCCGGCCCGGCTGGCATCGCGAGTTGGGCTACGACCTGATCCGGGCTACCTTGGTTCACGAGGCCGGGCATGCGCTGGTGGAGGATCCCCGAGGCGGTATCCGGCTGCGAGACACCGTGGCGTTGGTGGCAGCGTCAGGGTGGTTGCCCCATCCCCTCCAGGATCCCGTCCCCTACGGTCCTGTTGGACGCCAAGTGGCCACCCTCAGCGCCTATTACCTGGAGCGGCTGCGCGAAATCGACCCCAGCTGGAACGGTGACCTCTCCGTGGGGAGCGAGGGTCTCCCTCCCCCTTCTCAGTTGGACCGCGACGTGATGCGGGAGACGCCACCCATCCACCGGTTGGCAACCAAGGCCCGGGGCTCGCTCGGGCTGCTGGGCCCGGAACAACTGCTGCGTAGCCTGCGTCGCGAGGAACTGAACTCTTTGAAGCAGGGGCTGGCGGAGCGAGGGCTGTGCCTGGAGGACGTCGACTTGACGCTGCGCCGTCGGCGCGGCATCTCCCTCTATGCCGAGGACGCCATCTCGGAGACGCCGGCCGAGATCTTTCGGCGACGTGTGACTTGACAAAGGAGAAGCGGTGAGACACCGAGCCGTGCCCGTCAAGGTGACGTGTTGGGTCGATGAGGGTGTAGTGCCCCTGGTTGAGGCGCTCAACGCGCTTCCTGAGCTGGCCAGCGTGGATAGCTGCGAGAACTCCGAGAGCGATGGGGGTGCTTACGTCATGTTCGTGGCTGGTGCCGGGGCCTTGACGACCTCGCAGTTGGTCATCCGGCTAGCAGCCGACCTTGCCGATCGGCTCCGGAATGTCCCTTACCGGCTACGGCTAGATTGGTTCGGGGGCGGAGATGAGCCGATCGGTTGCCTGTCGTGCCCCCGCGACTCGATCGAAGTCGTCGCGGGGGCACTCTCGGGTCTAGCTACCGCCCGTATGAAGGCGTAAGCGCGTGGCAGGGATGGCAGAGCACTTCGCAGTTGCTTAGGCCGTCCGAGCCTCCCACGCTCTGAGCGGTGATGTGGTGATACTCAGCCGTCAGGCGAGAGAGGAGCTTGGCGCACGCCCCGCTCGGATGATCGGGGTGAGCTTGCCGTTTGCATTCGCACCGACCGCCGGACCGAGCGAATGCCTGGGTCTTGACTACTTCCGGGAACGCCATGGTCTGCACCTCGTTACGCTTGTTTGATGCCTAATCCCCCTCCAAAGCCGAAGCGGGAGAATCGGCGGGTAAGTCTTGAGGGCCAAGACCCGATCAAGGTCTTGGAGCGTTTGCTGGCTACTCCCCCGAAGCGCCCGACCAAAGGCTCTAAGCCCAAGGCCGATCCCGGTAAGCCCAGCTAGGCATCCAGCCCTGCGTGATACAGTCGAAGTTGAAGTGACGGAGGAGGGCCGATCAAGCCCCCCTCCGCTCGGCGCTTGCGGGGCGGTCATCGGCAGGCGAGTTAGCTACGAACCCTGCCGGTGCCGTCCCCGGTTGCTATCACGGGTTCACCTCCTTTTGTGGTGGTAGTGGAATCCGCGCCGTCACTGCGGCGTGGGTGGCTGTGGCAACATCGGGGAGGGCGGCGGGATAGGCGCGCCGGGAGGCAGAGGGAGTTGATGAACTCGGAAGTTGACCACGGGCGTCTCGGCTTCAATCGGTCCAATCCTGGCCTTTACGCAGTAGTCGCCGTCCTTGGCAAATACCATTCCGGGGAGTTGGAGAGCGAGCGTGGCTCGCTGATCTGCGCCGGGGCTGAGCCCGGCAGGGCGTCCCATGTTGAAGGTGGCCTGAATTGGGGGGTTTAGCTGTTGCCCGTCGCCCGATTCAAACCAGATCGCGAGCTGGTGAGGGGCATTAGTGGCGCTCCAGGGAACCAAGATGGTAACGGCGACGCCGAAAAGACTAGGAACGGGTTGACCATTCACAATGGCTCGCCAATGATCTGTCCATCCGCCGCCGGAGATGTATAGCAGGTTGTTGATTGCCTCCACGTGGTTCGCCATCATCAAGGTCTCGATTTTCGGGCGGTCAGGCATCGGCGTTCACCTCGTAGGACGATTCGTAAGACATCTTGTGGGGCATAATACCATCACCAGGCGGTGCCTGCACCGTCGGCAATCAGGAGGACAAGGAAATGAGAAGACTTGACGAGGACGAGCGCCCCGTGCGCAATAGCTCCGTCACGGTTCGCATCGTGGCCCAGGAGCTTGGCGAATTGGAGTCTGCGGCTGAATCACAAGGCACTACCGTCTCGGCCCTGATCAGAGAAGCGGTTAGGAGCAAGCTCGCCGGGATGGGTTCGCCCGTGGTGTTGGTGATGGGTGATCAAGTGATCGAGCTGGAAGGTTCGGCGATACTAGGTCCCTTTACCTCAGCGCAGGATCAGGACGTATTGCACTCCTCGATCCGACAGGACGCTGTATTCGGGTCTTCTCAGTCACCCAGGCTGGCCATCGCCTAGGGCGGCTCTATCGGGCGTCCGAGTACCTCAGCCGCCTTCCCGCGACCCGACCCATGAGCGTCTCCATGCGGGCTGAATCAGTGGCCTTGCGCGTCGAGTGTCGGAAATCGAACTCGGCGAGGTAACGGTCGAGATGCTCTGGGCTGACGTGGTGGTGGGTCCCGTCGATTGACCGCTTGAGCTGGGAGAAGTAATTCTCGGCTTGATTGGTCCCTGCTCCGTCCTTGACGTACTCACCGGCCTTGTGGTCAACGGTGGAGTGACTGCCGAACTCCTGGCCTAGCGCGTGGTAGGCGAGGGATGAGTCCGTGTGAAGGTGGACGTCGCTGGGCACAGAGTTGGCCTTGAGGAACTTGCCCAGAGTCCGACCGTCGACGGTCGTGAGCGTCTGAGAGCGGACCTCGCCCGTCTCGCGGGAGACCATCGAAGCCACTGGGGTCTTCTGGGTGCGTCCCTGTCCACCGATGCCAGCCTTGAACCCGTGACGGTTGACTGGCCGACCGCCCAGCCACGTCTCATCGACCACAATCCGACCAGTCATTATCGAAGCGGGCTGTCCCGGCTTCATGGCCTCGCGGATTCGGTTGAGCAGGAACCAAGCTGACTTGGGAGTCAGGTGGTACTTGCGCTCGATCTCGCGGGCCGCGACCCCGTTCTTGGACGAACACAGTTCGAATATCACGAAGACCCAAGTCCTGACCGGGATCTTGGTGCCGTGCATGACGGTCCCGGTCAGGACGGAGAACTGCTGATGACAAGCCTTGCACTCCCACACGCGGCGCTGGGACATCGGACCCCGAGTGGTCTTCCGGCTTACCCCGTTCTGGGCATTGAGGAAGTAGTGGTCATCGATGCACATGCAATGAGGGCAAGTAGGAATCCCACTAGGCCAGCGCAGTTCCTCAAGGAATTTGTAGGCGTCTGCCTCGGTCGGGATTCTCTCGGCGATGGAGAGGACGTTGAGTTCCATACCTCAATTATGACCGCTCAAGTTGCCTTTGTCAAGTAACACATCGCCGATCTTTCGTTTCCTCCATGCCCCCTTCAGCCGCGAGGAACACAGTCGACCCGCGGTGGAGGAGGGCGAGCGCGTTTTGCTCGAGCCTTGGCGCACCGCTGACCGAGCCGTGGGGGCCCGCCGACCGGCGCTTTCGCCGGAGCGGCCCTGGGAAGCGATACAACTCGTGCGTCGGGGAGTGGGTCGGGAGCTAGGGAGGTGAAGGCAATGGAGGAGCGCTATATGCTCCAGGATCGGCGCACCGGGCTCACCGTTGAGGTGCGCGGCTTCCCCCTAGAACTGGAAGGGGATCCCGAACTGTCCCAGCTTATCCAGAGCTACCTGGAGCAGCCGTTGCGCGCCCTGGGCTCAACGATGGACGGTCCAACCGGCGAGCGGGGAACACGCGTGATCACCCTCAACCCGGGGCAACCGGGTTGGCTGAAGAGTTGCCTGCGGCAGGCATCGGAGGATCTCAACCTGCGCCTCCGCGAGGTCACCCTCGGTGCCGGCTGACCGCCGACACCTGAGGACTTGTCGAACCCGGCGGGAACGGGATATGGTTCAGCTCTCCTTAGGACTTATGGGGGCGCAAGGTGACCGGTTGGGGACGGTCGCAACGGGCCGTGCTGTCCGTCGGGGTGGGACTGCTGGTGGTCTCGATGGCCGCCTGTGGTAGTGCGCCGGCCAAGATTCCCGCCGCCTCTGGGTCGCCGTCCGCGACACCGACATCCATTGCCCCCGGGTTGTTGGTGAGCCCTGCTCAGCTCACCTTGCCGCCCTTCACCGTTTCCACAACAAATCCACTTCCGAGCGGCGTCTCGGCCAAGCAGGTCGTGCGCGATGTGGTAATCGACAATCTCATTGAGAACGCTGCGGTAGCACGGCCTCAGTCTGCTCTACTCGCTTACGCCGACGCTGGCAATCTTCTCGCGTCAGAGATGCAGGAAATATCAACCGACCAAACTGAGAACATCCACGTGCTCGAGATTCACGATGACATCACGAGTATTGAAGTAGGTAGCAAGGTGGATCCCAATGACGCGTCCGCCCAAATAGCCGCGATCGTGCGAGGCTCTGAGACTCGGCGACAGCGTACCGGGTCAGACGCGCCTGGGCAAACATCTCGGAGCTTTGACGTGCTTCTATGGGTAGTCCTATCGCCAGCCAGTAATCGGTACCTACTATGCGATTCGGCAGACGTATAGCCCTATCCACGGTGCTGGCGATCCTTGTCCTGGGCGTATCCGCCGAAGGTGCGAGTGCGGACTTTCCAAACAAGCCGCCGACGGTCGGGTGCCAAGCAACCGCTGAAGCCGTGGAATTTGGGGGTGAGTGCTTTGGTGCGCAACCGCCCACCCCGCCGACGCAGCCGGCGGCAGATCACCCGTGGCTTACCGCTGAGCCAAGTACCCAGCCACCATGTATGCCATATGAGACAATCGTTTGGGCGGCGCCTTCAGGACAACCCGGGGATGGTGTTTCAGGGACGTTGTGGGCACTGGGACAGCGTCTCCCGATTCTGTACTCGACGCCCCAAACAGACTTCGGGTGGGAATTCACGGTTACCTGCGGTGATCCTGGAACTATCCAGTACCAGACGATCGTGCGGGCGGCCCGCACACCGAGCCCTTGCTCCACGCAAACACTCCTTACCGCTTGCCTTCCGGGGTACGACCCGAGCGGTTTCCTGGCGGCAGCAGAGGGCCACGTTCCTGCAGAGACAATCGTGCTGGATCCCACCAGTACGGGAGTGGTTGGCGTACCTGTCGAGGCACAGTTATCGCCGGTACCAAGCGCAGCTTACGCAGAGGTTGATGTCGCAGCGCCTGACCTCGGCGATGGCGATCCCGCGGAAATCCTGCACGTGGTCTGGGTGGTCCAAGCGACCCCAGAAGTCGTGCTCTGGAGATGGCCGGACGGGTCGACCTCGGCGTCGGCGAGGTGGGTGCCGCAGACATACACTGAGCGCGGGACAGTGGGTGCGAGCTTGGTGTACGAGGTTACCGCGGCAGGCTATTGGTCGGACGGGGTAAGCGTCCACGATCTGCCGTCGGTCACTGTCGGAAGCATTCCCCTCACCGCCCAGCTCCCCTACTCGGTCGAGCAGATTCAAGCAGGGCTCGGGTAGTCGTGGGGGTGCGCCTCAGCGTTCGGTAGACTGGGCGCCCGGAGGGGCGGCCGCCTAGCTCAGCTGGTTAGAGCGCACGGTTCACATCCGTGAGGTCGAGGGTTCGAGTCCCCCGGCGGCCACCATTGTTCTGTCTCGGTATTTCTGGGACAGACGAACCCTCATAGGGTAGTTTGTCGGATCGGCTGGTAGTCGATGTTTGGGTCGAGGGTGAGGTGCCGGAGGAGGGTGCCGTCTTCGCTGAGCACCCGGACGTCGCGGTCTGCCATCAGGATCAGCACGCGAGCTTCCTTGTGGGCTCGGCCGACGCCGACGTGGTGGAGCCTGGAGCGGTAGCGCAGGGTGACGGTGCCGGAGGGATCGATGACGTCGTGGCGGACCTTGGTCGCCACCGACAGCGTCTGGCCGTCGAGGACCGGTGCTGCTTTGTCTTTGGCCCGCCAGGCGACCATCGGCGGGCAGCCACGGGCCTGATGGGGTCGTTCCTCGTTGTAGATGGTGACGAAGCGGTCGATCTGGCCTTGGAGTGCCGGGAGGTCGACAGCTGGGGGGCGGCGCCGGAGGTAGGCCTTCAGGGTGCGGTGGTATCGCTCGACCTTTCCCTGGGTCTGGGGGTGGTAGGGCTTGCCGTGCTTGAAGGTGATCCCGAGACAGGCCAGTTCGATCTCGAGGCCGGCGTGAGAGCCCCGGTAGGCGGCGGTGTAGATGGCGCCGTTGTCGCTCAACACACTGGCTGGGAACCCGTAGTTGGAAGCGGCGGCCAGGAAGATCCGGACCACATCGGCTGAGGTTGCCACTGGGGTGGCCACGGAGGCCATCACGCCTCATGGTTCGAGATCCGCTGAAGCCTTGGGAGATCGAGCGCGGCCAGCGCCTCGGCGCTGTGCTGCGTCAGGCACGCGGACCGGCGAGGCTGGGTGAAGTGGCGACGGCGGCTGGCATCTCGGTGGAGACGCTCCGCAAGATCGAGACCGGCAGGATTCCCACGCCGGCGTTCTTCACCGTCGTCGCCCTCGCCCGGGTTCTCGGGCTGTCTCTCGATGACGACCTCTGCCTCGACGCGCTTCACGAGGGCGTCCGGGTCAAGGGCCTCGTAGAAGCAGCTACCTCACAACTCTGGGCGCGAAGAACCACGTAGGCCGGCTACTACGCGGCAACTACAGACGTGCAGTAGTCGGTCGCCGGCTACGGGAAGACGCCGACTGCCGCGGTTCCCAAGAGAATCTTTCGAGCCGTACCGAGTGCGGTGGCGTGGCCGCTACTGCACCTCCCGGACTGGCCGTGTAGTAGGCACCAACTGGCCCGATGCGGCCGGCCGCTCCCTGGTGATTCTGCCGGCTGCTGTCAGACCTCAACGATTACCAGGACCTCTACGCAGCACCGTGTACGACGGGCTGAGCAGGATGGGCGAGCCCGTGACCAGCGGATATATGTGTGCGTGTAATGACAGGTTAGGACCACCAAACTTGTCGTCGTACGGGTATCCTGCACTTGGGGGGCGTCGACGGCGGGATCGGTGGCCCCGGTGCGTCTGGGCGGGATGATGGCCCGGTAAATGAGCAGGACGGTTGGCCGCTGAGCATCGTTGCCGGTGACGACGAACTGGGTCATGAGGTCTGCGCGGCGTGCTTGGGTAGTTCGTCGGGAGCGCTGGCGGGGATGTCTTCGGGTTCGCGGTGTAGATCGGCGATCATTTCTGGCTCTGGGACTGGCAGGTCGTCGTCAGGTAGCTCCTCTTCTGGTGCGCTTCCGAACGAGACTGTCCGGTTCGCTGTCTTGCGGCATACGCAAGAGCCTAGGTCATCAGCGCAATCGCGTTGTAGGATCGACTACATGACCGCGCACCAGCACCTGCACGACCAACGCGATAAAGACCACGCCGTTGGCGCGTACAACGAGGCGGCGATGGCTGAGTTACTGGACCTCGACGCCGAGGTGCTGCATGCCTACCTCTCCGACGCCACCGCATGGGTCTCCGACGTGGCCGGCGGCCCGCGCTGTGACCGCATCCTGGATGTCGGCGCAGGGACCGGCACGGGCACCATGGCCCTCTTGAAACGATTCCCGAACTCGCGGGTGACAGACCTCGACGTCTCTGCCGCCATGCTGGGCTACCTCAGCGACAAGGCCCATGAGCTCGCCTTGGCCGACCGGGTCCGCATCGTCCAGGCGGACCTGGACGCGCCGTGGCCCGCGGTCGGCCCATTCGATCTGGTGTGGGCGTCTTCGTCGTTGCACCACATGGCCGATCCCGCCCGGGCCCTGGCAGAGATCTTCCGAGTGCTGCGGCCGGGCGGCCTGTTGGCCGTGACCGAGATGGATGACTTCCCGCGCTTCCTGCCCGACAACATCGGGTTTGGCCAGCCCGGACTGGAGGAACGCTGCCACGCCGCGCTGGCCCAAGCGCGAGCCGGGCGGGTTCCGCACCAGGGCTCCGACTGGCGCAGTCGCCTGTCTCAGGCCGGCTTCACGATCGAGGCCGAGCGCGCCTTCACGATTAACCTGTCGCCGCCACTCCCACCGGCCACCGGCCGCTACGCCCGCGCCTCGCTGCTTCGGATGCGAGACGGGCTTGGCAGCCAACTCAGCGCTGGCGACCTCTCCGCACTCGACACCCTCACTGAGGGCGCCGACCCCGTCCTGGAGCGCACCGATCTTACCGTTCAGACAACGAGAACCGGATGGTTAGCCAGCAGACCCTGACCAAGACTTCTCGCGCTTGCCGACCCCGACTGGGAATTCCGAACCGACGGGGGTGCAGTCGGCTGAAGTCCAATCGACTGCTGGCTTCGACCTCCGCGTCGCTGACTACGTGGCCCGCGCGTGGCACGGTCGGAGCCCATCCCCTGAGCTTCGCACGCGATGTTTCATCCCATGATCGCTAGCTCACTCAGGGATGTTTTGCGGCGGCCGATCGTCGTCGCCCCCATGGCTGGCGGGCCCAGTACCCCGGCATTGGTCGCCGCTGCTGCCAGTGCTGGCGCTCTCGGATTCCTCGCGGCAGGTTACAAGACCGCAGACGCGGTCATGGCGGAGATCGAGGCGGTACGTAAGTCCACCACAGAGGCGTTCGGGGTGAACGTCTTCGTGCCAGGCGACCCGACCGCCCGCCCGACCCAGACCATCGACTACGTCAGATCGCTCTCTGGTGACGCCGAGAGGCTCGGCGTCGCCTTGGGACATCCGGAGTGGGACGACGACGACTGGGTAGCGAAGATCGATGCTCTACTGGCGAAGCCCCCTCCGCTGATCAGCTTCACCTTCGGATGCCCACTGCCAGAGATCGTCGCCGCCTTCAAAGACGGAGGCTCGGTCGTCTCCGTCACGATCACCAATCCCCAAGAGGCACTCCTTGCCGTCGCCGCCGGGGCGGACTGTCTTTGTGTCCAGGGCATTGAGGCTGGCGCTCATCGGGGCGTCTTCACGAACGACAGCCGTTCCTTCCAAGGCAGCGAGCTCTTAGAGCTGATCGCCGAGGTGGCGCGGGTCACCGACCTCCCTCAGATCGCCGCGGGAGGGATCATGACTGCCGCGACGGTCCAAGCCGTCCTCCAAGCGGGAGCGGTGGCCGCCCAGTCCGGCACGGCGTTCCTGCGCTGCCCGGAAAGCGGCGCTCACCCGGCGCACAAAGCTGCACTCGGCGACGGCCGGTTCACGTCGACGGCGTTGACCCGATCATTCAGCGGTCGCCCCGCTCGCGGCTTGGTCAACCGCTTCATGGTCGA
>Ga0307374_10015189_pt1 | contig 10385 bp, 9 predicted proteins | sample OX3MG_FD_202532 | JGI IMG/M metagenome (GOLD analysis project Ga0307374, IMG submission 202532) | Soil microbial communities from Risofladan, Vaasa, Finland - OX-3 | ecosystem: Environmental > Terrestrial > Soil > Coastal area > Acid sulfate soil | place: Finland: Risofladan, Vaasa | collected...
CCTGCCGTTGCAGCACCCGTAGCTGATGGCGCAGGGCCAGAACTTCGGCTTGGAGCTCGGCCTGCTCCCGATCGCGGATGCTCAGCAGGTCGACCAGAAGCCGGACGATCGAGTAAAGCAGGCTTGCAAGCATGGTTCGGCATGATCTCAGGCCGGCGCTGTCCCCCGCTCAGCTCCCGAAATCGAGTTGACTAGCCAGCGCTAACGGGACAGGTCCCACCTGGAGACAGTTACTACGCGCGCATGCGAATGCCGTTCTCGAGCACTCCCGGGTGGCTTGAGCGGCGATTGCATTCGCTAACCCCGCTAACTCCCTTGGTTTCCAATCTTCCGACGCACCGCTCTTGGTCTTCGATTAAACCGATCGGCCTGGACGCACCCGCGACTGAATAGAAGCACCCCCAGGTTAAGTGGCCGCTAGCGGTCGGACGGTCTGTTTCATCATCCGGTCGATCGACTTGGCGGCGGGCAAGCGGCGCACCTGATGCTCGAGCTCCTTGGCTCTCTCAACGCCAAGCACCGGCGATAGGAGTCGGTGGAACTTATCGATGACCGCCGACCGTGCTAACCGGCCGCCGTCGCCGTAATGATATTCACGCTCCTCAGTAAGGGTGGTTCCGTCTTGGAACTGAACTGTGACAATTGCGGGGCGAGCAGCCGGATATCGCGCGTCCAATCCGGGATCGTGGATGACTGTCACCTTCGACATGAGCTCACAAAGTCGATCGTCATCCAGCTGGCGGTCGAACAGAATCGAACCCATGGAGTCGAGCCACCGAGCGGCAACAACGTAGGGCAGGCTGAACTTGGCTGCCAAAGCCGTCTGAGGCGATGCTTCGGATAGCTTCGCCGCCTCAGCATAGGTGCGCACTGAGATGGAGCTGACTGGCCGGCGCGATTCTCGTTGAGACTTGATGGCATCGATCGCGTCAATGGCGGCAAGCGTGTGGGCGCAGACCGGATGAAATTTGAAGTAATTGTCGAGGATGAGGTAACGAGTGGCCCCATCCTCGATTCCGTCCAATAGGCGACGGAAGTCGGGTGATGTCGAGCAACGTGGCGCATAGTGATTCTGCAGTGTCCCGCGAGTCGTAGTCACACCATCTCGCACCCCATAGCCGACTTCTACGGCGGTCCGCGCGCCAACCCCAGCAAAGTAGTGATGGATTGTCGTGCCTTCCACCATGGTGCGAGCGGGCGGGACGAGTGCAAGGGCTGCCGCACCGTCCATCGCCGCGACGATCTCCGGAGCGGCTCCGCCAAAGAGTTTTGCGATGGCCGCAGCAGCCGCCACCATACCCCAGGTGCCGTGGGGGTGAACACCTTCGTGCAGCGAACCAAACGCAACACCCAGCCTCGCACCGACCTCATAGCCAGCCACGATCGATGACATCACGTCATCTCCCTGAGCGCCAGATTCCTCGGCAACAGCGAGCACTGCAGGGATGACATGAATCGCCGGATGTCCGCGTGACGGACGATAACCTTCGTCGATTTGGGCAACAGTGCATGAAGCCGCATTGAAGAATGCTGCGCGCGCCGGGTCCGCGGTGTGATGCGTGCCGGGTAGTCGGCACGGCCAATTACCGGGAACCAGCGACCGACGCATCTGGACCATCACAGGGTCCTGGGCGCCAAAGCCAATCACACCCAGGGTATCCAACAGGACGAGCTCAGCGCGGTCCCTCACGGAAGCTGGGAGTTGTGGATAGCGGATCGCTGCCGCGAAATGAGCGAGACGGTCCACGTAGTCCACAGCTAACTGACCCAAACGATTAGCGATGCATCTGCTGCTCTACGGCGGAAGTGACCCTCTGCTCCAGGAGGGCGGCACTGCGTATCTTGCCATTTTCCATTCTGGGAAGCTCGGCGACGAACTCGTATGACTTTGGCACCTTGTAACTCGCCAACTCAAGGACAGTGAGCATACAGTTCCGCCGTGGCGATCCATCTGGTAAACCGACAACGGCTGCATTTCCGACGACTACGCCCGGATAGACGTGACCTCCGGTGATGATCATGCCCGTTCGACGATCTGAAACGCAAATACTCAGCCAAGGGTCGGCGAGTCGTAGGCGTGTTCCGTCCCTCCGTCGCCCGCTCGTGCGGCTTCCACGACGACTGTTGCGCGACGCGCGGCCGAAACCGTTGACAGCTCCGAAGGCGTTCAATCGGGCCCCTCGACAGCGATCTCAGTGTCAACACTGCCGCCGATTGTGATCGGGAGTCCGAGCTCGCGCACGACGTCCGCGGTATCCGCTCCGACGGACGTCTTCCCCAGCCAGCGCACACTCGCGGGAGTCACGCTCAACCGCACTGGCATGGCAGCCACGGTGACCAAGCCCAGGTCCGGGTCCGGACACTCGATGAACGACCCGCGCTGACGGTAGTGCGGGTCGCTGTGAATCTGACTGATATCGAAGACGGGAACGATCGGAGCCTGCGCTTCGTTGAAGCGTTCGAGCACGTCGGCCAAGGAATGGCTTGCTATCCACTCGCCGACGATGGCATCGATGGCGTCTGCGTTCGCGCTGCGAGCGGCCGCGTCGCGAAAGCGAGCGTCGCGACCGAGCTCGGGCCGTTCGATGGCTCCGAAAATCCGGTCCGCGATCTGCTGGGTCCCGGCGGAGAGCACCACCCACCGGTCATCCGCGGTCGGGTACGCGTTGCGCGGCGCGGTGCGCGGCGAGCGGTTGCCCTGGCGGTGCTGCACGACGCCAAGTTGCGTGTATTCGGTGATTTGTGGACCGAGGATCGAAAAGAGCGGCTCGTACAGGCTGAGGTCAATCACCTGGCCGCGGTTGCCTCCGCCAGCGTCGCGCCAGTACAGCGCAGCGAGTGCAGCGTACGTCCCGACGAGGCCAGCAACGCCATCGGCGAGCCCGAATGGCGGCAGCGTCGGGGGCCCGTCGGGCTCCCCGGTCATGTGGGCGAAGCCGGAGAACGCCTCGGCCAGCGTCCCGAATCCGGGTCGGTCCGCGTAGGGCCCAGTCTGTCCGAAACCGGTAACACGGATGAAGATCAGGCGCGGGTTTAAGAGTAATAGGTCGTTGGGACCCAGGCCCCAGCTCTCCATTCGGCCTGGTCGGAAATTCTCAATCAGGACGTCGGCATCGCGCGCCAGCAAGCGGACGGCGTTGCGCGACTCCTCGACGTTGAGGTCGAGGCGAAGCAGCCGTTTGTTCCGGGAGATCGTCTTCCACCACAGCGGGATACCGTTCTTGCTCATGCCCCACCGACGGGCGTCGTCGCCCCTCGGGTGTTCAATCTTGATCACGTCCGCGCCCAGGTCGCCGAGATTAGTCGAGATCAGCGGGCCGGCCAAGAGGCTCGAGACGTCGATGACGCGGATTTGAGCTAGCGCAGACGGTTTGACGTCATCTACGTCAAGTCCACTCGCGGCAAGTACGCGGCGCGCGCGCTCCGCGACAGGGCGATCGATGAAGCGGCCGTCGATATGCACTCCGCCGACTCCGGCTTCCCGGCCCCGCTCATAGGCCGCAAGAACCTGCCGCGCCTCGCTAACTGCTTCTTCCGACGGACGAAACACCTTGAAAATAATCTGCAGCTGATTTGGGTGAATCGCGTGCTTTCCCCCAAAGCCCAGTGCCAAGGCCTCCTCGGCCTCCGCGCGGAGCGCGTCCGGCTTTCGGAAGTGGGGGTAGACGCCGTCGTGGGGCGCACTCAAGCCAGCACGCCTCGACGCCAAGACCAGCTCCGCCTTGGCATTAATAATGGTCTGGCTCAGACGACCGCCGGGCGGTGGCCAGGGAAGGCCCACGTCCAGGCTGAAGTCGCCGGCGCCGAATGCGAGGCAACTGATTCGGAGACTAGCGGAGGCGATGTCATCCACGTGGCTGAGCCCGGCGACTGTCTCGACTATGGGCAGGACCCTGACAGACCCCTTGCTAACCCCGCGGCGAGCCTCCAGCAAAGTCAAAAGAGAGTCGAGTGAATGCAGATCCTCGGCTGACTCCGTCTTCGGCAGCAGAACCCCCGCAAGCCCCGGCGCGACGATCGCGTCGAGGTCGTCGAGGAGCATTCCCGAAGGCACGGCGTTGACCCGTACCCAGACCTCGCTTGTACGGCCACTGCGGGCGATCGCGCCCGCGGCAAGGCGGCGCGCCTGAGCCTTGGCCGAAGGCGCAACTGCGTCCTCAAGGTCGATGATGTAAGCGGAGGCCTCAAGCGTGCCGATCTTGAAGAGCTTCGACTCGTCGGAGCCCGGCACGAATAGCATGGCGGTTAGCGGAGCAGCGATGGGGCCCCTCCAATACGGGTCGAAAGCTCGTCGGCCGCAGCGCGGAGCCGCAGCGCAAACTCGGTCATCCGCTCCGGGGTCCACCGCTCCTCGGGTCCTGCGATCGTGATTGAACCAATTACCGACCGGGCATCAAAGACGGGTGCTGAAGCAGCGGCGACGCCGCTCGTCCGGCCACCGACTGTCGCCAACCAGCCGCGCGCGCGCGTCCCTGAAACCTGTGCGTCAAGTTCACGCCTCGTCCCGATCGCACGCACATTTCGCGCAAGCACCGCCTCTCGGTCAGCGTCATTCAGATGCGCCAGGATGACTTGGCCGGTCGGACCCAGCCAAAGCGGCACGGGTTCGCCCACGGTCAGCACCCTCTGAATGGCATGGCGACTCTCGGCACCTGCGATGCAGACGCGCTGATCACCGACTCGCACGTGCAGGCTCACCGTTTCGCCTGACTCATCACGCAGACGGTCGAGCAGTGGCTGAGCTGCGTGCACAAGGCTCGACTTGCGAACCACGAGTGCGGCCAGCGACACCATGGCCGGTCCAACGGAATAGCGTTTTGCGTAGTCGCGGACCAGTAAACCCCGCTTCTCCAGGTAGGTGAGAAGCCGTGCCGCAGTGCTCTTGTCGAGACCGGCGCGATTGGCTAGGTCCACCAGACCGCAGGGCGATTCGGAGCGGACGGCGTGTTCAAGGAGGACGAAGGTGCGTTCAGCCGTCTGACTCATGTTCTCGAATAGTGATACTGTTTGCCACTGAGCAAGAGTCTGCGCTCCCGACTATCGCGGAGTCAAGGCGGTCTGGAGTGCCGAAGCTCGGCCCATAGTTAGGCGTGGCAAATGACGAACGACCGTGGATGCCGTACTTGGATGAGGGCGACCTGTTCCGGCTGGAGCGGGCGAGGTTCGGGCGCCGAATCGGCTTTGGGGAACGCGCCGCTCTGCTGCTAATCGACGTCCAGAACTACATGGTCGGTCCCCCGCCGGGGTCGCCACACGACTATCCGTCCGCCTGCGGGGCGGCTGCCGAGGCGGCGCTCGAGGCGCTTGTACCAGTGTTGGCGGCCGCGCGGGCGGCGCGGCTGCCCGTCGTGTACACGCGCAACGAATTCCGGCGCGACGGCGCCGACATCGGGGTGTACCGGCGCAAGCGCGACCTGCTGACCTCGGAGGGTTGGTGCCTTCAGGGCTCGGAGGGAGCTCAAATCCACGCCGCGGTCGCTCCTGTTGCAAGCGATCTTGTCCTTGCCAAGCACAAACCGAGCGCGTTTCACGCAACCCCTCTCATTGGTTTGCTGATTGACCGCGGCGTTGACACCGTCATTGTCACAGGCGGCTCGACGTCCAACTGCGTCCGCGCCACCGCCGTCGATTCCGCCTCCTTCGACTTCCGGACGATCGTTGTCCAGGACTGCGTATTCGATCGCTTCCGGCTCTCCCACGTGGCGTCACTGTTCGACCTCGACCGGCAATATGCCGACGTGATGCCAAGCGCCGACGTGATCAACTGGATCCAGAATCGCCATGGATAAGAACGGCCGCGACCTGGTCGGTTACGGCGCTAACGTACCGGTCGGGCCCTGGCCGGCGGGTGCTCGACTCGCCGTCAGCCTGGTTGTCAACTACGAGGAAGGGAGCGAACGGACGTTGGCAGCGGACGGAGAGAACGAGGGTCTCGGCGAAGTCACGCGAGATGTCGGATCTGGCCACCGCGATTTGGCGACGGAGTCTGTCTATGAATATGGGAGTCGGGCCGGTGTCCACCGCCTGCTCCGGCTGTTCGATCGTTTCCGCGTACCGGTGACCTTCTTTGCCGCCGCTGCTGCCTTGGAGCAGAACACGGAGGTATGTGCCGGAATCCGGGCCGGGAACCATGAAGTCTGCGCGCACGGTTGGCGCTGGAGTGAGGATTGGAAGCTCCCAGTGCAGGAACAGGAAGTTCGGATACGAAAGGCAGTCGAGTCGATCGGACGTACCTGCGGCGAGCGACCCGTTGGCTGGTACAGCCGGTGGATGGCTAGCGAGTACACTCGTGAGCTCCTAGTCAAGGAGGGCGGCTTCCTCTACGACTCCGACGCTTACAACGACGATCTCCCTTACTACACACGAGTGCTCGGTCGCGACCACCTGGTAGTGCCCTACACACTTACTTACAACGATGTTCGCTATGTCAATCCCGGCCTGGTTGGCCCGAGCGGGTTTGTCGACCTGCTGCTCCGGGCCCTGAACCTTCTCAGGGCTGAGGGCGCCGAACGGCCACGGATACTGAACATCGGGCTCCATCCGCGCTGGTCCGGACAAGCTGGGCGGGCCGACGCAGTTCGTGAGTTCATCGAAAGGGCGCTTGAGTATGGCGACGTCTGGTTCGCGCGTCGACGCGAGATTGCAGAGCGTTGGCGTGCGGCCTATCCGCCGTCGTCCCCTAGATAGATAAGGGCCTTGAAGCGATCGTGTATTCGCTTGGCGTCAACCGGCAGCGCAGCGACCCCGCTTCATCGGCAGACTCAGATGCGGACCGAGTTTCCTCTCGCGGTCAGGTGTCTGCACCATTGACGCATTAGTGATAAGTGCCAGCGCCCTCCGACCACGCCGCCCGAGGATAGGTGCTGTCCGAACCACCAGGGGACTCGGGCGAAGGGGTTAACGGCACAGCTTAGGTCGACGGTCGGAAGTTCGGAAGAAATGCGCCGGATTCCGTTTGTTCGAATATAAGGTCCACCGGCATCCCTGCTGCCATATCCGCCGGATCACATTCGACAATGTTTCCGATAACGCGAATCCCGCTGCCAAGCTCGACCAGTGCGGCGATATATGGCACCTGGTTATGAGTGGCTTGATGAACTGAGTGCGTCACAACTATCCAGCTGTACACACTGCCACGCGGCTCCGCCTCGAGCCACTTGGTAGCTTGACTCTGGCAATTGGGGCAGCAGGGGCCAGGCGGCCATCGCGGGGTGTCACAGACTTCGCAGTGGGGCACCAAGAATCGACGCTCCTTGCACCCATCCCAAAAAGGCTGGGTGTCGAGATCGGGGATTGGCTCTGGAAGCCCGTTGAGCACTTCAGTCCCTCGCCAGGATTACTGCAGCCGATAGTTGAGCCACAGAACTGCAGCTAAGGATCACCTCGGCATTCTTGACCTGTGACGTCGAGGTTCCACGCAACTGCCGTACCGCTTCAACCACGTGCGGCAAGCCGTGGATATATGCTTCGGACAGATTTCCCCCGTGGGTATTGACAGGAAGCTCGCCATCGAACTCGATGCGACCGCCCTCAACAAATGGTCCGCCCTCACCGCGCCCGCAAAACCCATAAGCCTCTAGAGACATGATCACGAATGGCGTGAAGTGGTCATAGATCATTACGGCATCGATGTCCTCTGGCCTAACCCCAGCAGACCGATAAACGTTTGCTGCCGTGCTAACCGACTCGGCGGTCGCCAAGTCCTCTCGGAAGATGATGCCATCAGCCTTCGTACCACTGCCCTGCGCGGCGCCCAGAATCCACGCCGGCCGATGATGACAATCCCGTGCCCGATCCGCCCTCGTGACTACCAGTGCACAGGCCCCGTCACTCTCGATGCAGCAGTCAAAGAGCCTCAGAGGATCGACGATCATGCGCGACTCTTGATGATCGTCGATGGTCATAGGCGCTTGCATCATCGCGTGCGGATTTCGCATAGCGTGACGACGCATCGCGACGGCGACCGCACCAAACTGTCTGCTCGTGGTTCCATATTCGATCATGTGGCGCCGGGCAAAAAAGGCGAATCGCTGCGCTGGCGTCAAGACGCCCCAAGGCGCCTGAAAGGCCCGGGCAGCGCCCGCGCCGTCGCTCACCCAGGTCGTCGCCTGCCCATACCGCCGCCCTGATCGCTCGTTGAGTGCGCGATAACACACTATTGTGTTCGCAACGCCCGCGGCGATCGCAGCGGCCGCGTGGACGACTACAGCGTTCCCGCCTGTTCCTCCATACGACGTCTCGCTCATCCAACTGAGGTTTTTGAAGCCAAAGTGGCTCGTCAACCGCGCCTCATCGATGGCGTCCATGTCATATCGGACGACGCCATCAACCTCGTCTGGTCGGATACCAGCATCGTTCAAGGCGCTGCCAATGGCCTCACATGCCAATGCGAGTTCGGTGCGGCCAGAGTTCTTCGAGTAGGCCGTCTGCCCGATACCGACAATAGCGGCACGCTTGCGAAGTGTGTAGTCAATCATCCGGAGTAACCTCCACTGTTCCGGCAGCTAGCACGCGGTCAATCATCGTGAAGCCCGACCTAGGATTGGACCGCATCGATAGCTGATGACTTCGCAGTGAGACGCATTTCGTCTGCACGGATCCGACTCAGGCCGAGGAGATCGTCCATTTCATCGCGTGTCACCATTCGATCAAGCAGCGCATGCTGCGTTCGTTCAGTCACGACTACGCGGAGCATCTCGCGAATCGCACCTAGCGCAATCCGGAGACTGGTGACCGCGAAAATCCCGAGGCTAAAGCCCCAACTCTCGAGGTCACTGATCGTGAATGGCTCCCCTAGTCCCCACTCGGGAACGTCGATCACGAGAGGACCCGATACGGCGTCGCGATAACGCCTGAACTCATCTGGAGTTCGGAGTGCCTCCGGGAAGATCGCATCGGCTCCCGCCTCGACATACGCGCGGCCTCTGTTGACCAAAGCGTCAAATCCTTCGCACTGCCGAGCGTCGCTCCTCACCACCAGAAGAAATGAGGGGTCGGACTGAGCCTCCTTCGCGGCATAGATCTTGGCTACCATGTCGCTGACAGGAATTACGCTCGCCCCCGTTGTTTGCCCGCAACGTTTCGGAAACACCTGGTCTTCCATGTGGACTCCAGCTGCGCCAGCCTGCTCAAATTCGCGAATCGTTCGCCTCACATTGGTTACGTTTCCGAATCCGGTGTCTACATCACACAGAACCGGCAGTTTGGTTGCACGAATAATATGGCGCGCGTGGTCCAGCAGCTCGGTGAAGCCAAGTAGTCCAACGTCTGGGAAACCCCCTACTGTCGTGGAAGAGGCGGACCCACTGACATAAACAACTGGAAAGCCAGCGATCTCTACCAAGCGCGCGATGGCCGGATCGTGGGCTCCCATAGCCATGGCGCAGCCCGGTTGGGCTAGGACTTCTCTTAACCGCGCTCCAGGCGTCATGCTGACAACTCCACACCAGCCGGTCTACGTGCGACATATCGCCCGTAACCCTCGTCACCGACAAACTCCCCGTTACGCGCGACTACGTTTCCTCTGCATACGGTTAGCACGGGCCACCCGCGAAGAACACGCCCTTCATATATCGAGAAGTCGGATGCAGAACTAAGCATCGGGGCCTCGACACACTTCTCCACCTCCACATCGATTACGACGAAGTCTGCGTCCATCCCTGGAAGTAACATCCCTTTTCTAGACAGTCCAAAAATACGCGCAGCGTTAGTGCTCGTAAGTTGCACGAGACGCCACAGAGGCACTCCTCTTTTCCAGTAGCCCTCCGACAACATGACCGGAAGAATGGTCGCAATGCCGGGAAATGCCAGGCGCGCATCCCAGACCGAACCGAGCTTCGCGTCTTTCCGGACAAGAACGTGGTCGGACCCGATGGTGTCTAGATCGCCAGCGGTCACCGCCTCCCAAAGCGCTTCCTTGTCTGTCTCTTCACGGACGGGAGGAATGATCTTCGCCAGGACTCCGGCAGGGCTATCCGCGGTTTCCGTTAGATAATGCGCCTCAGTCTCTATATAAACCCGGCCGCCCGCACGCTTAAATGGAACCAAGTACTCAAGCGACTGTCGGGCACTCACGTGAACGACGTAGAGCTGACATTCAGCAGATGCCGCCAAATACGCGACCCGCCGCACCGCTTCAGCCTCTACGATGGAAGGGCGACTGTCAGCCCACGCTCGCAGATCATCTCTGCCGGCACTCCGCGCGGCGCGTAGCGCGCGCGCGGCCAGTTCCTGATTCTCACAGTGGACCAAGGCCACCCCCGACACGGCCGCAACCGCCCGAAAGGCATCTAGAAGCTGCCCGTCATCGATACCCTGGATGCCGATTTGGTACCCCTCTTCCCCCTTGTACGCCGTAAAGAACTTGAAGGAGTTCGAAGAGAAGC
>Ga0307374_10015190_pt1 | contig 10385 bp, 7 predicted proteins | sample OX3MG_FD_202532 | JGI IMG/M metagenome (GOLD analysis project Ga0307374, IMG submission 202532) | Soil microbial communities from Risofladan, Vaasa, Finland - OX-3 | ecosystem: Environmental > Terrestrial > Soil > Coastal area > Acid sulfate soil | place: Finland: Risofladan, Vaasa | collected...
AACGCAATTGCGCGAACTTTATGGTGGGTCAATTCTGGTTCTTTGTTATTCTTTGGCGGCGTTTTGCAATCCATAAATGACGCAGACGGGAAAACTCGAACGCGGCCTGGGGCTGAAAGAAGCCTCGACGCTCAACATGATCGACATGGTGGGCATTGGGCCGTTCATCGTGATTCCGCTGGTGATTGCGGACATGGGCGGGCCGCAATGCCTGCTGGCGTGGGCGGTGGGCGCGATCGTTGCGCTCGTCGATGCGTGTGTGTGGGCGGAACTGGGTGCGGCGATGCCGGAAGCGGGCGGCAGCTACGTTTATTTGCGCGAGGCCTACGGGCCCGCGAAGTGGGGGCGGCTGCTGTCGTTTCTGGTGATCTGGCAGACGATTTTTCAAGGACCGTTGGTGCTGGCGTCAGGCTCAATCGGATTCGCGGAATATTTCACGTATCTGGTTCCGCTCGGGAAATATGGCCAGAAAGCGGTGGCGGGCGCGGTGGTAATCACGTTGACGATTTTGCTTTACCGCCGGATCACGACCGTGGGCAAAATTTCGATGCTGCTGTGGATCGGCGTGATTGGCACAATTGTGTGGCTGATCGCCGCAGGAGCTACGCATTTTCATCGCGAGCTGGCGTTTACCTATCCCGCGGGCGCATGGAAATTGAATTGGCTGTTTTTCGCGGGATTGGGCAGCGCGACGGTACCTACGATTTATTCCTACTGGGGCTATTACAACGTGTGTTTTCTGGGCGGCGAGGTGAAACAGCCCGAGCGCAACATCCCGCGCGCCATTTTCATCTCGATTATTGTGATTGCGATTCTGTATCTTGCAATGCAGACGTGCGTGCTGGGCGTGGTGCCGTGGCAGGAGGCGCAGCATTCGCCATTCATCGTGAGCGTATTTTTCCAGCGCATCTATGGGACGCATTTGGCGAAATTCGCGACCCTGCTGATTCTGTGGATTGCGTTCGCATCGCTTTTTTCGGCGGCGCTGGGCTATTCGCGCATTCCGTACGCAGCCGCGCAAGACGGGAATTTCTTTGCGATTTTCGGCCGCGTGCATCCAACGAAGAAATTCCCGCATGTCTCGCTGCTGGCGTTGTGCGCCGTGGCGTTCGTTTTCAGTTTGCTGTTCAAGCTGGCGACGGTGATTGCGGCGATCCTCGCGATGCGGATTCTGGTGCAATTCGTCGGTCAGGCGGTGGGGATCATCATGCTGCGGCGTAAATGGGCGAGCGAACGCTTCCCATTCAAAATGTGGCTTTACCCGATTCCCGCGGGGCTCGCTATAATCCTATGGCTCGCGTTGTTCGTGGCGACGGGATGGAAAATGCTGTTCGGAGTGATTGCGATTCTGGCGGGAGTAATCGTGTTTCTTGTGCGTTCGAAGGGATTGAAGGAATGGCCGTTCGCGGAGGCAAGTCGATGAAGATGCGGTGGGGCACAATACTGGCTGCGGCGGCGGCCGTGATTATCTCAGCGGCGCCGATGGCACGAGCGCAATCGGTGGCCGAAGTGGTGAACGCAATCGATCACGCGCGCGTGACGACACGGGTTCTTTACGTGGATGCGCATCCCGACGACGAACGCGAGAGCGTGCTGACGTACCTCTCGAAGGGGCTGGGCGACGATGTGGCGCTGTGCTCGACCACGCGCGGCGAGGGCGGACAAAACGCCATCGGTCCCGAGCTGGGTCCGGCGCTTGAAATTTTGCGTACGGATGAGCTTTACCGCGCGACGCAAGGCTACGGCGCGCAACTGTTCTTTACGCGCGCCTCTGATTTCGGCTACTCAAAAAGCGCCGACGAAACTTTGAAAATATGGCACGGAGTGGCGACAGAAGATCTGGTGCGAATCATCCGCACGTTTCGTCCCGACATCGTCATCAATCAATGGGGCGGCGTGCATTCCGGGCACGGGCAGCACCAAGCCACGGGAATTATTGTTCCCCAAGCAGTGAAGGCGGCCGCCGATGCGTCCGCGTATCCCGAGCAGTTGAAGGAGGGATTGAGGCCGTGGCGTGTGGGCCGAGTGCTCCAATTCGCGCGTTTCTTCGGGAATGCCGCGGGGAATAATGCGAATGATCAGGAAGGTGAGATCACGCTGCCCGTAGGCGAAATTTCACCGTTGTGGGGAGACAGCTATTCGGACCTGGGACTTATCGGATTTGCGAACCATCGGTCGCAAGGAATAACCCGGATTCTGGATTCGTCATTTTTCAGCCGGCCTGTGGATCTGAAAGTCGTCGAGGGCGATAAGCTGGCACCGGAGGACTTGGCGCAAACGCTCGCTTCGCTCGGCGTTGGGTCGAATCCGTTGCACGCGGAGCTTGGCGCAGCGGACGCAGCCCTTGCAGCGGCGCGCGAAGACGCGCTGCGACTTGATTGGCCAGCGGCGGTGAAAAATCTGGCGGCTGCGGGGAACGAAATCACGAAGGCGATGAACGACGCGCGCTCGTCTTCGGTTACGGATGGCCGAGACGTGCTGTGGAGGTTGAACACTCAGCGAGAGAAGATCAACACAGCGCTGGCCGCGGCTGCGGCGCTGCACATGAACGCGAAATCGGACCGTGGAGCGCTGGTCGCGGGAGAAGATTTTTCCGTGCGGGTGAATTGGGAAGCACGGTCGAACGTCGGGGTGGAGTTGAATCAGCCGACGCTTGAGATGCCAAAGGGATGGTCCGCCACCACGGAAAAGCCGCAAGGAAACCGCGAAGCCTCAGCGACTGAAGCGTCGTTCCGCGTGGCGATTCCCAAGGGCGCAACGCGTCCAGCTTCGCCAGAAGACGCGATTCTTCCCTGGCCCGCGCCGCTGGTGAAAGCGCGCATTACAGGGACGGCCGACGGCTACAACTTCTCGGTGGAGAAGCCTGTGACGGCGACAGACTACACGTCGACAAACGTCGAGACTATGCCCCTGGAGCTGGTGCCCGCTGTGACGCTTTCGGTTGACCCAGAGCAGGTGATGCTTCCGGCGAATCGCAAGACAAAACCGTTTGAGTTGCTGACGCGCGTTCGGTATCACGGAGCGAAAGCGGCGCACGTTACGGTGGGCCTCGATGTACCGGCAGGCTGGAGCGTAGAGCGTGTGGCACCGATCGATTTTACGGGCGCAGGCGACCGTCTGGTGCGATTTGCCGTGACGCCATCCGCAAATGCGCCGCAAGCCGCATACGACTTGAAGCCCTATGCGCGGCTGGATGATGAGAGTTTTCGCACGTCGTATGAGGCACTGCCGTCGTTGCCGTCACGCCACGTGAGCGAACCGGCGGTGGCGACCGCGCACGTGCTGGACCTGAATTTCCCGCCGCATCTGCGCGTCGGCTACATCGCCGCGGGCATCGACCCGGTTCCGCAATCGCTCCAGCAGCTTGGAATCAACGTGGACATGCTGGACGAAGCCGCGCTCGAATTTGGAGACCTGAGCCGCTACGACGCGATTGTTGTGGGCATCCGCGCGTACGAGTTGCGGCCCGACGTAATGAGCGCGAACCGGCGCTTGCTCGACTATGCGGCGCGCGGCGGCACGCTGATCGTGCAATATGAGCGAGACTTCTCCTGGAATAAACTGCTGCCCGCTCCGTTTCCGGCAACGGAAGGCAAGCCGGTAAAGGGAAGGCCAGGTCAATATACGCCGGCTGACCGCAACACGGACGAAAACTCGCCTGTGCGTTTCGTTGACCCATCGAGCCCGCTGCTGAATTTTCCGAATCGCATCACGCAGGACGATTTCCGCGGATGGATCCAGGAGCGCGGTTTGTATTTCTGGGGACAGTGGGATTCGCGCTATAAGCCCGTGCTGGCGATGCACGATCCGGGCGAATCGGACGCGCTGGGCGGCCTGGTCTACGCGCGCGATGGCAAGGGGATTTACATTTACACCGGGATTGCCTTTTTCCGCCAATTGCCCGCGGGCGTGCCGGGGGCGTACCGACTGTTCGTCAATTTGCTGAGCGCATCGCAGGCTCCGAGCGCGGAGCATTAAAAATCACCGATTTTCAGGGACGTTGGATGGGGAACGTCATCTCGTTTGCACGAATAAGAAGGGGGAATTGATGAAGAGACTTCAGGTTGTGTTCGTGGCGATTCTGGCAATAACGTTCATGGCCGCAGCGGCCCAGCAACAAAAGCTCACCAAAAAGCAAAAAAACGCTCCGCTTCCCGAGATTCCTCAATCCATCCCAGAGCAAATTGATCATGTCATCGGCGAAATGTTGGGCGCGTGGCAGGTGGGCGACGTGGAGGCAATGCACAAATACTATGCGGACGATGCGACATGGGTCGCGGGAACTTACGATCCGCCCATCGCAGGCTGGCAAAATTATGTGCCGAAGTATGAGCAAAGCCGCAAAGGCGTTACCAGCGTGCAATTAATTCGCAAGAATACAACCATCTTCCACTATGGCGACACGGCTTGGGCGGCGTACCAGTGGGAATTTCAGGGATTCGTGGAAGGCAAAGCGACGACGGCGCGCGGACAAACCACGCTTGTATTCGTCAAAAGCGGCGGCCACTGGTTGATCGTGCACAACCACACTTCGCAGATCTGCCCAGGGAACTAAAGCCGCACGAGAACTCGACCCACGGCTTCGCGGCCAACTAGAAGCTCTTCAGCGCCTGGGAAATCCAGAGGCCGGCCGTGATGGCCGCGAGAGTGATCCAAGTAATCAGCACTCCGCGAATTACCGGATTGATCCTCTCAATCCTGGCGACCAATTCGCGCTGGGCCTGTGCCATCGAATCTCCAGCTGAATCGATGAAGATCTGATCGTCTTCATGCGCCTCCAGAGTGCCGCGATAGATAATCAGGCAGAACCATGCTCCGAGAGCGACGGCGAAGGCGATAAGGAAAAAAAGGAGCGTACCACTAGGCATGTCCATAGCTGTCCTCCCAACCCGAAAGGCCAGCAATCCACCTGAGAGCATCGGCCCAACGGGCCCTAATTTGACAGGAGTATAACACCAAGACTGTTGCGTGGAGAGCATTTGATAGTGTCAAGCCGGTATACTATTTAATATTTAGTAATATGGCCAAGGAGCGTGATGGGCGACGAGCAAGCGCCGGCATTCGGCGCGTTGCGTTGACAAAGGCTCATGCGGGCGGCACAATGAATTACTCCGGTTCACCACTCGCTGTGCCCGAATGGCGGAATTGGCAGACGCGCCAGGTTCAGGACCTGGTTCTCGCAAGGGAGTGGAGGTTCGAGTCCTCTTTCGGGCACCAAAACACAAAAGCAAACGCCTCAAGCGGATAAGTTTTTTACCATTTCCGAAGAAGCTGCCGCGGTATCCTTGCGCGCCGGCGCTGGACCATGTGATTGAAACATCATGCGCACTAGCCAGCTTTCCCGCAATTTCGTGCCGCGGAAGGGCAGCAGAAACAGCCAGCGGAACACGTCTCGCAACAATGCCCCCTGTTGGCCGAAGCGCAGCCATCCCCGCCATCCGAGCTTTCGAAGAAGCGCGAGGCGTAACCGTGCCAGGTCGAACACCATACGGGACAACGATGCGGGAATGTCCTTTTCACGGTGGTATTCGTAGAACACGTAGTTCATCGAGGCGCTGGACTGCACCTTGATGAAGTTTTCGAGTGCGCGATTCCTGGGATTGGCGGCGACCTCGCGGAAGAGGTCGTGGAACTGTTTGGATTCAGCCTCAAGCGTTTCGATGCTCGCGAATCGGTTGATCAATTTCGCGCCAACGGGATCCCAGAGATAGTCATTCATCAGCAATGGCAGGCCGAGATGAAAAAGCTTCGTCACGATCAGATGAACGCGCAGATGGCACTGATACGCATCGCCCATGCATTCGTACAGGCGCGTGGTGTCGCGCGTGAGGCTGTGATGAAAGGAACTGATAGCGGTGTCGAGGTCGTTGGTGAACTCGCGGGTGTCGTAGCCGTTCAACTCCCGCTGGATTACCGCCGCAATCTGCCGGATCTGCACGGACGATAAAGCCATTCCCACGCTGTAGAGAGGGTCAACCGTATCGCCCGCGTCTCCGATGATGTACCAGCGATCGGGTGAGTAGTGTTGGCGGCATTCCCACATATAGGAGCTGTAGAAATTCGTGTCGACGACCGTGCCGCTGCGCACGAGTTCAACAATCACCTGATGCTCGCGCCCGACGCACTCGAGGAACTGCTCCATCGTGCGGACTTGCCCATGCGGGTAAACGTCTTTGCGATACGTGATTCCAATGCTGATGAACGGCACATTCTCGGGCGAGCGCATGGGAATGCACCAGATCCAATTGCCCTTTCCAAAGAAATGGTGGGTGGCGAAATAGGGAACGAAGGCGCGATTTTCCTTTTTGATAGCGCGGATGCGGCTCAGAATTTCCGGATCGAAATTCATCAGGCGGAACCAGAAGACATCTTTCTGTTCGTTCACTTTTTCGTGGAGCTGCAGCAATTTCGAGAGCACGCGGCTGCGGCCGGTGGCGTCGATCAGCCAGCGTGCCTGGAGGGGATATTCCTGCTGGGCGGAATCTCGTACCGTGATGGTGTGCGGGCCGCCGTTGTTGCCAAGATTTACGCCGGCGACAGTGCCGTCGATTATTTGCACGCCGTTTTCCACGTTGCGCCGGCGCACCTCGCGATCAAACGTAAAGCGGTTGACCTGGAAAGAGAGCAGGGGCGGCACGGTGGGAGTTTCGTCGACAACATAGGTGCGATCCGCGGGATTATCGATCTCGGGTTTGTAATAATAAGTGAGGCCGTATTTTGGAAAGTGGTTTTCGATCAGATAAGAACCGAGGCCGAGTTCGAGAAGAAAATCGATGGTGATCTCGACGAAAGATTCGCCCACGATAGGGCGATTCTTGTGCGGACCTTCGACGACGGCGACCTTGAGGTCCGGGAAACGCATCCGCAGGTAAGCCGCCGCGAGATGACCCGTCGCCCCTCCTCCCATAACCAGTACGTCGGTTGTCATGGGCTCTCACCGATTCGACCACGTGCGGGCCCCACGAAGGCGATAAACCTTCGTAGCGAGGCGAATTTTCGGTTCCATTTCATGGCTGCGACGCAACATAGCACCTGGCCCCTTGCCATGCAATGCCGCTGTGCCGTTTTCCATGCAACGGCGGGCTTTTGGGGCGATTTTCACTCGAAAATGTGCGGTAGTCCGTTAGTACCAGATACTCTTTCTCTACACGTTTTCTGCAAGCCATAGATAACCCGCCCGTTTCGTGTTTATCGTAGATAGGGAAACTATGGACCAGCGCGACAAAACGACTACTGGAGTTCCGCCTGCGCGCGGGAGCAACGGCTCGCAAGAGACACTGAAAACGGTGCTCGTCAGCGACCTGCCGGATAGTGCCACCCTCGCTGTGGAACCGCCGCAGCTCCTCACGAGCCCGAATCTGACGACGGCCAGCCTTTCCGCGCTTTCGCAGCGCTACGACATTCTGGGCGAAGCGGGTCACGGGAACATGGGCAACGTCTACAAGGCGCGTGACCGCGAAACGGGAGAGACAGTCGCGTTGAAACTGATCAAGCCGGAAATCGCGTCGGATCAGGGCATGATGGAGCGCTTCAAGAACGAGCTGCTCTTCGCGCGCAAAATCACGCACAAAAATGTTTGCCGCGTGTACGACTTTAACCGCATCGGCGGGATCGCTTACACCTCGATGGAATATGTGGAGGGCGAGAGCCTGCGTTCCGTGCTGAACCGTTTTGGCGGTCTTCCACTGCGCAAGGGAATCGACCTGGCATTGCAAATCTGCTCCGGACTGAAAGAAGCGCACGCACAGGGGATCGTTCATCGCGATCTGAAGCCCGAAAATGTGATGATCGATGGGCAAGGCAATCTAAAAATCATGGACTTCGGCATTGCGCGCTCGATGGAAGCAGCAACGCATCTGACCGGCGCGATGGTCGGTACTCCTGCGTACATGGCGCCGGAGCAAGTGGCCGGGAAGCCGGTCGATTACCGAACGGATATTTATTCGCTGGGGCTGATGCTGTACGAAATGTTCACCGGCTCGCAAACGTTCCACGCCGATACGCCCGTAGCGGTGGCGTTGAAGCAGCTGCGCGAGGAGCCCGTGGCTCCGCACGAAATCGACCCGGCGATTCCGGTGTTTATTGAGCGCGCTATTTTGAAGTGCCTGCAGAAGGATCCGGCCAGACGATATCAATCCGTGACGGAACTTCAAACCGCGCTGCGTTCGACAACGGGCACAGGATATCCAACGGCCGCGCTGGCACCGCCGAGCGGAGCGGCAAGCTTGCGGACGTCGCGCTCGACTGACGCGACAGTGGTGGTTCCTGCGACTTTGCTTCCCGCCGTGCCGAAATCGAAGCGGACCTCTCCCATTGTGTGGCTGCTATTGGGCGCGTTCGCGGTTTTGGTGATGCTGGCCGGATTGGGTGTCTTGGCAAAGATGAAATCAGCGAATTCGATGGCACCGCCCCCGCAGCCTGCCCAAATGTCAGCGCCGGCTCCGCCTGCTTCTGCGTCGCAGCCCCTGGCGCCGGCACTGGGTGAAACAACGAGCAAAGGCGCGGCAGCGCCTCACCGCGCGAAAGCATCAGCGGCGAATACACAGCCTTCCGTGCCCGTCGTTTTTCCGCACGTCGAATTTGGCAAGAAAGCGTCGCGGCGGAACCGCCCCGGCGCGAGCGCACCTGTATATCTATGGGTTGGACGGTTTGAACGCGAAGACCGCGCGCAGACGGCGGCGAAACGAATCGAAGACGACGGTTTGCCGGCGGTTGTGATGCCGCGGCGAAATCCGCAAAGTCACCAGCAGTTTTTTGTCGTGTTTACGGGCCCTTTTGCGCCGACGCGTGCGCAAGACATTGTGCAGCGACTGCAAGAACAGGGTTTTTCGAATGTTCGCGAAGTCAGGCCGGGTCAAAACCAGCGCAACTGAGCGGCGTGGTTGGCGAAAAATCTTACTGGATAAATTAGAGGACGCAAAAGCTCTTATATGGTTTCGCAGGCAGCATTGGAAATGGAATTTGGCGCGCGAAGCGACACGGGCCGCGTCCGCGAAAACAACGAGGACAGTTTCCGCCTGGCGCCGGAGCTGAATCTATTCGTCCTGTGCGACGGAATGGGCGGGCAGGCGTCTGGCGAAGTGGCCAGCCGGCTTGCGGCGGAAACAATCGTCGCGCATTGCCGCGAAGCGGAAACAAATCCTGAGTTGCCGTCGGTTGGCGAGCAAATCGATGGCGCGTCGAAAGCGGCAAATCGTCTTGCAAGCGCCGTCCGGCTGGCCAATCGCGCCGTGCATCAGGCAGCGCAACAGAACGAAGCGCAGACAGGAATGGGCGCCACCGTTGTGGCTGTGCGGTTCACGGATGAGCGCATGACCATCGCGCACGTGGGAGACAGCCGCGTCTACCGTCTCCGCAATGGCGAGTTCGAACTGCTTACGCAAGATCATTCGTTTATCGCCGAGCAAGTACGTCACGGCTTGATGACTGCGGAGGAAGCGTCGCAGAGCAAGTTGCAAAACGTGCTGCTTCGCGCGCTCGGCATCGAGCCGGAGGTGGAAGTCGAAATCAGCGAAGAGCTGCTGATGGAAGGCGACGCCGTGCTGCTGTGTTCGGACGGATTGACGCACGAACTCTCCGACGAGCAAATCGCAGCGGCCTTGTGCGACACAGATGAAGCGCAGGAAGCGGCCAGCCGTTTAGTTGAATTGGCGAACCAAGCTGGGGGCGGCGACAACATCACGGTCATCGTATTGCGTCACGCGCCAAAGTTTGCGGGCGCGATGGCAAAAATCGGGCGGTGGTTCAAGGGCTCCTGAGATTGTTCCGCGAAGGAGAAAATAAAATGCCGAAGCTAGTTCTGAAATTCGAGAATGCGATCCTGACGGAAGTGGCCGTGGGAGCAAAGGAAGTGAGCATTGGCCGCTCGCCGGATAACGGCCTGGTCATCGACAATCCTGCCGTCTCGCATTATCACGCCCGCGTTTTCAACGAAGAGGGGCGTCTGATGCTCGAAGACTTCGGCAGCATGAATGGCACGTTTGTGAACGGGCAGCGGGTGAAAATGGTGTCGCTGAAGCCGGGGGATTCCGTGGTGATCGGCAAGCATTCGATATTGATTTCGGATTCGCGCGAAGTGGCGAATCCGTTCCCGACAAACGGCAATACCGGCAAAGCCGCGCCGAAAATCAACGAGACAGTGATGCTGGATACGAAAGAACGGCGCGAGTTCCTGCAGAAAGTCGCGGGCGCGGGTGAAAGCGCGCAGGTCGCTCCCTCGCGCGTGAAAGTGGCGACGCTGGTGGTTCGCAAAGGCAGAACCGACCAGCGCGAATACACGCTGAGCAACAAACTAACCGTAATTGGCAAATCGGCATTGGCGACCGTGAAGCTCAAGGCTTGGTTCGCTCCAAAAGCCGCCGCGCAGATCAATCGCCGCGACGACA
>Ga0307374_10015194_pt1 | contig 10382 bp, 6 predicted proteins | sample OX3MG_FD_202532 | JGI IMG/M metagenome (GOLD analysis project Ga0307374, IMG submission 202532) | Soil microbial communities from Risofladan, Vaasa, Finland - OX-3 | ecosystem: Environmental > Terrestrial > Soil > Coastal area > Acid sulfate soil | place: Finland: Risofladan, Vaasa | collected...
AGGAACGCCACGTCTCTCTTGTTCACACCTCGACTGTGCGAGTCTGTAGGCCCGCTTACAGGCATTAAGCTTGGCCAGGAAGAGGCGTTCGGCAGCCATGGCCTCAGCCAGGCGGTCAGACAGGTGATGCAGCCATGTCTCGGCTTCGGCCCAGGTGCCGCGCGCGCCACTTGCTGGGGCGGGCCGGCAGGGCAGCAGGCCAAGGCGTTCCGTCCTGGAGGAGGGCGGTGAGAAACTCGGCATCGGAGAGCAGATTCCCCTACACTGCACAGGAAGAGCCGACGGAGGTACGCCGTTGGTGGATGAAACCTGCCTCCCCGAGCAGCCGCTCACAATCCGCCACCGACAACCCGCGTCCCTTGGCGGTATCCACGTTCCGATCACGCGGGTTCATACCCACCTCAGCGCACACCCGATGCGCGCCGGCCCGCAAGCTAAGCAGACTGGGCTCATGGACACCCATCTGTCGGATCTGGTGTCCAAGCACGAGCCGTGAGACGGCCACGATCTTGCTGATCGCCGCTTCACTGATCTGTCCAGAACATGCGAAGGGGGTGCCGGGCACCGGGATGCGGCGCATGACGGACAGAATGCCGGCGCCGAACTCCTTGGCCAGCCACATCTGCTCGACGATTTCCTCATGGCTATGCTCCCGGCCTATGGGTTCGATACAGTAACGCAGATCCAGGCCCGACTCGCTAATCGCCGCGAAGGTGGCACGGCGCCGTTCGGGCGCGATCTCGGTCTCGATCCCCTCGCGAAATCGGTACACGTGATAGACCCCACAAAATCCCGCATCCTGGATCCGGTAGGCGTCCTTTACCGTGAAGTCGCCGACGTTGGCGATCAGTTCCGTCTCCGGGCGCAACGCCCCACGCACCGCTCGCCCGATCTCAAGGAACTTGCCCAGCGGGTAGTTGGCGGTAGTCATCAGGTACACTTCGTCGGCGCCGGCCGCCTCGAATTCCAGCGCCCGCGCCCTGACCTCCTCAGGACTCAATTCATGCAAGGTGGTGACGATCCCATGCTTGGTCGCGAGGTAGCAGAAGTCGCAGTTTTCCGGGCACGGCCACACGTTGATGCCGACCTGCGAGTAGATCGTCCCCCGGCCACCAGTGATTTGATGCGTCATCCGATTGGCGGCGGCCATGACCGCATAACAGTCGTCCGAATTGAGATCGAGCGCCAGAAGATAGAGCGCATCCTCACGGCTGATCGCCGCGCCGGCCAGCGCCTTGTCCAAGATGAAGGTCGTCGCACTGTGTAGGGCCATGGTTGCTCCTTCAAGGCAATCCTGATGCCGGTCCGACCGCCACGGGGAGGCCGATCGATGATCCCCACTCTATCAACGAACCATCGTCATGGTCCTTTTCCAGTGATCTCGCCGGGGCGCGGGCAACATGGCGCACATCTCGTCTCCCTACCGTAACCGTAGACGGCTCGGCTGCATGGTGTCTGTAAGCATGCTTACAGACACCATGCATCCATGGAGGTCGCAGGCTCTTGCCGGGCTGCACGAGCCAGATGCGCGACCTGTCCGGTGACTAGGCCGGACAGGCGCCGTACCTCCGCGTATAGCGTCCAAAAGTGCCCGAACAAGAGCCGCGCCATGCGCGCTGTGAGGTACGCCTTGACTCAGTCGCTGTCAAGTACCATGTTGTCCAGGTCAAACAGGAAGACAAGCTTGGTGATCTCCCTCGATGCACGATGCAGTCCGCGTCACCACGTTGTTCACTCCACCGCGTCATCACGCGACGCGACGCGCACGATGTCTGCCTGGGCGAAGAGAGGACCAACCCGCAGCCCCAGGCGCCGGTACACCGCCTCCGGCACCGAGATGTCGGCCACGTATGCGTCACCCACCCAGGCGCGTGCCGCCGGCCGCAAGAGGCCGACCTTGGGCAGCGCCAGCGTCAGCGTGGCCGCGGCGCGGATGGTCGGTTCCGCGGCCGCCCCCGAGTCACCGTCGAGGCCCGATGGAATGTCGAGCGCCAGGATGGGAGGGCCCGCGGCGTTGGCTTCGCGGATCAGTGACGCGATGGGCTCCCGCGGCGCGCCGCGCAGGCTGTAGCCGATCAGCGCATCCACGATCAGGTCGGCCGACCCCAGCGCGCTCCTATCCGGCCCCGCGTGCACTCGGTCCTGCACCGGCACCCCCATGTGCCGCAAGATGGCCAATTGGTGCGCCGGCACCCCGTGCAGCTCCCCCACGTCCCGACCCAGGATGACCGAGACGTCGGCGCCCCAGTTGCACAGCCGCCGCGCCGCCGCCATGCCGCCTCCCCCATTGCCGCCGGGCCCGGCCAGCACCACGATGCGCCGCCCGCGGATGTCGTCGCCCAGCAGGCGCCGGGCCTGGGTGGCCAGGGTGCGGCCGGCGTTCTCCATCATCTGGAGTAGGCTGATCTCCATCTCCTCGATCATCAGCCGATCGATCTCGCGCATCTGGTCCACCGTCACCGTCGGGATCATAGCGGCACCTCCTCGTCTTCACGGGACATCGACTTCTCCTCACCCCAGAGTGCCGCCGCAATCGCGGGCATCGCCGGCTCCGCGCGGCCCGGTATGGGCAACGCACGCTCCTGGAAGGGGCGCATCTGCGTGAAGTCGCGCGGGAACAGGAGATCGAGGGTCCAGTCCAGCGCCACGCGCATCTTGCGCTCCAGGCGCGGCAGCTTGGCCAGATACACCGTTCGCCAGAGCCACCAGGCCGGGAAGCCCGAGAACCGATGACCACGGATCTCGGCCACGGCGGAGCGATGGCCGAGCGCGACGAACATCCCGGGCGACCGAAAGTGGAACGGCCGTTTCGTCCCGCCCCGAATCGTGGCGGCGAGGTTCTCGGCCAGTACTTTGGCCTCGCGTGTGGCGTGCTGGGCCGTCGGCGGGTACGGCGTACCGGTCAGGGGGTCGCGCACCAGGGCGCAGTCACCCAGGGCCCACACGCCCGGATAGCCCGGCACCTCCAGATGCTCGTCCACGATCACGGCGCCGCGACGGTCCTGCTCGACCGGCAGCGCCGCAAGCACGGGACTGGGTGTGGTGCCGGCCGTCCAGATCAGTGTAGACGTAGGAATCCGCCGGCCCGTGTCGGTCTCCACCCAGTCCGGGCCGGCCGCGCGGACCGCGGTCTCCAGGAGCACCTCCACCCCCCGCGCCCGAAGCTTGTTGAGCGCATAGTCGGCTAACTCCGGCCCGATCTCGGGCAGGATGCGCTGACCGGGATGCACGACCATCAGGCGCGCCTCGCCGGCCTGGATGCGCGGGTAGTAGCGCGCCGCGGCGCGGCACAGGTCGGCCAACTCGCCCGCCAACTCAACACCGGAAAAACCGGCTCCGGAGACCACCACGGTCAGCAGCATTCTCCGCCGATCGATGTGCTCTTCGAGGTCGGCTTGTTCGAAGAGGTCGATCAGGTGGTTGCGCACCACCATCGCGTCGCCGAGGCCTTTGAACGTAAGCGCGTGCTCGGCCACGCCCGGCAGCCCACGGAAGCCGGCGACCGCGCCGACCGCCAGCACCAGATGGTCGAACGGCAGCGCATAGGGTCGACCGGACACGGCGTGGGCAGTGATAATGGTACGCGCGGCGAGGTCGATGCCGACGACCTCGCTCGTACGGAAGGCCACGGCACGACCGAACGCGCGCAGCGGGCTGACTACGTGTTTGGCCTCGATGCCGGAGCCGGCCACCTCCGGCAGCATGGGGGTGAATAGGAAGTAGTTGTCGCGATTGACCAACGTGATCGCGACGCTGCGGTCGCCGCGGAAGAGACGATCCAGATGGCGCGCGACGCCCAGCCCGGCGAAGCCGCCGCCCAGGATTACGATGCGGGTTTGCATGCTGCCTCCGGTCATGGTGCTGGGTGAAGAGGCGTGTGACGAGCGTCCACCCGTCGTTTCCCGCAAATCACCAATCACGTACTCACTCACGCCTCCACAAAACGGAGGATCCTGAACCCGCCGGTCTCCACGACCACGGCCGGCATGCACAGGTCGGCTCCCCTATCCGCGTCGCCTTGGCGCCAGGTCCGGCTCTCGCTGTCGTAAAGATGCACCTCATAGGTCATCTCCGGCGCCAACACGTCGCCGAGTTCGATGGGAACGATGCTGCTGCCGGCGCTGGTATTCCCGATCAGGAGCACGACTTCACCAGGCCGCCGCAGCGCTATGTGGCACACATCGGGGTTGAGCACGCACACCCGCTCCGTCACATCCTCGCGATACACCTCCAGCGTGTGCTCGGTGGTCACCTCCGTCGTGGCATAGATATGGAATTGTGACGCCGCGTCGCCTGGGTGCTCCCGCGTGGCGAAGAAGCTGACCTCCGCGCCGTGGTAGGGCAAACGGCGCAATCCTACCCAACGCCAGCTCGCCGGCACGAGCGGGTTGATCTTCGGCCGGCCGGGCTGCAGGACCACCCCGCAGACGCCCTCCACCGCCGCCCACAGGAAGCGTGGCGGCTCCCACGGCGAGAGCCGCATACCGCGATTGACCAGGCTCTCGCCGTCGAACCACTCGCTGAACTGCCCAGGCACGGTATTGTTCGTCTTGGGGTTGACGGCATAGTGCTCGAAGCTCGCCGCCAGTGCCCGCACCATCAACTCCGGATGGTAGCGTGCCGCCGCGAAAGCATACCACCAGGTCACGCCGGGCCAAACGCCCCCGATCAGGCCCCAGTAGCGCGCCGGATTGTAGAGGGGATCCTCCGACGATGCGGTGCGCAGGCCGGCCGGCGTCCAGAAGTCGGGCTGATTGAGGCGGCTGATGATCCGGTAGCCCACCTCCTCCGAACACACGCGCAGCATGACGGGGAAAATCTGATCCGCGGTGACGTCCGTATGCACGATGCCGTCCGCGTCGATGTTCAGATAGTAGAGCCCATTCTGGGGGTTGAGGAGGTGCGCATCCATGGCCGCGCGGAGCTGCGCGCCCGCGTTGAAGAACCCCTGGGCCTCCGCCTCCGGCCGGCCCGCGTTCCGGGCGAGATGGCCGACCGCGCGCAGGGCCGCTACGCACTCGGCGTTGATCTCGGTCACTGCCCCGTTCAGCGTGTATTCCGGGATCACGTTGCGCCACCCGGCAATCGCCCAGACGTTACCGCGTGGGTCTTTGGCCGAGCAGAAGACCAGACCCCGCTCGTCCTCTTGCGACACAATGTAGCGGGCGGCCCTGGCCACGGCCGGGTAGATGCCCTGCAGCCAGACAAGGTCGCCCGTGGCGCGGTAATGATGGTTGACGGCCAGGATGAACAACGGCGTGTCATCATTGATGTTCAGACCATAGTCATCGATGTGGTTGGTCACGGCGTGGTAGAACTCGGGGATGCGGCCATCGGAGTACTGGCGGGCGGCGAAGGCCTCCAGCAGCGCGCGCGAGAAGTCCGGGCGGAAGTGGTCATTGCCGTAGACATACCAGGCGACGTCGCGACCGACCACCGCGCTGGACACCCCCGGCTCGTTGGTGAATGCGAGGCCCTGAGGGTAGTGCGCCATGACGCGCAGCAGGTTGACCTTGCTCCAGAGGGCACCCGTATTGATGGCCTGTTGCGGCGTGAGCACCTGGGCGATGTCGGTGACCCGATCCAGGTAGGCGATGGTGGCGGCGAGGGCGCCGTCCGCGTCCTGGGCGCCGCGGTAGGTAGCGACGGCGTCCGCCTCCCCGGTGGGGGCGAAGGCCAGCACGAAGGCCAGGGTGCGCGTCCCCCCGGGAGCGAGATCGAGATCCACCTGGAGCGCCGCCAGCACGTCGCCCGCCGCGCTCGTATCGTTGCTGAGCGTGGCAACGTGGAGCACGTCATAGGAGCGCCCGAAGTCGTGGGTGGTCTCGTAGGCGGCGAGGGGGGCGGTGCAGCCGAAGACACGCACACAGTCGGGCCGGCCGCGGTTGGCCACCACCAGAGCGCGCAACTCCGGATCGTAGTGGGCCGCCACATCCTGGCCCAGCGCGCCGCACAGTCGCCCATAACTATAGACGCGCACCGTGCGCGCGTCAGGTCCCTGATTGGTCATCCGCACCTGATAGTAGGCGACCGCCGGGTCATCGCCGCCGGCAAGGGGCACGAACACCGTCTCCTGGACGTGCAGGTCGCCGGGGAGGGCGAAACGGCGCCGCTGGTAGGCCGGGTGCAACTCGATGGTGCCCGGAGCAACAGGCCGGAACTGGACGTCGGCCGCGTTGCGGCCGGTTGTCACCGCGTGGGCACTGGCGCGCAGCAGGTGGTGGCCGCTCCCGCCGTAGCGCACCGCGATGGTGTTGGCGATCATCGTACCGATCTCCGTGCTGAAGACATCCTGGATGGCGCCGTTGCCATGCGTGGTGAGCCAGCAGTGGGCGTTGCCCAGGCTGGCTCCGAATTCCAGGGCATCACCAGGGACCAGGTAGCTATGCGCCAGTGCCGGGGACCTAGCCTCCCCACGCACCTCACTCGTTATCGATGCTCCTCCTGGAGCGGGCGTGGTCCTTGCGAATTCGGTCGCCATGCTGATCCTCCCTATGCATCACATACTCTTGTCGTTGCGCCGGCCGGCGGGGATCCCAGCATGGCTGAAGGCGCGACACACCACTTTGCCGTACGCGGTACGCGCGCTCGGTGAACGATCGACACGTCACGCCACGACGTGCGTCGCGCCGGATTGGGCCGGGATCGATCCTCGCCCATAGACGCTTTAGTGTCGCGCCTGCCGTCACTCATTGCCGGCACCTGCCGGCAAGTGATGGTGCTGCCGCAGATACTCGCGCACCTGCAATAGAGCGGCGATGCCTTCACCGACCGCCGCGCCAAGTTGCTTTGTTGAGCCCTGGCGGACATCACCTGCCGCGAAGACGCCGGGCAGCGAGGTCTGAAACCGCGCATCGGTTTCAACGAAGCCCCAGCGGTCAAGCTTGAGCCTATCCCGCAGGAAGGCCGTGTTGGGGTCGAGACCAATGAATACAAAGGCAGCCTGCGGATGCCACCGGAGTTCCTCGCCGCCGGCGCGGTCGCGCGCTACCACCTCTTCCAACTTGTGCTTGCCCCGCAGCGCGGTGATCTGTGTGTTCGTATGGACCACGAACTGGGGATGGCTCCGAACCTTATCCTGCAGCAACTGCGAGGCCCTCAGGGTCGGCTCGAACTCGACGATGCGCACGCGCCGGGCGAACCGGCTCAGGAACAGGCCCTCTTCGAGTCCCGAATTACCTCCCCCCACGACGAGGATCTCCTCGGCCCCCCGGTAAAAGGGGCCGTCGCAGGTGGCGCAAAAGTGCACCCCTGCGCCGATCAACTGCTCTTCACCTGGGACCCCAAGCCGGCGATAAGTCGAGCCGGTAGCCACCAGGGCGGCGTGCGCACAGATTTCCTGTCCGCTGCCAAGGTGCAGCACCACGTCGTTGCCTTCCAGGCCAACTGTCTGCACCGCGACGGCGGGGAGAAGCTCGACCCCGTACCGCCTAGCCTGGGCGGCGAAACGGTCCGCCAACTCGGCGCCGCCAATACCTTCGGGAAAGCCGGGATAGTTGTCGATCCGCTCCGTGATGCCGGCCTGCCCGCCCAGCGCGCTTTTGTCGACGACGATCGCATCGATGCCTTCCCGAGCCGCATAGATGGCGGTGGCGAGCCCGGCCGGTCCACCACCGATGATGGCCAGATCATAGAACGAACGGGCCGCCTCCAGGTTCAGCCCGAGTTTGCGGGCCAGTTCGTCGTTGGACGGCTCCAGCAGGTAGCTGCCGTCCGGGAAGATAATGGTCGGGATCGTACGCCCGCCGCCCTGCAGGTTCTCCACAAATCGCATGCTCTCAGGATCCTGGTCGATATCGATCCACTCATAGGGCACACGCTGTTCGGCGAGAAACTTCTTTGACCGCTTGCAGTCGGGGCACCACGGTGCCCCGTAGATCTTGATCTCCGTCATAGGTTTCGCTCATCCCTCCCACTTACAGGCCAGGTACGCCAACTCCAGCGCACCAGTGACGCCCATCCGCCCAAGCCGGGCGGGATGACGTCGTCGCTCACGTCGTCTCATGGCGGTGACCATGATCATGATCGAGGCCCTACGATGCGGCCAAGCAGACCGCCGCGGACCACCTCTGCCCATGGCCGGGTGCTGTGTTTGCTGTACCGACGCATCCGGCCTTCCCTGTGTTGTTGCTGGTCCTGCGAGAGACACGCTGACGGCGGTCGCCGTCCCGTTCCATCTCCTACGAGACGAGCATAGTGCCGCTCAGGGCCACGGTCTGTAAGCTGCCTTACATGCACGCTCGATTCCGCGGCCAACTCGACGGCACATGACGCCGGACTGGTGCGTCCTAGACGGCCGCTATGCCCGGAGTTGTAGGCTGCCGTAGCCAGAGCCTCCAGCACCCGCGCCGCGCCGATGATCACGATCGATATGCCCGGCGCCGTCGCCTGAACGGCGATCACGGATAGCACCAACATGGTCCGGCGGGCATCGGAGATCCGCAGCCGGTCACTGAGCGCGCCCAGGGGAGGAGCGGCAACCAGCTCAACCAGATAGGCTACCGCTCCCAGCAGACCAACCGTGCCGGCCCCGACATGATAGAGGTGCCGGTTGATGTAACCAAGGTAGAGGATGACTAGTATCCCGTTCGCTGATCCCGCCGGACACACCAGCCCATTGGCGTGGGGCGCCCGGCCACCATCGGTCACCGGGCTGCCAGGGCCTCCAGCACCTCGCGGTCGCGCAGGATGACGGTCATGCGATGCAATTCCACGGCACCGATGCCGGAAAATTCGTTCAAGGTCTGGGTCATGGTCTCGCGCGCCACGCCGGCCCGCTCGGCCAACTCCTGTTGACTCAGACCCGCAATGGTGTCGCCGTGCGCCTCCTCGGCCACACGCAGCAGCAGTGCCGCGACCCGCCCCGGTACGCTCTTGAATACCACGTCCGTAAGCACGGTGCGCTGCTCGTTCAATCGTCTGCCGATCACATGCAACAGCCGCAGGGCGACCTTGGGCTCCGTCAGCAGCAGCGCCTCCACATCCCCCTGGCCCATCGCGCAGATCAAGCACTCGCGCGCCGCCTCCGCGAATGTACCGCACATCGCCTGCCCGAGCAGCGGCATGTCGCCGAAGAAGGCTCCGGGCGCCAGGGTGCCCACCACCAGCTTCTTTCCGTCGGGAGAAAGCTCGTAGAGCTGCACCAGACCGCGCTTGAGCAAGAACAGTACCTCCCCTGTCTCGCCCGGTTCATAGATAACCGCTCCGCGCGGGCAGGTGAACATGCGCGTGGTCTCTTTAATCCACTGCAGCCGCTGGTCCGAGAGATCGGCGAAGATCTCGATCGACGAGAGGTAGCCGATCTTCGCCGCCAACTCCGGTCCGGCGGTGACTTCAGCCAGCGCTGCCGGCCGCCGTCGCCAGGCAAGTAGACCGGTCACTCTGCTCATTGCACCCTCATCCGGCGGCCGCTGCCGGCCACCGGATCTGGCGCGCTTCGTCGACGGCACATCGAATGCGAACTATACCATCGGTCGTGTATTGACATCACTCTCGATCTTCAGAGCACCATCATGCAAGTGTAGCGTTGCATCCTTCCAATGTACTCGTTGGCACCCTAGCACGCTACGAACTGACGACGATGGTGCCGTGCATGAGCGGGTGATAGATGCAGCGATAGGGGAATGTCCCGGCTTTGGTGGCCGTGAAGGTCCAGGAAGCGCCCTGGCCGATATTCCCCGAATCGAAGGCACCGTTGTTTGCCGTCACCGTGTGCGCCGCGTCGCTGACATTCTTGAAGATCACGCTCTGCCCCACCTTCAGATGGATGACACCGGGCACGTAGCGACCCACCGTCTGCGGATCGTTCACGATGGTCGCCGTCTGCGCGGCGGTTGAAGGCGTTGATGTCGCCGCCACGTTGATGGTGATCATCGTCGAGACGGCCGGCATCAGAGGGGCGTGCTGGTTATCGACCAGGAGGGCATAGAGCTTGTGCTTGCCCGGGCGCAGTCCATCGGTGAAGACGGTGTAGGTGTGGGTGCAGCCCATGGCCAGCATCGTGCCCATCCCCATCATCGGTCCCGCCATGGTGTCGATGTTCAGGTGCCAGTGGCCGTACCCCGCCAGGTTCTTCTTGCCCAAGAGGTCGCACGACGGGGTGAAATTGGACCAGTCCAGTTCCACCGGGAAGTTCTCACCCACCGTCGCTCCGTCGACGGGGGAGAGAATGGTGATGCTCGGCTTGCCGGGGGCTTTGACAGCCGTCAGCGGTGCGAGCGGGCTGGTCGGCTGGTAGGTGAAGGTAGTCTTGGCGGTCTGTCCCTTGCCCATCATCTCCATGTGGTTGTCCCCGGCCAGCATCACCTCAATCGTATGGGAGCCGGGCGCCACGTTCTGCAGGCTCACGGCCGCCCCGGTACCGCAGTACATATTGACCAGGG
>Ga0307374_10015195_pt1 | contig 10382 bp, 10 predicted proteins | sample OX3MG_FD_202532 | JGI IMG/M metagenome (GOLD analysis project Ga0307374, IMG submission 202532) | Soil microbial communities from Risofladan, Vaasa, Finland - OX-3 | ecosystem: Environmental > Terrestrial > Soil > Coastal area > Acid sulfate soil | place: Finland: Risofladan, Vaasa | collected...
ACCATCCACCAGTCCCCACCTGACAGAACAGAAGTCTGACGGATGAGGCGAGTATAACCAACGGCAGGGTGCAACGGCAAGGGTGCGGCGTGGCCACAAGAGGGTAGTTTTCCCACTTGACACCCCGTTGGGTGCTGCTATACTCAGGATCAATCGAATACGCCATCGACCGTGATCGGGACGAGTACGCACCCAGCGAGGCTCAGAGAGTCGGGGTAGGTGTGAGCCGACGCCAGCGCAGGTGCCGAATGGACCCGGGAGTTGCCGTCCGAAATGATCTTTCGATCCGCATCGCGGAGAGGAAGCGAAGAGTAGGCGCGGCCGGAGATTCCACCGTTACCGGGAATCGGATATCGGTCAGTCGATCGCGAGGATGCGCGCGCCGAAGCGATCGTGTCGCTGACCCGCATTCGTAAAGTGGGTCCGCCGCCGGCGGGCCAAGTGGGGTGGCACCACGGAACCTCCGTCCCCGACCAGGGACGTGAGGTTTTTTTGTTGCCCCGAAAAGGAGAGAAGAGTGTACACGCCATCGCGCGACTTCGTCGCGGGCTACCGCGGCCCCGGGAACATGGTGCCGGTCTACCGCGCGATCCTGGCCGACCTCGAGACGCCCGTCTCGGCCTACCTGAAAGTCGCTCGCGGACCGGGCAGCTTTCTGCTGGAAAGCGTCGAGGGCGGCGAGCGGCTCGCGCGCTACTCGTTCCTCGGCACGTCGCCGTACCTGATGGCCGAGCTCGATCGCGGCGACGCCCGGCTGACTCGCGGACGGGAAACCCGGACCGAGCGATTCGAGAATCCGCTGGACGTCGTCAAAGCCGAGCTCGGCCAGTTCCGCCCGGTCGACGTGCCCGGCCTGCCGCGGTTCGTCGGGGGCGCCGTCGGCTACCTCGCCTACGAGTGCGCGCGCTATTTCGAGCGACTCCCCAGCCCGGACGGTCCCGGACTCGGCATTCCCGAGGCCATCTTCCTCTTCGTCGATACGCTCCTGGTCTTCGACCACCTCCAGCACAGGATCCTGGTCGTCAGCAACGCGCACCTCGACGGCGATCCGGGCGCCGCGTACGATCGGGCGGTCGATCGCATCGACGAGCTGGTCGATCGCTTGCATCGACCGCTGAAGGATCCTGCCGAGATCACCCCCGCGCGTCGACGGCCGGGCGTTCCACGTGGCTATTCCTTCGGCAATGGACTCCACGGCAACGTGCCGCCCGGCCGCTACCAGGAGATGGTCGTGCGGGCGAAAGAGTACATCGACGCCGGCGACGCGATTCAGGTGGTGCCCTCGCAGCGATTCTCGCGCGGTACCGTGGCCCATCCCTTCTCGATCTACCGCGCGCTGCGCACGGTCAATCCGTCGCCCTACATGTACTACCTCGATCTTGGCGGATTCCAGATCGTCGGGGCGTCGCCGGAGCTGCTGGTGCGGGTCGAAGATGGCGCGGTGACGACGCACCCCATCGCCGGCACGCGGCGCCGGGGCAAAACGCCGGCGGAAGACCTGGAGCTCGAGCAGGAGCTGTCGAGTGACGAGAAGGAGCGCGCCGAGCACATCATGCTGGTGGACCTCGGGCGCAACGACATCGGTCGCGTGAGCCGCCCGGGCACGGTCCGCGTCAGTCAGTTGATGCAGATCGAGCGCTACTCGCACGTGATGCACCTCGTCTCGCACGTGACCGGGCGGTTACGCCCGGATTTCACCTCGTACGATGCGCTGCAGGCGTGCTTCCCGGCGGGGACCGTGTCTGGCGCGCCGAAGATCCGCGCGATGGAGATCATCGCGGAGCTGGAATCCGATCGTCGAGGGACCTACGCCGGCGCGGTCGGCTACTTCAGCTACTCCGGCAATCTCGACACGGCCATCGCGATCCGCACGGCCGTCTATCAGGATGGTGTCGTCTCGGTCCAGGCTGGCGGCGGCATCGTCGCCGATTCAGAGCCGGACCGCGAGCACCAGGAAACGTTGAATAAGGCCCGCGCCTCGCTGAGCGCGATCGACCTGGCCGAGCAAGAGCTCTCGCCAGTGGAAGTGGGGGTGACCGATGCTGCTGCTGCTCGATAACTACGACAGCTTTACCTACAACCTGTATCAGTATTTGTGCGAGCTCGGCGCCGACGTGAGCGTCCGTCGCAACGACGACGTGACCCTCGACGAGATCGACCAGCTTCGACCCGAGCGCATCGTCATCTCGCCCGGCCCGGGCGACCCGAACGACGCTGGCGTGTCCGTCGAGGTCGTGCAGCGCTTCGGCCGGACGACTCCATTGCTCGGCGTCTGCCTCGGGCACCAGTGCATCGGCGCCGCGTTTGGCGGTCGCGTCGTCCACGCCGACACGCTGATGCACGGCAAAAGCTCGCTGGTGTACCACGACGGCCGGAGCGTGCTCTCGGGCCTGCCGAGCCCGTTCGAGGCGATTCGCTACCACTCGCTGGTCGTGGACCGTCCGTCGCTGCCGGCGTGTCTCGAAGTGACGGCGCAGACGTCGGCCGGCGCGATCATGGGACTGAAGCACCGGACCTACCCGATTCATGGGGTGCAGTTTCACCCCGAATCGATCATGACCGTCGTCGGCAAAGACCTGCTCCGCAACTTCCTGGACGATGGGAGAGTGTCATGATTCGCGATGCGATCGAGAAGGCCGTCGCCGGAACGGACCTGACCCGCGATGAGGCCGCCGCGGTGATGGAAGAGATCATGACCGGCCAGGCCACGCCGGCTCAGTTTGGCGCGCTGGTGACGGCGCTCCGCCTCAAGGGCGAGACCGTCCCGGAGATCGCCGGCTTCGCGTCGGTGATGCGGCGGCTGGCCACCGCGGTGGACGCCGGGCGGCCGGTGGTGGACACCTGCGGCACCGGCGGCGACGGCAGCGGGACCTTCAACATCTCGACGACCGCCGCGTTCGTCGCCGCCGGTGCCGGCGCCACCGTCGCCAAGCACGGCAACCGCTCGATGACCAGCAAGTGCGGCAGCGCCGACGTGCTCGAGGCGCTGGGCGTCAACATCAGCCTGAACGCCGCGCAGGTCAAGACCTGCCTCGAAGAGGCGGGCATTGGCTTCATGTTCGCCCAACTGTTCCACCCGGCGATGAAGTTCGCGGCGGGACCGCGCCGCGAGATCGGCATTCGGACCATCTTCAACATCCTCGGGCCGCTGACCAACCCGGCCGGCGCGCACGCGCAGGTGCTCGGCGTGCCATCGCCCGCGCTGGTCCAGCGCCTGGCCGAGGCCCTGGCGTTGCTGGGCTCGCACCACGCCCTGGTCGTCCACGGCGACGACGGAGTCGACGAGATCTCCATCTGCGCCGCGAGCCGCGTGAGCGAAGTCCGCGACGGCGAGATTCGCTCGTACGCGGTCGCACCGGAGGACTTCGGCTTCCGGCGAGCCGCGCACGACGACGTTCGCGGCGGCGACGCGGCGGCGAACGCTGCGATGACCCGCGCGATCCTCGCCGGTCAAGATGGACCACCGCGCGAAGTCGTCTTGCTGAACGCCGCGGCGGCGCTGGTCGCGGGCGACCTGGCGGATGGCCTGGGAGACGGCGTGAAGCTGGCGGCGAGGGCGATTGATTCCGGGGCAGCCGCGGAACGACTGGAGCGACTGGCCAGGGTGAGCCAGCGGTTTGCGTGAGTGGCCTCACTCCCTTGCCCCTCTCCATCGGAGATGGAGAGGGGGCGAGGAGGTGAGGCCACACGAGCCAAGGCGCGACCGTCAACCCGGGGAGTGCAGCATGATCCTTGACGACATCGTTGCCAACACGCGCCAGGAGCTCGCCCAAGCCAAACGACGCCTGCCGCTGGGCGAGCTGCTGGGGCGCGCGCGCGAAGCGCCGCCGCGGCGTGACTACGCCGGCGCGCTGCGCGGGGACGACATCCGACTGATCGCCGAAATCAAGAAGGCGTCGCCGAGCAAGGGAGTCCTGCGGGAAGATTTCGATCCGCTGGCGATCGCGGCGTGCTACGTCGCCGCGGGTGCGCACGCGATCTCGGTGCTGACCGACCACAAGTTTTTCCAGGGATCGTTGGACGATCTCTACCGCGTGTCGCAGTACAGCACGCTGCCGCTGCTTCGCAAGGATTTCGTCGTCGATCCGTACCAGGTGTACGAGGCGGTCGTGGCCGGAGCGAGCTCGGCGCTGCTGATCGTCGGGATCGTCGACGACGCCACGCTGGCCGACCTGATCGCGCTGCAGCGGTCGCTGGGCCTGGAGCCGCAGGTCGAGGTCCACGACGAGGTCGAGGTCGAGCGTGCCTTGACCGCGGGGGCGCTGATCGTCGGCATCAACAATCGCGATCTGAAGACGTTCGCCGTCGACCTGGCGACGACCGAACGGCTCCGGCCGTTGATTCCCGCCGACCGCATCGTGGTCAGCGAGAGCGGGATTCACCGCGCGGCCGACGTGGCCCGCCTGCGCCGGGCGGGCGTCCAGGCGATGCACATCGGCGAATCGCTCATGGCGAGCCCGGATCCCGGGCTCAAAGTGCGCGAGTTGTACGGCAAGTGAGTGTTTGAGGTGAAGGTAGTGTTTGAGGTGAAGGTGAAGATCTGCGGCCTGCGCGATCTCGCCAACGCGCGAGCCGCCGTCGAGGCCGGCGTCGACTTCGTCGGCTTCGTCTTCGCGCCAACGCGCCGCTACGTGTCGCCGGAGACGGTCGCGGCGATCGTGCGCGCGGTGCCCGGGTCGGTCCAGACGGTGGGCTTATTCGTGAACGAGAGCGCGGCGACGATCCGATCGATTGCCCGGGACTGCGGATTGGATTACGTTCAGCTCTGCGGCGACGAGACGCCCGCGTTCTGCCGTTCCCTCGGGGTGCCGGCGGTGAAGTCGCTGCGCGTGCGCGGGCCTGAGGTAATCGACGAGGTCGAACGCTACGCGGAGGTCGTCGCCTGGTGCGTGCTCGACGGTTTCCAGCCACGGAGCTACGGCGGCAGCGGGACGTCCTTCGATTGGGGCGTCGCGCGACCGATCGCCCAGCGATTCCAGGTCATGGTGGCGGGCGGGCTAACGCCAGGAAACGTCGGCACGGCCATCGGTCTGGCGCAGCCCTGGGGGGTGGACGTGAGCAGCGGGGTGGAGACGGATGGTCAGAAGGACGCGGCGAAGATCGTGGAGTTCGTCGCGGCGGTAAGGGGTGTGGTGCCATGAGGGGTCGTGACCTCACCCCCCGCCCCTCTCCATCGGAGATGGAGAGGGGAGCAGGACGAGCGGGCGCGCTTCCTCCTCCCCCTCTCCATCGGAGATGGAGAGCGGGCGAGGGGGTGAGGCCACGGCCCCCGGGTGACTTTAGGAAAGGTTGGTGTGAGGGGTGAGACTCGCGACGCTGATCAAGGGGCACTTTGGTATCTACGGCGGGCAGTTCGTGCCGGAAACGCTGATGCCGGCGCTGGCCGAGCTCGAGCTGGCCTACGAGGCGGCGCGGCGCGACCGGGCTTTCGCGGCGCTGCTCGACGCCTATCTGAAGGATTACGTCGGCCGGCCGACTCCCCTCTATTTCGCGCGGGCGCTGACCGAACGCGTCGGGGGAGCGAAGATCTACCTGAAGCGCGAGGACCTGGCGCACACCGGGGCGCACAAGATCAACAACGCGCTCGGCCAGGGGCTGCTGGCCGCACGGATGGGCAAGCCACGGATCATCGCGGAGACCGGTGCCGGCCAGCACGGCGTTGCCACCGCGTCGGTTGGCGCGATGCTCAAGCTCAAGACCGTCGTCTACATGGGCGAAGAGGACGTCCACCGGCAGTCGCTGAACGTGTTTCGGATGAAGCTGCTCGGCGCCGAGGTGCGCACGGTGACGAGTGGCAGCAAGACCTTGAAGGACGCCATCAACGAGGCGATCCGCGACTGGGTGACCAACGTCGAAGAGACCCATTATCTGATCGGCTCGGCGGTTGGCCCGCACCCGTACCCGACGATCGTCCGCGACTTCCAGTCGGTGATCGGGAAGGAGTCGCGCGCGCAGATCCTGGCGGCCGAGGGCCGGCTCCCCGACGTCGTGGTCGCCTGCGTCGGCGGCGGGAGTAACGCCGTCGGCATCTTCCACCCGTTCGCGGGCGACGAGTCCGTCCAGTTGCTCGGTGCCGAGGCGGCTGGGCGCGGCCTGGAGACGGGCGATCACGCGGCGACGCTCTGCGTCGGCGAGGTGGGCGTTCTTCACGGCGCGCGCTCCTACGTCCTGCAGGACGAAAACGGCCAGATTCGCGACACCTACAGCATCTCCGCGGGCCTGGATTATCCGGGCGTCGGGCCGGAGCACAGCTTCTGGAAGGACTCGGGCCGGGCGCGCTACGTCGGCGTGACGGATGAACAGGCCCTGGCCGGTTTCCGCCTGCTCTGCGAGACCGAGGGGATTATTCCGGCGCTCGAATCGGCCCACGCGATCTGGCAAGCCGCCGAGACCGCGCGGGCGCTACCGGCCGACCGGATCGTCGTGGTGAATCTCTCCGGGCGCGGCGACAAGGATATGCACACGGTGGCGCAGGCGCTCGGCGTGGAGCTGGAGTGAGCGATCCGTGGGCGACCCAGGATCCCGGGGCGTGGCGCGTTGCGCTGGAGAGCTACCCCGCCGTGATCGCCGCGCAGGCCGTCAACCGCTTGTCGGAGCTCGACCGGTGGTATCGCGCGGAGCTGCCGGCGCTGATCGCGTCGCGGACGCCGGCCGCGATCACCCTCGATGAGCTGGTGAAGGCCACCGAGTGGAAGATGAAGCGCGGCGTCTGGCGTCAGCGCAACCTGCTGCTGGTGAAGTCGAACGCGCCCGAGGTCGTCGAACGGGTGAGTCGCGACGCGCTGGCGCGAGTCGACGGGTCGACCGCGCCGATCGTGGCGCTGGCGAAGCTGGCGGGCGTCGGGCCAGCCACGGCTTCGGCAGTCGCCTCGGCCGCGGCGCCGGCAACCTACCCGTTTTTCGACGAGCTGGTCGCGAAACAGGTGCCGGGTCTCGGCCCGGTCGATTTCACCGTGAAGTATTACGCGCGATACGCCGAGGCGTTGCGCGAGCGGGCACGACTGCTTGGCGACGGCTGGACGCCGTCGTCGGTCGAGCGAGCGCTCTGGGCACGCGCCGGCGGAAAGGCGGGAGCAAGCTCGAAGGCCGAGCAGTTGTAACCGAGGAGGCAGGTATGGGGATCCCAACGATGGAACGAATCAAGTATACCTTCGAGCGCACGCGCGCGCACGGCCGCATCGCGCTGATGCCGTATCTTCCGGTCGGCTATCCCAGCGTCGAGACGACGCTGGCGCTGGCGCCGGCGCTGGTGGAAGCCGGCGCTGACCTCTTCGAGCTCGGCGTGCCGTACTCCGATCCGCAGGCCGACGGCGCGACCATCCAGCACGCGACCCATCAGGCCTTGCAGAGCGGGGTGACGCCGCGCGTCTGCCTGGACGTGGCGGCGAAGATGCGCCGCGCCGTCGACGTGCCGCTGCTGTTCATGAGCTATTACAACCCGATCGCCCACTTCGGGAACGCGGCGTTTTGCCAGGCGGCGGCCGAAGCCGGCGTCGATGGCCTGATCGTGCCGGACCTGCCACGGGAAGAAGCCGACGATTTGCGGGACGCGGCCAGGGGACATCACCTGGACCTGATCTTCATGGTCGCGCCAACCTCGACCGACGAGCGCCTGCGGATCGTCGCCGAGGTCGCCAGCGGATTCATGTACTGCGTGGCGCTCTCGGGCGTGACCGGCGCCCGAACGTCGCTCGCCTCGGGGCTGGGCGAGTATCTCGATCGGGTGCGCCGCGCCACTGAGCTGCCCCTCGCGGTCGGCTTCGGCATCAGCCGGCCGGAGCACGTCCGGGAGGTCGCGCGGCACGCCGATGGCGCGATCGTCGCCAGTGCGCTGGTGGATCGACTGGACAAGCTGGCGCCGGAGGATCGGGTGTCCGGTGCCGCGGCCTACGTGAGAGAGCTGGCGGCGGCGACGGGGAGGGAATGACGCTTCCCCACGCTGACCTTCACCGGCGTGCCGGCGATTAACGCGAACGCCACCAGCACCGTCGCGCCGTGGCCGGGCTCGGTCGCCAGCGCCAGCGCGTATCGGAACGAGCTCGCCTGGCACCGCAGCATCCTGATGGTGGCGGCGCTGTCGGTCATGGGGATGGAGAACATCCACGAGATGAACGCGCTGAAGACGCCGCTCGCCAGTCGCATCAACGGCATCGCGGTCGTCACCTTTATCGCCGCCGGCGCCGTGTTCTGGCCGGAGGCGCTCGTCATGATCGTGGGGTCTGTCGCCGGCGGCTATGGCGGCGCGCACTTCGCCCGTCGCCTCGACCCGCGGCTGGTCCGCCGCTTCGTGACCGTGGTCGGGTTTGGAATGACGATCTATTTCTTCGTGCGAGGATGAGACGCGGCGAGTGGACGCGGCATCTTGCGATGCAGGCCAGTAGCAGGTAAGCTAGACCTACCCCAAACCAGGCTGGTTCCAGGGGGATAGCACCCATGAGCGCTGGTTCCGTCGCGTACCCCGCGGGTTCGCTGGTCCGCGCGCGCGGGCGCGATTGGGTCGTCCTACCCGGGTCCGACGCCGACGTTCTGGTGCTCCGACCGCTGACCGGTGGCGACGACGAGGTCGCCGGGGTGTTCCTCCCGCTGGAAGGCGCTGGCGTCACACCGGCCAGCTTCGCTCTACCGGATTCCGCTCGCACCGGCGACGTCGCCGGTTGCCTGCTCCTGCAGGATGCCGCCGACCTCGTCGTCCTCGACGTGCTGATCCGCAAGGCGAAGACGATTCGCCAGCGCCTCGGGGTCTCGGTGCCGGTGCCGGTCCAGTCGGAGCAGGTCGTTCAGGCGGTCGTCGACAGCGTGCTCCTCCGGGGAAGGCAGCGGGGCGTCCAGTTCCAGCTGCCGCTCTTCGACGAGCAGGTCAGCCAGCTTCACCTGGCCTGGGACGAGGCCGCCGAGCGCGAGCGGAAGCAGCGCGCCTTCTTCGCCCAACGGGGTATCGAGCCGGACGAGGTCGCCCGCGAGCTGGAAGCCTGCGACCCGGTCCTTGGCGACGCCGCCGCGGTCCAGCGTTTCCTCGCCGACGCCCTGCAGCGCCTCGGCGGCGACCTGCGCGCGACGAGTCGGCCAGGCGTCTTCGAGCTGCACCCCGGCGAGCTCCATCACGCTCTCGAAACGCGCGGCTACCCGGATTTCCTGCCGCGAGTAGCCTTCGATTCGCCGGCGGACGGGCCTCGCCACCGCGCCCCCTCGCCATCTCCGATGGAGAGGGGTGCCCGTGAGGGCGGGGTGAGGCCCGTTCTCCTCGGCCGGACCCAGCCAATCGTCAGCGCCTGCTGCGACGCGGTTCTCGGCGCGGCGCTCTCGCCCGACGGCGACGAGCGGTTCGCCCGCTCCGGCGCGGTCTTCACCGCGAACGTGGCCCGTCGCACCGGCGTCGTCCTTTTGCGGCTGCGCTACCTGCTGCGCGAGCGCGCCGACGAGTTTGCCGAGGAGATCGTCCTGGCGGCCTTCCAGCGCCAGGGCGACCGCACCGCCTGGGTCGAGCCGCTCGATTCCGCGGCGCGCGAGCTGCCGGACATCCTCTGCTCGAGCTGAATCTGGAGATCGCGGCGCGAGAGGCCGAGAACATCGCCAGCCGCCCGCGGGCGTGAGGTGACGCTATGGGACGCATCGTCGGGTTAACAGTAGAGGTCGAGGATCTACGACGCGATGCAGCAGGCTATGGACGGTGGCGACGGCTACGAAACCAGGCTGGACCCGCCGCCGGGGGATCAAAAGGCGGCGCATGGGGAATCGGAAACAACGTGAGCGCTCACGGCTGGAGGCAGAAGATTGACTGACCTGGTGTCTCGATCCAACCGTCTCAAAAATTGTTTGACACGTGGTACTGTTGGTGGTACCGTAATTGCGCAGACATGAGTCAGATCGCGAAGCTGGTCGAGAAGATTCGTGCGCGACCGCCGGAAGCTGACTTCGACGATGTATGCAGACTGCTGGAGGCCTTCGGCTGGACACTGGATCGGATCCGCGGCAGCCATTGTCATTTCGTGAAGAGCGGAGAGCTTCCAATAACGATTCCCAGGCATGGTGGCCGACGGGTCAAGCGAACCTATCTGGTGGTCATCTGCGATCGACTGAGTTTGGATGATTAACGAGCGGGAAAGGTGAGAGATGGAATCCACCGCGCGCAAGACTCTCGAAGAGTATCTCGCCCTCGAGTATCCTTTCCAGGTGATTGCCGAGCCCGAGGGCGGGTACACGATCGTCTTTCCGGACCTGCTTGGCTGCATGACCCAGGTTGACCGAGTCGAGGAAATCGGCCCCATGGCCGAGGATGCTCGACGGGGCTGGATCGAGACCGTTTACGAACGGGGCATGGAAATTCCTCCGCCGTCCTATCCCGAGGAGTACAGCGGTAAGTTCAACCTGCGAATCCCGCGCTC
>Ga0307374_10015198_pt1 | contig 10381 bp, 7 predicted proteins | sample OX3MG_FD_202532 | JGI IMG/M metagenome (GOLD analysis project Ga0307374, IMG submission 202532) | Soil microbial communities from Risofladan, Vaasa, Finland - OX-3 | ecosystem: Environmental > Terrestrial > Soil > Coastal area > Acid sulfate soil | place: Finland: Risofladan, Vaasa | collected...
CCGCATCTCAGCGAGCGAGGCCAAAGTCCAGAGTGTGTGAGTGTGTGAGTGTGTGAGTGTGTGAGTGTGTGAGTGTGTGAGTGTGTGAGTGTGTGAGTGTGTGAGTGTGTGGGTGTGTGAGTGTGTGAGAGGGTAGAATCCGGACGCCCGTGCCCCGCGCCCCACGCCTCGGGCCCGCTCTTAGCGCTTGTGCTTGCGCGAAAATGTATGTTTTGGGTATAATCTGCGCAGTTCTTCCGGCAGTCTTGACTCCGAGCGTTTTGGAGGGTGGGCGCAGGCTCACAGATTGCGGAAGGCAGGATCCGGCCAGCGTCCGAATCAGCCTCCCGATTTGGTTCGTTCCGGAGAGTGTGGCTTGAGGATCTCTCAGCCATCCCTGTAAGAGTACTGGCTTCGCAGCAATGCTTTTGACCGGTGGTATGTTTGGGATGCGACTATCCCACGCCTGCGCCAGGCGCCATCCACCGCTGATGCGCCGCCCGCGTCGGGTAGGTGAGGTAGGATCGTTATGAGATTGACACGCGTTCACGGCTGTCGCGCACTGGATGGAGTATCACGGGCACAGACCCGAAATTGCGCCGGATCGTTTTTCTCGTGCTGTATTGCCGTTGCTCTTGCTCTTTTTGCGTCCCAGGCGCCGGCTCATGGGATGCGATGCGTCTATCTGCCGCCATCGCCAACCGGCACCGTGCAGATCGCGCGTCCCAATGTTGAGTGGGTGCTTTATCCCGAGGACGGGAGCGCCGTTACCGGTGTCAATATGCTGCTGAACGGGACTCGCGTACCGGCCAGCTATTCCGCGGCCCGGCACGCCGTGGAGTACCTCCCGCCCCGCGCTCTTGCTCCCGGGCAATATACCGTTTATTGCCGATTAACGATCGATGGCGCCTACCCGATGAAAAAGGGTTGGAGTTTTACCGTCCCGCCCCACGCGGTGGAGTTGTCGGCGCCGGACAGCAATCAGCGCTCACTGCTTGACATTGTCAACGCGTACCGCCGGATCATGGGACTCCATCCAATGAATATCAGTAGTCCGCTCTGCGCGGCCGCGGCAGCTCATTCCCGTTACCTGGAGATCAACCGGCTCAGCGGTCATGTCGAGTCGCCGGCGGAGAAGGATTTTCTGGGCGTTGATCCGTGGGATCGGGCCGCCGCGTACGGCTACGCGGGTTTTGGGTGCGAGGACGTTGCCGAGGGCGAAGCAACGCCCGCCGCCGCCGTGCGCAGCCTGATGAACGCTCCCTACCACAGGGCGGCGTTTATGGAGCCCGGAACTCCCGATTTCGGCGCGTCCCTCGATGGCGACCGCGCCACCTTCGACTTCGGCCGATCAGACACCACCGCCGTGGTGGTCTACCCGACCAACGGGCAGCGCAACATTCCCACTGCCTGGCAAGATGACGAAAGCCCCGATCCTCTCGCACTGCATCACGTCAGCGGAGTCGTCGGGTATCCCATCACTCTCTTCAGCTTCTCGTCTTCCCAAAACGATCCGGTTGCTTCCGCGCAGGCTTCCCTCACCGACGCCGCCGGGGATGCCATCCCGTTCTACCTCAACACACCCGCCGATGACACCGAGCTCACCAACGGCATATTCTTGATCCCGACTCATCCACTGTCGCCTCATACCACCTATGTGGTTTCAGTGCGCGGCGCCACTGCGAGCGGTCGAGACATCTCCCGGCGCTGGAGCTTCACCACCGGCGGTTAAAACTTCCCGCGCCCACTTTGACGTCACTACCCGCCAATCATGCCCGGCGGATCCAACTGGAGCAGTGTCTCGTCGATCACGAGCAGCGCCTGTGTCGCGCTCACGTGCGCCGCATCCCCCAATTTCTCATACACCGAAGCCGCGCTCATCCCGGCGTTAGCGCATTTCTTCTGCCACGCCCGCGTATCTTGAAGAATATCATCCGGCGCCGATCCCCACAGCCGCGGAAAACCCAGTTCTTCTATCCGTAACTTGATCTGCCGCCCTTCCGCAGCCAGCGACCGCCGCTCCTTCCCCGTGACAATCCTCATTCATTTCTCCTTAAAAGCGGGCGCGGTGTACTGGGCGCGAGGCGCGAGGTACACCGCGCATCCCGGACCTCTCTCCCGGCCTCTCCCCGCTTCGGGGAGAGGTGCCTATGCTCGGACGTTTGACGCATCCCTGATGTTTACCGATATGGGAAGCGGCGCGAGTGACTTCAGCGCTTGTGATTCATCCTTCATCCTTCATCCTTTCGCGTCTCTCGCTCCGTCCTCCCAGTATACTCTATCTAGCCTGCCGGGTGAACGCGGATCCAGGCGCCATCGCCCCGAGGCCGGTAGCCGCCCGCATGGAGCGCCGCCTCCCAAACTTGCACGGTTGTTTTCAGGTCCTTAAGAATCGCCTGCTCACCGATCTCGCGTCCCCGTTTGCCGGCGATTTCGAGGATCAAAAAAACTTCCCGTTTGAGCAGATCTCTGACGCCGCCCACGACCGAGTCCGGCTCAATGATTCCCCGGCGCTCCGGTGTAAACGGCCACGTCGCTAAGAATTCGGAATCAGTGTTTTTAAGATGAATCTCGCGGATAGCGTCCGGGAAGGCCCGGAACCAGGCGGCAAAATCCCGTTCCGCGTCATCCGGCGCCTCGGCCCGGCTGATGCCATGGCCTACGTCGTAACAGAGATGGACCGGAACCGTTATTTCGGGATGATCCCGGTGGAATTCGTTCAGCTCATCCAGCGTGCGCCGGGTCTGAGCGATGGTCGCGCAATCTTCCCGGGCCTGCGCGCTCATCTCCAGTATCAGTCCCTCGAGTCCCGCCGCATGCGCCGTCTGCATCAGCCTCTTCCATGATTCCATGGCCCGTGCCCGGCAAGTCTCCGGCTCCCGCTCAAAATCCTCGCGGCTCGCCGTCATCAGCGCGGCGCAGGCATAACCGGCGCCACTGGCCTTCGCCTGGTAAACCAGGCTCAAGAGCGACTGCTCGGCCGCCCTTCGCACCGCCGGGTCCGGGTGCGCGATGGCGCCTCCTTCCCGGTAAAACGTGAACACGGTTGGCGTCCGAATGCCCCGCTCCCGCGCATGACGCCCGATCGCCGTATGGCGGCGGATGAACGCCTCCCGGTCCAGCGTAAACAGAGCCGGCCCAAAATCATTCTCGGCCACCAGCTCCACCACCCGGAGCCCGAGCTCGTCGCAAGCGATGTCCAGCGCCGCCGGCGCATCCCATACATACCGGGCAAACCCGAGATTTGTTCCAAAATAAATGACATCACTCAACGTTCAAAGCTCCGCGGAGAGGGCGCGAGGCGCACATTGCGCGACAGAACATCCTGTGTTATAATAGCCGTACCCAAACTGGAGTGGTGGCCGAGCGGCTGAAGGCAGCGGTTTGCTAAACCGTCGTAGTCTAACAAGGCTACCGTGGGTTCGAATCCCGCCCACTCCGTATTTGAACACAAATCAGGTCCCGGGCGATCTCGCCGGGACTCCTCGGTGAAGCTCGTGAGCGCCGGGCTGCGGAGTGGTAAGCCCTACCAATCCGTGTCGAGTCGGCGCAGATCGATCGCCCCAAGGCCGCTCCTGAGACCGAGCCGTTCGATGGGGGCGCCCGCCGCTTCCGACCGGGAATTGTGGCCATGAGGTCGGGCCTGGCTTACGAGTACGATCCTTACTTCTCCCTCCCCATCGCTCGTGTCGATCCTCGACCGCGCTATCTTGAAGCGGTCTACGACTGCTTCCTCCGGATGTCTCGGCTCCACTGCCTCCCGGCCGATGACCCGACCGCCGAAGAGAGGGCTCTGAGGCGATAGTGACGATAACACATCAAGAGTGCGAGCAAACGGAAAACAAGCGGACCCTCGGCGAAACGAGGGCCGGCATTGAGTCCGTCGCGGCTTTTGCCACCGCCAGCGGCGGGGTGGTCCGGTTCGGCATCGCGGATGATGGCTCGTACATTGGCGTGCAGATCGGAGCCAACACCCTGGAGAACCTGGCCAACGACATCAAGCGGAACACGGACCCGCCGCAGTTTCCTTCTATCAAAATGGCTGGCGATGACTCTTCCGCGGTCATTACCGTCGAAGTTGCAGAGAGTCCGATCAAGCCAGTCTGCGCCTTTGGGAAACCGCTCAAGCGCGTGGGGCGAACGAATCAGGTGCTCTCGCGCGAGGAAACAAAGCGGCTGATCGAGGAAACTACGGGCCGTTCATGGGACGCGCTGGTGTGCAGGGAGTTCCGTCTTGAGGATATGAGTGCCGAGGCGGTGCGTGACTTCCTCCGCCGCGCGGGGCTCAACCCTGGGACACCGGTGGAGGCGGTGCTCGATAATCTCAAGCTCCGCACTGCGGAGGGCCTGACAAACGGCGCGCCTTTGCTCTTCGCCAGAGATCCACAGCATTTCCACCTCCGGGCTGTCGTGCAGTGCGGCCGCTTTCTCGGGACCTCAGAAGTCAAGTTCCTGGACGAGCGGACCATCCGCGATACGCTCTTCCTGCAGTTAGACGAGGCGATGGCGTTTATCGCCCGCAACACGCGAAACGCGTTGGTCGTGGGACCGGGTGTGCAGCACGACCGGATTCCCGAGTACCCCACACTGGCCGTGCGAGAAGCGTTGATCAATGCGCTGATTCACCGCCGCTACTACCACGCCGCGTCGATCCAGCTTCGCATCTACGACGACCGGCTCGAGGTGTGGAATCCCGGAACCCTGCCCTATGACCTGACGATCGATAGCCTCTATGGACCGCATCACTCCCACCCGCGGAATCCGCTCCTTGCCGACGCCTTTCATCGGGCGGGGCTGATCGAGCAGTGGGGGAGCGGAACCCTGCGCATAATCGCTGAGTGTGAAACCAGGGGCTTGCCTCGCCCCGAGTTTATCCAGGAAGGCGAGGTCTTTATCGTCCGGTTCCGGCCGGCGCCGGTTGCGACGGAACGCGAGAATCCATCCGAACGGGATGCCCTGGGGCTCAACCAGCGCCAGGTGAGGGCACTGGAGTACGTGCGGGAGTACGGGAGCATCAGCGTCCGAAGCCTGCGGGAGTTGTCGGGGGTGGGAAGGCGTCAGGCACAGAAAGATCTGGCGGCGCTATCGGAGAAAGGGATCCTGTGTCGCGCTGGCGCCGGACCAGCGACCAGGTATGTGCTGCCAATGGGACCCGAGGCGGACCGTCTCGATGCGCGGTAAGTGCGCGATTAGTGCGCGGTAAGTGCGCGGTAAGTGCGCGATTAGTGCGCGGTAAGTGCGCGATTAGTGCGCGGTAAGTGCGCGGCGTCGACCGGGCTCCCAATCTTCCGACAGGCCAAAGTGGATAGGAACGAAGCTAAAGTGATCAGATACTCTCAACAGGAGGCTCTGGCGCCCGGCGAGAGAAGTCCATCCGGCACGGGCATATCTCCACGCTGCACATCTGGTGGACGCGCCGGCCCCTCGCTATGTGCAGCGCTGTCATCTACGGCGCGCTTTGGCCCGGACCGGCAGACTCCGACTTGCCCCCAGGAGTTCCGGGACGCCGCCGTTCCTCCTCAACTCATCCATGCGTTCGTTCATCCGCGCAGTGCGATCCGCCCCACCGCGCCATCCATTCTGCGGCCAAAGTTCCTCCGCGGTTCTCCGCGGCGAAGTTTTCCTACGTCCGCGCACGCGCGCTCCGCGCCGGAATATCCTGTGCTATAATAGCCGTACCCAAGCTGGAGTGGTGGCCGAGCGGCTGAAGGCAGCGGTTTGCTAAACCGTCGTAGTCTAACAAGGCTACCGTGGGTTCGAATCCCGCCCACTCCGTTTTTGAGCACAAACCGATCCCTGGAGAACACTCTCCAGGGGTCGGTTTGTGCCGGTCTCGCTGCGGCTCGCCGACATCCTGTTAATACTGCACATTGCAATATAATGCCGGCCTTATCTCAGCCCAGAAAAGAACCTGGTCGGAAATGACACGGGGCTCGTGGAGGCGCCTACTCACGGCCACTATCGGGAAGGCACAAGGCAAGGGCCAGGCGCGCCTGTATCACCGGGATCGGGCATCTTCTTCGTCACCAAGGGACCTGGCGGAATTCCCCCAGCTTGACCGGGCGAACTCCTGGAGGTCCTCCTCAGACCACTCCTCGCTGTATTCCACAACCGATTGCGGAGGAATGTCGTTCAGGATCAAAGTCGCTAATCGGAAGCGGTCCTCGGGTGGTAATGGCTTGATGGTTTGTTCGTAGATCTCAGTTACGGCCATGACGGCGTGCTCCTTCTAACCTGGATTTTACCGCAGGGCAAGCGTTGAGTCTACTAATCGCGGTTCGGGGCGTTTTACCGAGAACCTTGGTGAAGCAGGAAACAGGCTCTCCCCGTAGAAGCTGATACGGGCGCCCAATTCTTTCGCATCCCACACTCTTGCATGAAACCATTTTGCTTCTTTACCCTCGCATTCGTGTTTATGTCGCTCGGCAAGGTTCGAGCACAGTCCTCTTCGCCCGGCCCGGTCGGGTGGTGGCGCGCACACGGCAGCTACGCCGACAGTATCGGCGGACACGATGGATCTCCGGTGGGAAACGTCAATTTCGCGCCGGTCGACGGCCGGCAGGGATTCCTGTTCGACGGCTTTTCGAGCGGCGTCGAGATCCCGGATTCGCCTGCTTTCGCCACCGACGGCTCGCTCACCATCTGCGCCTGGATCAAGGCCGATTCCGCGCGCCCCGGTAATATCCACCAGGTGTTTTTCCGAGGAGACGACCGTAACGGGCTGGATCCCTACTATCTGGACGTGCAGGACGAGAAGGACGGGCGGGCCACGCTCCGATTCCACATTGAGTCCGAGACGGCGGCGAAGGAGCTCCAGACGTCAATCCCGCTCGGCCGGTATCTCCACGTCGCTGCGGTCCTGGACGCGCAGGCGCGGATTATGCGCCTCTTCGTCGATGGCAAACCGGCGGCCGAGGCAGCCACCAATCTCCGGCCACTGCGAGACCTTGACCCGGCCAGGCATCCCGGAATCGGCATTGGAAACACCCAGGACGTCGGCGCCGTGAACGAGCCTTTCGATGGGATCATTGATGAGGCGCAGCTTTACAACCGGGCGCTGCCGCCACAAGAGATAGCGGAGGAGATGGCGGCCACCGCTCATCCGCTTCCCGCCTCCGGCGTTCTCTCGTCGGACCAGCCTTACCGCTACTGGCCCCGGTTCCCGCGGCCGCTCCACATAATCACGCTCAAGCAACCCTCATCGACGCCGCAGTGGAACATATTCATCCAGACGATGGCCGGTCTCGCGGCTCGAAGCGAGCTGATGGGCAAGACGCGGGACCTGATATGGGTCCCGGATGACGATCCCGCCTACGCGCGCTGGTTTCAGGCAATGGTGAAGCGGACGGGCGCGACCGTAGAGGGCCCACTGGACCCCTGGGAAGTGCTGGCGAGGCTGAAGGCGGACGGCGTCGTTCGAGGTTACATTCTGTACCACTATGATGACTCCCACCGGGAGATCTACCACGATGGTCCCCTGGACCCCTCATCCAATGTCGCGACGTCACTTGCCGCGCTGTTCGGCGGCGTGGCCATCTCAGAAGACCTTGAGGCCGAAGCCAGGGCGCACGGTCTGCAGCGAGTGGGCGATGTCCGGGGATGGACCGAACAGCGCTGCTTCGATCGCTACTCTCGCTGGTTCAGCCGCCGGGTGCTGGCCGCTGAGGATCCCAAGGTGTCCAATATCCGGGAGATGACGGTGGCGATGCAGGCGTTCATGATAGCCGGAACCGGGCCGACGTACGAGCGCGTTCTTTCCTGGCTGGAGCCCGACTCGCCCGTCCTCGGGTGGCCGGTCGGCGACGACGAGCGAGGGGTCACGCAGCCATCCACCCAGCGGGCCGCGTTTCAGACTGCCTCGAATTGGTGCGCCAACCTCCCGGCTCTCGCAACCGAAACCCCCGTGCCCTCAAGTGCGCTCAGGAAGCCTCCGACTCCATCCCTGTGGGACCTGAAGTGGGAAGACAACGTGCATTACGCAGCGTTTACCATGAGCGACGGGGACAACGAGCAATGGCTGATGGGTGGATTCTACGTGAGCGGCCGTAGGAGCTGGTGGAGCAGCCCGGACCGGGGGAGCGTGCCGATTGGCTGGACCATCGACTACCCCGACCTCGCCCAAATCTGTCCGTACACACTGGAGTACCTGTTCAGCACGGCCAAACCCGGCGACGACTTCCTGCTCTTCGCCGGCGGCTACTACTACCCGGACCTGTACGGCAATCTCCGCACCGGCGTCGATTCGATGGACCTGCACGCCCGGCGGCTGGGCTATTACTTTAACCTCGGAGGCTTCTCCCTCCTGATGGCGAACTTTCAGAAGTGGGACTGCCAGACTGCCTTCGACGCTTGCCATGATTACGTCCACTGACTGCCCGGTCTCGATGGCATCGTTACCATCCAGTACAGTCCTTATACGGGCGGCCACGGCGCGGTTCACTGGATTCCAGGCGGCGCCGATGGTGAAACGCCCATCGTCTCCACGCAGCTTGCCATTTGGAACCACGCCGATTTCCCTGGTGGCGGAGGCCCGGCCCGGATCGCAGGGATGATCAACGCACTTCCCCATCTTGGCGCCCCGGATGATGTCGACCATTTCAGCGTGGTCATCGTCCACGCCTGGTCATGGTTCAAACACCTGGGGAAAGACGAACCGGTCGGGAACGAAGAGATCGATCAGAACAGCACCGCCAACCCTGACACCGGGGGAGGCATGGCCGCCGCAAAGTGGTGTTCGGAAAGGCTCCAGCCGTACGTTCGGGTGGTGACGCCGTCCGAGCTCGTTGAGCTCATGCGACTCCGGGTACACCCGCAGCCGACTCTCTCCAGCGCCCTCGCCGCCCTGGACGCCCGGCTCCGCGCAACTCGCGAGTCGGCTCCCGACCCGGCGGCGCGGGAGAAGCTGAAAGGCGCCAGCGCCAGCATCCTCAAAGCTCGCGTCGCGCTGGGCGCCGGTGATTACCACGCCGCGTTCGATGCCGGCCGTGCAGCGAACGTTGTTCTGGACGCGTTGAACCCGGTATCTCCGGCGGCCCGCCAGCCGCGATGAGCCGGCGCACGGCCGCTGTGGGCTCACACGGGCTTGCTAAGAGCGAAAAAGCGAACACGAAGGACACGAAGGGATCACGAAGGACACGAAGGGATCACGAAGGGCGCGAAGGAAAACCCCAATGGAAGGCGGGGCCGGTCTTACGCACTGGGCCCCTAAGATCCAATACCTTATCGCCGTGGTCCGGGCGCCAATAGCCGGATATTCGCTACATGCCCCACACGGTAATAATTCTGCTCGCGTACTGCCGCTCCTCCCGGAATAGCTTCTCCTCCCACGTCTTGCCCGGGGTCCGGTCGAAGATCACCAGGTGTCCTTCGCTGCCTCCACACGTATCCATATAACGCGACGTCTGTTCCAGCCCATCTGAAATCGTCCGGTCCAGGCTCTTACGCAGCGTCTTCATCTCGATCACGATTCGCTGCTCGAAGAAGTCGGGATGAGGCGCGGATGAGAGACCCCGCCAGAGCACCAGCAGATCAGTGCGGTCCCTGCCCAGGGCATACTCACGGTGTATCCGTCCGCCTCCGTTTACGATCCCCTGCATAAAAGCCTGCAGGAGGAGCTGCGGCCCTACTTCGCGATAGCTGAACCCTGGCAACCACGCATCCACGTTCTCCCGGTAGTATTGCTGGAACCTGGCCAACAGCTTTTCCATGTTCAGGCGCCCGTCCGGTCCCACGTACCAGGCGGTCTCCTGCGGGATCATCCGCTGCTCACTGAAGGTGATCTCCCGTGGAATGACTTCCTGATAAATAGGATTGGCGATACGGACGAAAGGGTTGAGCCGGATCAGGCCCAGGTCTTCCACATACTGAAGGTCATCCGTCGGGATCTGCTGGATTCCGTTCTCTCCGCTCAGTATCGGTTCGATCACGCTGCGGACCCGGTCCTCCTGCAGCTTGTCCGCGAGTTGATCCAGGTGCGTCGTCCGACTCAGGATCAACTGCTCAGCCGCCTCTTCCATATCCTCTGCGGTAACGGGTCGGGTGCGGTCTCGACCCTCCTTGTTCTCGAAGCAGGCCTGGTAGGCCAGGGCATTCACGAGCCAGGGCTGTCCCTGGGTCATGTCCCAGGCCTGCGCCATCGCCTCCGGCCCGAAGATTTGCCCGGTTTCCTGGGTGTGCTGCGCGTAGAGCCGATCCACGTCATGGCGGGTAAAGTCCCCCAGTCGGAGCGACTTGGCCTTGATGTTGAAGGCGCTGCCGCCGGTGATCATGCTCTTATCGGTCGAGGAGTGGATGCGGTAGTCGCGCACGTCCCGCACGCCGCACAGGATGACGCTCTGAGGGAAAGCCCCCGGACGCTTGTTGTAACCAGCCCTGAGCCGGCGGGAGTGGTCGCCCGGACATC
>Ga0307374_10015199_pt1 | contig 10381 bp, 9 predicted proteins | sample OX3MG_FD_202532 | JGI IMG/M metagenome (GOLD analysis project Ga0307374, IMG submission 202532) | Soil microbial communities from Risofladan, Vaasa, Finland - OX-3 | ecosystem: Environmental > Terrestrial > Soil > Coastal area > Acid sulfate soil | place: Finland: Risofladan, Vaasa | collected...
ATCCACATCGGGCACATGCTCGAGCACACGCAGATCGACATCCTGGTCCGGTGGCGGCGAATGCAGGGCGCAACCACGCTCTGGCTACCGGGGGCCGATCACGCCGGAATCGCCACGCAGGTGGTGGTCGAGCGGGAGCTGGCCAAGGAGGGACTCAAACGGAAGGACCTGGGGCGAGAGGAATTCGAGCGGCGCGTCTGGCAGTGGAAGCAGACTTCGGGCGGGCGAATCCGCGAGCAAATGATTCGCCTGGGCGACAGCTGCGACTGGACGCGCGAGCGATTCACGCTCGATCCGCCGCTGTACCGGGCCGTACTCGAAGCGTTCCTGCGGCTCTATGGCGAAGGGCTGATCTACCGCGGGCGCTACATGGTGAACTGGTGCCCGCGCTGCCAGACGGCGCTGAGCGACCTGGAGGTGGTGCACCAGGAGCGCGGGGGAAAGCTGTGGCACATCCGCTATCCGCTGGCCCAGGGAGCCCAGGACGCCCAGGGAGCCCGGGGAGATGAATACGTCGTCGTGGCCACCACGCGGCCGGAAACCCTTCTGGGCGATACGGCCGTCGCCGTTCATCCCGACGATGAGCGGTACCGGGCGCTGGCCGGGCAAATATTGCGCCTGCCGCTGATGAACCGCGAGATTCCGATCGTTGCCGACGAGTTTGTCGACCGCGAATTCGGGACGGGGGCGGTGAAGGTCACTCCGGCGCACGACCCGAACGACTTTGAACTCGGCCGGAGGCATCATCTGCCGGAAATCGACGTCATGACCGATGACGGCCGGATGAACGAGAACGCGGGTGCCTACGCGGGGCTTGGCCGCTTCGAGGCGCGCAAGCGGATCGTCGAAGACCTGGAAAAACAGGGGCTGCTCGAAAAAATATCCGATCACACCCACGCCGTCGGGGTTTGCGACCGCTGCAAAACCGACGTCGAGCCGAGGATTTCGACCCAGTGGTTCTGCCGGATGAAACCGCTGGCCGAGCCGGCCATTCGCGTGGTGCGCGAAGGGCTGATTCCGGTCGTTCCCGAGAACCAGAAGAAAATCTACCTGGACTGGATGGAAAACATCCGCGACTGGTGCATTTCGCGCCAGCTCTGGTGGGGCCACCGGATTCCGATCTGGCATTGCGCGGATTGCGGCGCGATGACGCCGGCGCGGGATTCGCAGGTGGAGATCGTGAACGGGCGCGCCCAGGCCGCGAGTCCTCCCGAACAGTGCGGCCAGTGCGGCGGCAGCCGATGTGCTGGATACCTGGTTCAGTTCGGGGCTGTGGCCGTTTTCGACGCTCGGCTGGCCGGACGACACCGAGGACCTGCGCCGCTTCTATCCGACGAGCCTGCTGATCAGCGGCTACGACATTTTGTTCTTCTGGGACGCGCGAATGATCATGCTGGGCCTGCACTTGACCGGCGGCGACGGCCTCGCGGAGCGCGTCCCGTTCCGCTCGCTCTACCTCCACGCGCTGGTGCGCGACCCGCATGGCGTGAAGATGTCGAAAACGCGCGGCAATGTGGTCGATCCGCTGGAGGTGATCGAAAAATACGGCACCGACGCCCTGCGCTTTACCCTGGCGATCGGCGCGGCGCCGGGCACGGACATCGCGCTGAGCGAGGAGCGGATTCTGGGCTACCGCGCCTTCGCCAACAAGATCTGGAACGCGGCCCGGTTTCTGTTTGTGAACCTGGAAAAGATCGAAGCGGCGGGCATCGCGATCGAAGAACTTGCCGGACCGGGAATCCGGGCCGCGGCGCCCTACCAGGGCAACGGCGAACTCCCGCTCGTCGAGCGGTGGATGTATTCGCGCCTGGCGCGTGTCGCGGGCGAGATCGGCGAAGCCCTGGAGACGTTCCGGTTCCACGAAGCGGCGCATATCGTCTACCACTTTTTCTGGCATGAGTTCTGCGACTGGTACATCGAGTGGGTCAAGCCGCGCATGGCCGGCGCCGACCGCGAGGAAGAGGTGGCCACGTGGCGCAATCTGTTCGCCATTTTCGATTCCGCCCTGCGCCTGCTCCATCCCTTCATGCCGTTCCTGACCGAGGAGCTGTGGCACCGGCTGCCGCAACGCGCCGGCGCGCGCTCAATTGCCTTCGAACCGTATCCGAAGCGGCGCGAGGAATGGCTCGACGAAAGCGCCGAGTCGCATGTCGGGCGCTTGCAGGAGATCGTCGAGGCGGCCCGAAGCCTCCGCGCCGAGGGGAAAATCGATCCCAAGAAAAAAGTTCCCGTCGATTTTTTCACGGCTGACGGCCCACTGCGCTCGCTCGTAACGGAAAATCAGGATGCCCTCTTGCGGCTGGCCGGGCTTTCCGCGCTCCATTTCCACGACGGCGCGCTCGAGGCCGCGGCCGGAACGGTCCGTTCGACGGCCCTGTTCGACATGCGCATCGAGCAGGAAGAGCCCACCGACCGCCAGGCGGAAATCGCGCGCCTCGGCAAGCAAGCCGAGGGGATGAAGCGGGACATCGAATCGAAACGGCGGCGTCTGGCGGACGAGGCGTTTCGAACGCGGGCGCCCGAACAGGTCGTCAGCCAACTCCAAGCGACGATCGAACAGCGGGAGGCCGAATACGAGAAGCTGCAGGCTCGGCTGGCTCAGTTGGAGCAGGCCTGATGACTTCCACGGGCGCGGGAGACAACCGGTTCGACTGGGACGATCCGGCGCTGGCCGCTCTGGTTCGCGCGGCGCTCGATGAAGACGTCGGCGCGGGCGATGTCACCACGGCGGCGACGGTGGCCGAAGGAGCCCGCGCCCGCGCGCGCCTGATAGCCAGGCAGGATCTGATTTTGGCTGGGCTGCCCGTTTTCGAGCGCGTTTTCCGCCAGCTCGACCCCGCTTTTGCAATCACCCCCCATTTTGGCGACGGCTCGCGCGTGCCGTCCGGCGCAACCGTCGCGGATATCGAAGGCCGCGCGCGAGCTATCCTCACCGGCGAGCGGACGGCGCTCAATTTCCTGGCCCGTCTTTCGGGAATTGCGACGCTGGCCGGCCGCTACGCGGCGGAACTGGCGCAGACGGCCACCCGCCTGCGCGACACGCGCAAGACCACTCCCCTGCACCGGCGGCTGGAGAAATATGCGGTGAGGACCGGAGGGGGCACCAATCACCGGTTCGGTCTTTTCGACGCCGTTCTGATCAAGGAAAATCATATTGCCGCCGCGGGCGGAGTGGCCCAGGCGGTCGGCCTGGCGCGCGAGGCGACGCGGGAACGCGGCCTGGAAATCGAAGTCGAGGTGAGAAATTCCAGGGAGCTGCGCGAGGCCCTGAAGGCCGGGGCCGACGAGGTTCTGCTCGACAATTTGAAGCCGGCCGCCGCCGCCCGGATGGTCGCGCTGGTTCGCCGCGAGCGGCCCGAATGCCGCGTGGAGCTTTCCGGCGGCATGACGCTGCGCAACCTCCGATCCTATGCCCGCGCCGGAGCCGATTTCATTTCCGTTGGCGCGCTGACGCATTCGGCGCCGGCCGCCGATTTCAGCCTGCTGGTCGAAGGGGCGGATGCCAGCTAGCCCCAGGGCGCATCCGATGGCGCGACTGCTGCCGATCCCGGGCCGAACCGATTATCGAATCGACGCGCTGATGGTGTTGCTGGCGGCGCGTCCGATGCTGACGATCAGCGGGGCGCAAATCGCCAGGGAAATCGGCGTGACGCGGCACGCCGTCTGGATCTGGGTGGAAAAGCTGCGGTCGCTGGGCGTGCGGGTAAAAGGGCAGGCGGGGGCGGGCTATCGCATCGAGCGGGCGCCCGACGTGCTCGTGCCGGGACTGCTCAAGCCGCGCCTTCGAGGGACCATCTTTCAGAGCAACCTGTATCACTTTTTCAAAACCGCTTCCACCAACGACGTGGCGCTCGAACTGGGCTACAAGGGAGCGCCGCAGGGCGCCGTCGTCATCGCCGAGGAGCAGACGGCCGGGCGCGGCCGCCTGGGACGAAGCTGGCATTCCGAGCAGGCCAGCGGCATCTACGTGAGCGTGGTGCTGCGGCCGGCGATGCCGCCGGCTTCGGCCTCGCTCCTGACGCTGGTGGCGGGTCTGGCCGCGCGGGAGGCCGTCGCCGGCCAGACGGGCCTCGCGTTGGACATCCGGTGGCCCAACGACCTTTTGCTCGGCGGCCGCAAATTCGCGGGCATCCTCACGGAAATGTACGCCGAACCCGACCGGATCGAATTCGTCGTCGTGGGGATGGGGATCAACGTCAATCAGGAACGGTTTCCGCCGGAACTGGCCGGGACGGCGACATCCTTGCGCACCGAGACCGGGCGCACGCATTCGCGCCTCGAGCTGCTGGTCCGGTTGCTGCTCGAACTCGAAGGCCACTACAATCGCTTCATGGCCGAAGGGCCGGGAGCAATCATCGAACGCTTTGGGCAGGTTTCGAGCTACGCCCGCGGCAAGCGCGTCCGGATTCACACCGCAACGGAAACCTATACGGGAACGACCGCCGGGCTCGAGCCCGGCGGCCTGCTGCGCGTGCGGCGCGACGGCGGGGGCGTGGAAACAATCATTTCGGGGGATGTGAGGGAGGCGTCCTGATGCTGGTGACGATGGACGTCGGAAATACCAACACCGTGCTGGGGGTCTATCGCGATGCCGTCCTGGTCGCGCACTGGCGCCTGACCACGGCCCGGCACCAGACCGTGGACGAATACGGGATCCTCACGCGGAATCTGTTCTCCTTGGCCGGGCTGGATTCCTCCCATGTGAGCGGCATCATCATCAGCTCGGTGGTGCCTCCGCTGAACCGGACGCTGGCGGAAATGGCCGAGCGGTATTTCGGCCTCGGGGCGCTGTTCGTCGAGCCGGGCCTGGAAACCGGCATGCCGAACCTCTACGACAGTCCGCAGGACGTCGGCGCGGACCGGATCGCCAACGCCGTGGCGGCATTCGCAAAATATGGCGGGCCGTGCATCGTGGTGGACTTCGGCACCGCGATCACCTTCGACGCGGTTTCGGCCCGTGGCGAGTATCTGGGCGGCCTGATTTTCCCCGGCATCGGGATCGCGGCCGAGGCGCTCTTCGCGCGGGCGGCGCGCCTGCAACGGGTCGAAATCAAGGACCCGGGCGTGACGGTCGGCACCAACACGGCGGCATCGGTGCAGGCCGGGCTCTACTACGGCTACCTGGATATGATGGACGGCATTCTGGCCCGCCTGAAGGCCGAACTGGGGCCCCAGACGCCGGTCGTGGCGACCGGCGGCCAGGCCGAACTGGTGGCCGCGCGCTCCCGGCAGGTGGGAACAGTCGACCAATTCCTCACGCTCGAAGGACTGCGATTGATCTGGGAGCGCAACCAGCCCGCCGCGACGAAGCTGTCGCGCTCGCGCAAAGCAAAACCGTAGCTTCGTTCCGATCCGACTGGCTGAAAGAGCCTCTGCGCGGCAATGGAAGAACTCAACTATTTCAACTACTTCACCGAGGTCGAGGAGTATTTCTGGCGCAAGCGCGGCGCCCACGTTCTGGTTTCGCCCCTGGACTGGGCGATCGTCGAAACCTGGCAGAAAGCCGGCATTCCGATCGAAGCGGTCCTCAAGGGGATCGATCGCGCCTTCGAGAGCTACGAGCGGTCGCGCCGCGCCCAGTCCGGCCGGGGTCTCAAGAGCCTGGTCTATTGCGTGGACGCGGTGCTCGATGCAGCCCAGGAGGCGCGCGAGGCGGCCGCCGGCCGGGGGCCGGCCGGGGGCGCGACGCAACACGCGGATTCGTTCTCGCCGGAAATCATCGCCGGCTATTTCGAGGGCCTCATCGAGCAGCTTCGCCGGGCCGCGGCGCAGGCGCGAAACTCGCAGCCGGAACTGGCAAATCGATTCCAGCAGACGGCCGAGCGGCTCGACGAACGCAGGGCGGCTTTCTCCCAGGCGGGCGTGGGGGATACGGAAGACCTGGAGCGATGGCTCACCGTGCTGGAGGAGAAATTAACGGCGTCGATTACAGCAGCGGCGCCCGAGTCGGTTATGCTGGAAACGCGGCGGGAACTGGACCGGGTACTCTCACCCTACCGCCGGAAAATGACCGCCGAACAACTCGGCCTGCTCGAACGGCAGTACATGCAGAAGCGGTTGTTTGAACGATTCGGAGTGCCCAGATTGAGCCTGTTCTACCTGACATGAAACGACCCGGACGAACTGTTTCCACCAAACCGATTCCCCTCGAAATCGAAAAACTCGTCTATGGCGGCGCCGGCCTGGCCCGCAGCGAGGGCGTCACCTATTTCGTGCCGTTTGTTCTGGCCGGAGAAACGATCCAGGCCCGGCCCCTCGAACGGAAAAAGAATTTCGTGCGAGCCGCCGTCGCGGAAATCGAGCGGCCGGCGCCCGGACGGGTTGCCGCTCCCTGCCCCTATTTCACGGTGTGCGGCGGCTGCCAATACCAGCATATCGGCTATGAAGGCCAACTCGAGGCGAAACGCGAGATATTGCGGGAGACGCTCGGCCGGCTGGGCGGGGTGAACTGGGACGGTCCGATTCCCGTGCACGCTTCCCCTCCCTTCGGCTACCGGAATCGGGCGCAGTGGAAGGTGCGGCCGGCGAAAAACGCCGCCGGCGAAACCGCTTCCGGGCCGCTGGCACTCGGCTATTTCCGCGCCGGCTCGAACAATTTTTGCGCCGTGGATCAATGCGCCTTGCTGGCGCCGCCGCTGGCCGAGGCGCTCGGGGCCTTGCGCGCGAAGCTTGGCTCGGGCCGGTGGCCCGCGACAATGCGAGAGATCGAGGTGTTCGCCGAACCCGAAGCAAGCCTGCTGGTCAATGTCTCTTTCCCGACGCTTCCCGACGCGCCGCGCCGTGTGGCCGGGCGCCTCCGGGAGGCTTTGCCTTCGGTTCGCTCGGTTCTTCTTCGCGAAACGGCCGGCGAGCGAATGGAGCTCGATGGGCCGGGCTACCTGGACTATGCTGTGGGGCCGGCCCGGTATCGGGTCGGGCATATGTCATTTTTCCAGGTGAACCGCTTCCTGCTCGAAGAGATGTCCCGGACGGTGACAGAGGGCCTCGCGGGCGGGCTTGCGCTCGATCTCTACGCGGGCGTCGGGCTCTTCAGCGTGCCGCTGGGCAGCCGGTTCGAGCGCGTGGTGGCCGTCGAAGCCGACCCGGCCGCGGCGCGCGATCTGGAATTAAATCTGAAGGCCGCGGGCGTCGCGGGACAAGCGGTGAATGCCGAGGCGGGGACATTTCTGGAGAGCTCGAAGGAACAACCCGACCTGGTGATCCTCGACCCGCCGCGAGCCGGGGTGCAGCCCGAGGTTCTTCAGTCGGTCGTCCGGCTCAAGCCCCGCCAGATCACCTACGTGTCCTGCGATCCCGCCACGCTGGCCCGGGACCTGAAGGAATTCTCGGCGGCGGGATACCGGATCTCGGCGCTCGACCTTTTTGACGTCTTTCCCCAAACCTTTCACATCGAAACGCTGGTTCAACTGACACCGGAACCGTGACGCCATTTCTTTGGATCGCTGCCGCGCTGGCGCTGGGGATTGCCCTGGCGTCGGGTGCGCCGCAAGCGCCACTGGCATGGCTGGTTTTCGCAGTAGGGGCGGTGGCCGCGGGACTGCTCATGCTGCGCCGCAAGCGGTTGCGGGCGGCATGGGCGGCGGCGATGGTCGCCTGGTGCTTCGTGGGCATTCTGGCGGCTACGCTGCAGCGCGCCACGACCCCCGCCAACCGCGTGGACAGGCTGGTTGCCGCCGGACGGCTGAACCTGAGCGAGCCGCTGCGATGGCGAGGACGGCTGCGTGACGACCCCCTGCGCCTGCCGTGGGGATATCGCTACGAAATCGCGCTCGACCAGGTGGAAGCCGAGGGAAGAAACCTATCCGTTTCGGGCGGCCTGCGGCTGAACTACTACACGGACAAGCCATACGCCGCCATGCCGCCGCTGCGGGCCGGGGACCGCGTGGAGGCCCTGGCCCAGGCGAGCGTGCCGCGGGACTTTCTCGATCCGGGCGCATTCGATTATCGAGGCTATCTGGCGAGCCAGGGCACGGAGTTGACCGGAACGCTGCGCAGCATCGAACTGCTGCGGCACCTGCCCGGATCGCCGCCGAACATCCAGGAACGGCTGGCGAGGCTGCGCGGGGCGATGCTGCGGGAAGCCGACCAGGTGTTCGGGCCGCGCGCGGCTCCCCTGGTGCGGGCCATGCTGCTCGGCGACCGGAGCTTCATCAATACGTCGCTGGCACGGGCATTCCAGAAGGCATCGGCGTATCACGTGTTGGTGATTGCCGGTCTGCACGTCGCGGTGCTGACCGTTTTTCTTTTCTGGGTCTGCCGGCGGTTGCGGCTTTCCGTGGTCGCCACGACAGTTGTCGTGCTGGTCCTACTGGCCGGTTACGTCGCCATCGTTCAGGATCGCCCTCCGGTAGAGCGAGCGGCGCTGATGGCGGCGGTGGTTCTGCTCGCGCGGCTTTTCTTCCGGCGCGTTTCGGTGCTGAATTCGGTCTCATTGGCCGCGGTCGTGTTGCTGCTAGCCAAGCCATCCGAGCTGAGCGATGCCAGCTTTCAGCTCTCTTTTCTCGCGGCCTCCATCATCGCGGCCGTCGCCCTGCCGTGGATTGACCGCACCAGCACGCCCTACTGGCGCGGCCTGGGCCACTGGACCGACCCGACGCGAGACGGGGCCTATCCCCCTCGCGTTCAGCAGTTCCGGCTCGACCTGCGGCAATTATGGAATTGGCTGTCGGAAATTATTCCGAAACGCATGCAACGCGCGGTGACGGTGGCGATGGAGTGGACGGCGCGCGCCGCGCTGGGCCTGTGCGAGATGTTCCAGATTTCCCTGGCGATTCAGCTCGGCCTTTTGCCCGTGCTCGTCGGCGATTTCCACCGGGTGAGCCTTTCCGGGCCCGTCGCGAACGTCCCGGCCGTGCTCCTGACGAGCCTGATCGTTCCGCTGGGTTTTGTGGCCTTGGCGACCGGGCTGGTCTGGACGCGACTGGGGGCCATCCTGGCGAAACCGGTCGGGTGGCTGGTCACGGCCCTGATCGATTCGATCCGGTGGTTTGCGAAATGGCGCTGGCTTTCCTACCGGCTTCCCGGACCGCCGCTATGGCTGCTGGTGGCTTTTCTGCTGCTGCTGGGAATCCTCGGCTTCGTTCTTCGCCACGGCGCGGGCGGCTCGCGCCGCAAGACCCTTCCCGTCTGGGCAAAGTGGCTACTCGGAAGCGCTCTGGCCGCGGCCACGGTCGCCATCGCCACGTATCCTTTCCCGCCGCGCCTCCACCACGGCGAAATGGAGGTCACCGTGCTCGACGTGGGCCAGGGCGATTCGATTTTCGTCGCCTTCCCGGACGGGCGCACGTTGCTGGTCGACGGCGGAGGCCTGGACGGATCGTTCACGGCGCACGGGTACAGCACGGGAATCGACGTCGGCGAAGATGTGGTCTCGCCATTCCTCTGGTCGCGCGGGCTGAAACGCCTGGACGCCGTCGAGGTGACGCACACCGATCACGACCATATCGGCGGCCTGCCGGCCGTGCTCGCCAATTTCCATGTGGGCCAGCTGTGGGTCGGCCACGGAGACGACACGCGGGCCTATCGCCACCTGGCGGCCGAAGCGCGTTCGCTCGGCGTGCCGCTCGTCCATCACAAAAGCGGCGACCGGTTCGATTGGGACGGGGTCCGTGGCCGGTTCCTTTGGCCGCCGGACGACGAACACGTGGCCAAGGCTTCGAATAACGATTCGGTGGTGCTTTCGATTGCCGACGGCCCGAACCGGTTCCTTTTGACCGGGGACATTCAGAAACAGGGCGAAGAAACCATGGTCCGGGACGGAGATCCGCTTTCCTCCGTTTTTCTGAAGGTGCCGCACCACGGCAGCAAGACCTCCTCAACGCAGGAATTTCTGGAGGCCGTGCGGCCCAAATACGCGGTCATTTCCGTCGGGAAGGACAACATGTACGGACAGCCGTCGCCGGAGGTGGTCGAGCGGTACCAAAAAGACGGCATCGACCTTTGGATGACCGACCGCGACGGCGCCGTCACCGCCCTCACCCAAGGCCGCCGGGTGCTGATCGAGCCCTACGTGCGCGCGCGGCGCTGAAGCGGGGAGTTTCGCCGCAAGAGGCTTCGCCGTCAGTCTTCGGGCGGCTCGCCCGTCGCATCGCCCGATTCGGGCGTCGGTTTTTCGGCTTCGGAGAGATATTCGGCGATGATGCGCCGGGCTTCCTCCGCCTCCGATTCCCGGACCAGAATCTCGGCGCCGGGAAACTCGGCCGGAGGATTTCTGAGCGGATAGGGATCGGTCCGCGTGAGCGGCGGCGACCCGATACCGGCGCTTTCGAGCAGGCCGCGAATCACCACGGCTTCCGTGAACGAGTCGGCCCGGTGCACCATGACCGTTTCCTCATGCCGTTCCCGATTGCCTGCTTTGGGTTTGGCCATGCCGGCCTCCCCG
>Ga0307374_10015202_pt1 | contig 10379 bp, 3 predicted proteins | sample OX3MG_FD_202532 | JGI IMG/M metagenome (GOLD analysis project Ga0307374, IMG submission 202532) | Soil microbial communities from Risofladan, Vaasa, Finland - OX-3 | ecosystem: Environmental > Terrestrial > Soil > Coastal area > Acid sulfate soil | place: Finland: Risofladan, Vaasa | collected...
TGCGGATCAGGCCGGCTTCAGCACGGTCTTTCGACAGCGTACGGGCCTGACCCCATCGGAATTTCGTCGGTTGAACCGCACCTGCTAAAAAGTCCCAAAAAAGCTAATCGCGCGCAATACACTTGCCTAACTCCGATGGCATAACCAAAATTGGAATGCTTTCAATCCCCAAGAAACTACGACGGTCCAAGGGGGGAAAGGGCCTCGTCGCACGGGAAAGTATCAGATGCACCTGCAGGGGGGAAGTCGTTTTCTGAAGTGGGACCATTCGGTTGAGCTACTGCGCCGCGCTCGCGAACGGCGGCCTACGAGCGGCCGGCGCCTTGGCAGTCCACTTCCATCACGGGGGGTACATCGCACATTGCCGCCGGACGAATAGGACATTACGTAATAAGGCTCAGCAAAAGGAGCGAACATCGATGACGACCAATGTAATTTATTGTTCCGAAGCGGGTCCGATTTTCGCCGGGAAAATTCCGCAGCGCACGGGTTGCGGTTTCTGGCTGCTGAAGACGCTCATGCTTCTGTTCTTATCGGCATTGGGGTTTGCGGTTTCTAGCTATGCGCAAACAACGAGCGGAATTGCGGGTGTAGCGACAGACTCCTCGGGAGCCGTGATGCCCGGAGTGACGGTGGAGATTGCGAGCCCGGCGATGATCGAAGGCTCGCGAACCACCGCGACCGACGCCAACGGGCAGTACAAATTCATCGATTTGGGGCCGGGCGTCTATTCAGTAACGTTTACGAAGCCGGGCTTCCAGACGGTGAGGCGCGAGGGCATCGCGCTGAACGCGTCGTTTACCGCGACGGTCAGCGCTACGCTTCCGGTGGGCGCAACGGCGACCAGCGTGACCGTAACGGAAGCTGCGCCGATCGTTGACGTCCAGAACTCCGTCGCCGAAAGCGTGCTGACTCGCGAGCAGCTCAGCACCATCCCCACCGGCAAAGACCCCTTCGCCGAAGGGCAAATTTTGCCCGGTGTGACGACGTCGACTCCCGACGTCGGCGGAACGATGGGAATGCAGCAGCCGACCCTCCAAGTCCACGGCTCGAACGGCGACGACATGGTGGTGTTCGTGGACGGGATATGGATTCAGCACGTCGGTTTCCTCGGCAATCAGACCGGCTTCTACTTCAACGACGCCTTGCAACAGAACATCAGCTATCAGTTCAGCGCCCTGCCAGCTCAAGCCCCTGTGGGCGGCGTAGAATTCAACATGGTTCCACGCAATGGCGGCAACCAGTTCCATGGCGGCGTCTTCGGCAGCGGCTCGAACACGGCCATGGAGTCCGACAACCTCACCTCGGCGCTCTACAACCAGGGGATGACCGCGCGGAACCATGTGGACACGATTTATGACATCAATCCTTTCCTGGGCGGCCCCATATTGCGCAACAAGTTATGGTTCTTCGGCAGCTTCCGCCGATGGGGTGCGAACGACTATTTGGCCAATACTTTTACCCCGGCCGGGGCGCAAGTGGTCGACGACAACCGCCTCACTGATGCTACGCTTCGGCTGACCTGGCAGGCGACCAAGAATAACAAGTTCAACGTCATGTATGATCGCGGTTTTAAATTCCGGGGTCACCGGCCCAACAACTTCATCGGCTCCCAATTTTCCGATTCAGCTGCCGACGTCGTGCAGGAGAGCTGGATGAACTACATAGGTGAGGTTAAGTGGACCGGGACCCTCAGCGACAGGCTGCTGGCGCAAGTCGGGTATATCCTGATGCCGGTTGAATATAACTTGGGCTTTGAACCCACGGCTCCGACGGGCGCCATCGCCCAATACGATGAGGGCACCTCCACTATCTTGGTGACCTCGCCCCGAGTCGATAACGACCGCGGCACGATGCAGACCCTCGATGCCAGCTTGTCCTACGTCACCGGTTCGCACAACCTCATGACCGGTATCGAGGACCGCTACGGATGGGAACAGGAATCGTTCCACATCAACGGCGACCAAACACTCATTCTGAACAACGGCACTCCCGTTTCGGTGCGCATCTACAATACGCCGTTGGCCCACCGCGAAGATTTGACCCCGGACCTCGGCTGGTACCTGCAGGATTCCTGGCACGTCACCCGGCGGCTGACCATCAATCCCGGCATCCGCTTCGACCATATGGTTATGAGCATCCCGGCGCAGACCGGCGGCGGCGGGATGTGGGCTCCCCGCATCGACCACCCTGCCATCCCAGACGTTGTGGACTGGAATACCTGGTCTCCGCGGTTCGGCGTCGTTTGGGACGTGTTTGGAGATTCGAGGACGGCCATCAAGGGTAGTATCAGCAAATACGACGTCCTCGAGGGCACCTCTCTGGCCCAGGCTGTGAACCCGAATTTCATCCAAACCAGTACCTGCCCGTGGACCTCGTTTGCGGAAGCAACGCCGAGCACGCTGGATCAGTCCACCTGCACCGGCTTTCCAGCCGCCCGCGATGTCAAGGTCGATCCGAACCTAAAGAGGCCGTATCAGTGGGAATACACCGCGATGGTCCAACGCCAGATCGGGCAGAACACCGCGGTAAGCGTTGGCTACTACGGCCGGAAGTACTTCGATCTGCTCGGTACGGTGAACCCGCTCGTGACCTTGTCGGATTACACGCCGATCTCGGTCACCAATCCATTGACGGGCCGATCCATGACCATCTACAACCAAAACGCATCCACTGTGGGGCAAAGTGCTTTGCTCACAACCAACATTCCGGCCCTAAACCAGCATTACAATGGCGTCGAGTTTCAGGTAAACACGCGCATGAACCGCTTGAACGTTTTCGGCGGCTTTACGATCGGAAAAAGCTACGGAACAAACAACTCAGGCACTAACCTGAGCGACCCCAACACCTACATCAACTTGGCGGGGAACGTCGGCTACGATTCCCCTTACCAACTCCACGCCGGCGGCAGCTACAATCTCCCGAAGGGCATCCTGTTTGCCTTCAGCGTCCGGGAGGATTCGGGCCTGCCCCAAAACCGGACCTACACTTTTCACGGCCTGAACCAGGTATCTGAAACCGTTATGGTTGCCCCGAATGGCGCGTACCGCTATTCGTGGGTAAACCTGATCGATATCCGCTTCGCCAAAACGTTCAAGGTGGGAGAGCATATGACCTTTGAGCCCACCTGCGACATCTTCAATATCTTTAATAATAGTGGAATCACCAGCATGGTGACGACAGTCGGTCCCAGGCTGGGGAGACCATCGCAGATCGAGTTCGGACGCCTGGTGCGGCTGGGCGGCCGTTTCAACTTCTAACTCGTTCTAACTGGATGAAGAAGCAAGAGCTGACAGAACTGACGCTGCTTTGACAGATTGTAGTGAGCGTCAAAAACGGGACGGTCATCACCCCGATATTCGCCGGTAAAGTGGTGAGGCCGGCCGCCGATGCGGCAGCGGATTTTGATGGAGGTAGTGGCGAGCAACTCCCAACTCAGCTATGGCGCGGCAGCAACGGCCGCCGATGGCACCCAGGCTTCGCTAAGTTCGACAACACATCCTTGGGCGGTATTCCAGACCTTATTCAGTTCCTGCTGCGAAACTCGGTCCGTTCCAGGGAGAGGAGAATCGTGATCGTCCCAAGCGATGTTCAATCATGAGCGGCCGTGAACGGGAGGCTTCCGCCGGAGGGCAGGCAACCAGTCTATTCGCTCCCCGGATGCTCGATTCCGTTTCGGGCCGGATGCTGTCGAATGTTCTCGTCATTATTTCCGGAGACCGGATCGCATCGGTCACAGAAAATCTTCCCGTCCCTCCAAAAGAAGGCCATCCGGCGCTTGTCGCCGCCGGCGCCTCCGCGCCCGTCGTCTTGCCGTCCTCGTGGACCGTCCTGCCCGGCCTGATCGACGGACATACCCACCTGCTGATGGAGCCGGAAGATGCCGTCACCACGCCGTTGCTCCACAAATCGCAGGCATACCGCACGGTGGAAGCCGTAGCGGCGGTGCGCAGAACACTCGAAGCCGGATTTACAGCGGTTCGCGACGTGGACTCCGAAGGGGCCGGATACGCGGACGTGGCCGTGCGCGACGCGATCAACCGAGGCGTCATTCCCGGGCCGAGGATGTTCGTCGCCACCAACGCGCTCACGATCTCCGGCGGCTACATGAACCTGCTCGGTTACAGCCCCGATCTCTCCCTGCCAAATTACGGCGTCATGGTCGATTCCCCCGCAGCCATGATTCAGGCGGTTCGCCAAAACGTGAAGTATGGCGCCGACCTGATCAAGATTTATGTAACCGGGTCGCTGCCGCACGTGTTTGAAGGATTTGAACCGCTCGTGCAGATGTCCGAGGACGAGGTGAAGTTGGTCGTGGACGAGGCGGCCCGATGGCACCGCGACGTTGCCGCTCACGCCTACGGTGGCAAAGCAGTGCGGAACGCCATCCTCGGCGGGGTGCGATCGATCGAACACGGCATCCTGCTCGATCACTCCAACGTCGATCTACTGGTGAAGCACGGCGTCTACTTTTGTCCCACGCTGCACGTCTACAGCGCGGAGCCTGGGCTTGAACGCCACGGCATCGAGTTCATGCATCAGATTCGCGCACGCCACAAGCAATCCTTTCAAATGGCCCTCCAAGCTGGCGTTAAGGTGGTGTTCGGCACGGATGTCGGTGGATACGACCACGGCCAGAACGCCAAGGAATTCATAGAAATGGTCGGCTTCGGCATGAGTCCTGTCGAAGCGATTCGCAGCGCCACTGTGCGGGCCGCGGAGATGCTGCGCAAGGAGAAGGATCTCGGCCAGGTCACTTCGGGCCGCTTCGCCGATATCATTGCCGTCGACGGCAATCCGATCGAGGACATCGAGGCGATGCTCCGAGTTCGGTTCGTCATGAAGGGTGGTTCGATTTTCAAGCACCAGCAGGGAGTCCTGCGGGGAGGGGAGATCTCATGAAAGCGAAATGGACGAAACGGGGCTTCTACCTGGCTGTCGTCGCCGGCCTGTTCTGTGCGGGACTTCGCGCGAAGACGGTTCGGCGACAAGCGATGACGCAACCCGCCGTCGTCGATGCAGATGTCCTCCACGCCCTGCACTGGCGGTCGATTGGGCCGCCGCGAGGCGGCCGCGCCCCGGCCGTTGCCGGCGATCCGGATAATCCCGAGGTTTTTTATTTCGGCGCGGCGGGCGGCGGCGTGTGGAAGACCTACGACGCCGGGCTGTACTGGCAAAACGTTTCCGACGCTTACTTTAAATCGTCCTCTGTCGGCGCCATCGCCGTCGCGCCCTCGGGTCCCAACGTCATCTACGTGGGCATGGGCGAGATCGATACCCACCCCGATATCCTCGGCGGCGACGGCGTTTACAAATCCACAGACGCGGGCGAGACTTGGGTAAACGTCGGCCTGCAGGATACCCGTCATATCGGCAAAATCGAGATCGATCCCCACGACCCGAACGTCGTTTACGTCGCTGCCCTGGGCCATGAATTCGGGCCTAACACCGAACGCGGCGTTTTTTGTTCCAGGGATGGCGGCAAGACCTGGCAAAAAATCCTCTACGTCAGCGACCGGGCCGGGGCAGCGGATCTGTCGATGGATCCGACGAACCCGAATGTAATCTACGCTTCGATCTGGCAGTTCATGCGTCAGCCGTGGAGCGAAATCAGCGGTGGGTCCGACAGCGGCCTCTACAAGTCAACCGACGGCGGCGACCATTGGACGAATATCAGCCGGAACCCGGGACTGCCGAAGGGAGTGCTGGGGAAAATCGGGGTGTCCGTTTGCGCGTCCGAGCCGAGCCGCGTCTACGCGGTCATCGAAGCCGCCGACGGCGGCCTTTTCCGCTCGGACGACGCCGGAGCGACCTGGCAATTGGTGAACAATTCACGCAGTTTCCGGTTCCTGGCTTCTTCGTATACCCACGTCGTGGCCGATCCGCAGAATCCCGACGTCGTCTACGTTCTCTGGATGGAACTTTTCAAATCGACCGACGGTGGCCGCACGCTCAACGTCGTGGCTTTGCCCCACTCCGACAACCACTCGCTGTGGATCGATTCGAAAAACGACAAGCGCATGATCGAAGGAAGCGACGGCGGCACGATCGTCACGATGGACGGCGGTAATTCCTGGTCTTCGCAGTACAACCAGCCCACCGGCGAATATTACAAAATGACGGTTGACAACCAGTTCCCCTACCGCGTCTACGCCACGCAGATGGATAACAGCGCCATCAGTTGCCCCAGCCGGGTCAGCGCGCCCGCCATTGAATGGAAAGACTGCTACCCCGTGGGCAGCGCAGAAAGCGGCAGCATCCAGGTCCGCCCCGACGATGCCAATATCATTTTCGCGGGCTCGATCGGCAGCTCGGAGGGCGGCGGCGGAAACATGTACGAGTTCGACCATAGCACCGGCGAGCAGCGCATGATCACCGTGTGGCCCGAGGATCAGTACGGTTCGCCGGTGATCGACGTGAAGTACCGCTTCTATTTCACCTACCCGCTGGTCATTTCTCCCCACGATCCCAACGTTCTCTACACGGCGGCCCAATACGTTTTTCGCTCGACCGATAATGGCGCCAGTTGGAAGATCATCAGTCCGGACCTGACCAAGGACGATAAGAGCCACATGTCGCCGATCGACGGTGGTCCGATCACTTCACAGCAGTTCTCCTCGCAGTACACCAGCACGGTTTATTCTTTCGCCGAATCGCCCCTCAAAGCGGGCGAGCTGTGGGCCGGTTCTGACGACGGTTCGGTTCACTACTCCCCGGACGGCGGCAAGACGTGGCTCAATCGTTCGCCGCAGGACCTAGCGGAATGGACGGGAATCTATACGATCGAGCCGTCTTCGCACGCGCCCGGCACGGTTTATATCGCCGCCAACCGCCATGAACTCGACGATCATACGCCCATCGTCGAGATGACCACCGACTACGGCAAAACGTGGCGGCGGATCGACAACGGCATTCCCCAAGGTGATTACGCTTGGGTGGTTCGCGAGGACCCGGTGCGGGCGGGACTGCTGTACGCGGGGACCGAAGGAGGTGTGTTCGTCAGCTTCGATGACGGTGCCCATTGGCAGTCGTTGCGACGCAACATGCCGGTCGTCGCTGTGCGCGACATGATGGTGAAGGACAACGACCTGGTTGCCGCCACGCACGGCCGGGCGTTTTGGATTCTCGACGGCCTCAACGTATTGCGGGAAATGACCTCGAAAGTCACCGCGTCTTCCGTGCACCTGTTCACCCTGTCCGTGGCGTACCGCATGATGGGAGGCGGCTACGGCGGCCGCGGGTTCAACCAGCTTCAGAAGTTCGGTCCCGAGTATCTGCGGATTTCCGGGGACGGAATCGCGCTACACGAGACGAAGCAGGGCGACGAGACGATGGGGGCCACCTATCTCAACGCGGGGACGAATCCCCCCAAGGGTATCGTGGTCACCTACTACGTGAAGCAAAAGCCGGATGGCCCTGTGACGCTTACTTTTATGGATTCTAAAGGGCAGGTAATCAAACAATTCAGCAGCGAAGCGGGCGGACGGCTCGGCCCGCGGGTGGAAACGGCGGCGGGAACGGACGAATTCGTTTGGGATATGACCTATCCCAGTCCGCGCGAAGTACCCGTCGGGCCATTTCTGCCTCTCGAATGGGCCCGCGCGCGCGCTCCGATTGCCGTACCGGGGACGTATAAGGTGCGGCTTAGCGTCGGCGGGCAGAATTACGAGCAAAGCTTTGAGATACGGAAGGACCCCCGGATCAAAGCGACGCAGCAGGATCTGCAGGCGCAGTTCGACCTGATGATCAAGATCAACGATGAGGTCACCGTCGTCACCGACGGCGTCGACCGGATCCATCAGATCCGCCGACAGGTGGATGCGGCCGTCAGCCAGGTGCAGGGCCGGGCGGCCGTCACGGAAGCGGCGAAGCAATTGGATGACACGCTCACCGGCATCGAGGGCCACTTGACCCGGCTCATTAACCCCACCGATTCGATGATGGTGCCTCCGAAGACGCTCAATATCCGCTTGGCGGAATTGACGACGGTGGTCGAGAGCGCGGACGCCGCGCCGACCCAGCAATCCTACGACGTCTTTAAGTATCTCTCCGGGCAGGCGAACAACGAGCTGGTGCAGCTCAAAGCCGTCGAACAGCAGCAGCTACCGTCGTTTCTGAAGTTAGCCGGCAGTTCCGCAGCTCCGGAGCGGTAGAGCGATGGAGCCCTGGCGCGCCCCGGTGGTTCCGCAAAGGTCGCGAGCGCGGCGCTGCCCGGCGAAGCGGTCAGCGAAGCGCGGCAAAACGTGTTTATGTCCATTATGGCGTTCAAAACGAGAGGTGCATTGATAATGAAGTCGAAATGGGTGTTCGGGGTGCTTGGTCTGGTTGTTGCGACGGGTCTGCTGTGCGCCGCAAGCGGCATGAAATCCGGGCAGGCGGCGACGTATCCCACGGACGTGAACGCGGATTTCATTCAGGGGCTGCGCTGGCGGTCGATTGGGCCGCCCCGGGGCGGCCGCGTCCCGGCCGTTGCCGGCGACCCGAAGAACTCTCTGATTTCTTATATGGGCACCGAGGGCGGCGGCGTGTGGAAGACCTACGACGCGGGCACCTATTGGCAGAATATTTCGGATCCCTATTTCAAGACGGCATCGATCGGCGCGATCGCCGTGGCGCCGTCGGACCCGAACGTGATCTACGTGGGCTCGGGCGAGACGTCCCAGCACGTGGATATTCAGGATGGCGACGGGGTGTACAAATCCACCGACGGGGGCGAAACCTGGGTGAACGTGGGGCTGCAGGCCACGCACCATATCGCCAAAATCGTTGTTTCGCCGAGCGATCCGGACCTGGTGTACGTAGCGGCGTTCGGACATGAATTCGCACCGAATCCCGAACGGGGCGTCTACCGGTCCAAGGACGGCGGCAAGACGTGGGAAAAGATCCTATACGTCAGCGACCGTGCCGGCGCGGTGGATCTCTCGATGGATTCCTCGAAACCGGATGTGATCTACGCCGCGATGTGGCAGTTTGTGCGCCACCCCTGGGAAGACGCGAGCGGGGGCCCCGGCAGCGGCCTCTACAAGACGACCGACGGCGGCGACCACTGGACGAACATCAGCCACAATCCGGGCCTGCCGGAGGGAATTTTAGGGAAAATCGGCGTTTCCATTTCCGATTCGCGGCCTAGTCGGGTGTACGCAGTCGTCGAAGCGACGCACGGCGGCCTGTTCCGCTCCGACGATAGCGGCGCCACTTGGCATTTCATGAACGGGAAGCGGACGATCATGTACATGGCTTACTGGTACATGCACGTTATTGCTGATCCCCAGGATCCGGATACCGTCTACGTGCCCGATGTCCAGATGTTCAAATCGACCGACGGCGGCAAGACCCTCAACATCGTCTCGTACCAACATGGCGACAACCACGCCCTGTGGATCGATCCGACCAACAACAAACGCATGATCGAAGGCAACGACGGCGGCGCCATCGTCACGCTGAACGGCGGAAATTCCTGGTCGACGGAAGACAACCAACCCACGGCCGAACTTTTCAAGATGACGATCGACAACCAATACCCCTATCGCGTCTACGGCACGCAGATGGATAACAGCGCGATCAGTTGCCCCAGCGAAACCCTGGGGCCGGCGATCGAGTGGAAGGATTGCGATACGGTAGGCAGCGCCGAAAGCGGATTTATCGCCGTCCGGCCCGATAATCCCAACATCGTCTTCGCGGGCGCGATCGGCAGCTCGGGGGGCGGCGGCGGAAACCTGTACTCGTACAATCGTCTCACCGGCCAGCAGCGCATGATCACCGTGTGGCCGGAAGACCAGTATCAATCGCCGCCGATCGACGTGAAGTACCGCTTCTATTTCACCTTACCGGTGATTTTGTCTCCCGAAGATCCCAACATCCTCTACGCGGCGGCGCAGTACGTTTTCAAGTCAACGGACATGGGCACCAGTTGGCGGATCATCAGTCCGGACCTGACCAATGAAGATAAGACCCACATGATGCATTTGGCCGGTGGTCCGATCACTTCGCAGGAGTTCTCCGCGGAGTTCACCAACACGACCCTTTCCCTTGCCGCATCGCCGCTGAAGGCCGGCGAACTGTGGGCCGGCTCGGACGACGGTTTGGTCCACTATTCCCCCGACGGCGGCAAGACGTGGCTGGATCGTTCGCCGAAGGATCTGCCGGAGTGGACGGGCATCTATTCGATCGAGGTGTCCTCGCGCAATCCAGGCACGGTCTACATCGCTCCCAACCGCTTTGCACTGGCCGACCACACTCCTTATTTCGAAAAGACCACCGACTACGGCAAGACGTGGCACCGGATCGACAGCGGCATTCCGGATGGCGACTACGCCTGGGTGATTCGTGAGGACCCGGTGCGGGTAGGTTTGCTGTATGCGGGAACCGAACACGGCGTA
>Ga0307374_10015203_pt1 | contig 10379 bp, 9 predicted proteins | sample OX3MG_FD_202532 | JGI IMG/M metagenome (GOLD analysis project Ga0307374, IMG submission 202532) | Soil microbial communities from Risofladan, Vaasa, Finland - OX-3 | ecosystem: Environmental > Terrestrial > Soil > Coastal area > Acid sulfate soil | place: Finland: Risofladan, Vaasa | collected...
GGTGGCCCTCGGGCCACCGTTCCACAGCGATCTCCAACATTCTCCCGTGCGAAAGCACGAAGTAAGGAGCCCGCTGTGTCAGCCGCTACCCACGAGCCGGTCCTCCTGGCCGAACTGTTGGAGCTGCTCCAGCCCAGGCCCGGAGGCACCTACGTCGACGGCACGCTCGGCGGGGCCGGCGACGCCGAAGCGCTGCTCGAGCGGTCGACTCCCGGCGGGCGGCTGCTCGGCCTGGACCTGGACCCCGAAGCCCTGGAGCGGGCGAAGGAGCGACTGCAACGCTTCGACGACCGGGTCGTGCTGGTTCACGATAGCTTCGCGGACCTGGAACGGGTCGTTCGGTGGAATGGGTTCGCGCCGGCTGATGGCATCGTGTTGGATCTGGGCCTGTCCTCCTTCCAACTGGCGCATCCGGAGCGCGGATTCAGCTTCCGAACGACCGCGCCGCTGGACATGCGGTTCAACCCACTTCAGGCCGCGCCGACGGCGCGCGAGCTCGTCAACACGCTCGGGTCGGCTGAGCTGGTGGACCTGTTGCGCCGCTACGGCGAAGAGCCAATGGCGAAACGCATCGCCGGGGCCATCATCCAACGGCGTCAACGCCAGCCGATCGAGACCACGACGGAACTGGCGGAGATTGTCGAGGGCGCCGTCGGGCACCGGCGGGGAAAAATTCACCCGGCGACCCGAACGTTTCAGGCGCTGCGCATCGCCGTCAACCGAGAGCTGGAAGCGCTCGAGGCCGCGCTGCCGCAGGCGATCGAAGTCCTGGCACCGTACGGCCGTCTGGCGGTGATCTCCTTCCACTCGCTCGAAGACCGAATTGTCAAACGATTCTTCGTCGAGCAGGCCGCGTCGTGCATCTGCCCGCCCGGCTTGCCGGTCTGCGTCTGCGGCCACCAGCCGTGCGTGACGCTCCTCACCCGACACGCGACGCGCCCGACCCCCGAGGAGGTCGCGCGGAACCCCCGTGCCCGGAGCGCGATCCTGCGCGCGGTCGAGAAACTACCGGTCCCGGCGTGACTCGGTCCAGAGTCCATCGGGCGGTTCACCAGCCGTCCCGAGCAGAGAGAGTGGAGGTGGTGCCGGTCCAGCGTGCTGTTGGCCGCCCGCCGTTGGCTTCACCGGTTAGCCGACGAGCGCTGTTCTTGCCACTAATTCTCCTCGCGGCCCTGGTCAGCCTGCTCTATCTCAGCCAAACCAGCGACGTCGCGACGACCGGCTACGACATCGCCGACCTGCAAAGCCAGAAGGCCACCCTGGAGATGGAAAACGAGCAGCTTCGGCTACAGATCGCACAGCTCGAATCGCTCGACCGTGTCGACCAGGCAGCGACGACGCGACTGCACATGGGGCCGCCACGGCAGGCCGTCTACGTGACCGCTTCGACCGTGTCGATCCCAACTCCGTCGCCGACCGCGATGCCCGTCGAAGAGACGACCCGGTCGCTGGTTGCCGCGATCTGGCATTCGATCTCTTCGACGGCCACGCTCCGCGCGGGTGGCTCTCCGTGAAGGCGCTAGGTTCTGTTTGCAAAGCCTCACGTCGCCGCCTTGAAAGGCGGGCGAAGGGACGCTCGGCTGAAGCCGGACGGGCGCGGCGACGGGTCCCGGGACTTCAGTCCGCCTCGCCCCTTCGCCTGCCTCTCAAGGCAGCGACGGCGGTTCGCAAACACAACCTAGCGCTCGAACGATTGCTAGCAGCGTGGAGATGTAAAACGCAACGTGCAAGACGCAAGGCCGGTGCGCTGAGATGACCCTCGTTTGCGTTTTGCGTTTCGCGCGTTGCTCAGCAGGTCATGTCCGTCGCCGCCGTGGTGTTTGCTCGGTCCGCGCATGATGAACACTCTGAATCGGCCCCCGGCGCGCGCCGACGGAAACGATCTGGACGCGCGCCGCTGGCGCGTGTACCTCGTCGCCGCCGTCATCACCGGCGTCTCGCTGGTCCTGACTGCCCGCCTGGTCTATCTTCAGGCGATCGAAAACGGACACTTTCGGACGATGGCGACCGACGAGCACTGGCGGAGCACGGTGATCCCGCCACGGAGGGGAGACATCGTCGACTCGAACGGCATTCCGCTGGCAACGAGCGTGACCTACCAGTCACTGTACGCCAGCACCACGCAGATCGAGGACCCCGCGCACGTCGCGTCGGTGCTCGCGCCCATCCTGGGCGAGAGGGCGGCCGATCTTCAGGATACGCTGTCGAAGCAGCAACTGGCGCCCGTGCTGGTCAAGGCCTGGCTGCCCGACGACGTTGCCTCCAAAGTTAACCAGCTCGGGATTGACGGACTGTTTCTCCAGTTCGAGCCCAAGCGCGTCTACCCGCAGGGAAATCTTGCCGCCCAGGTGCTGGGAGTCGTTGGGGCGGATAATAACGGCCTGAGCGGGCTCGAGCTACAGTTCAACGGCGACATCGCCGGCAAGCCTGGCGGGCTCGTCGCCGATCGAGATACGGCTGGCGACGCCATCGCGCTCGGCCCGCGCGAGTACACCGCGCCCATCGACGGCTCAACCCTGACGCTCACGATTGACCGCTACGTTCAGTGGGTCGCCGAGCACGAGCTGGATGCAGCGCTGGAAAAGCACCACGCCGTGGGCGGAAGCGTCGTGGTCCTCGATCCGAGCAGCGGCGCGGTCCTGGCCATGGTCGGCCGACCAACGTTCCGCGAGGACGACCCCAAACTCTACAGCGCTCAGAGCGTCAGCTCCTTCAACATCCCCGCGGTGAACGCCGCCTACGAGCCCGGTTCGACGTTCGAGATCATTTCCATGGCCGCTGCGCTCGACACGGGGACTGTCTCACCACAGACGTCCTTCGACGACACCGGGTCGTTGACCTACTTCGGCGGGACGGTTCACGACGCGGTGTCACGGCCCCCCGGGCCAGAAACGATGACGCAGACTCTGCTGTCCTCGTCGAACGTCGGCGCAGCCTGGGCGGCGACCCACGTGGGCGCGCCCAATTTCTACCAGTACGTGCAAGCGTTTGGCATCGGTCGATCGACCGACATTCAGCTCCCCGGCGAGGTCAGTGGTATCCTGCACCTGCCCACCGACCCGGACTGGTACCCCTTCGATCTGGCGACTAATTCGTTCGGCCAGGGCGTCTCGGCCACGCCGCTCCAGATGGCGGTCGCGGTCGCGGCAGTCGCCGATGGCGGCACGTTGATGAAGCCGTACATCGTGAAAAAAGTCGCCGGTCCCGACGGAACGAGGGTCTACTACCCGACCGTCGAGGGACAGGTGATGCACGCCGAAACCGCCGCGAATCTGACCCGAATGCTTGTCGCCGTCGTCGACGGTGCTACCATGGAGGAGTCACCGCTCGCGCGCGTGCCGGGTTACGCGGTCGCCGGCATGGCCGGCGGGGCGCAGGTGCCCGTCTCCGGCGGCGACAGCGCGGATGACACCATCACGTCGTTCGTCGGGTACTCACCCGCGGAAGCGCCCCGGTTCGTGATCCTGGTCCGGATCGATCAGCCGAAGGACGCGGCGTTGGGTGAGGCCATGGCCGCGCCGGTTTTCGGCGCCATCGCTCAACAGCTCTTAAACTACGATCAGGTACCGCCCACCCGGCCGGTACCGGGAACTGGTACGTAAGTTGCGGACGCTCGAATGACCGGTTGTCGTCGCGAGGAGAGAAGATGAGCTCGTCCGCCGTCGTCGCTCTGATTCCCTTGAGCTTTCTCGTCGGGATGCTCTGGGCCCCGGCGCTGGTCCGTGGGCTGCGGCGACTCAAATTTGGTAAGCAAATCCGCCTCGAAGGGCCGAGCAGCCATCAGGCCAAGGCTGGCACGCCGACCATGGGCGGCTGGCTCTTCGTCCTCACTCCTGTCGTCATCTGCGCCATTCTGGTGCCCGATCTGGCGTCCATCGCTCCCCCACTGGTGGCTATGCTCGCCTTCGGGACCGCGGGCGCGCTCGACGACTACGCGAATATGAAGAACAAGGAAGGCGTCGGATTCCGTGTCCGCTACAAGTTCGTCTGGCACGGGGTCATGTCGCTCCTGCTCGCCTGGTGGCTCTACCAGACGCCGGCACTGAGGATTCAGCGTCTTCCCGGCGGCTCGGCGATCGATCTTGGCTGGATCTTCGTCCCACTGGCCGCGCTGGCGATCTTCAGCTGCGCGGCCGGCGTCAACGAGGTCGATGGCCTGGATGGCCTGGCAGGCGGTACTTCGGCGGCGGCGTTTGGAAGCTATCTGGTCCTCTCTCTGGCCGCGGGGCTGGTCGCACCGGCCGCGTTCGCCGCCAGCGTGGTCGGGTCGCTGCTCGCCTACCTCTGGCACAACGTCAACCCGGCGCGCGTGTTCATGGGCGACACCGGCGCCCTCGCCCTGGGAGCCGGTCTCGCCGTCGTGGCCTTCCAGACCCGCTGGGGTCTCTTGCTACCGATCGTCGGCATCCTCTTCGCCGCTGAGCTGGTGCAGGTCATTCTGCAGGTCGGCTACTTCAAGCTGACCCACGGCCGTCGTCTCTTTCGAATGGCCCCCTTGCACCATCACTTCGAGCTGAGCGGCTTTCCCGAGACTCAGATCGTCTTCCGGTTCTGGGTCGCCGGATTCGTGGCGGCGGCGCTCGGCGTCGCCCTGGGGCTGTGATGTCGCGGTACCCGATCGACGACTTCCAGAACCGGCAGGTGACGCTGATCGGCCTCGGCACGCGGACCCACGTTCACCTGGCCCGCTACCTGGTTCGTCATGGTGCGAGAGTGCGCATCAGCGAGCGCAAGCCACGCGAGCAGCTCGACGCCGAGATGGAGCTGATCCGGGATCTGCCGGTCGAGCTGCGTCTGGGCGGCCACCACGACGACGACGTGATTGACTCCGACATGGTGTTCGTCTCGCCGGGCGTGCCGCGCGATCTGCCCATCCTGTCCGTGGCGCGCGCCCGCGGCATCCCAATTTCGAGCGAGATCGAGCTCCTGCTGGCTCGGTGTCCGGCTCCCATCGTCGGGATCACCGGGTCCGCCGGTAAGACGACGACGACGAGCCTGGTCGGCGAGATGCTCCGAGCGGACGGGACTTTCGTCCTCGTCGGCGGAAACATTGGCATCCCACTGATCGACCGGGTGGACGAAATCAGCGCGGCGAGCCGGGTCGTTCTAGAGCTGAGCAGCTACCAGCTCGAGGCGTTGCGTCAGAGCCCGCCCATCGGCACCGTCCTGAACGTGACGCCCAATCACCTGGACCGACACCCGAGCTTCGAGCACTACCGTGAGTGCAAGTTCAACCTGTTGCGGTACCAGACCGCGAACGACGTGGCCGTGCTGAGCGCCGACGATCCGGTCGCCGCTTCGTTCGCTCCGCGGGCCGTCGGTTCCGTTCGCCTGTTCTCCGGGGCCGGTGAGGTCCAGGAGGGGGCATTTGCCCGAGGCGACGAGCTGATTGTCCGCGACCACGGCGTCGAGGAGCCATTTGCTCGCATTCCGAAACTGAGGCTGCCCGGCCGACACAACGTCCTGAACGTGCTCGCCGCGGCGGCGGTGGCGCGAGTGGTGGGAATTGCCCCGGACGCGATTGGCCGCGTGGCGACGACGTTCGCCGGGGTCGAGCACCGTCTGGAGTTCGTCCGTGAGCTGGCCGGCGTGTCCTACTACGACGATTCGATCGCCACCACGCCCGAACGAGCGATGGCCGCGCTGCGATCGTTCAGCCGTCCGATCGTGCTGATCGCCGGTGGACGAAGCAAGCACCTGGCGATGGAGGAGTTCGCGCGCGAGATCGCTCACCGCGCACGCGCGGTCGTCACCGTCGGCGAGATGGCCGACGAGGTCGAGGGAGCGATCCGCGCCTGCCCGTCAGGCGGAGACGTGGCGATCGAGCGCGCTCCCTCGTTCGAGGGTGCGGTCCGGGCCGCGCGGGATCTGGCGCGACCGGGAGACGTCGTTCTGCTGTCGCCGTCGGGAACGAGCTACGATCAGTTTCGCGACTTCGAGGAGCGGGGGCGACGGTTCAAGTCGGCGGTGTGGGCGCTCGACGGGGGAAACGCATGATCGAACGAGATCAGTGGCAGCGCCCCGACTTCGCTCTCCTGGCGACAATCGGCATCCTGCTGGTCGTCGGTCTCGACATGGTCTACAGTGCCAGCTACGTGATCGCCCACAACAACCCGACCTACGGCAGCGACACCTACTTTCTGGTGCGGCAGATCATGTGGGCAGGAGTCGGAACGCTCTTCCTCCTGATTTTCCAGGCGATCGACTACCACGTCTGGCGAAGGCTGGCGGTGCCGCTCATGGGTCTGGTCGTCTTGCTCCTGCTCGCGGTGCTCGTGTCTCGACTTGGCCACTCCGCGTACGGGGCGCAGCGCTGGCTGCGCGTCGGACCGCTCCCGGCAATCGAGCCGAGCGAGTTTGGCAAGTTGGCGCTGGTGTTGTATTATGCCCAATGGCTCAGTCACCGCCGCGATCAGGTCGGCAGCTTCGCCGCCGGCACGCTTCCCTTCGGCATCACTCTATCCGTGATCTGCGGTCTGGTGCTCCTGCAGCCAGACCTGGGGAGCGCGTTCGTCATCGCGGCGACGGCAGTCAGCATGTTTTTCATCGCGGGAGCCGACCTGCGGCATCTCTTTCTCGGATTGGCCCTGGGACTGGCCGCTCTCGGGATCGTGATCCTGAGCGCCAGCTATCGCTTTCAGCGGGTGACCGCCTTCCTGGATCCGAGCAAGGACCCCCTGGGTTCTGGCTGGAATACCCTTCAGGCGGAGATCGCGCTTGGGTCGGGTGGCATTCTGGGCCTCGGTCTCGGAGCCAGTCGCCAAAAGTTCTACTACCTGCCGAACGCGCAAACCGACGCGATTTTCGCGGTCATCGGAGAGGAGCTTGGATTGATCGGTACCATCGCGATCGTCGCCCTCTTCGGCTTTCTCGCCTTGCGCGGCTACCGCATCGCGCTGCGGGCGCCGGACACCTACGGGGCGCTGCTGGCCGCGGGGGTCACGTCGTGGCTGGTCGTTCAAGCGCTGATCAACATTGCCGTGGTGACCGCGACGATCCCGTTCACCGGGATTCCGTTGCCGTTCGTCAGTTTCGGAGGGTCTTCGTTGATCGTGTCGTTGATGGCCGTGGGCGTGCTGCTCAACGTGTCGCGCCAGGCGACCCGGTCGCGCGGCGAACCGTCGCAGCGATTGGCTGCCGCGCCGCTAAGGGTAGGAGCACGATGAGCGGAACGTTCCGGTTGCTGCTCACCGGCGGGGGCACCGGCGGCCACGTCTACCCGTCGCTCGCCGTGGCCGCGAGCGCGGCGAAGGCCGCGGACTGGACCGTCCAGTGTCGCTACGTCGGCACCGCGGACGGAATGGAGCGCGCGATCGTCGAGCAAGCGGGGCTGCCCTTCGACGCGGTCGATGCCGGGGCAGTGCGCGGGCGCTCGCCCATGGTCGCGTTCGCGGGCCTTGCGCGGATCCTGCGCGGCGTCCCCCAGGCGCGCCGGATCATTCGCGACTGGCGACCGGCGGTCGTGCTCGCGACTGGCGGTTTCGTCTGCGTCCCCGTTGTCCTCGCGGCGCGGCTGGCCGGTGTCCCAACGGTGGTCTATCTCCCCGATCTTCGGCCAGGCTGGGCGGTCCGCCTGCTCGCTCGCGTCGCCACGGCGGTCGCGGTGTCGTTCGACGAGGTACGCCCGTTCATCCCCAGTCGGCAGGTCTTCGTCACCGGTTACCCGGTACGGCCCGAACTCACTCGCTGGAATCGCGCTGCCGCGCGACACGCACTCGGGATCCCGGACGATGCCTCGGTCGTGCTGGTGATGGGCGGCAGCCGCGGGGCACGGACGATCAACGACGCCGTCGCCCGCGACCTCGAGCCGCTGCTGGAACGCGCCTGGCTGATTCACGCGACCGGGACGCAGAACTATCCGTCGGTCCAAAACCGGCGGCTGGCACTGCCAGAGCAGCTGCGCGCGCGCTACCGGCTCTATCCGTATCTCGACGAAAATCTCGCGCCGGCAATGGCGGCGGCGACACTGGTGATCACGCGCTCCGGCGCCTCGACACTCGGTGAGCTTCCGGCGGTTGGCGCGCCGGGGCTGCTCGTGCCGTATCCCTTCGCCGGCGCTCACCAGCAGCTCAACGCCGATTTTCTTGCCACGCGGGGCGTCGCGGAAGTCGTCGACGATGCGGCGGCGCAGAATGGAGCGCTCGGTACGGCCGCCCTGGTGTTACTGGCAGATTCGGCCAGACTGGAGCGCATGGCGGACGCGGCGCGCCGCCTGGCCGGTCCAGACGCTGCCGCGGAGGTATGTCGCCTGCTCTTTCTCGTCGCGAGCTCGGGGTTGGGGAAATCGGTGGGGAGGTTGGCGTGAGCTACTCGTACCTGGTCATTGGCGTTTTGCTCGTCTTCGGCGCCCTCGGCTTCTGGCGTGGCTGGCTGCGTGAGATCGGCACCCTGGCGGGATTGCTCGTCGCCTGGCTGGTGCTTGTGTCAGCGGGCGAAACCTTCGTCGGCATCACCAACCGGCTCTGGCTGATCGCCGCCTTCACCCTTCGCGATGGCTACGACTCGCCGGCGCCGGGCGCGCTGATCCAATCGCTGCGCGAGCGGGCACCGCTCGATCCGCGCCACCCGGACTTCTTTCTGGGCATCATCTTCGCGCTGCTCGCGGTGATCGTGTTCCTCGCCGCCAACCGGTTCGTGGCCCGAGCCACGACCTGGTCCTCGCAAGCGCTCGGTACCCTGGTTGGACTCGCCAACGGGTACCTCCTGGCGTATCTCGGCTTTCGCTACTTCGCGCCGAGCGCGCGGGTCAACCTCGCCGTCTCGATGAATCCCGCGGACGTGGCCGACGCCCTCGGGCGTTATCTGCCGACAGTTCTCGTCGCCGGTGTCGTCGTCGCGATCGGCATCGCCCTGGTCAGCTCTCGGCGAATCACGTCGCGGGGCAGCGCGCGCCCAACGCCCGGTCGTTCGAGGGGATGATGGCCGGGCTACAGCGTCGCAGCCTCCCTTTGCCCACGGGCGCCGCCTTTCACCTGGTGGGGATCGGCGGCGCCGGGATGAGCGCGGTGGCCACCGTTCTCTGGGAGGCCGGCTACGCCGTGACCGGCTCGGACCTGAGGTCGTCGCCGGCGATCGACGCGTTGCGCGCCGCCGGCATCCCGGTCGCGATCGGCCACGCCGCCGCCAACGTCGGCGGGTGCTCGCTCCTGGTCCGATCGTCGGCGGTCCCGGACGACAATCCGGAGATTCAGCGTGCGCAGCATCTCGGCATTCCCATTCTCAACCACGCGGAATTCCTCGGGCTGCTCAGTCAGGCCCAGCGAACCCTGGCCGTCGCCGGCACCTCCGGAAAGACGACGACGACCGCGATGCTTTCCACCATCGCGATCGCCGCGGGCCTGGACCCGACGATCCTGGTGGGAGGCGTCCTGCCGACTTTGGGTTCCGGCGCTCGTCTGGGCTCCAGCGACTTCCTCGTCGTCGAGGCCGATGAGTTTGAGCGGCGTTTCCTGCAGCTTCATCCCGAGATTGCCGTGGTCACGAACGTGCAGCCCGACCACCTCGACTATTATGCCAACTTCCCGGAAATCGTCGATGCGTTTCGAGCCTTCGTCGGCCGGGTCCCCGACGAAGGCTGGATCGTCGCCTGTGGCGACGACCCGGTCGCCGCCCACCTGGCAGACGACGCGGCCGAGAACGCGATCACCTTCGGCCTGACCGAAGCTGCCGATTGGCGGGCAGTCGGCTTGTCGAAGAACGACCTGGGAGGGCACGATTTCTACGTCCTGGCGCACGAGACCCTGGTGGGGCACTTCCGCCTCAGGGTTCCCGGCCGGCACAACGTGCTCGACGCGCTCGCCGCCACCGTGGCCGCTGGCCGGGTCGGCGTCGAGTTCACGACCGCCGCCGCGGCACTCGAACAGTTCACTGGCGTCCAGCGACGGCTGGAATTGAAGGGCGAAGCCCGAGGTGTCCAGGTCGTCGACGACTACTCCCACAACCCGCCCAAGGTCCGCGCCGCCCTCGCCGCGTTGCGCGAGCACCACGAAGGGCGGATCGTTTGTCTCTTCCAGCCGCACACCTACCACCGTCTGGGCAGCCTCTTCGACGAGTTCGCCCACGCCTTCCTCGACGCGGACGTGGTGATCGTCTCCGAGGTGTACGCCCCGGCCGGCCGACGATCGGCCACGGGCGACCGGACCTCCGAAGATTTGAGCCGTGCCATCGTCGGCACGATCGCACGCTATGGCGGCGATCTGACCGCGGCGACTCGTGCCGTGGCGCAGTCGGTCCGGGCGGGTGACGTCGTCGTCACGATGGGCGCGGGCGACGTCACCGACGCTGGCCCCGCGTTACTTCGCATCCTCGCCGGCGGAGAGGACCAATAATGATCGCATCGATCCCGGAGGCGCTGCGAGACCGCTTCGGAGACAAGCTTC
>Ga0307374_10015204_pt1 | contig 10379 bp, 8 predicted proteins | sample OX3MG_FD_202532 | JGI IMG/M metagenome (GOLD analysis project Ga0307374, IMG submission 202532) | Soil microbial communities from Risofladan, Vaasa, Finland - OX-3 | ecosystem: Environmental > Terrestrial > Soil > Coastal area > Acid sulfate soil | place: Finland: Risofladan, Vaasa | collected...
CCCCTGTACCGCCCGGGCGCGCCCCGCGCCCGCCGCCGGTACCCGCAGCCCCGAGTGGCGGGACGCGGCGGTGTCCATCGGGGAGTTCCTGGTGACCCACCTGCTCGGCGAGGACGGCCGCTGGCGGCGCAGCTGGCAGGCCGACGGAGGGGCCCGTCATCTGGCCTTCGCCGCCGACCACGCCTGGCTGGTCGACTGCTTCACCCGGCTGGGCGAGCTGACCGGGGAGTCCGTCTGGACCGATCGGGCCAGGTCGGTGGCCGACCGCCTGTTGACGTTGTTCCTCGACGAGGAGGATGGCGGCTTCTTCACCACCGGCCACGACGGTGAGGTGCTCATCGCCAGGACCAAGGAGCTGTTCGACGGTGCCACCCCCTCGGCCAACGCCGTGGCGGCTCTGGCGCTGGCCCGCCTCGGGGCGCTGACCGGCGAGGACCGCTACACCGAGGCGGCCCGCCGGGTGGTCGAGATGTTCGGTGAGCTGCTCACCCGGCACCCCACCGCGTTCGCCCACACCGTGCTGACAGCCTCGCACCTGATCGACGGATTCACCGAGGTCGTCGTGGCGGGCGACCGGCCGGACCTGGTGGACGTGGTGCGCGCCGGGTGGAGGCCCGAGGTGGTCCTGGCGTGGGGCCAGCCGACGCAGTCGCCGCTGTGGGAGGACCGTGCCGACGGCCGGGCCTACGTCTGCCGGAACTACGCTTGCCAGCTGCCGGCCGACGACGCCGACACCCTTCGAGCCCAGCTGAGGTCCTGGCACGGGGCCGGGGAGAACCGGTGAGCAGAGAGTCGGCCGACCCATCCCGTGGTGGCACGGCACGCGACGTCGTGCGGAACATCCGGCCCCGGGCACAGATCGAGGTGGCGGGCGGCACGTCTCTGACGGTCCTGGTGCTGGCGTGCCATGCCGAGGACACCACCGGGGTGGACCTGGCGTCGGGGACCCTGGTCAGGGTCCGGGTGGCCTGGCCCGAGGACCACGGGCCGGACCTGGCACCCTTCGACGTGGTCGAGGTCCAGCTGGCCGGCGAGCCCGAGCGGGACGATCTGGCCCAGCCCGAGGCGGTGACGGCCGACGGCCTCCCCCGTCATCTGGGCATCCTGCACGGCCGCCGGGTCCGCAGGCTCCTCCACCAGTTGGCGGCGCCGGTCGAGGAGCACGTCCTCGGGTTCCCCGGTGCGTCTGCCCCCTACTGGGAGTTCCGGGGGTTCCGCCCCTCGCTGGCGCTCGTTGTGCCCTCCAAGGGACCGGTCCTCTTCCGCCGGATCGAGGACCGGTCCACCTGGGTCCGCTTCGGCTGGGGCCGGAGTGACAACTGGCTCCCGGTCGAGGACCCCCGTGCGGAGCGGGCCCTCGACGTCGCCCGTCGGGACCGTCTCATGGGCAAGGACCTGGCCTCGGCGCTCGGATTCAAGCCGCACTACCTGGTGGCATCGGTCTCGACGCCGCGGGACGGCCACTGCTACAAGACGGTCCGCGCCCTGCTGCCCCGAAGCTGACCCTCTCGCCCGGGAGGTCGCCTAGTGTCGGCAGCTGTGTCCGTCCCGCCCCCAACTTCCGCAGCAGTCCCGAAGCCGCTGCTTCCCGACTATCGCGGCGCCTGCATCACCAACCTGGTTCCCTCCCTCATCACCGGAGAAGACCCGCCCGGCGCCGACCCCGGTTGGCTGCCGGAGGCAGCGCGCCGCGCCGACCAGGTGGTACTGCTGGTCCTCGACGGGCTGGGCTGGGAGCAGCTCCGGGCCCGGCCGGCCCTCGCCCCCACCCTGTCGGCGGCCGGCGGCATCGAGCGGCCGATCACCTCGGTGGCCCCCACCACGACGGCCTGTGCGCTGACGTCGATCACCACCGGACGCCCGCCGAGCGACCACGGGCTGCTCGGCTACCGGCTGGCCCTCGACGACCAGATCCTCAACGTGCTCCGGTGGACGCTCGGGAGCGGTCGGGCGCGGGACGTCCGCCGCGAGGTGCCGGCCCGCAGGCTCCAGCCGTTCCCGTCCTTCGCCGGTTCCGCCCACCCGGTGCCGGTGGTCTCGAAGCAGGAGTTCGGCGGCACGGGCTTCACGGCGGCGCATCTCGGGAACTCCCCGCTGCACGGCTACAACGTGCTGTCGTCACTCCCCGTCGAGGTGGGACGGCTCCTTGGCCGCGGAGAGCCGCTCGTCTACGCCTACTACGACGGGATCGACAAGGTGGCCCATGCCAACGGGCTCGGAGAGCTGTACGACGCCGAACTGGTGGCCGTGGACCGACTGGTGAAGGATCTGGTGGACCGGCTGCCGGACGGCGCGGCCCTGGTGGTGACGGCGGACCACGGCGAGATCGACGTGGGGCCCCGGCTGGAGCTGTTCGGGAGCGACATCATGGCCCTCGTCCACTTCCTGTCGGGGGAGGGCCGCTTCCGTTGGGTCCACGCCCGGCCCGGTGCCGCCACCGACCTGGAGCAGGCCCTGTCCGAGCGGTACGGGGACACCACGTGGGTCATGAGCAGGGATCACGTCGTCGAGGTGGGGCTGTTCGGCGGATCCCTGGCGGAGGACTTCCTCCGCCGGCTCGGGGATGTTGCGCTGCTCCCCCATGCGCCGATCGCCTTCGTGGACCCGGCCGACACCGGCGAGAGCCGGCTGCAGAGCCGCCACGGCTCCCTGACCTCCGAGGAGCTGCTGGTCCCCTTGGTCGCCCTGCGTCGAGGTGAAAGCATCTGACCATGGACACCGACACCCCCGACCCGCCCGCGACCGAGCCCCCGGCGCTCCGGCCAGAGATCGTCGACCTCCCCCCCCGGGGCGGCGGCCCGGCGCCCGAGCCCGGGTCGGGTGCCCCCGTGCCGATGGTGGCACCCGACCCGGACGGAGCGGAGACCACCGAGTCCATCGAGCGTCCGGCCAAGCTGCTCCGCATCGGGTCGATGGTCAAGCAGCTGTTGGAGGAGGTGCGCCAGGCGCCCCTGGACGAGGCCAGCCGGGGCCGGCTCCGCGAGATCTACGAGCAGTCGATCCGGGAGTTGGCCGACGGCCTCTCACCGGACCTGGTCGACGAGCTGGACCGCATCTCCATCCCGTTCGACTCGACCACCCCGTCCGATGCCGAGCTGCGGATCGCCCACGCCCAACTGGTGGGCTGGCTGGAGGGCCTGTTCCACGGGATCCAGGCCACCCTGGTCGCCCAGCAGATGGCGGCCCGGGCGCAGCTGGACGAGATGCGGCAGCGCTCGCTGCCTCAGGGTCCCCCGCCGGACATGGGTCGCCCGGGCACCTATCTCTGAACGCAGTGCCCCCCACCTGGACCGATGATCGGCGTCTCCGGGCGTCGCCGGCGCGCGCTATCGTCGGAATGACACGGCTGTAACTCTCCACACCCCTGTGGGGAGCACCCGGGCGAGACCACCCGGACCCCAGCGACACCCGAGACCCCGGCTTCACCCCGGACCCCAGCGACACGAGGAAGGCATCCGCCTGTTGGCGACACGGTCGTTCACCCACCTGCACACCCATACCGAGTTCTCGATGCTCGACGGTGCCGCCCGGGTCGATGACCTGGTGCAGGCGGCGGTGGCCGACGGGCAGCCGGCCCTCGGGATCACCGACCACGGCAACATGTACGGCGTCCTCGACTTCTACGCCGCCTGTCGGAAAGCCGGCATCAACCCGGTCATCGGCACCGAGGCCTACATGGCCGCAGAGTCGAGACACGAGCGGCCGGTGCGGAGGGGCAAGGTCGACGACACGGGAGGCGATGTCGCCGGGGGGGAGAAGCTCTACTACCACCTGACCCTGCTGGCCGAGACCACCGAGGGGTACCGGAACCTGCTCAAGCTGTCGTCGGCGGCCTACCTGGAGGGGTACTACTACAAGCCCCGACTGGACTGGGAGCTGCTGGCCCGCCACAGTACCGGGCTGATCGCCACCACCGGCTGCCTGGGCGGCGTCGTCCTCCAGGCCTTGCTGGCCGACGACCGGATCAAGGCGGAGGCCCTCGCCGGCCGGCTCCAGGACATCTTCGGAAAGGACAACCTCTTCGTCGAGCTCCAGGACCACGGCCTGCCCGAACAGCACAAGACCAATCCGGCACTGGTGGAGATCGCCCGCCGGATCGGCGCCCCGGTGCTGGCCACCAACGACAGCCACTACACCCACCGCGAGGACCATGTCGCCCACGACGCCCTGCTCTGCGTCCAGACCGGCGCCCTCATCGACGATCCCAAGCGGTTCAAGTTCGAGGGCGAGGAGCACTACCTGAAGTCGGCAGCGGAGATGCGGCACCTCTTCGCCGAGTTGCCCGAGGCGTGCGACAACACCCTCCTGATCGCCGAGCGGGCCAACGTCGAGATCGACTTCGGCCGGCCCAGCCTCCCGCGGTTCCCGGTGCCCGACGAGTTCACCGGGGAGACCTACGAGGACCGGGCCGCGGCCTACCTCCGCCGGCTGAGCCTGGAGGGAGCTGCGGAGCGATACGGCCACCCGGTCCCGGACGAGGTCATGCGCCGCCTCGACTACGAGCTCGGGGTGATCGGGGACATGGGGTTCTCGGCCTACTTCCTGGTGGTGTGGGACCTGATCCGGTTCGCCCGCTCCCGTGGGATCCGGGTGGGGCCGGGCCGGGGCTCGGCCGCCGGCTGTTGCGTGGCCTACTGCCTCAAGATCGTGGACCTCGATCCCATCCGCTACGACCTGCTGTTCGAGCGATTCCTCAACCCCGGCCGGATCCAGATGCCCGACATCGACATGGACTTCGACGAGCGGTACCGCGGCGACATGATCAGGTACGCCGCCGACCGCTACGGCTCCGACCACGTGGCCCAGATCGTCACGTTCTCCACCATCAAGGCGCGGGCCGCCGTGCGCGATGCCGCCCGGGTCCTCGGCTACCCCTACATCGTCGGGGACAAGATCGCCAAGGCCATGCCGCCCCTCCTGATGGGGAGGGACACTCCCCTGGCCTCCTGCCTGGCCCGCACCGAGGGGCACGAGGACGGGTTCGCCGCCGCCGGCGAGCTGCGCACCATGTACGAGACGGACGCCGAGGCCAAGCGGGTCATCGACGTGGCCAAGGGCCTCGAGGGCCTGCGGCGCCAGGACGGGATCCATGCCGCCGCGGTGGTCATCACCGACGAGCCGCTCACCGAGTACGTCCCGGTCCAGCGAAAGCCGGACGGGAACGATCCGAACGATGCCCCCATCGTGACGCAGTACGAGATGCACGGCGTCGAGGACCTCGGTCTCTTGAAGATGGACTTCTTGGGACTCCGGAACCTGTCGGTGATCGAGCGGGCCCTCGACCTCATCGAGGTCTCGACCGGAGCCCGGCCGGACATCGACAGCATCCCCCTCGACGACCCCGACACGTTCGCCATGCTCTGCCGGGGCGACTCCATGGGGGTCTTCCAGCTCGAGGGCGGCCCCATGCGGTCGCTCATGCGATCACTCGCCCCCACCACCTTCGACGACGTGGCCGCGCTGGTGGCGCTGTACCGGCCGGGTCCGATGGCAGCCAACATGCACCGCGACTACGCCGACCGGAAGAACGGGCGGCAGTCGGTGACCTACCTCCACCCCGACCTCGAGGAGGTGCTCGGGGACACCTACGGCCTGATGATCTACCAGGAGTCGGTGATGCGGGTGGCCCAGAAGATCGCCGGCTACGACCTGGCCGAGGCCGACAACCTCCGCAAGGCCTGCGGCAAGAAGATCCGCGCCCTCATCCAGGCCGAGCGCGAGAAGTTCGTGGCCGGTTGTGTGGCGACGGGGTACGAGGAATCCCTCGGCACCGACCTGTTCAAGATCATCGAGCCCTTCGCCGACTACGCCTTCAACAAGTCCCACGCCTACGGCTACGGCTTCATCGCCTACCAGACGGCGTGGCTCAAGGCCCACTACCCGGTGGAGTACCTGGCCAGCCTGCTCACATCGGTCAAGGACAACAAGGACAAGACTGCCGTGTACCTGGCCGAGTGTCGTGCTCTCGGCATCGAGGTCCTGGTCCCCGACGTCAACCGGTCGTTGGCCGAATTCTCCGCCGACTTCTCCGACGGGGAGGGCACCCTCGGGGCACAGGGCGACGAGCCCGGGGCCGTCACCTTCGGACTGGCCGCGGTGCGCAACGTGGGCGAAGGGCTGGTCGGGCTCATCGTGGCCGAGCGGGAGGCCCGGGGGCCCTTCGTCGACTTCTACGACTTCTGCCAGCGCGTCGACCCTCAGGTCCTCAACAAGCGCACGCTCGACTCGCTGATCAAAGCGGGTGGCTTCGACTCCCTGGGCCATCCCCGCCAGGGGCTGTGCCTGGCCTGCGAGGAGATCGTGGACCGGACCCTCGAGCGCCGCCGCGAGCACGAGGCCGGGGTCGTCTCCCTGTTCGCCTCCCTGGAGACCGACACCGTCGGGCAGGCCACCGGGTTCGGCGACACCCGGGTACCCATACCCGACACCGAATTCGACAAGGGCCAGCGGCTGGCCTTCGAGAAGGAGATGCTCGGCCTGTACATCAGCGACCACCCGCTGATGGGACTGGAAGGGTCGCTGGCCCGGATGACCGACTGCACGCTGGCCGAGCTGCGGGACGCCGACCCCGACCCTTCGGGGGGCGGTCCCAGCGGTTCGGGCGGGTACGGCGGCGAGGGCCAGGTCCGCCTGGTCGGTGGCGTGGTGACCGAGCTGAAGCGCCGGTACACCAAGAAGGGCGACCTCATGGCCACGTTCGTGCTCGAGGACCTCAACGCATCGATCGAGGTCTTCGTCTTCCCCAAGTCCATGGCCGACTACGGGGCACTGCTGGACGATGACGCCATCGTGGTCCTGAAGGGACGGGTGGACCTTCGGGACGATCGGCTCAAGCTGGTGTGCATGGAGGTGCAGCGCCCCGAGTTGGCCGTGGAGGGCTGCGTCGACCTGCGGATCTCGCTGCCGCTCCACCGCCTCACCGACCGGCTGGTCGACGGACTGAAGCGCCTGTTGAGAGAGCATCCCGGCGACTCCCCGGTCTTCCTCCACGTGGGCGAGAAGGTGCTCCGGCTGCCCCCCGAGTTCAATGTCGACAGCCGCCGGGGCCTCGTCGGTGAGCTGCGGGTGCTGCTCGGGCCCAACGCCATCCGGACCTGAACGGCCTCTCCCGCGGTCGGCGAGGTCAGCCGGGGAGTCCGGATCGCCGCGGTCCGGACCACCCCTGACGTGGCGGTTCACCGTCGGGAGCCACCATGCGGGGACGGTCGACGGGGGCCGGATACGACAGGCGGCTCCAAATCCCGTAAAATCGTCCGTACGGCTCCTGGCGTGGAAGCCCATGTCCGTCGAGCCCGTGGGGCGGGCGGCCCTGGGGGATCCACGGCAGACCGGGGCCGGCGGTGCACACCGCAGGGAGACCGAGGAGTACGGAACGGCATATGTCCATCCAGGTGGAGACCAAGGACTGCACATCGATCAGTGACGCCGAGCTGGCCGAAATGGCCGACCTGTGCGCTGAGCGCGAACCCCGATTCGACATCGGGTTCCTGTCGAAACAGCGGGAGGAATGGGTGCTGGTCACCAGGGCCCGCGACGGGTCGAAGCTCCGCGGCTACTCCTTTTCCACCCTCGAGCGGATCGGCGGAACCCCGTCCCTGCTGATCGGGCTGGCCACCGTGGACCGGACCTCCCGCGCCGACACGGTGCTGCGGGCGATGATGGGCGACAAGTACCGTCGGGCCCTCCTGGCCTTCCCGGACGAGGACGTCCTGGTGGGGACCAGACTCCTCGGAGCCGAGGGGTTCCGGGCCTTTCACGGTCTCACCGACGTGGTACCCGGTCCGGGTCACAAGGCCACGGGTGAGGAGCGGGCCTGGGGTCGGAGGCTGGCCAAGCGGTTCGGGGCCGAGGGGCGCATCGACGACCGGACCTTCGTGGTGGCCGGGGACGGCTGCGAGTCCGGCGGCTTCGACTTCATCAGCCCCAAGGGCACCGCCGACGGCGACGTGTGCGCCTTCTTCGCCGGTGTCGACGTCCCGTCCGGTGGCCGCCTGGTGGCGTTCGGATGGGCCATGGCCGAGGACCTCGCTGGCGGCAAGCTCGGCGGACGCTGACCTCCGGATCAGCTGGCGTCGTCACCCGGCCGGGTGACGACGATCGTTCGTCATGGCCGGACAGGCAATAGCATGGGCCTGTGAAGGTATCGACCCGAGGGGACTACGCCAGCCGGGCCCTGCTGTCCCTGGCTCTCCACGCCGACGGGGACGGCCCGACGGCGGTCCGGGACATCGCCGAGCGGACCGGATTGCCCCAGCCGTACCTCGAGCAGATCCTGCTGGCCCTGAAGGGGGCCGGACTGGTGCGATCAAAGCGAGGGGTCGGCGGGGGCTACGTGCTGGCGCGCCCGCCCGAGGAGATCACCCTGTCCCAGATCGTCTCCGCCGTCGACGGGCCGATCGTGGCCGGCGACTTCGGCCTGCCCCACGAGAACGGTGCCTGCGACCACGAGGGGCAGTGCGTCCTCCTCACGGTCTGGGCCGATGTCGGGGAACACATGCGCAGCCACCTCGAGTCGTTCAACCTGGCCGACATGGTGGCCCGGGCCCAGGGCCGCGTCCCCGCACTGCGCCGGAGCGCCGGCTGAGCCGGCGCCGGACTCCGCCCTTCCTGCAGTCTGCCCAAGGGACCTGGGAGGCCGCACGGCTCCATCAGCGCCGGTTCCAGGTCAGGACAACCGGGCACTCGCGGTCCCAGCCGAGTTCGCTGTACGCGGCGGGGTCCAATACCAGGCTCCGGCCCACGGACGGATCCAATCCGATCCACCGGACGGCGAGGACCCGGAGGACATGGGAGTGGGCCACACAGGCCACGTCACCGGATCCGGTCCGGATCCGGGCGATGACCCGATCGACCCGGCGGGCCACGTCGGCGGCCGACTCCCCGCCCGGGACCCCGTCAGTGAACAGGTCCCACGTCGGTCGGACCTGTCGGATCTGGGAGGTGGTCTGTCCCTCGTAGGCGCCGTAGTCCCATTCGGCCAGGTCGGGCTCGACCACTGACCGCAGGCCCAGACCGGCCAGCACCGCGGTGTCCACGGCCCGGATCAGGGGGCTCGTCAGCACGGTGGTGAACGCGAAGCCCGCCAGGGCGGTGCGCAGCGCCCTGGCCTGGATCTCGCCTTCGGGGAGGAGGGGGATGTCGGTCCGCCCGGTGTGGCGTCCGTCGAGGCTCCACTCGGTCTCGCCGTGACGGACCAGGACGCAGCGTGGGGTCGGGAGGGCCATCCGGACAGCGCACCACTCCGAACACCTCATGCGCAAGCCATCCGGGCCGGGCTCCCTGGTGAGAGGGGTGCCGGGGAGTCGAATGACATCGATGGAATGTCCCAAGCCGATGTGGCGTTAAAGGTTCTGTCGACCCTAGGACGATGAATGAGGAGAGGGATGACGACTCACACGGTGACCAGGCAGGAACGAGGGGCCCGAACGGAGCCCTCCCGCAAGGCGGGGGCGGCTTCGGTGGTACGCGACGCGGCCCCGGGTCGCCCGGCCCGGGTCGGCGCGGCCGGGGCCCGGAGCCGTGGCTCGGACGCAGACAGCCTGGGGCTGTTCCTGCGTGACCTCGATCACCACCCCCTCCCCGACCACGACGCCCAGACCGAGCTGGCCAAGCGCGTGGCCGATGGGGACGAGACCGCCCGTCGGGAGATGGTGGCCGCCAACCTCCGCTTGGTGGTCCACTGGGCGCGCCGCTATCAGGACCGGGGCGTGGACCTGCCCGATCTCATCCAGGAGGGTACGTTCGGCCTGATGAGGGCGGTCGACAAGTTCGACTGGGAGCGCGGCTTCCGCTTCTCCACCTATGCCACGTGGTGGATCCGACAGGCGCTGCAGCGAGCGGTCCAACAGCACGGACGGACCATCCGGCTGCCAATGGAGGTGGCCGAGCGGAACCAGCAGGTGGACGCGGCACTGTGGGAGCTGACCCACCAATTCCAGCGGCCGCCCACAGACGACGAGATGGACAATGCCACCAATACCTCGGCCGCGGTCCGCTCGGACCTCTCCCAGGTGGCACGGGTGGTGGCGAGCCTCGACCAGCCGGCCACCTCCGACTCCACCGCCACCCTCGGGGACCTGGTGTCGACCGACCTCAGCGACTTCGAGGACGAGGTGGCGTCCGAGCTCACGCTGGACCTGGTCCGCCAGGCCGTGGACCGCCTCACCGATCTGCAACGCCAGGTCATCCGTCATCGTTTCGGGTTCGACGGCAGTGACCCGGCCTCGCTGCAGACCACGGCGGAGCGGCTGGGGATCGGCGTCCGAAAGGTGCGCCAGGCCGAGGCGGAGGCCCTCGAGCTGTTGAGCGACAGCGAGACGCTCGAGGCTGCCCACGAGGCCGCCTGAGTCCCTCTGGGCCGACGGGGCCGCCTGAGTCCC
>Ga0307374_10015207_pt1 | contig 10378 bp, 5 predicted proteins | sample OX3MG_FD_202532 | JGI IMG/M metagenome (GOLD analysis project Ga0307374, IMG submission 202532) | Soil microbial communities from Risofladan, Vaasa, Finland - OX-3 | ecosystem: Environmental > Terrestrial > Soil > Coastal area > Acid sulfate soil | place: Finland: Risofladan, Vaasa | collected...
ACATCTGCTGCAGTGCCTGAGCGACCAGGTCGTAGCGCGCATCGGCCGGCCAGACGAGCTTCATGCCGGGGAAGCCCTTGCCGTCGGGGTAGCCGGCGGCGGCCAGCTTCTGCTTGGCGGCCGCCACCCCACCGGTGGGGGCGGCAGACGGGCTGTAGCCCAGGATGTCGGGCGGGGTGACCGTGGGAGCCGGGTCATAGAGCCCCTTGAGCACGTTGGTCGTTAGCGACTGAAGGTCGGTCGCCAGGTAGAGCGCCTGGCGGAACTCGGGCTTGCTGACCGGCGAGGCGGTGTTGCCGCAGTCGAAGGCCACGAAGGCCGTGCCCGACCAGGCGAAGTGGTGGAGCTGCTGACTGTACGTCGCGTCCGATTTGACGCGCGTGATGTCCGCCGGGCCGATCTCGTCGGTGATGTCGATGGCGTTGGCCTCGTAGTCCTTGACGCTGGTCGTGAACGGGTCGGCGCTGATCGGAAAGGTGAGTTTGGTCAGCGTCGGCTTGGTGCCCCAGTAGTTCTCGTTGCGCAGCAGCACGATCTGCTGGTCGTGCTGCCACGTCTGCAGCGTGAACTGGCCACAGGTGACGATATTGCCCGCCTCGACCCACTTGTCACCGGACTTGTCGACGGCCCACTTGGGCACCGGCAGGTAGGTCCAGGTGGAGCAGAGGTGCAGGAAATAGGGCGCGGCGTGTTCGGTCGTGACCTTGAGCGTCTGATCGTCGGTCGCGCTCACCTGGACGCTGTTGGGATCGGTGTTCTTGCCGCTGTTGAAATCCAGGCCACCCTTGATCGGGTAGAGGGCAGAGGCGTAGTCGGACGCCAGCGACGGCGTGAGGGCTCGCTTCCAGGAGTACTCGAAGTCGTGGGCAGTGACCGCCTTGCCGTCGCTCCACTTGGGGCCCGAGCGCACGTGGAAGGTGTACTGCGTGCCGTCCGTCGACACGTCCCAGCTCTCCGCCAGCAGGGGTACCGGCTGACCGTTGCTGTCGAACGCCACCAGCGGATCGAAGAGCGCCATACCGACCAGAATCTCGTGGCGCCCGGACATCAGGTTCGGATCGAGGTGCGGCGGCTCCGTGTTCGGATAGCGGAGCTCCTGTGCCGCCGCCAGCTTCCCGTTGCCGACCGTAGCGGCCACGGTGGGGTTGGCGTAGGCCAGGCCCGATGTCCCCGCCCCTGAGGTGCTGCTGGTGCCGGAGGCCGCGCCCGACGCCGTCGATGCGGCGGTGCTGGCGGCCTGCGTTCCGGAAGGGCTCGACCCGCCGCAGGCGGCCAGCAGGCCGCCGACGACCGAGACTCCGAGACTTCCTCCCAGGATCTGCAGGAAGCGACGACGGTCAAGGCCGGAATCCAGGCGCGTTCGACCGGCACCAGGCTGGATGTCTCGCTGCATCGACACCTACTCCCCCTACAACTCCGCTGATCGACTGACGACGAGCTCCAGACTCGGAGCCGCCGGACGCATCGAGGTTCAGGCCCGCGAGGTCTCCTGCGGCCTCGGTGACCGTGTCACCGGGTCACGCTCGGGTTGGGAAAGCGAAGACATCGTAGGGCCGGGTTGGCTGGCTGTCAATATATTCTGTGTACACGCGCACACGCGCCCTGCCGATGGATGGTGCCGCCACGCCGGCGCTCTAACGTGAATCTAAGGCTGGCGGTGGTACGCTGGAGCCGGCAGCCGCGGATCACGGCCCGCGGCGTGCGGGGCAGAGCCCGACGCGTGCGGCAACGCCCCACCGGGGCGGGCGTCGTCGATGACGATGTCGGGAACGGACGATCGCCGGTCCTCGGTCGGACAGGCAGGCCTGTCTCGAGAGCGGCGGATCCTGGACGGATACGGAATTGACCCGAGAGCCATCCCTGCCGCGCGCCGTGCTCGCGCTCGTGGCGATCCTCTGCGTCACGGTCGTTGCCCTCTCGTCACACCGTCCCGCGTCGCCCGCTCGTCCCGCGCTCGTTCAACCGGAGGTTACCGGACCCGCGGCCGCGCCCCAGACGCCGTTCGTTCCGGCCTTGGACCCGCCAACCGCGACGCCGGCGCCGGCCAGCCCGACCGCAACCGCCACGCCCACCATACACGTCACGGGAACCGTCTTCATCGACCCGGGACACGGCGGACTCGACACCGGCACGGTCGGCTATACCGGCGACGGTCGCGAGGTCATGGAGAAGACGGTGACGTTGGCTATCGCCCTGCGCACGGCCGCGCTCCTGCGCGCGGCCGGGGCCACGGTCGTGCTCTCGCGGAGCACCGACACCCTCCCCGGCCTCACCTCCGCCGACCTGACCCCGGACGGCCAGTCGCTCACTCCGCCGGGCGTGCTCGAGGACCTGCAGCGGCGGATCGATCGGGCCAATACCAGCGGCGCCGCGCTGCTGCTCAGCATCCACCTGAACTCCTTCAGCGACCCGTCGATCGGCGGCGTGGAGACCTACTACGACGCCGCCCGCCCCTTCTCGGCCCAGAACCTGCGGCTGGCCAACCTCGTGCAGCAGGACGTGGTCGCCGCGCTGCACGATGCCGGCTATACGACTCCCGATCGCGGCATCATCGACGACGCGGACCTCCAGACGGAGAGCCTCGGCGCACTGCCCACGACCTACAATCACCTGGCACTCCTCGGACCGGCGGTACCCGGGCAACTCCAGCCCAGTGAGATCCCCGGTGTCCTCAGCGAGCCCCTGTTCCTCTCCGATCCGGCGGAGGCGGCCGCGGCCCTCGACCCCGCGATGCAGAACCTGATCGCCGCGGGCTACGCCCGGGCGATCGAGCAATACTTGAGCGTCCAGCACCCCTGACCCCGCGGCTGTCCGGCGCCATCGCGCCGCGCCGGTGTACCATCGGCGCCGGCGGTTCAGCGCGCGCGACGGGGGTAATGGTGGCGACGGATCGGGTCTTCCTGGAAGGCATGGTCTTCTACGGCTACCACGGCGTCCACGTCGAGGAGCGTCGGCTCGGCCAGCGCTTCGTCGTGGATCTGGTGGTGTCCTGTGACCTGCGACCTGCCGGCCAGAGCGACCGGGTAGAGGAGACGGTGAGCTACAGCGACCTCTACCGCATCGCTCGCGAGGTGGTCGAGGGTCCGCCGCGTGACCTGATCGAAGTGGTCGCGGAGCATATCGCCGGAGAGGTCCTGCAGCGGCTGCCGCTGGTCGAGGACGTGCAGGTGACCGTGCGCAAGCCCGGCGCGCCAATCCGGGGGAGCGTGCTCGACGCGGTCGGGGTCAGCATCCGGCGTGTTCGCGCCGCGAGCGAGACCGGCGGCCCGCCGCGTTCCGCGCAGGACACGCGATGAGTTCCGAGCTGGCCCCCCTCCGGATGCCCGCCTTCACCTGGGAGTGGGGCCGCCGCACCTACGTCATGGGTATCGTCAACGTCACGCCCGATTCGTTCAGCGGCGACGGTCTGGCGGGCCAGGACACCGAGGCCGTGGTCGCGCGTGCCCGGGCAATGGTCGCGGCGGGCGCGGACGTGATCGACGTGGGCGGCGAGTCGACGCGCCCGGGGCACCGGCCGGTCGACGCCGACGAGGAGCTGCAACGCGTCGTCCCGGCGATCACCGCGCTGGCGGCCGCGCTCGCGGTGCCGATCTCGATCGACACCTCCAGGGCGGTCGTGGCCGAGGCCGCGCTGCGCGCGGGGGCGAGTATCGTGAACGACGTGCGCGGCCTGACCGCGGACCCGGAGATGGCCGCGGTCGCCGCCGCGGCGAGGGTGCCGGTGGTGATCATGCACGACCGCCGAATCGAGCGGGTCGAGCGCCTGATCCCCGACGTCACCCGGGAGCTTGGCGCGCGCATCGAGCGCGCGCTGGCGGCCGGTATTGCCTGGGAGCACATCATCGTCGACCCCGGGTTCGGCTTCGGCAAAACGGCCGAGCTCAACCTGGTCCTGCTCAGGAGGCTGCGCGAGCTCACCGCGCTGGGCCGCCCCATCCTGGCAGGTACGTCGCGCAAGGGCACCATCGGGCGCGTGTTGGGGGTCGGACCGGAGGACCGCGTCGAGGGGACGGCTGCCACCGTCGCGCTCGCCATCGCCAACGGCGCCGACCTCGTGCGCGTCCACGACGTGCCCCAGATGGTGCGGGTGGTGCGCATGACCGATGCCGTGATGCGCGGCTGGAGCCCGGACTGATGGCTGTCGCGTGGATCGGGCTGGGCGCGAACCTCGGCGACCGGGAGGCCACGTTGCGGGACGCGGTGCGGCTGCTGCGCCGCCTCGGGCGCGTTTCCGCCGTGTCCTCGCTCTACGAGACGGCGCCGGTCGGCTACCTCGACCAGCCGTCGTTCCTGAACGCGGTCGTGGGGCTCGAGACACACGCCAGCGCTGAGACAGTGCTGCTCGTGCTGCAGGGCATCGAGCGCGCTCACGGCCGCCGGCGGACGTTCCCGAACGCGCCGCGCACGCTCGACCTGGACCTGCTCCTCTTTGACGGCCGTGTACTCGACGAGCCGAACCTGACGCTGCCGCACCCGCGCCTTCACGAGCGAGCTTTCGTCATGGCGCCGCTGGCCGAGGTCGCGTCACGGCTGCGCCATCCGAGGCTGGGCCGGACGATGGCGGAGCTGGCCGCCGCGCTGGGGAACGTCTCCGGCGACGTCCGGCGGATCGCCGGTCCGGAGTGGGCCGACGACGACGCGCTGTCTGATCCCGACATCGGTTCATGTGTATTGTAGGAGCGAGTTTTCAAACTCGCCCCTACAGCTGGCTGTCAGGTTCGGGCCGGCTTCAGCCGTCAAAACCGATTGACGGCCACCGAGCGGACTCAGCGGTGCCCGTTGCCGTGCGTCGCGTTCCAGACCTTCTCGGCCGAGAACGGGATGTCGAGGTGGGTGATGCCGAACGGCTCGAGAGCGTCGATCACGGCGTTGGCCGTGGCCGGCGTCGAGCCGATGGTCGCCGCCTCGCCGATCCCCTTGGCGCCCAGCGAGTTGATCGGGGTGGGGGTGACGGTGTTGTCCGTCTCGAAGAACGGGAAGTTGTGCGCCTTGGGGATAGCGTAGTCCATCAGGGTGCCGGTCAGTAGCTGTCCGCTGTCGTCGTAGCGGATCTCCTCCAGCAGCGCCTGGCCGATGCCCTGCGCCAGCCCGCCGTGGACCTGCCCCTCGACCAGCAACGGGCTGATGCGCGGGCCGCAGTCGTCGACCGAGAGGTACTTGAGCAGCTTGACCTCGCCCGTGTCCGGGAAGACCTCGACCACGGCGACGTGGGTGCCGAAGGGGAAGGTGGCAGCGGACGGACTGAAGAAGTCGGTCGTCTCGAGCCCCGCCTCGATGTCGGCGGCCAGGCGGCCGCTGTAGGCCATCTCCGCGATCTCGGCCAGGATGACGCCGCGGTCGGGCGCGCCCTTGACCCGGTACTTGCCGTCGGCGAACTCGATGTCGTCGAGGGACGCCTCGAGCATGGTCGCCGCGATCCGACGGGCCTTCTCCCGGATCTTGTCGATGGAGAGCATCAGGGCGCCGCCGCCGACGGCGAGGCCGCGGCTGCCCATCGTGCCGTTGCCCTCGGGCGTGTTGCCGGTGTCGCCGTGGTGCACGACCACGCCGTCGTAGTCAGCGCCCAGGTTGTCGGCGACCAGCTGGGCGAAGGTCGTCTCCTGCCCCTGGCCGTGCGGGGAGATGCCGGTGAAGACTGAGACGGAGCCGGTCGGCTCGACGCGCACGGTCGCGCTCTCCCAGGGCCCGAAGCCGCAGATCTCGACGTAGGAGGCCAGACCAATCCCCAGGTAGCGGCCCTGCTTGCGGGCCTCCGCCTGCTCCCGGCGCAGCTGCTGGTAGCCCGCCACGTCGAGCGCCTTGTCGAGCGCCCGGGCGTACTCACCGGTGTCGTACGTCGCGCCGGTGACGGTGGTGTACGGGAACTGGCCCGGATCGATGAAGTTGCGGCGGCGCACCTCGACCGGATCGACCTTGGCGGCGTCGGCCAGCAGGTCCATCGCTCGCTCGACGTAGTAGGCGGCCTCGGGGCGGCCGGCACCGCGGTAGGCCGCGACCGGCATCGTGTTGGTGTGGACGCCGAGGGCGTGGGTCTCGATCGCGGGGATGTCGTAGCACCCGACCGCCATCGAGGCGGTCGTCGACGGGAGGAAGCTCCCGCGGCTGTCCGCGCCGAAGTCCTGGATAACGGTCATGCGGTAGGCGCGGATCTTGCCGTCCCGCTCGGCCGCCACCTCGATGTCGGCGATCTGGGCGCGGCCGTGATTGGTGACCTGGAAGTTCTCGCTGCGGGTCTCGACCCACTTGACCGGGCGCTTCAGTCCCCAGCAGATCGCCGAGACGACCAGGTCCTCCGGGTAGGCGCCGATCTTGACGCCGAAGCCGCCGCCCACCTCGGGCGCGATCACCCGTACCTGACTGACGCCGAGCTTGAGCGCCGCGGCGATCGCCTTGCGGCTCCAGTGCGGCGCCTGGGTCGAGGCCCAGACGGTCAGGCCGCCGGTCGTCGGGTCCGGCGCGGCCGCGACCGCGCGCGGCTCCATCGGCACGCCGGAGACGCGCTGGCTGCGAATGCGCTGCTTGACAACCACGGGGGCGTCCTTGAAGGCGGCTTCGACGTCGCCCTGGACGTGGGTCTGGTTGAGCGCGATGTTTTTGGCGGTGCCGGAGTAGATCTCCGGGGCGCCGTCCTTCATGGCGTCCTCGATGGTCGTCACGGCCGGCAGTGTCTCGTACTCGATGGTCACGGCATCGGCCGCGTCGCGGGCCGTGTAGGCCGAGTCGGCCACGACCGCGACGATCGGCTGGCCGAGATAGCGGACGGTGTCCGTCGCCAGGGCGTCGATGCTGGCGCTCCCCTCGCCCTCGCTGGAGGTGCCAAACTGGAGGTTGGCATAGCGCTGCAGCTGGTCCGCGGTCACGACCTCGACGACGCCGGGCATCGCCGCCGCCTGCGCCGTGTCGATCTTGGTGATGCGCGCATGGCCGTGGATGCTGCGCACGAAGACCACGTGGAGCATCCCCGGCAGGTGCACGTCATCGACGTAGGTCGACGACCCGGTGATGAGCCGCGGGTCTTCCTTGCGACGGACGCGCGCCCCAACGTACTCGCTGACCACGAGAATCGGCATGGTGTTGTCCCTTCCCTCCGGACCCGGCCGGCGACTGCCGGCCGCCGATCACGCACATCATGCGTCCAGAGCAACTCCCATTGTACGGACCGTTCGCCCGCCCGTCGACGGGCGGGGACGCCGTTTTCGCACGGCATCCTGCGTTCTCGATGGCCGCCACGGTGGGGACGCGGCGGGCGCCGGGGCGCCTCATGCCGAGGCCGTCAGCGCCTGACACCTCTCGCCCCGCCGCTCCAGCTCATAGAGCCCGCACTCGGGCGCGGCGTCGCGCAGCACCGCCGCCGTCTCCGGGTGACAGGTGAAGAGCAGCACCTGGTGGTGGTCGGCGAACCCGGCCAGAGCCCGGGCGACCGCGTGGGCGCGCTCGGGGTCGAAGTTCACCAGCACGTCGTCCATGACCAGCGGCAGAACGCCGCCGCGCCGGGCGAACTCGGTTGCCAGCCCGAGGCGGATACACAGGTAGAGCTGCTCGGCGGTGCCGCGGCTCAGCGCATCGGGGCCGCGCACCCCGCCGCCCGGATCGACGACGGTCAGGCCGCCCTCCTGCTGCAACAACCCGCTGTACCGGCCGGAGGTGACGTCGGCGAACAGGCGCGAGGCCTGTGCCAGCACCGCCGGCTGCCGTTCGCGCTCGAAACGTGCCAACGTATCGCGGATCAGCTCCTCGGCCAGGCCGGCGATCAACCAGCGCCGGGCCGCGTCGTCCAGCGCGTCGACGATCCCCGCGCGCTCGAGCGCGAGCTCCGGGATCGCCACCGACTCCTCCAGCTGACGCCGGGACGTCTCGGTGTCGCGCCGGGCCGCGACCGCGCGATCGCGCTGGTCGGTGAGGGCCGCAACCTGTCGACCGGCGGCCTCGACGGTGCGCTGCCAGCGATCGACGTCGCCGGTTACGAGGTCCTCCAAGGCCGCCTCAGCCGCCGGCCCGTCGCCGACGCGCGCCACGACCTCACGGTCGCTCTCCCGCACGACCGTCTCGAGCTCACGCCGGCGCCCGAAGACCGCCAGCCGCCGCCGGAAGCCGTCCGCTTCGGTCGCGCCGGCCTCGGCGAAGAGCGCGTCGCGCCGACCGACCAGGTCGTCGTGCTCCGCCAGCGCGCGGTCGCGCTCCAGCCGCAGGCGCTCGGCCCGATCCGACACGTTCGCCCGGTCGCGCCGCAGCGCTCGTTCGTCCTCGACGCGCTCGCGTAGCCGCTCGACCGCGGCGATCAGGTCCAGCCCGCGCAGGTCGTCCGGCTCACCGAGACTCTCCATGAGCAGGTTGGCGCGCTCCTCGTAGCCAAGCACGAATTGCCCGAACTGCCGGAGTTCCTGCTCGGCTGCCTCCGCCGCGCGCAGGGAGTCGCGCCCGAGGCGCACGGCGTCGAAGAACTCGAGCACGCCCGGCGGTGTCAGGTCCTGAGGCACCCCATGGCGCTCCAGCCACTGCATCCAGCCGTCGCGCCGCTCGCCCAGCTCCCCTCTCGCCCGCTCGGCCTCCTCCTGGGCGGCCACGGTCGCCGCGCTTGCGTCCGCCAGCCGGCGCTGAGCGTCCTCCACCGCACGCACCCGCTCGCTCCGGCTGTCGTGCGCCTCGCGCTCGCGTGCCAGCTCGTCAGCCCGGGACTCCACCTCGGCGTCGGACGGAGCGCCGCTCAGGCCGAGCAAGGTCGCGTCATCCTCGATCGTGCCCTCCAGCTGCGCCAGCGTGACGTGCAGCGCTTCGACCCCGCCGGCCGCCCGATCGTGCTCCCCGGCGAAGCGGTCTCGCGCCGCGGCCGCTACCCGGCGGAAGCCGCCCGAGCCGCGCCAGAGCCAGATGCCGGAGCCCGCCGACACCAGCGCACCGATCGCCAGGCCCACGGCGGCCAGAGGCGTGCCCAGGACTGCCACCACGACGGCCGCCGCGACCAGCGCGAGGGCCAGGGCACCGACGACGATGACCGCCGCTCGCGGGGGAGCCGGCGTCGATTGCGCTGCCTGATCGCGCAGCGTCTCCAGCTGCCGGAGCGTGTCCTCTCCCGCCTCGATGCGCGCGGTGACGGCGACGCGCTCGGCGAGCGCGCCGCGCAGCCGGCGGATCGCCGCCTCGCCGGTGATCAGCGCCTCCGCAGCCGACGCGTCGGGCTCCGGGAGCGCCGCCAGCTCGGCCGCGACCTCGTCGTGCTGCACCTCGCACTGGGATCGCTCCGATTCGGCCTGCTCCACCTCGCGCGCCGCCTGCTGGTCGGCCGCGCGCGCGTGCTCCAGCCCGTCGGCGAAGTCCCGCACCTCTTCGCGCGTCGGAATGGACCGGTCGAACGCCGCCAGCCGCGCCCGGTCCCACTCCGGCCCGAGGTCGCGAAGCTGGTCGTCGAGCGCGCGCAGCGCCTGGCGACGGCGGGTGCTCGCCTCCGGCAGCCTGACGATCCGCTCCCGGTACAGCGCCAGCGCGTCGTGGAGCTGACCGACCTCCTCCGCCACCGGCTCGAGTCGCTCGTCCGGGCACATTCCAGCGATGCGCTCCTCGAGGCCGGTGAGGTGTCGCGCGACGGTCGCGAGCTGGCGGGTTGCGGTCTCGATCGCCGGCATGAGCTCTGCCAGCCGGGACTCTCCCCGGTCCGGCACCGACTCGACCGGCTCGAGCGAGGCCAGCTCCTCGGCGGCGGCGCGACGGCGGGCCCAGAGCGGCCAGAGCTCCACCAGCCGCCGGCAGTGGGCCTGCACCGACCGCTGCTCCTCGATCGCCTCACCCAGGCGCCGTACCTCGTCGACACGCGCGCGCTCCTCCGCCAGGACCCCCGGGTAGCCGCCGGCCCGCCGGCGCGCGTCCGCGACGCGGCGGTCGACGTCGTCGAGCCGGGCGAGCAGGCCGTTGATCCGGGCGTTCCCGCGCGACCGCAGTAGCTCCGACTGCCGATCCTCCAGCGCGCGGAGCGCGTCCTGGGCGGACTTGCCGGCTCCCACGATCCCGGCCGAGAAGATCCGGTCCTGGACCCCGTCGGCGTCCAGCGTGTCGAAATCCTGCAGCTCGGCGAGGCTGAAGGCGAAGACCGTCTGGAACAGCCGCCGGTCGCAGCCGCCGAGCAGCCGCTGCAGCTCCTCCTCCGAGCCACGCCGGCCGTCGGGCAGCGTGACGACCGCCCGTGCCCGAGCGCCGCCCCTGCGCTCGACGACGTACTCGCCGTCCGCCGCGGAGACGAACAGCCTGCCCCCCTGAGGACCGCCGCTGGGCGGTGGGTAGCGGCGTTCCCGGCCGCGCTCGTCGGGGAACCCGAACAGCATCTGCCGAATGAAGGCCAGCAGCGTCGTCTTGCCGGCCTCGTTCGGTCCCAGGAAGACGCTCAGGC
>Ga0307374_10015208_pt1 | contig 10377 bp, 6 predicted proteins | sample OX3MG_FD_202532 | JGI IMG/M metagenome (GOLD analysis project Ga0307374, IMG submission 202532) | Soil microbial communities from Risofladan, Vaasa, Finland - OX-3 | ecosystem: Environmental > Terrestrial > Soil > Coastal area > Acid sulfate soil | place: Finland: Risofladan, Vaasa | collected...
TGTCCGCAGGAGCAAGCCGCGCGGCGGGAAAGCGCGCGAATTGCGAAAATTCATTGACCAGCGATTCGAGCGTTTCGACTTCGCGCTCGATCAAGTGCGCGCATTCGGAAACGAGCTGCGGCCATTCGGAGCGATCTTCGCGCCGCCGCGAAGGCGAGGAGCGCGCAAGATGGCGCAGCAAGCGCTGCGCGGAAAGTTGAATCGGCGTGAGCGGGTTTTTGATTTCGTGCGCGATGCGCTGCGCCACTTCCTGCCACGCCGCGGCTTTCTGGGCGCGGAGCAATTCCGTCACGTCGTCAATCACCACGACGAAGCCTGAATTGCCGCGGCCCGAGCCCAACGAACTGACCGTGACGGCGGCGTGATGCAGACGCCCGGCGCTTGAAATTTCGAGCTCCTCGGAAGCGACGCCCATGCGCAACGAACGGCGCATCAGGTGGAAGACGCGGCGAGCGGCTTCTTCGCCGAGAAGCTCCGCCAGGGACGTTGCCGATACGGCGCGCTCGCCAAACATCCCGCCCGCAGCGGCATTGATTCGGTTTACCCCGCCATTCGCATCGAGGGACAGCACGCCGGTGGGGATATTTTCCAGGATCGTTTCCATCAATTTGCGGCGGCGTTCAATTTCCTCGAGCGCCTGCTGAAGGCTGTGCGTGAAATCGTCAATTTGCTGCCGCGATTGGCCAAGCTGCGCGGCCATTTGGTTGAACGAACCGACCAGTGTCCCCAGTTCGTCGTGGGCGCGCGTGGTAATGCGGTAATCGAGATTGCCGCGGGCGACCTGCTGCGTTGCTTTTGCCAGCGCCTGAATCGGCACGGTGATGCGCTTCGAAAGAAACAACGCCACCCACGTTGTGGCAAAGAGGAGCAACAGCGTAATCAGGAGGAGGCCCAGGAGAATCTCGTTCTTAAAAAAGCGCAGGTGCTGATATTGCGAAGAGTACGTGCGCGTTTCCGTCTGGATTCGAGTCAGGCGCGCGACGAAATCGTCCGGGATGCCGCGCCCGACCATCAGCCAGCCGCCTTGATATGGCACGCGCCCCGCGAGGTAAAGTTTCCGGCCAATCTGCCACACATCCGTGCCGGCAGGCAGATTTTTCACCCGGTGGAATTCCGAGCCAGCCGCGACGGCGGGCGAACTCGCTATCTCAGCACCGGCTTTATTTGTAATCCACACAGCGTCGAATTCGGAGTCGGATCTGGTGGAGTAATGCCGGAGGGCGCGCTTGCGCCCCGGCGCGGATAGCCACGCGACCACATCCCGCGCGAGAGTATCGAGGCGTTCGTGCTCCGTTTTTCCCATCTCATCAATCAGGCCGCGGCTCTGCTCGTTCGCGATTTCGAGCGGCTTGGGGAACCAGATGTCCATCGTGCGGTTGACGAGCGCGTAGCTGAAAAAAAACAGGAATACCACAGGCAGCAGCGAGACGCCCATCGCGCCCAGCACCATTTTTGTTTTGAAACGCGAGCCAAGAAGCCCCGCGCGATGCTCGGCCGCAAGCCGCACAACGCTGCGCACAAGAACCAGGCTGAAAACCAGAAAGGTATAAACGATGAATGTTGTGAGGGCGAAGAGAATGACGAAATCGCTGCCGCCTTCTGGCCGGATGGGCGCGTTGAGGGAGCCCAGCGTGAAAATGGCGGCGGCGAGCATGGCGATGCACAGACCGCCGAAGGCGAGCCACAGATGCCGTGTCCATTTTCGTTTGCTCATTGCCCTGCCTCGAGAAAGCCTCCTAATGGGCATTCGGAGCAGCGCGGCTCTCGGGGCCGACACCAGTTCTTGCCGACGGTCACAAGCAGCGCATGAAACTCATTGTAGCGCGATACGTCGCGCGGAAGATGCGACTGGATCAATGTGCGCATTTCCTCATAGGTCGCATTTTCGCCGACCCAGCCGTGACGCGACAGAATGCGCTTGGTATACGCGTCCACGACGAACGTTTCCTTGCCGCCGGCGTAGAGAAGAATCGAGTCCGCCGTCTCCGGCCCGATGCCGTGAACGCCCAGAAGCTTTTCGCGGAGTTGGGCCGTGGGCGTGTCAAACATTCGCTTCAGCGAACCTGAATATTCGTCGCAAAGGAAGCGGACGAAGGCCTTCAGTTTTTTCGCCTTCTGCCGAAAGTAGCCGGAGGAACGGATAAGCGCGGCCAGCCGGGAAAAAGGGAGCCGCTCAATCGCGCGCGGAGACAGCAGGCGCTCGCGGCGCAGATTCGCAATCGCACGTTCCACGTTGGTCCAGTTGGTATTCTGCGTGAGGATCGCTCCGACGATAACTTCGAATGGCGTTTTCGCCGGCCACCATGATTGCGGGCCAAGCTTTTCGTAAAGAGTGTGGTAGTATAGGCGCAATGGGATCGTGGCAAGGGGCAGAGTTCCAGTGTACTTTGAGTTTTCCCTCCGTTGAAGATCTGCGGCGTTAATCGCTTCTTGGGACATCCGCAGCCAAGATAACGAGCAAAAAATGGCAAGTCAAGGAAGGGTCTGAATTCAAGGTTCGTGCAACCTGTCCGCGTGGACAGGTTCCTGTTACAGAACGACCCGAAACGGGACACCCGATTCCCAACTGGCCGCGTGCTATCTTTGGACTCCCGCGGCAGTTCCGCGTACAGGAGTGCTGTGAATGTCGTCGCGTCTAGGTGAAATTCTGGTTCGAGACAGCCTGATCTCTTCCGATCAGCTGAAGCAGGCGCTCGATTATCAGAAAAAAGAAGGCGGACGGCTGGGGACATGCCTCGTAAAACTAGGCTTGGTCAGCGATGAGGACATTACTGCGGTTCTCTCGCGGCAGTATGGCGTGCCTTCGATTAACCTGAAGTTCTACGAAGTGGATCCCTCTGTAATCAAATTGATCCCGCAGGAAACGGCCGTGCGGTACCAGATTGTGCCGCTTTCGCGCGTGGGCTCGACGCTGACCATTGCGATGACGGATCCGACGAACGTCTTCGCGATGGACGATATCAAGTTTATGACCGGTTTCAATGTTGAGCCGGTGGTGGCCTCGGAATCGGCGATTTCAGAGGCGATTGGGAAGTTTTACGGGGCTGCGGAAAGCGTCGAAGAGCTGGATAAGGTAATGAAGGACCTTGCCGGCGAAGATGCGGCACTTGAGCTGACACAAGAAGAGACCGATATGGATCTGGCCTCGCTCGAGAAAGCCGCGGAAGAAGCGCCCATTATCAAGCTCGTGAACCTGATTTTGACGGACGCGGTGAAACGCGGAGCGAGCGATATTCACGTCGAGCCATACGAAAAGGAATACCGCGTGCGGTTCCGTATTGACGGCATTCTGCAGAACGTGATGGCCCCTCCCATGAAATTGAAGGATGCGATCACCAGCCGCATCAAGATCATGTCCAAGCTGGACATCAGCGAAAAGCGGCTGCCGCAAGACGGCCGCATTATGATCAAGTACATCAAGGAAGGAAAAAAGAAAGAACTCGACTTCCGTGTTTCGACGGTTCCGACGCTGTTCGGCGAAAAAATCGTCATGCGCTTGCTGGACAAAGAGAACCTGCGTCTGGACATGACGAAATTGGGCTTCGAGCAGGAATCGCTCGATAAATTCGCAAAAGCCATTCTCAGGCCCTATGGCATGGTGCTGGTGACGGGGCCGACCGGTTCGGGCAAGACGAACACGCTGTATTCGTCCGTCGCGCGGCTGAACACCCCGGAAACAAACATCATGACCGCCGAGGACCCGGTCGAGTTCCAGTTGGCGGGCATTAATCAGGTTCAGATGAAGGAACAGATCGGTTTGAACTTCGCTTCGGCGCTACGCGCCTTCTTGCGCCAGGACCCCAACATCATTCTGGTCGGCGAAATCCGTGACTTCGAGACGGCAGAAATCGCCGTAAAGGCCGCGTTGACAGGCCACCTGGTGCTTTCGACCTTGCACACGAACGACGCTCCCTCGACCATCAGCCGCCTGATGAATATGGGTATTGAGCCTTTCCTGGTGGCGACGTCGGTGAACTTGATTTGCGCGCAACGGCTGGTGAGGCGAATCTGCTCGCAGTGCAAGGAGCCGATGACCATCACGCCCCAGGCGCTCATTGACGCGGGTTACACGCCCGAAGAGTCTAAGACCACCACTGTCTATCACGGGCGCGGGTGCGGAACGTGCAACAACACGGGCTACAAGGGCCGCGTCGGCTTGTATGAAGTGATGGAAATCAATGACGACTTAAAAGAATTGATTCTGGTCGGCGCTTCGGCGCTGGAGTTGCGAAAAAAAGCTTTGGAGAACGGAATGATCACGCTGCGCCGCAGCGGCTTGATCAAGATCGCGTCGGGACAGACAACGCTCGAAGAGGCAATACGGGAGACGGTGCTTTAGGCGAAGGGGTGAGAGATGGCAAGTATTTCGCTGAGTGAATTGCTGAAGAACATGATCGAAATGGGCGGGAGCGACCTGCATCTATCAACGAACAGCGCGCCGCGAGTCCGCGTCAATGGACACTTGCGGCCTTTGGACATGCCACCGCTGACCGCGGCGGACACCAAGGCGCTTGCCTATAGCGTGCTGACCGATGCGCAGAAGCACCGCCTCGAAGAGAACCTCGAATTAGACTTTTCGTTCGGCTTGAAGAGCCTGGCGCGATTCCGCGGAAACATTTTTCATCAACGCGGCGCCGTCGCGGCCGTCTTCCGCACGATTCCGTGGGAGATCAAGACATTCGACGGACTGGGATTGCCGCTGGTGGTAAAGAGTTTGTGCGACAAGCCGCGCGGTTTGGTGCTGGTAACCGGGCCGACGGGCTCGGGCAAGTCCACGACGCTCGCCGCCATGCTGGACAAAATCAACAACGAACGCGAAGAGCACATGATTACGATCGAGGACCCGATCGAGTTCCTCCACAACCATAAAAAGTGCCTCGTCAACCAGCGCGAGGTGCACTCGGACACGCATTCTTTCGCGAATTCCCTGCGCGCCGCGTTGCGCGAAGATCCCGACGTCGTGCTGATCGGCGAAATGCGCGACCTGGAAACCATCGAATCCGCACTGCGCATTGCGGAAACGGGCCACTTGACGTTCGCGACGTTGCACACGAACTCCGCGCTTTCGACGATCAACCGCATCGTGGACGTCTTTCCCGCACACCAGCAGCCGCAAGTGCGCGCGCAGCTCTCGATGGTGCTCGAGGGGATTCTTTGCCAATCCCTTCTGCCGCGCATCGACGGACGGGGTCGCGCGATGATTATGGAAATTTTGATTCCGACCGCCGCAATCCGCAACCTGATCCGGGAAGATAAAATTCACCAGATCTATTCGGCCATGCAGACAGGCACGGGACAAACGGGAATGCAGACATTCAACCAATCACTCGCCAACGCGTACTTCCAGAAGACCATCAGCATGGAAACGGCGCTTTTGCGTTCATCGAATGCGGACGAATTACAGGACTTAATCAACCGTGGAGTAACAACGTCAGCGGCTACGGGGAAATCCCCCGCGCGCCGCTAACAGTGGCACACGGAAAAGGGAAATAGGAGGTTAGCAACATGCCAGTCTTTACATACACAGGAGTGAACCGGGGCGGAACGAAAGTCACCGGTGAACGGACAGCGACGAACAAGGCGGAGCTGCAGTCGCTGCTGCGCCGGGAGCAGATCAACGTCGGCAAAGTGTCGGAGAAGGGCAGGGAGTTTGCCTTCCCGACATTCGGCGGCGGCGTCAAAAGCAAGGACCTGGCGATCTTCACGCGGCAATTCTCGGTGATGATTGATGCGGGCTTGCCGTTGGTGCAGTGTCTGGAGATCCTTGCAAATCAGCAAGAGAACAAGACATTCCAGAAGGTCCTCACCGGCGTTCGCAGTTCGGTCGAGGGCGGCGCCACTCTGTCTTCCTCGATGAAGCAGTACGAGAAAGTCTTCGACCCTCTGTACCACAACATGGTGGAGGCGGGCGAGACGGGCGGTATTCTGGACACGATTCTCCAGCGCCTCTCGACGTACATCGAGAAGAACGTCAAACTGAAGCGTGCGGTGAAGTCGGCGATGATTTACCCCGTTGCCGTGCTCAGCATTGCCGGCGCCGTGGTTATCCTGCTGCTTTGGAAGGTGGTTCCGATCTTCGTCACTTTGTTCGCCGGACTCGGCGCCGATCTGCCGCTTCCCACTCGCATTGTGATTGGGTTAAGTAACTTGGTCGGGAGCTGGTTCGGGCTTCTGTTCGTGGTCTTCTTCATTGGAGTGGGTGTGGCCTTAAAGGTCTGGTACGGCACGCCGCAGGGGCGGTTCGCGATTGATGCTACGCTGCTGAAGGTCCCCGTCCTCGGGATGCTACTGCGGAAAATAGCAGTGGCGCGGTTTACGCGGACGCTCGGCACGCTCATCTCGAGCGGCGTTCCCATTCTGGAGGGCCTCGATATCACGGCGAGGACATCCGGAAACGCCATCGTCGAACGCGCCATCCAAAAAACGCGTAAGGCCGTCGAAGCGGGCCGCTCGCTCGTTGAACCCCTCAAGGAAACCGATGTTTTTCCGGGCATGGTGACGCAGATGATCGCCGTCGGCGAACAAACCGGCGCGATGGACACCATGCTCCAGAAGATTGCCGATTTCTACGAAGATGAAGTTGATGCTGCCGTAAAGGACTTGCTGACATTGATGGAGCCAGCCATGATCCTTGTGTTGGGCATCGTCGTTGGCGGCGTTGTAATATCGATGTATCTGCCCTTGTTCTCGCTCGTTGGCAAACTGGCGAACGGCGGCTAGCAAAATCCGCTCGTCCACGAAAGCGGCCCCAGTATCTGAGAGCGGGCACACGGCTTCCTGCCGAACGGCATGGCAGGAAGCCGCAGGCTGGCCCTCTATCCCGCGCTGCAAACGGGGGTCCCGATTCCTGGGGGGTAGCCCGTAGGGGACGGATCGGGAATGGCTCTTACAAAAAATACGAGTGAGTGGCTTAGCTGGCTCGGACGAGTACGGTTTCTCGTCATTACCTTCCTTTTGGCTGTCGTCCTGGCCGTTAGTCAGCTCACTCCCCTTCCGCTGACTGCGAAGTATTTTGTCCCCGTAATCCTGCTGTGGTACCTGCTCGCAATTTGCTACGTCATTCTGCTGCGCTGGATACCGCAGGCGAGCTGGCATGCGCCGCTGCAAATCATCGGTGATTTGTTGTTGGTTACGGGACTGGTGTATTCGACCGGAGGCCACGAAAGCTATTTCATCTCGCTGTATGTCGTGGTCATTCTGATGGCGTGCGTGATGCTTCCCAGGCGCGGCGTTTTTCTGGTCGCGGGCGGAGCGTTTGCGCTGCTCGGTGCAATGGTCGAACTGGTTCAATACGGCGTGATACCGAGCACGTCTCTGACAACCCCCACGCCGCGTGTCCTCGAATTCAAGGTGCTCAGCAACCTGTTGGCGTTCTTTGCCGTGGCTTACTTGGGGAGTCTGCTGGCGCACATGTTGCGGAGCAAGGGCGTCGAACTCGAAGAGAAGCGCGAAGAGTTGAAGGACCTGCAGGCGTTCAACGAGGACATCATTCACTCCATGCGCGGCGGATTGATCACCACCGACCTCGAGGGACGAATTCTGCTCGTCAACCGCGCGGGCGGCGAAATCACAGGAATTTCTCCCGCCGCGTTCGAGGGAAAGCAGATTCGCGAAGTTCTGCCCGGCTTCTGGCTGACGGACGCGGATACGGGAACAGGCTTCCTGGCGTCGAGGAAAGAAACCGAGTTCCACGCGCCGACGGGCGAGCGTAAATTCATGGGAGTCTCGGTAGCGCCCCTGCGTTCGGGCCAGAACAAGATCAGCGGATACGTTTTCAGTTTTCAGGACTTGACCGAGTTGAAGCGTCTCGAGCACGAAGTGGCAACAAAAGAGCGCATGGCCGCCGTCGGGCGTTTGTCCGCGGGAATCGCGCATGAAATCAGGCAGCCCTTGACGGCAATGACCGGCGCGCTGAAGGAACTGGCCCGCCTCGCTCCACTTGACGAAGACGACAAGCGGCTCGTGCAGATTGTCAGCCGCGAATCCGAGCGCCTCAACCAGATCATCACCGATTTCCTCGATTATTCCAGGGACAAACAATATTCGTTTTCCGACAGCGACGTCGCGGTGCTCATCGACGAGGCGCTCATGCTGATCGAGCGCGAGCAAGGCGCCGACGGAAAATATCGAATTGAGCGCCAATTCACCGTCCAGAATGCGCGCGCGCGCCTGGACCGCGATCGCATCAAGCAAGTGTTCTGGAACCTTTGCAACAATGCCCTGCGCGCAATGCCCGACGGCGGCACGCTGACCGTGCGCCTGGATGCGGACGCCGACTCGGTGCGCATCGGAATTCGCGACACAGGGATCGGCCTCGACGCGCGGCAAGCGGGCAAGCTGTTCGAGCCGTTTCAATCCGGATTCCCGCAGGGGACGGGGCTAGGATTAGCAATTGTCTACCAAATCGTGCAGGCCCACGAGGGCCATATCCGCGTCGAATCGCAACCGGAGCGCGGATCCGAATTCGTGATCGAACTGCCGCGCCGCGGCGCGTCCCGGCTTGCCGGTGACAAGCAACACGAGAACGGCGCGACGCACATGGCTCCCGCGGAGCGGAAATAAAATCAGATGGCGCAACTTCTCATCGTCGACGACGAGCGCTCGATCTGCGAGTTGCTCGAAATCACTTTCCGCAAGGAAGGCCACCGCGTGGATCTCGCCGCCAGCGGCGAAGCAGCCAAACGCCGCCTCGAATCGCAGATCTACGACATTGTCATTTCCGACATTCGCATGTCCGACATGACCGGAATGGAGCTCCTGCAATATTCGAAGGAAGTTTCCCCCGCCACGGTGTTTATTCTCATCACCGGTGTGCCCACCATCGGCACGGCGATTGACGCCGTGAATTTCGGCGCCGACCGCTATGTGATCAAGGGCGACAAACTCGTCGACGAGCTAAGGCCCGCCGTCAAGCAAGTAGCCGAAAACCTGAAGCTAAAAAAAGAAGCCGGGATTCTCCGGCGCGAAATCCGCCGCCTCACCGGCCTCGATCACATCATTGGAACCAGCTCGAAAATGCGCGCGATTTTCGACTTGATCCAGACGATTGCCCCGCAATCGAGCCGCGTGCTGATCACCGGCGAGAGCGGTACCGGAAAAGAACTGGTGGCCCGCGCGATCCATGAGAACAGTGCGCGCAAGCAAGCCCCGTTCATCACCATTAATTGCGGCGCGTTTCCGGAGACGCTTCTTGAATCCGAGCTGTTCGGATACATGAAGGGTGCATTTACCGGCGCGAACGAAAATCGCGCCGGCCTGTTCCAGGCGGCCGACGGCGGCACGCTCTTCCTGGACGAGATCGGGAACATGAGCCCGACCATGCAGGTGAAGCTGTATCGTGTCCTGCAAGAGGGCAAGCTCCGTCCGATCGGCAGCACCGAGGAAAGAGACGTGGATGTTCGCGTCATCACCGCCACGAACCGCGACCTCGAAAAAGAAATTGCCGAAGAGCGCTTCCGCGAAGACCTCTACTACCGCCTCAGCGTGATTCCCATTCATCTGCCGGCGCTCCGAGATCGCCGCGAAGATATTCCCCTGCTCACGCGCCATTTCCTCGAGCGCTTCCGAAACATGACCGGCAAACAGATCGAGGGCATCGAGCCAAAAGCCATGGAGCGCCTCGAAGCTTACGACTGGCCGGGAAATGTGCGCGAGCTTGAGAATACTATCGAACGAGCCGTGGCGCTCGAAACCGGCCGGAAAATTTCGCCCGAAGGCCTTCCCGAACGCATCACCATGTATTATCAAAATCATTTCTCGGAGAGACAGCCGCAGGAAAAAACAGGCCGCCTGATTCCCGAGGGCGGCATTGACCTCGAAAAGCACGTCGCGGAACTCGAACGCGCATACCTTTTAGGCGCTCTCGAATGCGCGGGCGGCGTCAGAACGAAAGCCGCGCAGCTTCTCAAGATGACTTACCGCTCGTTCCGTCATTACGCAAAAAAATACGGCATCTAGGTTTTGTAACTCACGCCTGCCTGCCGCAGGCGGGTCCCGTTCGCGCGGTTTCTGCCCGCTTTTTGTAGCTCACGTTCCGCCCGGCGATTTGTGCCGGGCTGACGTGAGGCTTTCCTTCTGGCATATTCCATGAAAGACCATATCGCGAACGACCTCACGTCAGTTCGCGATAAATCCGCGAACGGGCCGTGAGCTACAGAAAACCAGTCTATACTTTCGGGATGTCTCGACTGCGTCGCCTCCACGAATCCCCCGGATTTTCTTTCTTACCACTCATTTTGAGCGCACCTCTCCCCCCGTGACCGAGGCGGAACGAAATGTCATTTTGCAATCCATGATGCAGACCCGCGCAAACCGGCATTTTCTGTTGCTCGCATACTGTCTAATGCCTACGCATCTTCATCTGCTTCTGATTCCGCC